>Ga0315271_10003014_pt1 | contig 10626 bp, 9 predicted proteins | sample C3_top_MG_FD_204664 | JGI IMG/M metagenome (GOLD analysis project Ga0315271, IMG submission 204664) | Sediment microbial communities from Yellowstone Lake, YNP, Wyoming, USA - C3_top | ecosystem: Environmental > Aquatic > Freshwater > Lake > Sediment | place: USA: Wyoming | collected 2017-08-01
TTGTAGCCGAAGACCGCCGGGATCGCGACGCTGAGCGCCGCCGCCGTCGCGACGAGCGCCTCGGCGACGCCCGGCGCGACCGCGCTCAGGTTGCCGCTCCCCTTCACCGCGATCCCGACGAACGCATCGATGACGCCGAGCACCGTGCCGAGGAGGCCGATGAGCGGGCTCACCGAGCCGATCGTGGCAAGCGTCGGAATGAAGTGGGCGAGGCGGTCCCGCTGGTCCATCGTCTCCGAATCGAGGACGAGGCGCAGCGCCTCGACCTGCGACGCCGAAAGCGCGGAGGTGCCGCGTGGCGACGCGCCCCCCGATTCGGCGACGAAGTTCGCGGCGCGCGCGACGATGCGCGCGTAGGGTCCCTCCGCACCGCGCCGCACGAGCGCCGCCGCGCCCTCGAGGGTGTGGACGTCGGCGAACTCCTTCTTGAAGGCCGCGGCCTTCGCGGCGACGCGCCGGAACTCGCGCCACTTGGCGAGCATGATCGCCCAGCTCAGGAGCGAGAGCGAGGTGAGCAGCACGAGTACGATCTTGGTCGCGACCGTGGACTGGCGGATCAGGTCGAGGGGTGCCGTCGGCATCGCGGCGCCGACCTGGGCGAGGAGATGGACGCTCACGCCGCCCCCTTCGCGCGGCGCGCCGCGAACCAGGCGTACGTATCAGCGAGCCCGTCGGCGAGGGCGACCTGTGGCCGCCAGCCGAGGGCGCGGGCGGCCGAGTCGATGCGCACCGCGGAGCGGCGCTGCTCGCCGGGGCGATCCGGTTCGTGACGGATCCGCGGCGCGATGCCGGCCGCCGCCGCCAGGGTTGTCGCAAGGGTCAGCACGTCGGTCTCCACTCCCGTTCCAATGTTGAAGGCGCGTGCGTCGATGCCGCCGGCCGGCGGCATCGGCGCGCGCGCGGCCGAGGTCAGGGCCCGTACCACGTCGCCCACCGCGACGTAGTCTCGCGTCTGGCGGCCGTCGCCGTAGACGGTGAGGTCCGCTCCGGCGAGGAGCCGGTCGCAGAAGATCGCGACGACCCCCGCCTCGCCATGCGGGTCCTGTCGCGGCCCGTACACGTTCGAGAAGCGCAGCGCCATGGCGCCGAGCCCGTGCACGCGGCCGTAGTACGCCAGGTAATACTCGACGCTCAGCTTTGCGACCCCATAGGGCGACTGAGGGTCCTTCGCCGCGGATTCGTCCGTGGGCGGCTCCACCCGGTCACCATACACCGCCCCGCCGCTCGACGCGAAGAGGCATCGCGGCGGTACGGCCGCGGCGCGCGCCGCTTCGAGCAGGTTCAGCGTCCCCTCGACGTTGATCCGCGCATCCGCCGCCGGGTCGGCCACGCTCTTCCGGACATCCATCTGCGCCGCGAGGTGGATGAGCAGGTCGAAGCGCCCCTCCCGGACAAGACGCGCCGCGTCGGGAGAACGGATGTCGAGCTGGTGGAACTCGGCGGCGGACGGCACCTGGGTCCTGTGCCCCGCGCTCAGGTCATCCACGACGGCGACCTGGTCTCCGAGCGCGAGGAAGGCGTCGACGGCATGGGAGCCGATGAAGCCCGCGCCGCCAGTGACGAGCACGCGGCGCGTCATATCAGCGGGCGAACGCAGCGCGAGGCCGCGCGCGGGCAACAAAATGGGCGATCGCAGTCATGCGTCGCCCATAATGTAACACGCGTCGTGGCGCGACGGAGCCGCGCCACGACGAAAATGCGAGGACTCAGGGCATGCGGGCCGTCAGGCGGACGTTCGCCCCGGCGATGATCATCGGGTGACGGACATCCACGACGAGCGCCGTCGCGCCGTATTCGTTGACCTTCACCACCTGGACCACCCCGATCTTGTCGTCGGGGATCGTGACCGTCTGCCCGCCTTCGAGCTGGATCTTGTTCTGCGGCTTATAGACGGTGAACAGGTCGCCCATCTTCACGCCGTCCTTGAGGCCGACGTTCAGGATCACGTAGTCCTGCTTGCTGGCGACGGTCACCTGCCGGGGGATGTAGAGAATCTTGCCTTCTGTCCCGAGCAGGAGCGGCGCCGGACGGGCGTCCGGATTCATGGCGAAGCGCTCGAGCGGGATCACCTTCTGCCCGATGATGACGCCCGCGAAGATGCTCGAGATGCGGACGAGGGTCGCCTCGGACGGATCCGAACTCACGACGGTGACCAGCGCCGTCGGCTGCATGACGCGATTGGAGCTGCCGACGATCTCGCCCTGGGTGAACACCATGAACCGGTCCCCCTTCGCCGCCACGACCCCCTTCGGGAGGGTGACGAAGAGGTACTCATCGACGGTGAACTTCTTGCGCTCGGCACCGCGCACCTGACCCGGCAGCTGCGCCGTGCGGACGATCTCGCCGGTGTTCGTCGGCCCCGTCATGTTGTCGAGCCAGGGGGCCGGATAGTACTCGCCCGCCCGGACGGCGGTGTGCGAGTAGGTGTTCGCCGTGCCGCCGAAGCGCGAGGCGCTGACGACGCGCCGCTGGCTGGACGCGGCGAAGACCGTCGTGCCCGCCGGCTGGCGCGGACCCTGATCGACCACCGGGGTCTTCTCGACCTGGTCCTCAGAGACGACCTGCGCGCCGCCGGGGCCCGTCGTATCGACGCCGGCCACCTGCGCGCCGCCGCCGGCGCCGGGGAGCTGCAGCGTCTCGCCAGGATAGATCCAGTGCGGATCCTCGACCACGTTCGTGTTCAGCCGGTAGATCTCCGGCCAGAGGAACGGGTCGTTGAGGTACATCTTGGCGATGTCCCAGAGCGTATCGCCCTTCTTCACCACGTGCGTCGTGGGCGCCGCAGTGGGCTCCTGGGCCGCAAGCGGCGCGGCAAGGAGCGTCGCGACGGCGACGGCGAGCGCGAACGCGCGACTGATGGCGAAGGAACGGTGGATCGGATTCCGGATCATGGCGGGGTCCTCGTGGTCCTCACTCGGTGCTCAACGCTGCCGCGGTGCCCGAAGGAAAACGGAAGCGCGCGCCCCCGGCACAAGCCGGGGAGCGCACGGGTTCCCTACTAAGACGCGTGATGCGGCAACGGGTTACACCCCGCCCCCTCACAACCCGCCTCAGAAGGGCAGGTCGTCGTCCGTCTCCTCCAGGGAGCCCTTGAAGTCGTCGAAGTCCCCGGCCGGTGCGCCGGCCCCCGCCGCCGGGGCCGCGGCGGCGCCGCGCGGGCGGCTCCGAGCGCCACCCCCCTCCCCTTCCTCTCCCGCGCCACCCTGGCGGCCGGAGAGCATCAGGAGTTCCCGGACGTTGATCTCGGTGGTGTAGCGCGTCTGGTTCTCCTTGTCCTGCCACTGGCGGTACTCGATGCGCCCCTCGACATAGACCTTGTCGCCCTTCTTGAGGTACTTCTCGACGATGTCCGCGAGCGTGGACGTCTTGGAGTTCCAGACGACGCAGCGGTGCCACTCCGTCTTCTCCTGCTTCTCGCCGTTCTGCCCCGTCCACGAGCGGCTCGTGGCGAGGGAGAAGGTGGCGACGCGGTTCCCCCCGGTGGTGGACCGCACTTCGGGATCGGCGCCGAGATTGCCGATCAGGGTGACCTTGTTCAGACTCCGGCTCACGATTCCTCCTGGCAGGTGGCGAATGACATCGCCGGAGAAAGTATAGACGGCGGGCGGCACGCGTGCCACCAAGCCGTCGCGCGAAGGATCATCGCGCCGCCGCCGCCGGTCAGGCGCCCGGGGCCCCGATGTCGAGCCGGAGGACGAGGGCGTCTTCCGGCGGATTCCGGTAATAGGCCCGGCGGCGTCCCACCCCGCGAAAGCCGGAACGCGCGTACAGGCCGCGCGCCGCCTCGTTCGACTCGCGAACCTCGAGATGGAGGCTGGCGACCCCCGCCTCCCGTGCTGCCGCGATCGCGCGACCGAGGAGCACCGACCCGACGCCCGATCGCCGGTGCGCGGGCGCGACCGCGAGATTCAGGATCTCGCCAAGGTCGGCGACGAAGGCAGAAATGACGTAGCCCGCCACCGCGCCATCCGCCGCCTCGGCGACCTCGAATCGCATCCGCCCGACGGCGACCGCATCGGCGAAGAGCCGCTGCGACCAGGGGTCGGAGAAGGACGCGCGCTCGATCGCGACGATCGCTTCGATGTCCGCCGGCGTCGCCCGGCGCACGACCAGCCCCGCGCTCATCTCAGGCCCCGGCGAGCGGCCGGCCATGCTCGCGCTCCCACCGGACCTGCGCCTCAGCGAGGCGCCCGTACCGTGGCTCCCACGACGCCAGCTCCACCGGCGTCGCGCCCTCGAGCGCCGAGGCCAGCAGGGCCACGCCGCGCGCCTGCGGCCAGAGCGCTTCCCGCTCTGCCGGCCCGGCCGCGCGCGCCCCGAGTGCCTGCGCCCGCGCCGCGACCTCCCCCTGCGGGATCAGCGCGAAGGGAGCGATCTCGCGCAGCCCGGCCGCGGTACGCTCGTAGCCCGTCACGTAGGCCTCCTCGCGCATCGCGTCGAGCACCGCGAGATAGCGCCCCATGGGGAGCGGATGGCCGGCGACGATCAGCGCGAGCGACGGCACCTCGTAGAGCGGCACGCCGCGCGCCGCCGCGATCCCCTTCGCGATCGCCGCCGCGATGCGGAGGCTGGTGAAGCTCCCCGGGCCGCCGCCGCAGACGACGCGCCCCACCTCGCCCACCCCCGCGCCGGCGGCGGTGAGCGCCTCGGCGACCGCGGGCATCAGCCGCTCCTCCCGCTCGCCCCGCATCGCGACCTCGCGCTCCGCGGCCACGACCGCGCCGCGCAGCACGGCGACGGAGCCGTGGTACGTCGCCGCGTCGATGGCGAGCGTGACCAAGGGCGAAGCGCTCATGGCTGGAGGATCCGCCGCGTCGGCTCACGCGGATCGTACGCCAGGGAGATCGCGCGCGCCCCCGGCGGCAGGCGGCTGCCCGCGCGCTGCGGCCACTCGATGAGCACGAGCGCGTTCGCGGTGACGATCTCGTCCCAGCCGATGTTCGTCAGCTCCTCGGGGCGGTCGAGCCGGTAGAGATCGAGATGGTAGACCGGGAAGGCGGGCGCGACGTACTGGTGGACGAGCGCATACGTGGGGCTCGTGACGCTCTCGCGCACCCCCGCGCCGCGGCAGATCGCCTGGATGAGGGTGGTCTTGCCGGCGCCAAGCTCCCCGGACACCGCGACGACCAGCGGCGCGCGCGCGTCGCGCCCGAAGCGCTCCCCCCACGCCTCGAGTCCCTCTTTCGAGACGGAGAGCGGACCGGGTGCGTTCACGCGCGCGGCGCCCGCAGGCGGCCGAGCGCCGCGCCCCCTTTGGCCCCGCCGCCCGTGCGCGCCTTGAGCCCGAAGATCCGGTCGCGGATCGCCGCCGCCCCCTCGAAGTCGAGCAGCTCGGCCGCCGTCGCCATCTGGGCCTGCAGCATCTCGAGCTCGGCCGCCGCGTCCATCTCGGAGGCGTACGTCGCCGCGGGCTCGGCGACCTTCTTCTCGCGCTCCGGCACCTCGGTGCGGGCGTCGGCGACGCGCGTGCTGAAGCGCACCTCATCGGTGCTCTTCACCACGGTCGTCGGCGTGATCCCGTGCTCCTCGTTGTACGCGCGCTGGATCGCCCGGCGGCGCTTCGTCTCGTCGAGACAGCGCTGCATCGAGCCGGTGATCCGCTCGGCGTAGAAGATCGCGCGCCCGTTCACGTTCCGCGCGGCGCGACCCACCGTCTGGATGAGCGACCGGTCGCTGCGCAGGAAGCCCTCCTGGTCGGCGTCGAGGATCGCGACGAGCGAGACCTCGGGCAGGTCGAGCCCCTCGCGCAGGAGGTTGATCCCGACGAGGACGTCGAAGTCGCCGAGGCGGAGGCCGCGGATGATCTCCATCCGTTCGATGGCATCGATGTCCGAATGCATGTAGCGCACGCGCACTCGCATCTGCTGCAGGTAATCGGCCAGGTCCTCGGCCATCCGCTTGGTGAGCGTGGTGACGAGCACGCGCTCGCCGCGCCGCTCGCGCAGGCGGATCTCATTGAGGAGGTCGTCCACCTGGCCGCGCACGGGACGCACCTCGATCTCCGGATCGAGCAGCCCGGTGGGGCGGATGATCTGCTCGACGACGACCCCCTCCGAGAGCTGGAGCTCGAGGTCCCCCGGCGTCGCCGAGACGAAGAGCGCCTTCGGCGTGAGGGCGAGGAACTCATCGAACATCAGGGGCCGGTTGTCGAGCGCGCTGGGCAAGCGGAAGCCGTAATCGACGAGAGTGAGCTTCCGGGCCCGATCGCCATTGAACATCCCCGAGATCTGGGGGAGCGAGACGTGCGACTCGTCCACGACGACGAGGAAGTCGGCGGGGAAATAGTCGAAGAGGCAGGCCGGCCGCTCCCCCGCCTGCCGTCCCGACAGGTGGCGCGAGTAGTTCTCGATGCCGGCGCAGGTGCCGACCTCGAGCATCATCTCGATGTCGAAGTTGGTGCGCGACTCGAGCCGCTGCGCCTCGAGCAGCTTCCCCGCCGTGCGCAGCTCGAGCAGCCGCGCGGCGAGCTCGGTGCGGATCAGGGAGACCGCCCGCTCGAGCGTGGGGCGCGAGGTGACGAAGTGCTTCGCCGGGTAGATCGCCGCGCGGTCGAGTGTCGCGATCGCATCGCCCGTCACCGGGTGGATCTTCGAGATCCGCTCCACGGTGTCCCCCCAGAGCTCGACGCGCACCGCCTGCTCCTCGTACGCCGGGAAGATCTCCACCGTGTCGCCGCGCACGCGGAAGGTCCCCCGCTCGAAGGCGACGTCGTTCCGGTTGTACTGGATGCCGACGAGCGCGCGGAGGATCTCGTCGCGCGGCCGCACGTCGCCGATCTTCAGGCTGACCATCCGCTCGCGGTACTCGACGGGGTCGCCGAGGCCGTAGATCGCGCTCACCGTCGCGACGATGATCACGTCGTCGCGCTCCATGAGGCTCGAGGTCGCGCGCAGCCGCAGCCGGTCGATGTCCTCGTTGATCGATGCGTCCTTCTCGATGTACGTGTCCGTCGAGGGGACGTACGCCTCCGGCTGGTAGTAGTCGTAGTAGGAGATGAAGTACTCGACGGCGTTGTTCGGGAAGAAGCCCTTGAGCTCGCCGTAGAGCTGGGCCGCGAGCGTCTTGTTGTGCGAGAGGACGAGCGTCGGCCTGCCGTACGTCTGCACGACGTTGGCGACGGTCATCGTCTTCCCCGAGCCGGTGACGCCGAGCAGCGTCTGGAAGCGGTCGCCGCGGGCGAGTCCTTCCTCGAGCTCGCGGATCGCGCGCGGCTGGTCGCCGGCGGGGACGAAGGGGGCGGTGAACGCGAAGGACGACATGCGCGCCGCGCTACTCTTCGCTCGCGTGCCGCTCGCGGCGCGCGACATCGGTGATCCCCTTCACCTTCCGGATCGTGCGGATCACCTTCTGCAGGTGCGCGAGGTTCTCCACTTCGACGAGGATCGAACCGGAGACGCCGCCGCCGTCGCCGCTCCGCATGTCGACGCTCTTGATGTTCGTCCCGGTGGAAGTGACCGCCTCCGCCATGTCGGCGTAGAGGCCGCGGCGGTCATTCCCCTCGAGCGCGAGGCGGACGACGAAGATCTGTCCCTGGATCTCCTGCCAATCGATGTCGAGGCGGCGCTCCGGCTCCGACGAGAGCGAGAGGACGTTCGGACAGTCGCCGCGGTGGATGCTCACGCCGCGGCCGCGCGTCACGTACCCGACCACCGGATCGCCCGGCACCGGCTGGCAGCACTGGGAATAGCGCACCATGAGGCCGTCCACCCCCTGGATCCGCACGCCCTTGGGCGCGCCGCGCATCCGCTTCACCAGCCGCTCGAAGGCGCTCGCCTTCTCGGGGGGCGTCTCCCCCGACGCCTCCGCCTCCGGGTAGAGCGTCTTCAGCGCCTGGCCGATGTGCACGTCCCCCTGCCCGATGCTGGCGATGAGATGCACGGCATCGTTGAGCCCGAGCGCCTTCGCCGCGGCGAGCAGCGCCTCGTCCGTCGGCTTCGCGAGATGGCGGCGCCGGAGCTCCCGCTCGAGGATGTCGCGCCCGAGCTTCGCCGACGTGCTCTGCTCCTCCAGCCGGATCCACTGCCGGATCTTGTGGCGCGCCCGCCCCGTGCGCACGTGCGCGAGCCAATCGCGGCTCGGGCGCGCGTTCGGCGACGTGAGCACCTCCACCGTGTCCGAGCTCTTCAGCGGACGCGAGAGCGGCGCGATCTTGCCGTTCACCTTCGCCCCCTGGCAGTGCAGCCCGACCTCCGAGTGCACCGCGAAGGCGAAGTCGAGCGGCGTCGCGCCCTCCGGCAGCTCGATCACGTCCCCCGTCGGCGTGAGGACGAAGATCTCCTTCTGGTACAGGTCGAGCTTCAGGAACTCGAGGAACTCCGCCGGATTCTTCGCGTCGAGCTGGAACTCGAGGATCTGCCGCAGCCAGTTGACGTGCGCGTCCGCCTGGTCGGCGTCGCGCTCCTCCTTGTACAGCCAGTGCGCCGCGATGCCGTACTCGGCGGTCTGGTGCATCTCGCGCGTGCGGATCTGCACTTCGTACAGCTGCCGCCCCGGTCCGAAGACCGTGGTGTGCAGCGACTGATAGCCGTTCGACTTCGGCTGCGCGATGTAGTCCTTGATCCGCTCCTGCAGCGGCGTGTAGGCATCGTGGATGACCCCGAGCGCGTGGTAGCACTCGGGGACGCTCCCCACCGTCACGCGCACCGCCATGAGGTCGTAGATCTCCTCGTAGGGCTTGTCGCGGCTCTTCATCTTCCGCCAGATCGACCAGAGGTGCTTCGGGCGGCCGACGACCTCGACGTCGGTGATCCCCGCCGCCTTGAGGTCGCGCTTGAGCGGCTCGGCGATCTGGACGATGAGCCCCTCGCGGTGCCCGCGCTTCGCCGAAACGAGCTTGGCCAGCGCCTTGTAGTCCTCGGGCTCGAGGTACTTGAAGGAGAGGTCCTCGAGCTCCCACCGCACCTGGGCCATGCCGAAGCGGTGCGCCATCGGGGCGTACAGGTCCATCGTCTCCTGCGCGATCCGGCGGCGCTTCTCCTCGGGGAGATAGTCGAGGGTGCGCATGTTGTGCAGCCGGTCGGCGAGCTTGATCAGGATGACGCGGACGTCCTTCGCGATCGACAGCAGGAGCTTGCGGTAGTTCTCGACCTGGCGCTCCTCCCGGCTCTGGAAGGCGAGGGAGCCGATCTTCGTGACGCCATCCACGATCTGCGCGATCTCGGCGCCGAACTCGGCCTCGACGTCGGCCACCGTCACCGGCGTGTCCTCGACGACGTCGTGGATGAGCCCGCTCGCGACGGTGATGCTGTCGAGGTGGAGTTCAGCGAGGATGCGCGCGACCTCCACGCAGTGCAGGACGTAGGGCTCGCCGGAAGAGCGCTTCTGCCCGTGGTGCGCCTTCTCGCTGAAGCGGTAGGCGCGCGCGAGGAGGTCGCCGTCGAGCCGTGCCGCCAGCTCGTCGTCGAGGTCCCACCCCGGGATCACGCCCTTCATCGCCGCCACGGTCACAGCAGGCCCGCCTCCGCGAAGCTCGAGTATCGTCCCCGTCCGACGATCACGTGATCGTGGACCGGGATGTCCAGCAACCGTCCCGCCGCCACGAGCTGCTCGGTGACGAGGCGGTCGTCCGCCGAGGGCGTCGGGTCGCCGCTCGGGTGGTTATGCACCAGGATGATCGCCGCCGCGCGCTCGGCGATCGCCTCCCGGAAGACCTCGCGCGGGTGCACGAGCGAGGAGTTCAACAAGCCGCGCGTCACCGTCACATCCCGCTCGAGGCGGTGCTGCGCGTCGAGGATCGCCACGTGGAACTCCTCGACCGGCAGGTCCTCGAGCCGCGGCGCGAACGCGGCCGCCACATCCCGCGGCGACCGCATCGGCGCGCCCTCCTCTCGCACCTCCGCCGCCAACCGCCGGCCCAGCTCGAGCGCCGCATGGATCGCCACCGCCCGCGCGGGCCCCACCCCGCGCATCGCGGTCAACGCCGCCACCGGTTGGGAGGCCATCCGCCGCAACGATCCCCCGGCGGCCGACAACACCTCGTGACCCAACTGGACCGCCGACGTGCCACCGCTCCCGGAGCCGATGACCAGCCCCAGCAACTCGGCGGCACTCAAGGATGAAGCGCCGTGGTCCTTCAATCGTTCACGAGGCCGCTCCCCACGCGGAAGCTCTTTGATAGTTAATGCTCTGTCTCCGCCGAATCCAGATGTGCGACCGTCCATGCGCCACCTCCCTGAGGGTCGGCCAGGGCGCGGACGCGCCCCGGCGGACCCCAGAATGGGGGTTCAGGCGGACCGGACAGTCATCGGTTTAGTGCCGGGAGGGCAACGGCAACAGATACCGCGGATGACGCGGAATGACGCGGAACTCTCCGAGGGCATCCGGGCGGCGCATCCGCCGGGCCAAGGATCTTCGATGAAGGGCACCGCACCCCAGTTCGGAGCGCCGTCCGCGCACGGAGCGATCCGTGCAGATCCGCGTCATCCGCGGCAGCAGTTGCCCTTGGACCGCGGCCCCTCAGCTAGCGAGGGAAAGGCAACGACAAGCACCACGGATGACGCGGATGAACGCGGATCGCTCCGAGGGCATCCGGGCGGCGCATCCGCCGGGCCAAGGATCTTCGATGAAGGGCACCGCACCCCCGTTCGGAGCTCCGTCCGCGCACGGAGCGATCCGTGCAGATCCGTG
>Ga0315271_10003015_pt1 | contig 10626 bp, 11 predicted proteins | sample C3_top_MG_FD_204664 | JGI IMG/M metagenome (GOLD analysis project Ga0315271, IMG submission 204664) | Sediment microbial communities from Yellowstone Lake, YNP, Wyoming, USA - C3_top | ecosystem: Environmental > Aquatic > Freshwater > Lake > Sediment | place: USA: Wyoming | collected 2017-08-01
CCCGGCCGGGGACCGCTTCGCATCCGATCTCCTGCTGCCGACCCGCGTCCGGGACCCGTGGCTGGCGGAGCTGACCGCGTCCGCCGCCGAGGCGTCCGTCCCGATCCTGCTCGGCGGCCACGGCGTGGTGGGGCCGGGGCTGCGGTATGTCCTCCGGGCACGCTGATGGACCCAGCCGCGCCACCCTTTGCCGTCCCCGGGTACCGCCGCGAGCAGCTCCCGGACCCCAAGGCCGTGGGGCAGGACGAGGAGCTCGCGGCGCTGCTCCGCGCGGAGATCGCCGCCGAGGGCCCGATCACCTTCGCGCGCTTCATGGACCGCGCGTTGTACGAGCCCGGCCACGGGTACTACCGCCGGTCTCTGCCCGGCCCCGGCCGCGAGGCGGGCGACTTCATGACGGCTCCCGAGGCGCATCCGATCTTCGGGGCGGCGATCGGCAGGCTGCTCGAGCAGGCCTGGGACGCGATGGGGCGGCCGGAGACCTTCACCGTGACGGAGCCGGGGGCGGGAACCGGCGCCCTCGCGGCGGGCCTCTTGGGCGGGCTGCGGGACCTTGGGTCCCCGCTCCTGGCCGCGATCCGGTACCGCCCGGTGGAGGTCGAGGCGGCGCGACTGGACGCCCTCCGGGAGCGCCTCGAGGCCGCCGGGCTGGTGGGTCACCTGGACAACGACGCGCCGCCTGCGAGCGGTGAGGCCGGCGCCCTCGTCGCCAACGAGGTCCTCGATGCGCTGCCCGTCCACCGCATCATCGGCCGCCCCAGCGGCCTCCGGGAGCTCCTGGTGACCGTGGCCGAGGATGGCGCCTTCGTCCAGCTCGAGGCGGCGCCCACGACGCCCGCGCTGGCCGAACGCCTGGCGGCGGAGGGCGTGACCCTGGCGGACGGCCAGGTCACCGAGGTCTGCCTCGCGGTGGACGGCTGGCTCGCGGACGCCACCGCCCACCTTGTCCGCGGGCTCGTCGTCCTGGTGGACTACGCGGCGGAGCCCGCGGACCTCCACGGACCGGCCCGGCCAACCGGAACCCTGCGTGCCTTCGCCCGCCACGCGGTGGGCGGCGACCCGTTCCGCCACGTCGGCCGCCAGGACCTCACCGCCACCGTTGACCTGGCCGCGGTCCGCGCGGCCGCGGCCCGCTCCGGCCTGGCGCCCATCGGCGAGACCACCCAGGCCGAGCTCCTCGCGCGCGCGGGGACCCCGGACCTCACCGATGCCTACCTGCGCCGGCCCGGCGCCACGCTCCAGGACGCCCTGGACCTGCGCTCGGCCCTCGCCCGCCTCCTCGATCCGCGTGGCATGGGCGGCTTCCGGGTCCTGGCCTTCGGCTGGAACCTGCCGCCCGGGACCACGCTCCCCGCCCTCGAGCGCGTCGGCCGCTCGCGGCAGCGTCCCGGTCCGCCGGTCCGCCGGTCCGCTGCCGGCTGACTCGCCACGGTGCGTCGCCAGCGCCTCCTGGCCGCAGAGCTCGACCGCAGAGCTGCAGATTCCGGGGCCGAGCCCTGCACGCCGGACGGCCTGGCGACTCCCAAACAAGTCGCCCGGTCTCGTGGGGGTCGCCCGACCCGCGGAACGATCAGCGGACGACGACGCTCGTGAGGATGAGGCTCGTCCCCGGATCGAACGCATCGACTGTGAACGTGAGCCGGACGTGCACGCGTTCCGTGCCGGGTCGCCAGCCGTGCTCGTAGGCGTTTCGGAGCGGCCTCCCGTCCTCCCCGATGACCTCGAGGTGGACGCCATCCGGGATGAGCAGGTCGCTCCGGGTGTCGTTCGCGAGCGTGGCGGTCGCCTCGGACAGGATCCCGTTGGGCAGCACCGCATCCCCGACGTCGACGACGTAGGCGCCCGTGTGGTCGATGGGGACGATGAGGCTCGTGACCTCGAGCGGGATGGAATCGGCAGCCACGACCGGATCGATGGTGGGCACCGGGCTGGCGCACGTCCCCACGCCACCCTCGCCGTTGCAGGGGACGTCCGAGTAGCCATTCATCGGCGTGAACACCTGGATCCGCGGCGTCTCCGTGCAGCTGAGCGACCGATCTGCGTGCAGGCCGACGCAGTTCACGGACCTCTCGGTTGGTCTGCCGCCCGCTGGGGTGACCCGCACCCGGACGACGAAGATCCCGCCTCCAAGGAGCGCCTGGGAGCAGTTGGGAACCGTCCCAACGCACTGGGGATCGCCGAGGAGCTCCACCATCGCCACCCGGCCGGTCATCCCGGCCTTGGCGATCGCCTTGTCCACGATGTACGCGCATCGCCGGGGCGAGAGGCCGTACGCCGCGCATCCCTCGGGGTAGGGCACGGGGACGGTGACATCGGTTGGTGGGGGTGAGGCGTCCGGGGAGACCGCCGCCTTCCCGCCGATGATCTCGATGACGCAGCTCTCACTCCGGACGACGATGCGCGCAAGGATCCGCGGACCGGCATCCGGCACGGAGAAGCCGGCGTTGCAGCTGGCGGCTGCCGCGCCCGGGAACGGTGATCCGTTGGCGATGACGTCGCTGCCGTACCGGGACGTGAAGTCGATGCGGTAGGTGCCGGGTCCGATGTCCGTCCAGACGCTCGTGATCGGAGTGCGCCGGGTCGTCCCGTCCGGGCCGGCAACGGTGGCGTCGTAGGTGCAGCGGCCGCCTTCGGTCGGCGGGCACTCGGACTCGACCAGCAGCTCGAGCCGGAGCTGGCCCACGGCCGTTGTTGCCGGAGCGGCGCTCGCCGGGGCGGGCGACGGGCTCGCCGTCCCGGGTGCCGTGACCACGGGGCCAGGAGGTGTCGCCGGGGACGTCACGGGCGCGGGACCACGGCCCAAGATGGACAGGGTGACGACTGCCGCGACGACCACGACCACGCCCGCGGCGACGGGTGCGAACCGGGCCCTTCGCGCAGCCGGCGCCTGACGCCGGACCCGCTCGAGCGGCTGCTCGGTCACCGGCACCGCGTCCGCCAGCGAGCGCAGCCGGGAGCGCAATCGGATATCGAGGTCGTCCATCACGCGTTCTCCTGCTCGAGCACGGCGCGGAGCCGCGCCTTGCCCCTCGACAGCCAGCTCGCGACGGTTCCGCGCGGAACGGAGAGCATCTCGGCCACCTCGTCCTGGGTAAACCCGTCGAGCACGGTCAGCACGAGCGCGGCGCGCGTGCGGCGGTCCAGGTCCGCCAGCGCCCGCCACAGGTCGGGATCGGTCGTCATCGCCCACTCCTGGTCGGTCTCACGGATGGGCAGGAAGCCCCACCGGTGCCGCCGCCGCCGCTCATCGATGGCCAGCCGGACCCCCACGACGGCCAGCCAGCCGGGGATGTTGGAGCCGGGCGGGAGGGGCCAGTGCTCCGCCGCCCGAAGGAGCGTCTGCTGGGCGAGGTCCTCGGCCTCGGCCGCGTCGCCAACGACCAGCGCGAGGCGACGCACCAGCCACGCGCGGTGCTCCGACGCGACCGCCGCGAGTGCGTGTCCCTGCTGTACCCGTGCGACCTCGGCTTCCAACCAGCCCCCTTCCACCAGAGAACGACCGGGCAGGCCCGGTTGTTGCAGGATCATCGCAGCGCCCGGTCTGCCAGTCCCGTGCCGGCTGACCCGCCCCCGAGTCACCAGCCCATCCTGGCCGCAGGGCTCGACCACAGAACTGCGGATTTCGGGCCTGAGCCCTGCACGCAGGACCGCGTGGCAACTCCCACCTGAGTCGCGGGGCCGGGATTGGCACCGCCGCGCGAAACCGCCCCTCGCGCGCCCGCACAACGCGCGATCATCCACGCATGAAGCTTCACCCCAACCCGCCCCGCATGGTCACGGTCGTGCTGGCCGTGGCGCTCGGGCTCGTCGGCGTGGCGCTGGCCTGGCCCATCGACCCGGCCGTCGCGCTGCTGGGCCCGGTGACCGAACCCCTCAAGAGCTTCGGCCTGGCGCTCGACCAGACGACGGGCTTCCTGTGCCTGCTCGCCTCGTCCGCGCTCCTGGTCGCGGGCTCCCTGCTGCCGGGGATCTAGACGATGAGGAATCGCACCAACTTCGCACCCACCGCGCGGACGATCATCGTGGCCCTCGTGCTCATGGTGGTGGGCCTGCTCGGCTCGCAGGGGATCCTGATCCCGCACGCGGGCGGGGTGCTCGCCTTCGTGCTGGCCATCGTGCTGCTCCTCGTGGGGATGGTCGTCCCACAGATCTGACGGCACCCCACGGCAGGGCCTAATGGGCTGCCGCGGGCGGGCCGGACGGGGATTCTTCCCACGTATCCGCTGCTAGAATGACCGCGCTGTGCCACGTGCAAACGTGGTCCGGTGCGCACGAAATCCACCACCTCGAACGCGGGCTGCGCAGTGCACACACCGCCCCGTTCGACATCGAGGACCACGTGACCGGGATCTGGTACGTCGTCGGGTTCGCCTTCGCCGGCACCCTGTTCGTCTTCGGCACGATCGGGCTGGCCTGGCTGATCTCCCACCGCACCCGTGGCGATGAGCACAAGGGCTATCCGTACGAGTCGGGCATCGACACCTACGGCGACACCCACGCCCGCTTCGGCATCTCGTTCTACATCTACGCCCTGATGTTCGTCGCGTTCGACATCGAGGTGGTGTTCATCTTCCTCTGGGCGCTGATCTTCAGCTCCGAACCCGCCCCGATGGGCCTGTTCATCAGCATGCTGGTCTTCGTCGCCATCCTGATGCTCGGTCTGGCCTACGCCTGGCGCAAGGGGGTGCTGACGTGGCGATGACCCCGGACGGCACGGACGCGGTCCGAGACCTGGGCGCCGCAGCTGGTGACGGCGCCCAGCAGAACCCTGACCAGCCCGCCTCGCTCGTGACCGCCGCCCCTGGCAGCATGGCGAACCCGATCATCGTCCCCAACACCCTGTGGGCCTCCACCAGCCCGGGTGCGTACGCCGCCGCTGCGCCGTACTACCACCTCGCGGAGCTCGAGGGCACGCCCGGCCAGATCTCGGACACGGCGCGCTGGGGCGCCCTGGAGGTCATCCCCACCAAGGCGGACCTCATCGTTGACCTGATCCGCATGAACAGCCTGTGGCCGCTGCTCTCGGGTCTCGCCTGCTGCGCCATCGAGATGATGTCCGCGGCAACGTCCAAGAACGACATGGACCGCTGGGGCATGTTCCCCTTCCGCGCCAGCCCCCGCCAGGCGGACGTACTGATCGTCGCCGGCACGCTCACCACCAAGATGGCCGGGCCACTGGTCCGCCTCTGGGAGCAGATGCCGGAGCCCAAGTGGTGCGTCGCCATGGGTGACTGCACCTGTTCGGGTGGCCGCTACAAGCGCAGCTACTCCACGGTCGAGGGCATCGACCGTGTCATGCCGGTGGACGTCTACATCCCCGGCTGCCCGCCGCGTCCCGAAGGCCTGATCTACGGGATGATGAAGCTGGGCCAGCTCGTCAAGGAGCGACGCGGCACCTGGCCGGACCACATGGTGGGCCCCAACGTGCCGAAGGACGTCTAGCCGTGGACCGTTCCCTCCGCACGCGCCTCGACGCCCGCTTCGGCGCCCAGCTGACCGGCCCCATCCGCCAGCGCCACGACGAGACGGAGATCCGCCTCGGCGCCGGTGACCTGATCGAGGTCATGACCGTCCTCCACGACGACCCGGACTGGGAGTTCGTCGTCCTCGCGGACCTCGCGGGCGTGGACACCGGGGAGCAGATGCAGGTCGTCTACCACCTGTGGTCCGCCAGGACGCCGGACTGGCTGCGCGTCGTCGCGGACGGCCTCCCGCGCGAGGACCCGCGCATCCCCAGCCTCACGGGCCTGTGGCCCGGCGCGGAGTGGATGGAGCGCGAGACCTACGACATGTTCGGGATCATCTTCGAGGGCAACCGCGACCTGCGGCGCATCTACATGCCCCCGGACTACACGAGCTTCCCGCTGCGCAAGGACTTCTACCTCCCCGATGACGCGGCGCGCTCCCCAGGTGGCGGCGTGCGCCACGTGGAGCGGTCCCACGTCCCCGTCCAGGCGACGGAGCGGGTGGTCCGCCGGACGGTGAAGGCCTGATGACCGAGCAGTCGAACCACCGGCCGCACCTGTCCTCGGACGACCCGAGGATCATGCTCGACGGCGAGATCGGCCAGTTCGAGAACGTCCCCCCGTACCCGCCGCGCACCGAGCGCGAGGCCGAGTTCTACACGCTGGCCGATGGCGAGATGTTCCTCAACATGGGCCCCCAGCACCCGTCCACGCACGGGGTGCTCCGGGTCGTGCTCAAGATCAACGGCGAGCAGGTCGTGGACCTCGACCCGGTGCTGGGCTACCTGCACCGCGGCGTCGAGAAGCTGTGCGAGAACAGCGACTACCACCACATCATCAGCCAGGTCGACCCGCTCGAGTACGTGAGCTCCCTGTTCATGGAGTGGGCGCCGGTGATGGCGTTCGAGAAGCTTCTCGACGTGCAGGTCCCGCGCCGCGCGGAGTACATCCGCGTGCTCACGGGGGAGCTCCTGCGGGTCAGCAGCCACGCCCTCTACCAGGGCTGGATGGCGCTGGACCTCGGCGGCCTGGCCCCCATCCTGTACAGCTTCATCGAGCGCGACGAGATCGTGGAGATGCTGGCGGCCATCACCGGCCAGCGGATGCTGTTCAACTACTTCCGCATCGGCGGCGTGAACGGGGACCTCAACCACGAGTTCATGTCCCGCCTGGGCGACTGGATGAGCCGCGCGCTCAAGATGCACGAGACCAACATCGCGCTGCTCAACGAGAACGAGATCTTCGTCCGACGGATGCGCGGCATCGGCAAGGTGGACAAGGACACGGCGCTGCGGATGGCCGTCACCGGCCCCAACCTGCGGGCTGCCGGCGTCCCGTTCGACGTGCGCCGCGCGCATCCCTACTCCGTCTACCCGGAGCTGGAGTTCGACATCCCGGTCCGCGGCGCCAATGGCGGCGGGGATTCGCTGGACCGCTACCTGCTCCGCCTGGACGAGGTCCGCGAGAGCATCAGGATCATCGACCAGTGCCTGCACAACATGCCCGACGGACCGGTCATGGCGCGGCTCCCGCGCCTGCTCCGTCCCCGCCCGGGCCGTGCCTGGGCGGCCGTGGAGGCCCCGCGCGGCCTGTACGGGACCTACGCGATCTCAGACGGCACCGACCAGCCGTTCCGCATGAAGATCCATGATCCCTCCTTCGTGAACATGCAGCTGGTGGGCATGCTCATGAAGGGCAACCTGATCGCCGACACGATGGCCGTCATGGCCTCGATCGATCCGGTCATGGGCGGCATCGACAAGTAGGCCCGCGATGACGACGCTTTCCCGCTCCTGGGGCAACATGACCACCCTCGGCAAGGTGGTCGTGCCGCTGCTGCTCCTCGTCCTGGTGGGCGGACCCATCCTCACGATCGCGGTCGGCCTGTGGGTCGGTCCGTGGCTGCTGGGCGTCCTGAGCTCCAACATGGGGATCGTCCGCTTCGTGGTCGCCATCACGGGCGTCCTGCTGTTCAGCATCCCTGCCGCGTTCATCATCATCTACATGGAGCTCAAGGTCATCGCGCAGATGAACCTGCGCGTGGGCCCGGACCGCGTCGGGCCCGCCGGCGCCGCCCACTCCGTGGTCGCCGGTCTCAAGGTGCTCACCAAGGAGGACTTCACGCCGAAGTCCGCCGACGTCATCGTCTTCACCTGGGCGCCCGTCATCGTGTTCCTCACCGCGGTGATGACCTTCCTGGTCATCCCGTTCGGCCCCGGCTTCATCGACCCGGTGACGGGCGAGCGCGTCGGCGGCCTGGTGGGCCAGGACATGAACATCGGCCTGCTGTACATGTTCGCGGTCGGCGGCATGACGGTGGTGGGCCTGCTGCTCGCCGGCTGGTCGTCCTTCAACAAGTACTCGCTGCTGGGCGGTCTCCGCTCCGCCGCGCAGGTGGTCTCCTACGAGATCCCGCTCACGCTCTCCGTGGTGGGCCTGATCCTGCTCGCCGGCACGATGAGCCTCCAGGGGATCGCCAACCAGCAGGAGGGCTGGTTCACGAACTGGTTCGTGTTCCGCCAGCCGCTGGGCGCCCTGATCTTCTTCATCGCCGCCACCGCGGAGGCAAACCGGACGCCGTTCGACCTCACCGAGGCGGACTCGGAGATCGTTGCCGGGTTCGCCACCGAGTACTCGGGCATGCGCTTCGGCTTCCTGTTCTTCGCCGAGTACGTGAACGTGTTCATCGTGTCCGCGCTGATCACCACGCTCTTCTTCGGGGCCTGGAACGCGCCAATCGACATCAACGCCATCCTCGCGCTCGTCGGGCTCACCCCGCCGGTCATCGCGCTGGATCCGGGCAGCCTGGGCATCGGCCTGCTGGTCCTGATCGGGCTGGCGCCCGTGGTGCTGACGGCGCTGTTCGCCCTGCCCTTCTACCTCGCCAAGAGCTCGCGGCCGGCCTGGAAGGCGCTGCTCATCGGCTTCGTCCTGTTCAACCTCTTCGCGATGGGCATCCTCACCCTCCTCGCCTACATCGGCTGGGGCTGGTTCGCGGGGTTGATCTGGTTCTTCATCAAGTCCTTCGCGTTCGTGTTCGTGTTCGTGTGGATGCGCGGCACGTTCCCGCGCGTGCGGATCGACCACCTCATGGGCTTCGCCTGGAAGTGGCTGCTCCCCGCCGCCCTGTTGAACCTGTTCCTCACCGCCACGGCGATCGTCGTGGTGAAGAGCCTGTGAGCGTCGCCGCATGAGCTTCATCCCCGGCATCGGCCTCGTCCGCGGCATGGGCCTGACCCTGCGCCGCTTCTTCCAGCCGAAGGCCACCATCAAGTGGCCCGAGGAGAAGGCGGACGTCGCGCCCAAGTTCCGCGGCCGCCTCCAGCTGCTGTACGACGAGTACGGCACGCTCAAGTGCGAGACCTGCTTCCAGTGCGCCCAGGCCTGCCCCATCGAGTGCATCGACATGGGCGGCGTGGACACCAAGGGCCGCTTCCACGTCCACTGGGGTCCGCCCGAGACGTACGGCGAGCGCCGCGAGGAGTCCGCGCTCCGGCGGTCAGGGCGCCCGGTGGCGGACACGGCCTACGCCCACTTCGAGGGCATCGACATCGCGCCGCTGGACGCCATCCTCGACGCGCACGACTACGACCCCAAGGAGCTGCTGGCCATCCTCGAGGAGACCCAGGCCGAGTACGGCTACCTGCCGGTTGCCGCGCTCAAGCACATCTCGAGGATCACCGGCGCCTGGTACGCCCAGATCTACGGCACCGCGACCTACTACCGCCACCTGCGCTTCGAGCCGCCGGCCGTGGAGGCCGTAGCGCCAGCCGGCCAGGCCCAGATCGCGGCCGAGGACGGCTTCCGCTCCGCGCTGGACGCGGCGCTGGGCTACGGGGGTCGCGCGAACTAGCATGAGCACCTTCCTCGCAACCCCCGCCGGCTGGCCCGCGGTCCTCACGGGCCGCGTGGAGGCCATCAAGGCAGACCCGGCGGATCTCGACGCGGCCGTCCGCGTGGGCGCCTTCGAGGGCCTCCGACGGGCGGTCCGGGACCTGGGCGCCACGGGCACCATCGCCACCATCGCCGAATCGGGTCTGCGCGGCCGCGGCGGGGCAGGCTTCAAGACCGCCGACAAGTGGCGCGCGGCGGCGGCCGTGGAGGCCACGCAGCGTTACGTCATCGCCAACGGCTACGGCGCGGACCCGTCCGTCCGCACGGACGCCACCCTGCTCGCCGCGGACCCCTACCTCGTCATCGAGGGCCTCGCGATCGCCGCGTTCTCCGTGGGAGCGTCCGAGGCCATCCTGGCCGTCCGCGGTGAGGACGCCGCGCTGGTCACCCTGCTCGAGGGTGCGGTCCGGGCGGCCGAAGAGGCCAACTTCCTGGGCGAGGACGTCCTGGGCTCCGGCCACCGGATCACGCTCACCGTCCGCCCCGTCCAGGGCAACTACATGCTGGGCGAGGAGACGGTCCTCATCAAGGCCCTCGAAGGCAAGCGCGGCCAGCCCGACCAGCGCCCGCCGTACCCCACCGAGCGCGGCCTGTTCGACAAGCCCACCGTCGTCAACAACGTCCAGACCCTGGCCGCGGTCCCGTGGATCGTCCGCGAGGGCGGCGCGGCCTACGCGGCCATCGGCGCGACGGACAGCCCCGGCACCTCCCTGGTCCAGCTCCGCGGACCCGCGGGCGCGGGCATCGCCGAGGTCCCCATGGGCACCCCGCTCCGGGAGCTCGTGCAGCTGGCCGGCGGCGCGGGCAGCCGCGGCCTCAAGGCGGTCCTGGTGGGCGGCTCCACGGGCGGCCTGCTCCCCGCGGACCTGCTCGACACGCCCTACACCTACGAGGCCCTCGCCGAGGCCGGCGCCCACATCGGCTCCGGGTCCGTGGTCATCGCGGACGACCGGGCCTGCGTCGTGGACCTTGCCCGTTTGCTCACCCGCTTCGCCGCAGATTCCGCGTGCGGCAAGTCCATCCCCTGCCGCATCGGCCTCCGCCGCCTCTACGAGATCGGCGACCGGATCGCGAGCGGGCGTCCCCGCGCCAACGATGCCGTCCTGATGGGCGACCTCGCCCATGACATCGCCGCCTCAGCGCTCTGCGACCACGAGCGCCTGGCCACGCTGGCCTTCACCAGCGCGATGCGCCACTTCCGCTCCGAGCTCGACGACCACCTCGTTCGCTCCACCTGCCCCGCCGGCGTCTGCACGCCGATCGCGGT
>Ga0315271_10003019_pt1 | contig 10617 bp, 13 predicted proteins | sample C3_top_MG_FD_204664 | JGI IMG/M metagenome (GOLD analysis project Ga0315271, IMG submission 204664) | Sediment microbial communities from Yellowstone Lake, YNP, Wyoming, USA - C3_top | ecosystem: Environmental > Aquatic > Freshwater > Lake > Sediment | place: USA: Wyoming | collected 2017-08-01
AATCCCTTCCTGTTACAGAAGGAAATGCAACGTAAACTGAAGGCTGTCTTCAATCTGCTTCGGTAACTACCGAACTTGAGGCAACGTATCAGTCCTTCGGTAAGGTTTTAACTTGAGGCAACGCGCCTCGGCGTCCTGGTACGGGCTGGCGAAGGCTTTGTGCAACAGATGCGGCAGCAGCAGGTGCGGCGGCATTCGCAGCCAGTGCGCGCGGATGTACGCGGCTTGCCGCGCGAGGCTGCTGAGCGGGTCATCGCAACTGGGGTGAATGGGGACGAGCGCACGGCTGAAGATGGCATCCATGAGTTTGAGCAAGGCCGGGGTGGGGGCGGCGGCTCGCAAGGCTTGGGTCACTTCGTCCGGCACGGGCGTACCGAGGAAATGCCGGGTGTAGCGCAAGGCATAAAACAGCGAGCGTTGTAATTGCAAGGTTTCCGCGCGGGCGAGCAAGTGCGTCCAAAAGCCAGGCGCCGCCGACGCTTGGCGCAGCAGTAGGTCAAGGTCGGTGAGGTCGCGCAGGCCATGTGGCAGTTCGCCATCATGGAACAAGTGAGTGGCGGAATGCAGAATGCGGTCGGCCGCCGAAAATACATGAACGCCGGGCAGCCCCGGCGCCGGCTCGATCGCCGCGCGCAATTTTTCGGGATCGGGAAAATAGCGCGCCGTCTCCGGCAGGATGGCGTGATGCACGTCGATCACCGTGGCGCGGTGGATATGCTGCATCGGCGGAATTTCGTGCATCCAGCGCCGGTAATAGCGCTCGTCGTAATCCGACAGGCCGCTGGCGTGCCAGCCTGCCAGCATCAGCGCGGCCTCGACCTGGTTCAACTGGCCGCGCGGAACCAGGATGTCGATATCGTTGAATAGCCGCCCGCGCGCGGCGGGCAGCCCCGCCACCACATAGGCCGCGCCTTTCATCACGATCAAGGGGAAGTTCAGCGGGGCGAGCGCATCGCGGATTTGTTCGACTTCCCAGCGCACTGCAATCTGCTGTTTTTGCGCCAGCGTGCCGGCGGCTTCGAAATGCCAGCGCACCGGATGCGGCAGCGCGGACAACAATTCATTGTCCTCGAACAGGCCGTACAGCCGTGCCAGCAGTCCTGCCTGGCGCGCCTGGCGGATCAGCACATCCCACTGCGCCAACGAAAAGCGTGCGACCCGATGTGGCGTGCGCAGCGTTTGAATCAGCAAAATCCCGGTTTCTCGCATGGCTCAGCCCGCCCATGGCGGCGTATCCGCGAGCCGGTCGAACGCGGCGACCGCTTCATCCAGCCGGCTGTAGCTGAAGTCGTAGCACGCTGTCCGATCGACAAGCTGGGTGCCGACGCGAAACCCGTCGGCGCCGAGGTGGCTGTAATTGAAAGCGTTTTGTGCCAGGAACATGAAGGTTTGCGCTTTGGAGCGCGGGGTCAGCCTGGTTTCCGCGCCGGCAGTCCACTTCGGAAAAATCACCCAGGCGGGGGGCGCCGGTTCGTGCTGGCGGCGCACGCTTTCCTTGGGTGGGCGCAGGTGCGCCACGGTACCCTTGGCAGTGTCGTGTGACGGCCGGTTGATGAAGGCTTCCCGGCTGAAGGCCTGGATCACAGGAATAGCCTGATTTTTCAGGCTGACCGGGCGCGGCAGCGGATGGATCAGGCCGGTCTTGCGGTCGATCAGGGTAAGTTCGTCCGACAGCAGCCGCCAGCCCGACAACACCAGTCCGGCAGTCAGCGTGCTTTTGCCGGATCCGGGCGGCGCGGGCAGGATGGCCGCGCCGCCGTTTTTTTCCACCACGGCGGCGTGGATGATGAGGTATTGATGCGCGTGCATCGACACGCACCAGTTCAACCCCCATTCCAGCATCGGATACGCCTGGTCGTAGGGCAGCGGCTTGAACGGCAACTGGCCGTCGAAAGAAAAATCGACCTGCGGGCGCAGCCAGCGGCGCAGCGGATTGGGCGCGTTGACGGAGACATGGAAGTCGGCGAAGCTTTCGTGCGCGCGGCGCACCTCGAACTGTCCGTATAAGTCGGCCAGCCCTGCGGCCACGCTCGGCACGCGCGAGCGTACCCGCAGCGAGAACGGCCCGGTGCGCAGCCAGATGCCGGAGCCGCGCAGGCACTCCAGCAGGTCAGCGGAGGAGAGTTGCAGCAGCTTCATTCAGGGCGGATGAGCCCGATCCTGCACAAGCCATCCAGGGTTTCATCGACCTGAGTCGCCAGCGGTAAACCGGGTTCGATTGTGTGGCGCTGTGCCAGCATGTGCCGGGCGCCGTCGGATGACAGTCCCGGGAACTCGCGATAAAGCTGGAACAAAGCCAGCGCGAGCGGAGCCAGATAGTGCGTATCCCCCGAGGCGGTATCGAAAGCGACTGCTTCGGCGCCGTATTCTTTGAGTTGGAAACGCACCCGCAGTTAAACGACCTGCAAAGTGCGCAGATACTTCACGATCAGATCGGTTCCCCACGTTGCGTTGGCCTTGGGCGTGAATGCCCCGGTGTCCATCCACTCGTTCCACATCCCGATCAGTCCGGTCTCGGTCAATATGGAGGCGGGAATGCTTCCGTCGCGGATATTGAGCAGCGTGGCGGCGAATTCCTTGGAGATGGGGTTGGCGCTGGGACTCGCGTTTCCATTGTCCCCCGCCGCCATGACTTGCCGCAGCGTTTTGTTGTCCCAGTCTGCTCTTGAGCCTTTCTTGAAAACGCCATTCAGGGCAGGAGGCGTAGTTTGAAGGTGGAAGTTGACATTGCCGCCCGGGAAACCGTTGTTCTGGTTGTTGCTGGGGGTCGTGGCCACCCATTGCGCCGGGCTTCTTCCGCTGCAACTGATGACCGGGCCATGCTGACTCAGATTGCCCGAGGCTGCGGCCGAGGGCGTGGTGCATGCGCCCGCCAGCACCGGTCGGCTGGCCAGTGTAAAAATGGCTGACACGCCCAGCCCCATACCGAGCTTGCGGCGCGAAAGATCGATAGCGGGCGATTCCTGTTCGGTGTGGGGGGCAGGGATCTCGGGATCAGGAAGGGTGGACATGGCAAACCTTTGATGGGTGAGATTACAGTATTGAATTACCAGCAAGAACCACGCCAGAAAAGGTGTGTTGCTCGCAAACGCCCGCAGGCCGGGGCTTTTATTTTGGCAGGCTACGCCAGTTCTAGCCGGGTGTAAAATTTTCCGGCATTTTGCCGCCGCTGATCCGGGGAAGACCAGCCACGTCCAGCCGGGTTTGCACTATCTGTATGGCCGCTGCACGCAACAGGTGTTGAGTGAAATCGGCCTGCTCGAACCCATGCTCCAGCCACAGCCAGCCGCCGGGCGCCAGATGCGCGGGCGCCTTCCGGATGATGCGGCGCAGGTCGTCGCCGCCGTCGGCGCCGGCGGCGAGCGCGGTCGGCGGTTCGAAGCGCACATCGCCGCGCCCGAGATGGGGATCGGAGGCGGCAACGTAGGGCGGGTTGCCGACGATGAGGTCGAAATGTTCCCCGCCCAGCGCAGCGAACCAGTCGCTTTGCACAAAGCGCACGGTGGCCTTCAGGGCGCTAGCGTTGCCTTGGGCAAGCGCCAATGCCGCCGGCGAACGGTCGACGGCGGTGACGATGGCGTGCGGGCGTTCCAGTGCGATGGTCACGCCGACGCAGCCGCTGCCAGTGCCCAGATCGAGTACCCGCAGCGGCTGACCGGGCGGCAGGTGACTCAAGGCCTGTTCCACCAGCAACTCGGTTTCGGGGCGGGGAATCAGCACGTCGGGCGTGACGTGGAAGGGGCGGCCATAAAATTCGCGGGCGCCGACCAGGTAGGCGATGGGCGCGCCTTCGAGCCGCTGCGCCAACAGGGATTCAAACGCTGCGATGGGTACGGCCGGCAGCGGATCGGTGTCATGCGCGATCAGCCAGGCGGCATCAACGCCCAGAACATGCGCAGCCAATACGCGGGCATCGAGCCGCGCGGCGCGGCGCGGGAGTCCGAGTGCGGCGGCTATCTGGACGGTGGCGTCGTCGAGCAGGTTGGCGACCGTGTCAGCGCCCCTGCTCCCTGCTTGCCGTTCCCCGCTCACGCCCTATCCCTCACCAGAAAGCGTCGCCAGTAATTCAGCCTGATGCTCCGCCGCCAGCGCGTCGAACAGTTCGCTCAGATCGCCGTCCATCATCGCGTCAATCTTGTACAGCGTGAGGTTGATGCGGTGGTCGGTGATGCGGCCCTGCGGGAAATTGTAGGTGCGGATGCGGTCGGAGCGGTCGCCGCTGCCGACCAGGCTCTTGCGGGTGCGGGCTTCCAAGGACTGTTGCGCCTGGATTTCACGATCCTTCAGCCGCGCCGCCAGCACGCTCATCGCCTGTGCGCGATTGCGGTGTTGCGAACGGTCATCCTGGCACTCCACCACTAGCCCGGTCGGCAGGTGGGTAATGCGGATCGCGGAGTCGGTCTTGTTGATGTGCTGGCCGCCGGCGCCGGACGCGCGAAAGGTGTCGATACGCAAATCCGCCGGATTGATATTGATCTCGCCGACCTCGTCGGCTTCCGGCATCACCGCCACAGTGCAGGCCGAGGTGTGGATGCGCCCCTGCGATTCGGTTTCCGGCACGCGCTGTACGCGATGGCCGCCGGATTCGAATTTCAGCCGTGAATACGCGCCGGAGCCGACGATGCGCAGGATCGCTTCCTTGTAGCCGCCGACTTCGCCGGGGGCTTCCGACACCAGTTCGACCTTCCAGCCGCAGCGCTCGGCGTAGCGCGTGTACATGCGCAGCAGGTTGCCGGCAAATAGCGCGGATTCGTCGCCGCCGGTGCCGGCACGAATTTCCAGGAAGATGTTGCGCTCGTCGTTGGGATCGGTCGGCAGCAGTGCGGTTTGCAGATCGGTTTCCAGTTGCGCGATTTTCGCTGCGGCCTCGGCCAGTTCGGCTGCGGCCAGTTCGCGCAGGTCCGGGTCGGCCAGCATCTCGTTCGCGGTGGTCTGGTCGGCTTCGACTTGCCGGTATTGGCGATACAGCGCCACCACCGGATCGAGGTCGGCGCGCTCGCGGGTGAACTTGCGGTAGGTCTCCATGTCGCCCGCGATTTCCGGCTGCGACAACAGCGCGTCGAGTTCCACCAGCCGCTCGTCGGCGCGAGCGAGCTTGTCTGCTAACGAGACTTTCATTCCTGATGCAATCCGTACAACTGGCTGATGAGGCGGACGAACGCATCGCGCTCGGCACGCGTGGCGTGGTTCAACGCGTGGGTGGGCGCGTGCAGCAGCTTGTTGGCGAGCGCGTGGCTCATCGCTTCGAGCACCGCTTGCGGATCGTCGCCGCGCGCCAGCGCTTTTTCGGCCTTTTCGATTTCGTGGCGGCGGTGGCGATCGGCGGTGTCGCGCAGCGCACGAATCACCGGCACCAGCTCGCGGCCTTCCATCCAGTGGACGAAACTTTCCACGCTGGTTTCGATGATCGCCTCGGCCTGCGCCACCTGCGCCACCCGGTTGTCCATGCCTTCGCGCACCACCTGTCCCAGATCATCGACGCTGTAGAGGAACACATCGTCCATGTCGGCGACTTCGGCCTCGACATCGCGCGGCACCGCCAGATCGACAATGAAAACCGGGCGGTGGCGGCGTTGTTTGATCGCGCGTTCCAGCATGCCCTTGCCCAGTATCGGCAGCGGGCTGGCGGTGGAGGTGATGATGATGTCGTAGGCCGGCAATTCGTCCGGCAGCGCGGTCAGCGGAATCACCCCGGCGTTGAAGCGCTCGGCCAGCGGCCGAGCGCGCTCGGCGGTGCGGTTGGCCACCGTCATGCGGCGCGGATGCTGCGCGGCGAAATGGGTGATGCACAGCTCGATCATCTCGCCGGCGCCGATGAACAGACAGGCCTGCTCGCGGATGCTGGGGAAAATGCGCTCGGCCAGCCGCACCGCAGCGGCGGCCATCGACACCGAATTGGCGCCGATTTCGGTACTGGTGCGCACGTCCTTGGCGACCGAAAAAGTGCGCTGAAACAGCTTGTGCAGCAACAGGCCGAGGGTGCCCGCCTCCTCCGCGGTTTGCACCGCACTCTTCATCTGGCCGAGGATTTGGGTTTCGCCCAGCACCATCGAATCGAGCCCGGCGGCGACGCGAAACGCATGCTGCGCGGCTTGTTCGCGCGGCAGTGCGTACAGATAGGGAGCAAGCTCACGACGCTCGATATGGTGAAAATCGGCCAGCCACTGGGTAACGGCTTCAGGCGACGAGGTGTTGCAATACAGCTCGGTGCGATTGCAGGTCGAGAGGATGGCGGCCTCCGCCGCGCGCTGGCTCTGCGTCAGTTCGTGCAGCGCCAACACCAGCTTTTCCGGGCCGAACGCCACCTGCTCGCGGATCGCAAGCGGCGCAGTGTGATGATTGACCCCAAGGGCGAGAAGCTGCATGACGGCGGGCGGCCGAAAAAGAAGACCGTTATTTTACCTGCTGCCGTTAAGCGGGGTGTGTAGAGCTGGCTAAATCAAAGCGCAGGCGGTCGTAATAGCGTCCGCGATACAACAGGCGGCGATGGCCGGGCGAATCGGAAAACGCGTTGCGGGTGTGCAGCACGTTGTTGCAGATGAGCCCCATGCCGGGCGTCATCCGCGCGGTGAGGGTGTAATCGGAATCGGCGATAATTTCGGCCAGGGTTTTGACGGCGGCCTGAGTGGCGGCGTCAATTTTCCACACGATGGAGCGGGTGCGCGCGGTGTAGCGCATGGTGAGAAAGCCCAGTTCCGCATCGACCGCAAACACCGGGCCGGATTGTTCGGCGCGGGCGATTAATTGGTTTGGGCTCAGCATTTGCTCCTTTATGCCCTTCAGGGTGCTCCCCTCTTGGGGGAGGGTTGGGGAGAGGGCATCTTCGTCCATGCGCGCCGGGATGGTCATCGCGTCGGGCTGCATCAACGCGGCGATGTAATCGGGGTTGGCGTCGCGCAACTGGATGTAGGCGATTTCGTGATCGAGCAAGGCGTTTTCGCCGCCGGATTCGGCGTCCTGCGCACAGTGCAGGGTCATGCCGAGGATGCGGCGGTCGAGCGCGTTGTAATAGCCGTCGGTGTGCCAGTTGATCGGTTTGTGGGTGTAGGGAATGTACTCGCCGCGCGCGCTGGCGTCGTCGTTGGGCGTGATGCTGGACAGCCCGTCCTCGTCGGCGAGGTAGTTGCCTTCGAGCCGGGTTAATCCAAGCTGCTGCGCCAGTTTTTTGGGTAGCGACTTGTCCGCGGCGGGCAAATGCGGCGCGTTATAAAACGCCATGTTGGCGCGTGCGCAGCAGGCGGCGAGCGCGCGGGTTTCCGCCGCGGTTAATGCGCGCGGATCGGCCAGCGGCACGATCAATTCATCGACGGTGCGCGGATACGCCGCGAGCTTGGCGTCGCGCCAGGCGCGGTAGGCGGTGTCGTCGGCAAGGTCGAATGGCGAGGCCACGCAGAATCGCTTATTCCGGCGGCAGCATGTCGGGCGAGCCGAAACCGCGCTTGACCGGCGCGTCGGACAGCAGACCCTTGAAGCTCTTCCTCACCGTGCCCATCATTTCGGGCATTTCGATGTCCATGATCTGGTCCATGATCCAGGTCTTGTCGCTGTCGCCCATCTCGTCGCGGATTTGCAGGCCGAGGAAGCGCAGCGCCGGAAAGCTGGCCTTGTCGTCGTCGGGGAACTCGAATTCGGCGTAATCGTTGAAGCGACGGTTGAGGAAGTCGATGAATTCCTGTTTGTAATTGCGCGGGTCGTTTTTGCCCACGACTTCGCGCACGTTCTGCTCCATCACTTCGCCGAGGCGGTTGCTGACGGCCTGAAGCACTGCCAAACGGCGCTCGGGGGCGAGTGAGGCATAAGCCATGCGGTCGCAGTAGTGCACCAGAAAAGCGAGGAATTCGGCGATCAGCTTGAAGCCCCGATCGGGCGTGATGATGTCGTAGTTTTCGCGGCCGAGATTGTCGATAGCCTTGTCGGCGACGCGCCAGGTGGTGGTGGCCACCGCCGAGGCGATTTCTTCGGCGCTGCGTTCGCCGTCCTTTTTGAACCAGATGGTTTTGACGCGGATGGGCATGGCCATGATGAATTATTCTCCTGTGGCGACGGGGCGGGCGGGGTCACGAATCCACTCGCTCCACGAGCCGGGGTAAAGCCGTGAACCGGGCAGGCCGGCGATTTCCATCGCCAGAATGTTGTGGCAGGCGGTGACGCCGGAGCCGCACATGTGCAGCACCTGCCAGGCCGGTTTGCCCTTGAGCAGCGCCTGATAGTTTTCGCGCAGCGCCTCGGGCGGCATGAAGGTGCCGTCCATGTCGAGGTTTTCGTCGAACGGCCAGTTGATGGCGCCGGGTACGTGGCCGGCCACCGGGTCGAACGGCTCGAATTCGCCCGAGAAACGGCGATCCGGGCGCGCATCAATGATGAGTTGCTCGCCCGAGTGCGACGCCTGCAAAATCTCATCCGCCGTCACGATCTGGGTGGGTTCCGGCAGGCAGGCGCAACTGGCCCGGTGCGGCGTCGGCTGGTCGGCATTGACCGGGCGTTTTTCGCGCAGCCATTTCGGGTAGCCGCCATCAAGCAGTGCCACGCCGGGGTGGCCGAGCCAGCGCATCATCCACCACAGGCGGACGGCCATCGCGCCATAGCTGTCGTCGTATACCACCACCTGCTTGTTGACGCCGATCCCCCACGCGCACAGCTTTTCAGCCAGCGCGCGCGGATCGGGCAGGGGGTGACGCCCGCTGGTTTCGCTGACGGGGCCGGCAAGGTCTTCGTCCAGATGCACATAACGCGCACCCGGAATGTGGGCGGCCTCGTAGGCCTGACGTCCCGCCTCGGGGTCGGTGAGGGTGAAACGGCAATCCAGAATGACCCAGTTCGGATCGTCCAGATGGGCGGCGAGGTCTTCAGTGGTAACGAGGGTGTTGCTGAACATGGGCGGCGTCTTGAAAGTCGGGAGTGGAGAGTCGTGCAGAGGCGCCCGACTCTCGGCTCCGGGCTCTGGGCTTAGTAGCCGCCTTTACCGTAAGGCTTGGGCAGACCAGCCACGCGGCAGGCTTGACGGGCAGGCTGGTTGGGGAACAGCTCGTACAGTTTTTTCTTCCAGTCGATGCCGTCGTGCAACTCTTCCAGTTCGGCTAGCATGTTGCGGAAGTTCGGCGTGTGGCCATTTTCCTTGTAGGTTTCACGCAGATAGTTAACGACCATCCAGTGTTCGTCGGTCAGCTTGAGGCCGTCGGCCTCGGCGATGACCGGGACGATTTCATCGCTGAAATTGGCTTCCAGCAGGAAATTTTCTTCGCCAGTTTCGAGTTCTTCGCCGTTCAACATGTAACCCATGATTACTACTCCTTTACGGTTGGTTTAAAAAAGGGTGCTCAAATATTGGCCTGAACCACCGGCGCAATGGATTTATGCGGAATGAATATCCCGCAGCCTAACAAACGGTTGCGCCCCATGCCTTCGTCCTGCAATTGCAGGGACTTGTGCGGCGGCACGTCGTGCAGCATCAGGCTATAGCCAAACAAAGGCCCGGATGCGCTGTGCAAGGTTTGCGGCTTGCCGCAAATAAAGCCGCAACGGATCTGAAAGTGGCCATCCAGTTCACGCATCACGTCCTGCACGAATTGTTCTTCAGTGGCGTTGCCTGTGTCAACGAAATGGGCGTAGATGTTGACGAACGGGCTGAATGCGCGGGTTTTGAACGCGCCAATCTGCAGGGCGTGGCCCGCCAGATCAAGTGTCTTGCCAACCAGATAGGGCATGTCATCCACCCGCGCTTTGGGCACGCGCAGGAATAATTTGGTGCGCCGGTTGATATTGAGCGTGGCATCGCCTTTATTGGTTTCCGCACCTTTCAGATGCTGAATACCGCTACCGCTGTCTTCGCCCAGCCACGGCAGCAGCTTCGTCAGCGCATTCGATAACAACAGCGCATGGTCAGCCGGAATGGTGGTGCCCGTCAGATCAAATTGCAGGTCGATCATGTGCGGCACGTACTCTTCCGGCTTGTCATCAGGCCAGCTTGACCAATTCAAGGCGCGTCCCCAGCATGATCCTTGGCCCAGGCCAGCATCAGTTCGGCCCACTTTTGGGCACTGACCGGATCGATATCGAAAATGGTGAAACGCTTGTTCTCACGTATGCGAATGCGCATAAACGGCACGCCGCCGGATTCATGCGTCAAATGCTGAAATTCGATTTCCTGGCCGCCGAACGGCAGCCGCATTTTATCTAGGGGGGTGATTTCAGGCATGGAATCTCGGTCTGTGATGCTTCGGCAGGTTGATTAACTCGGGCTGCTGCATGTTTTTTCAACCCTGTTTTTATCAGGGGCTTGCGTCCGCAACGATATTTTAATACTCTTGTGGGTTCTTGTGGCGGGCACGCGTGAGGCAGCTAATGTCTCATTCTTTGCCTTGGCAGGGCATTACCGCGTTGGGGAAATCCATCTACGCCATTTGGGTAGGTGTCAGATCACCCAAGTGGGGTGGGTGATTTACCCATGAGAATGATGGTGACGCAGCCGTCTAGCCAATAGGATGCTGGGATACCGTTGGGCGGTCGGCTCAAGCGGGCATTTCGAAATTTTCTAGGAGAGAAAACATGGCAAAGCAAATGATTGATACGCCCAATCTGGACCAGCTCGAAAGCGGCCCGTGGCCCAGTTTCGTGACC
>Ga0315271_10003021_pt1 | contig 10612 bp, 12 predicted proteins | sample C3_top_MG_FD_204664 | JGI IMG/M metagenome (GOLD analysis project Ga0315271, IMG submission 204664) | Sediment microbial communities from Yellowstone Lake, YNP, Wyoming, USA - C3_top | ecosystem: Environmental > Aquatic > Freshwater > Lake > Sediment | place: USA: Wyoming | collected 2017-08-01
CCGACGTCCGGGCGCACCTCCGGTCGGAGGGCCTGGATCCCGAGGGCTGGCGGGTGATGCTCATCACCAGCCTGCGGGTCCTCGGGTACGTGTTCAATCCGGCCAGCTTCTTCCTGTGCCGCGACGCGGAGGGCATCCTCCAGGTTGTCATCGTGGAGGTCCACAACACCTTCGGCGAGCGGCACCTCTACACGCTGCGTCCCGAGGCGGAGGGCGACCGGTTCGTGGGCTCCATGGACAAGGCGTTCTTCGTGTCGCCATTCATCGGGATGGAGGGCCGGTACACCGTCCTCGTCCGCGACGATCGGGAGGGCGTGCGCCTCGCGATCAACGAGCGTCACGGCGAGGAGCAGGTGCTGACCGCGAGCCTGGTCCTGCATCGTCGGCGCCTGACGGATCGGGTGCTGGCCCGGATGCTGGTGCGCCACCCGGTGCTCTCCCACCGGACGATGGGGCTGATCCTGTGGCACGCCCTGCGCCTCTGGCTGCGCGGCACGCAGTTCTTCCGGCACGGCCAGGTGGCCCGGCTGAGCGGCAGCGGGCAGGCGAAGCCATGAGCAGCGGGGGCGGGCCGGCCTCGCGGCCGGGCGACAGCGCCACGCGGCGGGCGCTGACGCCGGGCGCGCGGCCCGATCGGCTCGTCGAGCAGGTCGGCCGGCGGATCATGATCGGCGCCGCCCGGCGAATCCGGCACGGACGCTTGATCATCGTCCTGCCCGACGGCTCCCGGCGCGTCTTCGGCGACCGCACCTCCGACCAGGCGGCGGAGATGCACATCCACGACACGTCGGTCGTGGCCCGCCTGCTTTTCGGCGGCGACATCGGGGCCGGCGAGGCTTACGTGGACGGCCTCTGGTCGAGCCCCGACCTCCCGGCCCTCTTCCGCCTGGCGGCGCTCAACCGCGACGCCCTCGCCCTCTCGAGCGGGTGGTGGCGCCTGCCGGTGATGCTCCAGCGGACCGTGGCCCACCGCGCGCGACGGAACACGACGGCCCAGAGCCGGCGCAACATCGCCGCGCACTACGACCTGGGCAACGATTTCTACCGGCTCTTCCTCGACGAGACGATGGCCTACTCGAGCGCCGTCTTCGCCTCGCCGGAGCAGTCGCTCGCCGACGCCCAGCGCAACAAGTTCGCGATCATGGCCGAGCGGGCCGGCTTGCGCGGCGGCGAGCACGTCCTGGAGATCGGCACCGGCTGGGGAGGCTTCGCCCTGTACGCGGCCGGGGAGCTGGGCTGCCGGGTAACCACGATCACGATCTCGTCGGCCCAGCACCAGCTGGCGACGGAGCGGATCCGGGCCGCCGGGCTCACGGACCGCGTCAGCGTCGAGCTCCGGGATTACCGCGACATCCGGGGCACCTACGACGCGATCGTCTCGATCGAGATGCTGGAGGCAGTCGGAGCGGAGTTCCACACCGCCTTCTTCGAGGCGTGCGACCGGGCGCTCGTGGCGGGCGGCCGGATGAGCCTCCAGTCGATCACGTTCCCGGACGTGGCCTACGAGCCGCAGCGCCGGCGGGCCAACTGGATCCAGACCTACATCTTCCCGGGCGGACTCCTGCCGTCCCTCGCGGTCATCGAACGGTCCCTGCACCGCACGAGCCTGCTCATCCGGCGCGTGGACGACATCGCGCCGCACTACGCGCGGACGCTCGAGGCCTGGCGCTCCAACTTCCTGGGCCAGCTCGACGGGGTCCGGGCGCTGGGCTTCGACGAGCGGTTCATCCGGATGTGGGACTACTACCTGGCGCTCAGCGAGGCCAGCTTCGCCACGGGCGTGACGCAGGACCTGCAGATCGTCTTCGAGAAGGGGCGCGCGCTCGGCTGATGCGCTGCGTGCTCGTGGAGCGCGCCGGCGCGACCGAGCTGCCCGCGCGCCGGCATCGCATCGACGCCCGCCCCGGCGCGGGCTACGATCCGTCGGTGGATGCGAACGCGCTGATCGAGGCCATTCGCCGCTCGGTCGTCGGCGACGACGAGGCTGTGGCGGGGCCGTTCGGCGTCCGCCGGGTGACCTACGCCGACTACACGGCGTCCGGCCGGTCGCTCACCTTCGTCGAGGACTACCTCCGCGACGCTGTCCTGCCCCTCTACGCCAACACCCACACCGAGTCGTCGGGCACGGGGCTCCAGACGACCCGCTTCCGGGCCGAGGCACGGCAGATCGTGAAGGACGCCGTCGGGGCAACGGACGAGCACGTCGTGATCTTCGTCGGCTCCGGCTCGACCGCCGCCATCGACCGCCTCGTCCACGTCCTGGGGCTGCGCCTGCCGGCCGAGCTCGACGAGCGCTACGGCCTGACCGCCCACATCCCCGCCGCCGAGCGCCCGGTCGTCTTCATCGGCCCCTACGAGCACCACAGCAACGAGCTGCCCTGGCGCGAGTCGATCGCCGACGTGATCACGATCCCGGAGGACGCCGACGGTCGGATCGACCTGGCCCGCCTCGAGGCCGAGCTCCTCGCCCACGCCGACCGGCCGCTCAAGATCGGCAGCTTCTCGGCAGCCTCCAACGTCACGGGCATCCTGTCGGACACCCGCGCCATCTCGGTGCTGCTCCACCGCCACGGGGCGCTCTCGTTCTGGGACTTCGCCGCCTCCGCGCCGTACGTGGAGGTCGAGATGGCGCCACGACGGCCGGCACCGGACGGATCGCCGGACGGGGCGGGCGCCGAGGCCGACGATGCCGCCCTCGACACCAAGGACGCCATCTTCATCTCGCCCCACAAGCTCATCGGCGGGCCCGGCACGCCCGGCGTCCTCATCGCCCGCCGCGACCTGTTCCGTAACCGCGTGCCGACGGTCCCCGGTGGGGGCACCGTTGCCTACGTGAACCCCACCGAGCACGTCTACCTCGACGACGTGGAGCACCGCGAGGAGGGCGGCACGCCAGCGATCATCGAGTCGATTCGGGCCGGCCTCGTCTTCGGGCTCAAGGAGGCCGTCGGCGTGGCCGCGATCCGCGAGCGCGAGGAGGACTTCATCCGCCGCGCAATCGAGCGCTGGCGCGCGAATCCGGCCCTTGAGATCCTGGGCAACCCGACGCTGCCACGCCTCTCGATCGTCTCGTTCGTCGTCCGCCATCGGGGCCGCTACCTGCACCACAACTACGTGGTGGCCCTCCTCAACGACCTGTTCGGCATCCAGGCCCGGGGTGGCTGCTCGTGCGCCGGGCCTTACGGTCACAGGCTCCTGGGCATCGACCTCGAACGCTCGCACGAGTTCGAGCGCGAGATCTCGCGCGGCTGCGAGGGGATCAAGCCGGGCTGGGTGCGGGTCAACTTCAACTACTTCATCAGCGACGCGGTCTTCGACTTCATGGTCGAGGCAGTCGACCTCGTCGCCCGCGATGGCTGGCGCCTTCTGCCGCAGTACCGGTTCGACCCGCTGTCCGGGCTCTGGCGCCACCACGCCGGCGCACCCGAGCCGCCCCTCTCGCTCCTCGACATCCGTTACGAGGACGGGGCGATGCGCTACACCGCCCACCGCCACCGCGAGCCGGAGTCACGCCTGGCCGCCTACCTCGAGGAGGCACGGGCCCTGCTCACCGCGCCGCCGCCGGTGCCGGCTGGCGCAGCGGAACCCATCGCCGTGGGTGCAGACTTCGAGCACCTGCGCTGGTTCTGGCTGCCGGCCGAGGCCGCCGAAGAGCTCGCCGCCGATACGCTCCGGGCCATCCCGGGCGTCGCCGCCGAAGGAGGGATCGCCTGATGTGCTGCCTGGCCACGCTGCTGGTCGTCCTGGGGCCGAGAGTCGGCATCATCTTCTGGTGGCTCTTCGAACCGGCCCGCTGGAACCTGGCGTTCGACACGCTCATCTGGCCGCTTCTCGGCTTCCTGTTCCTGCCCTGGACGACGCTCATGTACGTGCTCGTCTTCCAGGGCGGCATCGATGGCTTCGACTGGGTCTGGCTCGGGATGGGTGTCCTGCTCGACGTCTTCTCGTACGCCGGCGGCGGCTACACGAACCGCGATCGCATGCGGGGCTACGGCCGCTGAGACCCGGCTGAAACGGGCGGGAGCGCAGGCCGGGCTGACCCGCCGAGGGTGGCCGTAGCTCGCGCGGCATACCCGCCATAATCAAGGGCCATGGAGCCGACCGTCTTCCTCCCGTTCGCGTCGTCCCTGCTCAGCTTCGTCTTCGCCCTGTTCCTCCTGGACCAGTGGCTGGAGCGGCGCCGGCCGTACCAGCTGATCTGGACACTCGGGATGGTCTGGTACGGGATCGCGGCCGGAACCGAGTTCCTTGGCGGGGCGTCCGGGTGGAGCGAGCCGCTCTATCGCGCCTGGTACCTGACCGGGGCAGTCTGGGTCGCGGGATGGCTGGGGCTCGGGACGATGTACCTCCTCGCGAAGACCCGGTTCGGCTACGGGGCTGCGATCGCCGTCCTGCTGGCCGGCGTCTTCACCTTCCTCACCTGGCGCCGCTACGACTACCCGGACAGCGGCAACTGGCCCTACGTGTACCTGCTGGTCGCAGTCGTGGCGGCCGCCGCCATCGGTGTCGTGACGTACCGGCAGGGTCGCTGGGCCCACGTGGCCGGCGCGCTCATCGTGGTCGGCTCCCTCGTGTCCATCCCGATGGTGCTGCTTGCCCCGCTCGCGGCACCCGGCTACTCGCTGGATCCGGCGACCGGCATCCCCAACGGCGAGCTCTTCCCCGGCTACGTTCGGCTCCTGACCCCGTTCTTCAACATCACCGGCGGCTTCGCCCTCGTCTTCGGCGCCCTCTACTCGACGGCGGTCGCCGTGCGGAGGCGTGATTTCACCAGCCGCGTTCCGGCCACGATCCTTCTCGCGATCGGCGGGTTCGTCCCATCGCTGACGGGCAGCCTGTCGCGCTTCGGGATGACCGAGGCGTTCTTCGTGGGCGAGCTCCTCGGCGTCCTCTTCCTCTTCGCCGGCTTCCTCGTGTCGATCGAGGTCTTCCGCGAGTTCCGGGTCCCATTCACGAAGGTCGTGCTGTATACGCGGCGCGGCGCGGCGTAGCCGCGGCTCAGCGCCTGGAGGCGCGGCGGAGCGGATCGGCGCGGCGCCACCGACGCGACGGGACTCAGCGCCGAACCGCGCCAGCCGCCTTCGCCGCGAGCGTTGCGCCCCAGTTCCGGGCGCGGTCCGCCTCGCCGTCGACCAGCACGTCGTGGACGGGCCCGGTCGGTCCGTTGAGCAGGAAGCTCTCGGGCGACGCCGCCATGCGGAAGCCCTGCTCCTTCAGGCACCCGGTCGCCGCCTTCGCGGCGCTGCCCCAGAGCAGGCCCGGTCCCTTGATCCTGGTGTCGAATGCCGCAGCCGCGACGCCTGCCGGGGCGGCACCCACCGAAGCGAGCCACTCGCGGATCCCGATCCTCGTGGAGACCACGGGCCGCTGGGCCTTCCGGGCGGCCGAGCGGCGCGAGTCCGGGTTCGTCATCCCGTGGGCGTGCGTCGGACCGCCGACGACGATCAGATCCACGCCGGCGGGAATGGTCGTCGGTGCAGCGCCCACCTCAACGACCTCCACCTCACCGGCGGAGCCCAGCCCGTCCCCGATCGCGCGCGCGATCACCTCGGTGTTGCCGAGGATCGATTCGAAGACGACCAGGGCGCGCATTGCGAAACCTCCGGTTTGGGCGGGTCAGTCGAGCTGGTCGGGGGTCCAGGCCGTCACGAGGGCGACCCAGAGGAGCACGAGATCGATCGCGATCCCGATGTAGAGCCAGCGGTGGAGTCCGACGACGAGGAGGGCGAGCGAGGCGAGCGACCCAATGGCCACTGTCGCGCCCCAGGCGCCGGCCGGCAGGATGCCGAGCGTGGCGAGGGCGGCGAGGGCGAAGCCGCCGATCGTCGCTGGGACGAGGGCCAGCCCAAGCATGCGAACCGTCCCGGCCGAGACGCCGAGGCGCGTCCGCAGCCACGACCGCTCGAGGTCGAAGGGCCAGGGCGGCCCGCCGGGCTTCCGCGGCGGTCCCTTCGATAGGAAGCCGGCGTGGATGGCGCCGTGCGCGATCAGGAAGCCGGCGATGACGAGACGGACGAGCACTGGCTGACCTCGAACGGAGCCGAAGGTCGGATGGTCGCCGTCCCCGGGCCGCCGCGCCCAGTGGCGGACGGACGCTTTCGCCGGGACGGTCGGCCCAGCGGCCGGTTCAAACGGCCGGGCGGAACTCCACCTGCAGGGCCCCGTCCGCGCCGCGGAGCTCGAGCCGATCCTCCCGGAACGACCAGGTCGTCACCCGGGCAAGCGCCGCCAGGTAGGCAGCCTCCTGCTCGCCGACCCCTTCCAGTTCGAGGCAGGCCTTCCTCGTCGACCCGAGCGGCCCGATCGCGAGGCGGTCGCCCTCGAGGGCGTACTCGCCGCTGTACCGGTTGCACCCACCCGAGCCCGCGACGCGCCCATCGACGCCGAACTCGGCGGTGACCACGGTTCCCTCGACGAGGCTCCCGACACCACCGCGCCCGTTGTTGATCATCGTGGCATTCCAGCGCGAGCCTCCAAAGACGAGCGCCGGCACGGCGCGCAGCCGCAGGACGACCCGGCCGTCGGCGTCGGCCAAGTCGAGCCCTTCGCCTGCGATGGCGTAGGTGACGGCGGCCTCGAGCCCGGACGTGAAGGCACGTTCGACGGCGCTTCGCTCGGGGTCGCAGGCCATCATCGTCATCGCGATCGGCCCGATCGCGAGCCGATCTTCATCGACGCGACACTGTGCGTGGTAGCGGTTGCAGCCGGTGCTGCCGGCGACGGACCCGTCGATGAACGTGGCCGTCGCCATGACGTCTTCCGCGATCGGGACGAGCTCGCCCTGGGGCCCGACGTGATGGGACAGCCGCCACTCGATCCCCTGCATCGGACGGTCCTGCATCTCGACTCCCTTCGACGGCCGGCCGCTCAACCTGGCGCCGGGCCGAGACTAGTACCTCCGGGCGGTATCGGCACGCGCGTGCGCGGGTGGATCCTGTCGCTGGCTCCGGAGCGTCTCTCGGCGCGCCGGCGACCATGGGCGAAAGGTCGTGGACCCACCGTGAACGAGCGTCGCCGAAGGGCGGACCCGCGCATCCTGGCGTCGATCGCCATCTTCCTTGCGGTCGCCGCCATCGCGCTCGAGGTCGCGTACACGATCGGTCAGTTCGCGATGACCACCGTCGAACAGATCCACGCGTAGCATCGACCCCGCCACGGCCATGCGGCCGGAGGCGTGGTACATTCGCCACCGCGCCGACATAGCTCAGCGGTAGAGCAGCTGTTTCGTAAACAGCAGGTCCTCGGTTCAAATCCGAGTGTCGGCTCCAGCGATCTGAACGTGAAACCCGGCCGAGAGGCCGGGTTCCATTGTGTCCGGGCCGAAACCCGGTTCGGCGTCCGCTCGAGAAGGGCGTCCTGGGTCTGATCTCCGCAACCCCCAACCGCGGGTCCGGCATGCGGGGCGGGCGTCGAGAAGCTGGCGGGCGCCCCGTGGTATCCTTACATCAGGCGTGTTGTAAGGAGTACGACCATGGAAGTCTCGGCACGGCTCAGCTCGAAGGGCCAGGTGACAGTGCCCCGCGCCGTCCGCGAGGCGCTGTCCCTCGAAGAAGGCGATCGACTCGTCTTCCGGGTAGACGGCGATCATGCCGTGCTCGCGCGAACCCCGGACCTCCTGGCGCTGGCGGGATCAGTGAGCGTGCCGGCGGCAAAGCAAGGGACGGCCTGGACGGAGGTCCTGCGCCAGACGCGGCGGACCCGGGCCACCGATCGGCGATGACGGCGTTCATCGACACCAACGTCCTGGTTCGACACCTCACCGGCGATCCGCCCGAGCTGGCCGCCCGCGCGACGCGCTACCTTGCGACCACCAACGAGCTGCTGCTGCCGGACCTGATCCTGGCGGAGGTCGCCTACGTCCTGGAGTCGTTCTACGAGACGCCCCGGGCGAAGCTGGCGACGACGCTGCGGGCCGTGCTCGCGTTCCCGGCGATCCGGGTGCTCGACGCGGACCTCCTCCAGCGAGCCGTCGAGGTATACGAGGTCCACCGGCTCGACTTTGCCGACGCCTACCTGGTCGCCAGCGCGGAGCGAACCGGGATCGGCGTCATCGCCTCGTTTGACCGGAGCATCGATCGAGTCACGACGGTCCGCCGCGAGGAGCCGGCCTGAGCCAAACGAGAACGGTCGTGCCGCAGCATGGCGGAGGCGGATGCCACCGGACGTGAACGGAAGGCTCGCCCCCGATTCGCAAACAGCAGGTCCTCGGTTCAAATCCGAGTGTCGGCTCCAGCGATCTGAACGTGAAACCCGGTCGAGAGGCCGGGTTTCGTGCTGTCTGGCGGACCATTGGCGCCCCAGGGCGACACCCTCAGGGGGGCCGACAGCAGCGCGAGGGTGCCCCCATGTTCGGCGCGGAGTCGCATGCTGGAGGTGGTCCAACGCGCGGCGCGGCTCGGCCTGCCCGATGATGGTGCCATCCGCCGCCCGTCGCGATGAGATCGGCGGGTGCCACGTCGAGAGGACCACCATGGACCAGATCACCGTGTACGGGGCGCCGTGGTGCCCCGACTGCCGCCGGTCGAAGTCGTTCCTGATGGAGCAGCGTATCCCGTTCGCCTGGGTCGACATCGACATGGACGCAGACGGGCGCCGATTCGTTGAGGAGCTCCAGGGTGGGGGTCGGACGATCCCGACGATCGTCTTCCCGGACGGCTCGCACCTGCTCGAACCGTCGAACGCCGAGCTCGCCGCCAAGCTCGGCCTTCAGCTCCGGGCCAGCCGGATGATCTACGACCTGCTCATCCTCGGCGGCGGGCCGGCCGGCCTCTCGGCGGCGATCTACGCGGCCCGCGAGGGGATGGACGCGCTGGTGCTCGAACGCGGCGCCCTCGGCGGCCAGGCCGGGGCGACCGACCGGATCGACAACTACCCCGGGTTTCCCGACGGGATCGGCGGCGCGGAGCTGGCCGACCGCCTCGTGGCCCACGCCCGGCGCTACGGCGTCGAGATGGTCTCCGCCGCCGAGATCGCCAAGGTCGTCCGGGAGCCCGACTGCGTGATGGTCACGACGGACGCCGGGGACGTGTATGGGGCGGATGCCGCGATCGTCGCCACCGGCTCGCGTTACCGACGCCTCGGCATCCCGGGCGAGGACGGCCTCATCGGCCTGGGCGTCCACTACTGCGCCACCTGCGACGGGCCCTTCTACCGCGGTGCCAAGGAGCTCGTGGTCATCGGCGGCGGCAACTCCGCGCTGGAGGAGTCGCTGTTCCTCGCCGGCCTCGCCGAGCACGTGACGATCCTCACCCGGGGCCAGCTTCGCGCCAGCGAGCTCGTGCGCGACAAGGTCCTGTCTCACCCGAGGATCACCGTCCACACCGAGACGGACCCGTTCGCCTTCGAGCGCCGCGACGGACGGCTGGGCGCGGTGCTCGCGCGCGAACGCGAGGGCGGCCGCGAGCTGCGGATCGAGCCCGCAGCGGCGTTCGTCTTCGTCGGCCTCGACCCGAACACGCAGTTCCTGCGCGGCAGCGTCGAGCTCGACGAGCGGGGGTTCGTGCGTGCCGACGACCGCTACCAGACGTCGATGGACGGGCTCTTCGCCGCCGGGGACGTGCGCGCCGGCTCAACCAAGCAGGTTGGCAGCGCCGCCGGCGAGGGGATCGCGGCCCTGCTGTCGGTGCGACGCTGGCTGGAGGGCCGGCACCTCGTGGCGACCTCCACGACCGAGGATTCGGCCACCTGACCGACACGCCCCAGCCCCACCGCCGGCTCGCACCGCTGATGATCGCGCTGTCGACTCAGCCCACCGGAAGCACCGATGCGAGGGCCTCCCACGACACGTCGTCCGGATCGCCCCGGCCACGGGCGAGGATGGTGCCGTCACGGCGCACGACGAGTGCGTGGACATCCTCGCTGCCGGGGATCGCCAGCGCCCGCTGGAAGGCGGCCACATTCGTGTAGACGGTGATCGTTCGGGCCAGCACGTCGGGGTCGCCGATGCCGGCGGTCATGCCGCCATCGATGAAGCGGCGCGCCGGCCGCCAGGCAGTGGACAGGACGGGCACCTCCACGACCGCGACCGGCACGAGCCCCGTGGCACCCCGGGTGGTCGGCGGAATGCCGGCCGCCACGGCGCAGGCGATCCAGCGGTCCACCCGCTCCTGGTGCCATCGCTGGAATGCCACGACCACCAGGGTGAGCTCCGCGGGGAAGCCACGGGGCAGCGCCACCTCGAGACCCAGCAGGGAGCGACCGGTGACGGCCGGGAACCGCGCCGTGGTTCCTGCATCGTCGTCTTCCCTCACCGCCGCCATGCCTTCAGCCTACGCTGCGTCTGCACGACCATGAGTGCCGGCTGACCAGCATGACTGGCAGCGCCCGTCCGCGAAGAGTCATCCGACCGATGGTCTCGCGCTCGAACGAGGGGTCCGTGGTCCACCTCTGGGGGTCTGGACCCGGCCCCGGCGCGCATACTCGGGCCATGCGCATCCTCGTCGTCGGCGCCAGTGGCTACATCGGCGGTCGCCTGGTCCCGCTGCTCCAGGCACGGGGCCACGACCTCGTCCTCATGAGCCGCGATGCCCGGCCTCTCGCGGCCCGGTTCCCGGAGGCGACGGTCGTCGCCGCCGACCTCCTCGACCCGACGACGCTGCCGCCCGCCCTCGAG
>Ga0315271_10003022_pt1 | contig 10610 bp, 17 predicted proteins | sample C3_top_MG_FD_204664 | JGI IMG/M metagenome (GOLD analysis project Ga0315271, IMG submission 204664) | Sediment microbial communities from Yellowstone Lake, YNP, Wyoming, USA - C3_top | ecosystem: Environmental > Aquatic > Freshwater > Lake > Sediment | place: USA: Wyoming | collected 2017-08-01
GTGCGTGGTTCAATTCGCCGGGGGCCAAGGGCACGATGAAGGTGTTTGGCTGCGCTGGATCTTCGGTGATTCCGGAGGCCAGTTCGGGCTGGAAGCAGCCGATGGCCTGGCGCATGGATTCGAGTGCCGTGCCTTCGCACGGAGTCCAGGGGTTGCCTCCCATCGAAATCACAAGGTAATGCTTTCCTTGAGCGTCGGCATCCAGGCGGGAGGAAAAGCTGATCGAGTTTCCCGGAAAACACGCCGGAGCTTCAGCCCCTGGCTGGGGCCATTTGTTTTCAGGCAGGTTCCTGGAGATTCTCGACTCTTCTACGGGTGTGATGATCAACCATGAAGGAAGCCAGACCGGGGCGGACACGATGGCGACCCCGCCGACAAGGATCATTCCGGCCCACTCCCCGGCCCGCCCGCCGGTCACCAGGCTTGGGACGATGACCGGCCGGTGATCCTGGCCCTTCCAAAGATGCAGCAGGAGAGGTGGTTTGCTGTCGGCCCCACCCAGCCAATTCGATACGCGTTCCGGCGGGAGTTGCCAGGTGAAGACCGTGTCCGAAGGGTTGGCTTGCCGATGCAGGTCGATCGGTTCCAGAGGTAGGTTCATCTCCCAGCCAGGTTCCTTCACCACCATCCGGAACATGCCCGGTGCCGAAGATTTCGATTTCTTCACCTTCAGTTCCAGAGCTGGCGCCGAGGGTAGCCGGTAATCCTGGTACAGGATTTGGAAGGCCTGGGTTTCGGCTTTTTTACGGCGCTCGGCAAGGACGCTCTGCGGCGAAACACACCCTGTCGTCACCAGTTCAAGGAGCAGAAATTGGATCAGGCCAAGGACACTGGCCCGGAAACTCAACCCAACAAAATGCCAGCTTCCAGGATGCGGCAGCGACCGTGAAATGCCCTCAGTCCTCGCCACTGGCAGCGTAAGGGGCGGCGCAGGTGAACCGCAGGAAGGGCGAGATGGGAAGCAGTGGATGATCCTCAACGGGAACTCCCTTGCCGTTCGGTGCTTCAAAAAAGCGTATTGCCCTGCGGTCGTGAATCCCAATAAGGATATCAAGGCGATCAATACTGGAAGCGGATCTCAAGACTTGTTCATCCATTCCCCTGGCGAATCTGATTTGAATTTGAATGCAATCTCAACTGCGTACACAGGCTTGTGGCACTAAGGGTTTGTGAGCTATCAACCATCCTCAAAACCCTGGCAATGTTCCGCGACAGGATGGTCTGCCGCAGGGCGACCGTCCAGCCCAGTCGGAACCGCTTGAACAGGGGGTTGGGCCGGTCGTTGGAGCCGACTACTTCGCCGGTACCGGCAGATCGCTGTTCCAGGCATCCCGGGCCACTCGCCATTTGCCGTCGGCATCGTGGTGGTAGATGTTGAGACCCTTGCCGGTGTCCAGGACAACCGGGCCGCCGGCCTTCGGTGTCTCCGAGGACTTGTAGGCATAGCGCTCGATGGCCCAATCCCCGGTGACGATGAACTCCAGCGAGGTCTTGTCCCAGTGGATTCGGTAGGCCTTGAGGTACTCCGCCCCCCAGGGCCGCACCGCCGCCTTGCCCGCCAGCGCGGGTTCGTTGGGCGGGAGGAAGACCACGTCCTCCGTCATCATCCCCATCAACGAATCCAGGTTGTTCGAATTGATGGCGGCCACATAGGCTTCGTGGGCCTGGCGCGCGGCGGCGTCAGAGGCGGGGTGCCCTGATTTCGAACCGGCTCCGCAAGAAACCACCGCGGCGGCAATGACGATGGCCGCGAAGGCTTGAAGCGTGCTGCGCAAGGAGAACCCCGGAATGGAACCGGGCGGCAATGCCGCCTGCTGAATGATCAGGCGGACCATTGACCCGACGGGAAGAATGGGCTCGGGGTTGGATGAGTGGTCGGACGGGCCTCGCCTATTCGGCGGTGACGGGCTCGATCATCCGGCGAACGGCCGCGACCGAATCCGCCGGGAAACCTCCCTGCTTCGCGTGTTCCCGCACCATGGCTTCATTGGGGGCGATGTACACACAGTAGATCTTGTCATCCGTCACGTAGCTATGGACCCACTGGATCTCTGATCCCATGGAGCGGAGCACGCCGCAGGACTTTTGAGAAATGGCCTTGAGATCCTCAGCGCTCAGGTTTCCGGCCCCTGGAATATTCCGCTCGATCAGGTATTTCGGCATGCAAGACTCCCAGGCTGATTTGGACACCTAGGGAGAGAAGGTACGCTTGAAGGACCGGAAGTCAAGAAGATGTTGGAACATCATTCTTTTCTCTGGGCGGTGAAGGCCATTCAGCGCGGATGGGAACCGGAAGGCGGCGGCCAAGCAAGGCCGGGTTTGTTGGAGCACAGGTACCACCGTTCCATCCCACCGGGACCCGCATCTCTGCAGCATGGAGGAAGTCGAGTCAGTTTGCGCCCGGAAAAACCGAAGATTCAATCGCTCATGCCGGGTGGTCCGAAAGTCCCTTTTCGAACCGTGCGAGGTCTATGGGCGCTCGGGAATGCGTACCCTTCCCGATCAGGTTCACGCCATCATGCGCCTGCACCTCGAAGGTGATCAGCTTGGCCGTTACTTCGGTAACCCTCGCCCGCGCGGTCACCGTTCTGCCAATTGGGGTCGCCGCCAGGTGGCGGATGCATACTTCAACACCAACGGAAGCCCAACCTTGCGGAAGGCTGGGCTGGATCGCCTGGCTGGCGGCGACTTCCATCAGATAGATCATGAACGGAGTTCCGTAGACCTCCGGCATCTGCTCGTGGAAGTGGCGCACGGTGACTTCCCTCGTGACCACCACCGTAGCCTGCCCTTCAGCACCGACGATCACCTCTGTGACGGGATTCATGGGAATCTCAGACAGCACTTGAACATGAATGTTGGCCGGCCCAGTGGGCGGACGAAAAGCAGGACGCGGATGCTCATTGGCCCGCTGGTGGTTCCCAAAGCTCGACCTTATTGCCTTCGGGGTCGATGACCCAACCGAACTTTCCGTACTCCGAATCCTCGCTCTTTTCCAGCACCTGGCATCCCTCGGCGCGCAGCTCGTGAAGGAGGGCGTGAAGGTCTTCAACCCGGTAGTTCACCATGAATGAAGATGTGCCGGGGGCGAAGTAGTCGCCGCTGCCGCCTGTGACATTCCAGATCGTCGAGCCCGCAACCGGGTTGCCCTCGGCATCCGTCCACTGGAATGCCGCGCCCCCCCATTCCTGGACATCGATGCCGAGATGCTTTTGATACCAGGCGCGCAACGCAACAGGGTCTTTGGCCTTGAAGAAGATCCCGCCGATTCCCGTGACCCGTCTCATCTGAACCTCCAGCGCGATGGAATAAGCTGAATCGTAGCGTACTTCTTTTCGGCCATGACTGCGGACCAGCCCCATGGAGAACTAAGGGACTGACCCGCCTGGTTTCCTGGGGCCGGAGCAGCGTGATGGGACGGATCCTGGCTCGACAATCATGGTTTTTCAGGCCATCCGGGTCACGGCGCACCGACACGAAGCCTCATGAGAATTTCAGGCTGATCCCAAAAGCGATCAGCTTGCAGCGACGGTCGTGGATGGCCGTCTGGACATTGTCCACATCATCGAGCTTGCCGCGTGTGAAATCCACCACCGGTGCGATGCGGAAGCGCTTATGAATGGGGAATTCATACCCGACGCCAAGAAGCAGTCCCGTACCGCTGCCACCAACCTCCAACGTGTGGTTGTTCGTTAAGCGCAGGGACCCTGCCCCGCCCCGCAGAAAGAGCCGATGTCCGCGCCACGGATACACCCGGACGATCGCAAAGAACTGGGAAAGGCTCTCGCCCTTGGATGGATCATTCAAATTCGATGCTTCCAGCGTGCATCCACCCAGCCGCAGGCCCACGGAGAACACGGGGTTGAAGGCATAGCCCCCCTCCAGCCCCATCGCAAACCCGCCCTTGCTTCGAGAGGAGACATTGGAGTCGAGCGTGACGGACCCGTAACCCAAATCTCCGGCAACCCAGAAACCATTGTGTGCTGGAGCCTGCGCCCGGCAGACGGAGGGCGCACTGAAAGCCAGCAGTGGACCAAGGAGCAGGACAAAGGATATTTGGCGCATGAACCCCTCCAAATAACTCTTAACGGATTGGAATGGACGGCAGAGACGCGCCATTGCAATCCGGGCCGAGCCGACTGTGGCGGACGATGAGCAACGCCACCGAACCCGCCGCGGAGCTGATCGCCGCGACGAACAGCGGCAGGGCAAAACGTCGTTTCGCGCTTTGTCGTTCTGGCGCAGTGGTCTCCATTCCACCCTCCATCCCTGGATTTTAACACTGGGCATGGCGTCATTGACGTCTCGCTTCCACGGCCTTGTTCGCACTGCCTGGCTCGGTGGCGGGCCTTGACCAGCCCTGCCAGACACGGTTGTGCCAGGGAATCCTGAACATGGCCCTCAGGCTTTTTTCCGCGCCCAGATCTTCGCGATGTATGGCAGAGGATCGGGGAATTCGCAGGCGGTGTTTCCCGGATCGAAGGCCACCGGACCGATGCGGCAGATGGCTTCCTCTGCGGCTTTGCGCAAGGTGGCGTTGCGGCCGCCGATGCCGATCAAGACATACATCATGGTGCGCCGCGTCCAATTCTCCGTCTGGTGGATGCCGGCTTCAATGCGCTTCAGGTAGTCGAGCGACATGGCCTCATCGAGCGAAGCGCCTTCTTTGGCGCAGTGCCCCACCATGGACCATCCGGCGCGGTGCAGTTTGGGGTCCGCGAGCCAGGCTTCGCGGAGCTTCGCAGCCATCGGCGTCCGGCTGGCGAAGGCGGCCAGCGCCTCGGCGGTGGAGGAATCCTTCACTTCCGAGGCCCAGGCCTTCAGTTCCTTCTCCGTGATGGTGTTGGCATCGGCCACCATGCAGGCCAGCAACCGCGCGTCGTGGTTGCCCGTTTGCCACAGTGCCGAGGCCAGGATCTGGTCCACCTTGATGCGCTTCTGCAGCTTGGCGAGGTCGCCGAACTTCACGCCGAACATGGGCTCGGCCGCTCCGTGGCGGCACCAGGTCTTCCGCGTCGGTTCGCTGCCGAGGGCTTCCAGTTGCTGCATCGCGTCGTTCAAGTCCATGGCACCACCAAAGATTCATTCCGATGATAAAGAGCATCAGAGTCAGTGCAACCCGAATCCCATCGTGCGAATCCAGGCGGTGCCGCTGCGGACCTCCGGCGTTCGTGGCGCCTGGCGGTGGGCCCTAGGGTTCCCCGCCGTTGGCCTTTATGAACAGCTCAGCGTAGACGGGGTTCTCCAGAACAAATTGGTGTCGGGGAAGACCGTCCGGACCGGAGGGACTTTTCTCAATCCGGGCCGCCTGCAAGAAGTATTTGCATGACTTCTTGCTCAGATGCCCGAAACACAAATGCGCCAGGCCTTTGTAGATGAACAGGTAGACGACAAGGACGGCCGCCCCCCCGAGCAGGGTCAACAAGGCATGGATCAGGCTGCGAAAGGGGAAGGTCATGTTCAAGAGGCCGGCCGTGACCTGCCAGCCCGAGCCTGCTCCGGCATGGCCTGCGCTGCTCATGCCACGCACAAAGAAAAACACGGCCACCGTAAGCACCGTGAGCCACAAAAGGCCAGTCCCCACCAGTTCACTGAGCCTGTTCTCGACCCTCGTGTGTTTGACGCAGACCCCGCATGCCGGGAAGGGCACGGGAAGCAACCCCTCGCATCTGGCCACGAGATACACCCCTTGGTCCACCTTCCCACAGCAGCACGGGCAGACATCCGGGAATATGGGCTTGTCGTTGAGTCCCATGAACACTCTGACGATGGGGCTGGGGCCCACTTTTTCCTTCGACACTTTCAACACGCCCATAGAACCTTCCATGCGCAAATGGCAGCCAGAACAATTGCAGGCTTCGGGCCATCCGGTCAACCGACGCATTGAGAAATTGAGAAATTGAGGAATTGAGGAATTGAAGAATTGAAGGATCTACCGGGATCAGGTGGCCTGGAGCATGGCCATGGGCGAGCGCTGAGGACCCGGATCGAACGAGGCGTTTCACCGGGGCGGATCGCCGGTGGCCTTTCCATGCACGGGACATCGCGGCAGTCCAACCTAACGGCGTGGTTCCTTCTCCACATGGAACTTGTGGAACACACGATGGACCACAGGCGCGAAAATGATGCCCGCCACCAGGATGACGGCCAGGCCGCAATAGAGCGCGTACATGCCGGCGAATAGCTTGCCGGCATAGGTTTGCGGCTGCTCGACCGGCCCCATGCCGCCCAGGATCATGGCGGCGTTCAGGAAGGAATCAATCCAGGAGAGCCGCTCGAACAGGTGATATCCCAGCATCCCGAGATACAGGGACAGGGCGATCAATCCAAGGCCGAGCGTAGTGCTGCCCGCCAGGCGCCGCAGAAAGGCGCGGCGGTCGAGCAGGGGCTGGGAGCGGTGTTCGAACATCAGAGGTTGTCCTCGTTGGCCGCAGGCAGAGCCTGACAATGGAAGTTTACAGGCCCAGCCGATTCCGATGGCCTCAGGCCTTTGAACAGAAGCCAAAACCCCAACGCCATTTCCGAAATGACCAAAAGCATGGCGAACCAGGATGCGCTGACCGCTGCGTCACTGGTTCTCGCAACAACGCGTAACTGCGTCCGGGTTGAACGCGAGGTCGGACAACCCTGTCAGGGCCCTTCAGCATCATCAGGGAACATCATTCCTTGCCAGGCGCTGAACCATGGAAGAGACGCCAGACCCATCGGTCACCCCGTTTCACAAGCACCGCAGAAAATCGATACGGTTTACTGAAAAGAAGCGAGCCTGTCGTCTTATCGGCAACATTCATCTTGCCTTCGACGAAGGCCCAGGCCGTGTCCCCGCCATGGCTGATTTCCACGCGATCCATGTTCCAGCTGAAACCGTTCGATTTGTATAGGCGGGAAAGCCAGCTTTCAATTGCGGCCCGGCCCTTGAAAACTTCACCTTTGTCAGACCCGACCACCATGATGTCCGCCTTCTCGTCGAACAGGGCAAGAACGCCCGCCAGGTCGCCACGCCCCGATGTTCCGCTGAACTGGTCCAGTGCCGCTCTCACTTCGGATTGGACTGCGTCAGACGAAGAAGGCGGCAAAGCCTGCGGCGCTTTGCAGCCGAAGGCGCTGAGAACCAATAACGAGAAGAGGGCCAAAACGCGCTTCATGTTTCCTCCTCAATGTGGGTTGGGTCAAGGGTACAGCTACCCAGCACCACTGGGACGCCGCCTCCCCATGGCTGATGATCCGCACCTCAATCCATGGAATTCACGGATATTCCAATTCCGATGCCCTTCGGGTGGAACGAAGGGTCAGCCGGCCAAGCCGCAGGCTGGATGCCGAGTGGGGAGGAGAAATGGGAATATACGGGGGAGGCCACCAAACCGATGCGGTAGATCCTGGAAGAGCGGCGGCTTGGCCCCCTCATTGCGCACCTGCGCTGACCTCAAGCGCCAGGCGATCCAGGTTCTGTTCATTGGCAGCCTCGAGAAACTCGCGCATGTTTTCAGCGAACTCCTGATTTTCAAAAACTCCGACCCAGGAAATGCGTGTGCCGGCCCCACTGGATTCAAGAGAGATGGAAAGCTCGAAGTGCGGCAGATTGACGTGTTTGATCCGAACCATCGCATTGGGGACGATTTCCAGAAACTCGGATTGGTTCGGATAGTCGGTCCCGTCAGGCCCATGCATGGTGAATAGCCAGGCTCCACCCTGCCGGAACTCGAAGGTGTGGAACGTACTCGTGAACCCGTCCGGACCCCACCACCGGGCAAGACGCACTGGATCCTGGATGGCGGCAAAAACGGATTCCGGGGTGGCTGGAAGTTCCCGAGAGGTGCGGAAAAGGGACATGAAGATCTCCCGAAGTTGGAATTCCTTTGATGGAAGAATGGCAGCCAAGGGAACAAAATCGACCAGCCCGTTCGCAGGCCGGAACTTGAAAGCCTGACAGCTGTCGCGCACTGTTGGGCCCGTTTTGGCCGAGAGGTCTAGGCGTTCGGCTGATCACCCCGGGATTTCAGCCTCGACGAGTTGGGCAAGCAGCGCGAGAGACTCCTGCCAACCGAGATGGCAGGCCTCGACCGGAATCACATCAGGAATACCCTCTTGAACGATATTCAGCTCTACTCCGCATGAGACCTGGCGAATCGAAACCGTTGTCCGCATTTCTCCGGGCAGATTCGGATCGTCAAATTTGTCGGTGTGCCGGATCAATTCATTCGGGCGCAGGTCAAGGTATTCACCGCCGAAAGATTCCGTCTTGCCTGTCGAGAAGTTCGTGAAGGACATTTTGAAAGTGCCGCCAACCCTGGCATCAAGGTGGTGGACCCGGCAAGTGAAGCCATGGGGGGGAAGCCATTTCGCCATGGCGTCAGCATCAAGGAAGGCCCGGTAGACTCTCTCGGGTTTTGACCGAAGCACTCGGTGCAGTTGAACAGTGCCAGTTGCCATTGAAAACGCTCCTTTCAGTTTTGTTTTGACGCGGGCTTCTTGGTTTTCCCTGCGGCTGGCGAGAACGCCTGACGAACAAAGTTAAGCGGCCCGGCGCAACCGCGCCAGGTTGAAGAAGGGATAGGCTGTGCTGGCCGTGGGAAGAATTGTTGCAGGTCATTGGCCGATGGTTACGACGATCCAGGGCGAAAAGACCAGCCAAATTAGCCCAAATAATAAAAGATTGCCATTTTTGGGATTGAAATCAGACATGACCGTGCGCCACGGCCTGCGGGCGGCAAATCGGCCAATGATGATGTCGAAGGCAGCCATGAAGGTGGAAAGCAGCGCACCCAGGGCGAGCAAGTGGATACGAGCTTGAAGGCCCATCGGGGGAACGAACAGGAAGCACAGAAATGAAGCCAGCAGGGATCCGGTGATGATGCTGATCCGTTGCGCGATTTTGAACCCAACCCGTGGAACGAGAACCCGCATTCGGACAATGCCATGAATCGTCTCTGCACCCGCGAGGGCAATGCAGAGGGAAAGGATCCGAAGGGGCAATTCGATCATTGTTGGCGCGGTCCAACGAATGAAGCCAACCAGCCCCGCCTGCACCGAGGCGATGAGGGAAGCCGAGGAAGCGGGCAGATGAGAGAGAGCGGAAGACAACTCAGGCGGGGCCGGAGTTGATCGGAGGATAAGGCAGCGGCTTGATTAAATCAAAGATTGAGGTCGGCCGGGTGGGTCAGGTCTGGTGATTCTGCACACGCACGCCCCCGTAACAATTGCACTTTGTCCCCCACAGTGATCTCTCCAGCTTCGATGACGAAGCAATTAAGCGCCAGCTTCCCACCGAAACGGTGGAATATGCTGCGTGTGATTTCCATATCCTGGACGAGGGTGTCGGGATCATAGGAAGTCATGACACAGCGGGTACGCAGGTCCTGGACGCCAACGACGACTTTCCCGATCTTCAAACAGGATCCAGGCCAATCGCGTTCAGCCAGTTTCTCGACGCCGCCAATGACGATGTTGGGGCGCAGCCGGCGATGATCATGGCCGAAGGCCCCGATTGCGCCATCAGTAGCGATCAGCAGCGGCAATACATCGAAGCGTTCGGCACCTTCAAAGTGGACCAGGCGCGCTCCGGCCCCCGCGATTTCAACGACTTTGGCAGCGACCTCGAGGCTCTCCCAGGGTTGCCCGTCCACACTCACTTCGCCATGGGGACCGAGTGAACCCTTAAGGCCAAGAAATCGAGGATGGGAGCGGGAAGTTACCACATGGTTCGTTGCGTCCTCAACATGCAGGACCCTATCGCCCTCGATTCCAAGCTGTCCGAGCCAAGCCTGTTGAACCTTCTCTCCGGCCATGGTCTTGACCGGATATCGCCAAATCTCATCGACCTTCATGTCGCCTCCTGATCCAGGGCAGCTCCAGAGCGGCCTGACGAACAAAGTTAACCGGCCCCACCGAGCGCCGGAGAATCAAGGCATGACGGTGGTCGCGCATGGTTGGGTCCGGGTTGAACGAGCGATCAGCCGCCCTGTTTGGCAAGAACAGCTGAGAGCGGCATGTACTCGTAGGATGTGATCTCGAAGGGGTTTCCGTCTGGATCGGTGAAGTAGAGCGACCATGAAAGGTCATGGTCGACGGCTTCCACCGTGCGGCCGAATACGCCGGTCAGATGGTCGCGCCAGGCAAGAAACTCTGAAGCAGTGGTGTTGAAAGCGACGACCGAGCCACACTTTTCAACAGGCCGCTCGAACAGTGCCAGGTGAAAGGTTCCCGATCCGTTTCCGATCGTCAAGGGGCCGCCACCTGTGGTCCAGGGCTCGAACTTGGCATCACGGAGCAACCCCATGACCCGTGCGTACCACGCTTCTGCGGACGCACGGGTGGAAACATAGACATGAATGTGGTCGAAGCCCTTCAGTGCGGGTGCCATGCAGTCCCCTGATGCCGAACGCTCCGGTTCAGCAGCGGCGGAATGCCGTCCGCCGCAACCGGTTGTCAGCTGGCGAAGGGTTCACTCGACCGGTTCAATTTCACCAAGCCGCCAACTCTTGTCAAACCAGGGTTCGAGCGGACCGTAAAACCGGAAGATCGCGTTCCAGCCCTTGCCTGGAATGGTACGGATGAAGTTTTTGGCGTCCTTGGGCCGCTCGGGGCCGAAGTACACGTCCACGGAGCCGTCG
>Ga0315271_10003023_pt1 | contig 10609 bp, 8 predicted proteins | sample C3_top_MG_FD_204664 | JGI IMG/M metagenome (GOLD analysis project Ga0315271, IMG submission 204664) | Sediment microbial communities from Yellowstone Lake, YNP, Wyoming, USA - C3_top | ecosystem: Environmental > Aquatic > Freshwater > Lake > Sediment | place: USA: Wyoming | collected 2017-08-01
CGTAGCGCGCGGGCGCACCCCAGCGGGCGCCAAGGGCTCGGGAGCCGGGACCGCGGGAGCCGGGACCGCGGGAGCCGGGACCGCCGGGGTCGCCGCGAACGCGACCGGATGCATCGCCGTCTGCTCGAGCGATGGCACATGGAGCAGTGCGCCCGGCAGATCCGGCGCGACCTCCTCTTCCGGCCCGCCATTCGACGACGCCGAGGCGGAGCCCTTCGCCGAGCCGTTCTCCGAGCCCTTCCCCGAGTCGCGCCCCACCGTCCGCTCCGCCTCTACCGGCGTGTGCCGCACCGCGGGATGGATCCCGCTCACCGACACCGCCGGATCATCCCCCGGCTTCAGCTCCACGATCCCCGTCGTCAGCAGGCCGTAGATCACGCGCGCGACGTCGAACTCGCTCATCGCGCTCACGTTCCCGATCTCGCGGATGTGACGCACGCCGTCGATCTGCGCGAGCACCTCCCACTCCTTGGGCAGGAGGTCGAGGAGCGCGGCGTGATCCTCCTCGATCGCCGCGAACGCCGGGATCATGCCGACGTGCGGCACCTTCCCCACGATCAGCGACCACTCGTCGATCCGCCGCGCGCCCTCCATCAGCAGCGACTCGGTCGAGATCCGGATGTCCGCCTCCGCCGGCGCGTCGAGCACCTGCCCCTCTTCGAAGGAGAAGAACCCCTCGCGCCAGGACATCATCTCGAAGACGACCTCCTCCAGCTGGAAGCGCACCTGGCGCTCCAGTTCGCGGCGCGACAGCGCCCCGGCTTCCACCAGCAGCTCGCCGATCTTCCGCGCCCCCCCCTCGCGCCGCTGCTGCTCGCGCAGCCGCGTGAGGTCTCCCTCCGTGATCTTCCCGGCGCGCAGCAGCAGCTCGCCCAGCGGATGCGGGTTGCTCTTGATGTACGCGTGGATGACGCCGCCACGATCGAAGTAGACCGTGCCCATGTTGTCACGGAGGACGGACGTGATCGTGAGCTTCCCGGTCTTCCGGCTCAGGTCGAGGAGCTGGAAGACGTCGTGGATGCCGAGCTCGCGGAGCGGGCCTTCGATCGCCATCAGGAGGCCTCCTGTTGGCGGCGGAAGATCCGCAGCAGGTCGGTGGCGGTGCGCACCTCGCGGTGCGCGCGGCGCGCGAACTCCCCGTCCGGCTCGAGCACGACCACGCGCGACCACTCCTCGATCGCCTCGCGGTACCGGTGCTGGTCGGCCAGGAGACGCCCGTGCATGAACAGCGCCCCGACATGGCGCGGGTCGAAGCGCAGCACCCGCTCGATCGACACCGCCGCATCGTGGTGCCGTTCCAGCTCGAGCAGCGTCTCGCTCAGCGCGAGCAGCGCGTCCACGTTGTACGGGTCGCGGCGGAGCAGTTCGACGAGCGGCGTCACCGCGTCATCCGGGCGCCCGAAGCGCCGGTGGACCTGCGCGAGGGCGAGCGTCGCCTCCACATAGGTGGGCACCGCGTCCAGCGCCGCGAGCAGCTCCGCCTCCGCCGCCGCTGCGTCCCCCTGCTCGGCCAGGAGCCGGCCGAGCTCGAAGTGCACCACCGCCACATCCGGATCGAGGTCGAGGGCGTTCCGGTACGCCGCGACCGCCCCTTCCACGTCGCCCGCGGCCCGCGCGACATCGCCGAACTGGCGCAGCACATCGGCGCGCGCGGGCGCGAGCCGGCGCGCGTTCTTGAGCAGCTCGCGCGCCGCGGCCGGGTCGCCGGCCCCCGCCCGCGCACTCGCCACCAGCAGCAGCGACTCGACGTTCCCGGGATCGGCCGCGAGCAGCTCCTCGGCCACCTTGCGCGCATCCTCGGCGCGGCCGAGCAGCAGCAGCGCGCGCGTCTCGCCGGCCAGCGCGCGCGGCGCGTTCCGGGTGACCGTGCGCGCGTTGCGGTAGCGGTCGAGCGCTTCGCCGTGCAGCCCGTGGCGGAGGAAGATGTCGCCCAGCAGCGTCAGCCCCTCGCCGGTGTTCGCGCCGCGCACGAGCGCGCGGTTCACCTCGGCCGCCGCGCGGTCGAGCATGCCCTTCGCCAGGTACTCCACGGCGAGCGCGTAGGCGGAACCGGCCGCCGGCGCCGCCGGCGCCCCTTCGGCGCCCACCGGCGCCGTCGGCTTCAATTCCGTGAAGAGCGCATCGAGCCGCGCCGCGTCGAAGGAGAAGGACTCCACCGCCTGCTCCACGCGCTGCGCATCGCCGAGCGCCGGCGCGATCGAGAGGTCGGGGTCCTCGTACTCGAGGTCGATCGCGAGCTCGAACTTCTGCCGCACGTAGAACGGGTCGAGTTCGAGCGCGCGGCGCGTGGCGCGCAGCGCCCCCTCGAAGTCGCCCAGGTTCGACAGCGTGAAGCCGAGGTTGTAGTGCGCCTCCGCATACGCCGGGCGCGCGTGGATCGCGCGGCCGAAGGCGTTGCGCGCATCCTCGTGCTTCTTCAGCTCGGCGAGCACGAGGCCGATGCCGTTCCACGCCACCGGCTGCTCCGGGTCCACCGTGAGCACCTGGCGGTACGCCTCGAGCGCGAGCTGGTGGCGCTTCCCCTGGTAGAGCAGCAGCGCGAGGTTGAGCCACGCCTTCACGAAGCCGGCGTGCGAGGCGAGCGCCGCCCGGAAGGCGTCGATCGCCCCCTCCGTGTTGCCGCCATGGTACTCGGCGACACCGAGGTTGTTGTGCGCGATGGCGTACGCGCCGTCGAGCGCGAGCGCGCGGCGATAGCTGTCCCCCGCTTCCAGGAAGCGCCCCATCTGGTGCAGCGCGACCCCGCGCTCGCACCAGAGCTTCGGGCTCTCCGTCTCCGATTCGAGCAGCCGCTCGTACAGCTCGATCGCCGCCGCCGGGTCCCGCTTGAGCAGATGCACCTCGGCCATCGCCTGGAGCACCAGGGCGCGGTCCTCGTCCCGGTCGAGCGCGAGACGGTACTCGCGCAGCGCCTCGGCGTAGTAGCCCTTCTGGCGGAAGGCGAGCCCGAGGTTGTAGTGCGCGAGGCCTCCCTCCCCCGCCACTTCCATCTGCGACGACCTCCGCTGTTGCCGCTGCGGCACCAGCTCCTCGTACTTGGCCGCGTTGTAGCGGTCGATCGAGAGGTTGGCCTGCGCGCGGGAGAGCGACGGGTTCAGCTGGATCGCGCGCTTGGTGGCCGCGCGCGCTTCCTCGTGCCGCCCGAGGTCGCCGAGGACGAAGCCGATGAGGTAGTGCGCATCGGAGTTGTCCGGGTTCAATTCGATCGACCGCCGCAGCGCGACCAACGCCTCGTCGTTCAGCCCGCGGTTGTAGAACACCTCGCCGATGTAGAAGCTGATCAGGGGGCTCCGCGGCTCGAGGGAGAGCGCGCGCTCGAACCAGTGCTGCGCCTTCTCGAGGTCGCCGTTCCCTTTCTCCGCGAGCCCGAGCTGCACGATGGCGCCCACATCGTCCGGGTGCTGCTCGAGGATGGCGCTGAACTCCGCCGCCGCCTCGGGCACGTCGCCGAGCGCCGCATAGGCGCGGCCGAGCTCCCAGCGCGCGTCGCGGTCGCGCGGATGGCTCCGGAGCCGGTCGCGCAGCTCGGCGACCCGGCGGTCGTAATAGCCCGTGTTGAAGTACGCGACCTCGAGGTTCCGCTGGGCGACCTGCATCTTCGGGTCGAGTTCCAGCGCCTGCTCGAACGACGCGACCGCCTCGGCGTACATCCCCTTGTTGTAGTAGAGGACGCCGAGATTGTTGTGCGCCCCTGCATCGGAGGGATCGATGCGCCGCGCGAACGACCGCAGGATATCGCGGTCGCGCTCGGAGACGGGGGACGCGGAAGTGTTCACGACACGCGGATGGCGCGCAGGATCACGCGCAGCGATGCGAGGTCGGGGAGGAGCAGGAAGAATCCGCGCAGGTGGTCATCCTTGTCGTCGAAGAAGAACTGCGTCTCGACGGCGAAGACCAGGTCGCGATCGGAGCTGAACTGCGCGTACGCCGTGCTGAGCACCGCAGCCGACATGTCCACGACCAGGCTCGGCGGCGACGGCAGGAGCATGAGGCCGAGGAACTCGCTCAGCGCGTTCAGGTACGCGCCGCTGAGGATGTTCCCCGCTTCCTTCACCGCGCTCTGCTCGAGTTCGCCGAAGACGGCGTTCGGCGCCTGCGGCCGGCGGAGCATGAGGTGCGCGAGGCGCAGCGCCGTCGGCCGCGGGAAGACGAGCAGCGAGCGCCCGGTGAGATCGCCGAGCATCTGCATCATGACGGCCGCGATCGGCTCCTCGGCGTTCGCGATCTGCTGCGGCACCGCCTCCAGCGACGCGATCGTGATCTGCGGCACCGAGATCATGATCCGGCTGTTGGTCATCTGCGAGAGCGCCGTCGCGGCGTGCCCGGCGCCGATGCTCGCCGTCTCGCGGAGCGCATCGAGTTCCTTCGGGGTCAGGGAGAGTGGATCCGACATGCGCGCTCCGCTAGAGTAGACTGCCGACGTCGAGGATCAGCGCCGGTGCGCCGTCCGCGAGGATCGTGGCGCCGCTGAAGAGCGGCAGGCCGCCCCGCACCGGATCGAACTGCTTCACGACGATGTCCTGCTGGCCCGCGAGCTCATCCACCACCAGCGCCGCCCGCCGCTCGCCGACCTCCATCACCACCACCTGCTGCATCGGCGCCGACGAGGCGCCGAGGGTCACCTTCTCCCGCAGCCGCACCAGCGGGAGCACGTCATCGCGCAGGAGCAGCGCCTCGCGCCCCTGCACCGTGCGCACCTGCGCCGCCGAGAGCTCCACCGTCTCCGTCACGTGCGTCATCGGCACGGCGTACGTCTCGTCCGCCACCCGCGCCAGCATCGCCCGCACGATCGCGAGCGTCAACGGCAGGCGCGCGGTGACCGTCGTCCCCTTCCCGGTCACGGTGCGGATCTCCAGCGAGCCGCCGAGCGAGCGCACCCGCGTCGCGACGACATCGATCCCGACGCCGCGCCCCGAGAGGTTCGTCACCCGCGCCGCCGTGCTGAACCCCGGCCGCGAGATGAACTTGATCAGCTGCTCGTCGGTGATCGCCGTGACCGCCGCGTCGATCAGCCCGAGCGAGCGCGCCTTCGTCATCACCCGGTCGCGGTCCACCCCGCGGCCATCGTCGCTGACGCGGATCGTCGCCGCCGACCGCTCGCGCGAGATGCTCAGCGTCACGCGTCCGGCGGCCGGCTTCCCGGCGGCGGTGCGGTCCGCGGGCGTCTCGATCCCGTGGTCGATCGCGTTGCGCAACAGGTGCATCACCGGGTCGCCGATCTCGTCGAGCATCGACCGGTCGAGCTCGCTCTCCTGCCCCTCGGCGACGAACTCCACCTGCTTCCCCGCGTCGCGCGCCGCATCGCGCACCAGGCGCGGGAAGCGGTCGAAGATCTGGGCTACCGGCACCATCCGGCAGCGCATGATCTCGTCCTGCATCTCGCCGATGAGCCGCGCGCCCTGCGTGACGGTCTCCTCGAGCGCCGGGTCGGCGCTCGCGCCGGCGAGCTGCTGCAGCTGCCCGCGCGCGATGACGAGTTCGCCGACGAGGTTCATGAGCGCGTCGAGGCGGCGGAGGTCGATGCGCACGTGGCGCGTCGGCGCCGCGGGCGCGTCGGGCACCGGCGCGGCGGCGGCGCTCATCGCCGGCGCCACCGGCGCCCCCTCGATCGTCACCGACTCCACGTCCCCCGACGCGCGCAGCACCTCGGCGACCTTGTCGGCGGAGGACCGGGTCGAGATGCGGATGCCGAAATCGCGGTCGAACTCCTCCTTCTGGAGCGCCTCGACGGACGGCTCGACCGCCAGCACTTCGCCCACCGCTTCGGCGCGCTTCACCACGAGGAAGGCGCGCGCCCCCTTGAGCACGACCCCCTCCTTGAGCCGCACCTTGAGCAGCGTGCCGCGGACGGCCGGCCGCTTCGCGCGCGGCGCCGTCGCGCGCACCCTGGGCGCCTTCGGCGCCGCCTTGCTCCGGCGCGCCGCCTTGCGCGCGGGCGCGGCGGCGGCGAAGTCGCGCAGCGCGGCGGCCACCGTCACGCTCTCCGCCGGATCGGGCTCTCCCGCCACCGCGCGCGCGATCGCCCGCTCGAGCGCGTCCGCCCCCTGGAAGAGCAGCTCCATCATGTCCGCACTCACCTCGCGCTCCCCCTGCCGCACCCGGTCGAGGAGCGACTCCATCTCGTGCGCCAGCGTCGTCACCGCGCCGTAGCCCATCGTCGCGCTCATTCCTTTCACGGTATGGACCGCGCGGAAGAGCTCCGCCACCGGCTCGGTGGCGCGCGGCGCGCGCTCCAGTGCCAGCAGGAGATGGTTCATCGCGGAGAGATGCTCGCGGCTCTCCGTGAGGAAGAGGTCGGCGTAGCGGGAAAGATCCATGGTCAGGATCGCGGAGCGCGCGGCCACCCGCCGCGCGCGTCGCTTACCCCAGCACCCGCTGCACCGCTTCCAGCACCCGGCTCGGCTGGAACGGCTTCACCACGAAGTCCTTCGCCCCCGCCTGGATCGCCTCGACGACCAGCGCCTGCTGGCCCATCGCGCTGCACATCAGGACGCGCGCGCTCGGATCGAACTTCGTGATCTCGCGCACCGCGTCGATGCCCCCCATCTCGGGCATGACGATGTCCATCGTCACCAGGTCGGGGCGCAGCTTCTTGTACTGCGCCACCGCTTCGACGCCGGTCTCCGCTTCGCCCACCACCTCGAAGCCGGATTGCTGCAGGATGTCCGAGATCATCGTGCGCATGAAGATCGCGTCATCGCAAACCAATACCGTATGGGACACCGTCACCTCTCCGTTAAGCGAGCACGTGCGACAAGAGATCGTGAATATCCAGCACGACCACGACGCCTCCGGCGTGCGTCCCGAGAGCGCGCACCGAGCCGCCCTCCTGGACATCCTCCGGCACCGCGTCGAGCCGGTCGTCGGCCCAGCGCTGCACTTCCAGCACCTCGTCCACCGCGGCCCCTACCAGCTTGGGCCCGTGTTCCACGAGCATCACCGCCCCCGCCGCCGACGTCGTCCGGAGCCCCAGCGCGACACCGATGTCCACCACCGTCACGATCTGGCCGCGGACGTTCGCCAGCCCCATCACCGCCGTCGGCGCGCCGGGCAGCCGCGTGAGCGCCCGCGGGCGCAGGATCTCGCGCACCGCGCTCAGGTCGATCCCATGGGCACGCTCCCCCAGCCGGAAGATCACCAGCCGGCGGGCACGAACCTCAGTCGGAAAGACGGTAGAAGCCAAATTGGGCCAGCGGGTCCGGGTCGAGTGGCACGTGCGGTCCCGCCGCAGCGGCGAGCGAACGCACGAGGTCCTCGGGCAGCGGTGCACGCAGATCGATCGGCTCCCCGGTCACCGGATGCGGGAAGATCAGCCACGCCGCATGGAGGAAGTGCCGCCGCGGCGGCAGCGCGAGGAGCCGTCGGGCCCCTCCACCGCCGTACACGTCGTCTCCCGCCACCGGATGACCGATCGACGCCAGGTGGACGCGGATCTGATGCGTGCGCCCCGAGTGCAGATGCGCCCGCAGCAGATCGGCTGCGTCGAACCGGGCGAGCCGGACGAAATCCGTCCGCGCCGCCCTTCCCGTACTGACGATTGCCATGAGCCTTCGGTCTCGCGGATTCCGTCCCACCGGACGGTCCACGGTCACCCGGTCGGTCTCCAGGTGCCCCCACGCCAGGGCGACGTAGCGCCGGACGATCTTCCGTTGCGCCAGCGCCGCCCCCAACGACCGGTGCGCCCGGTCGGTCTTCGCCACCAGCAACAGCCCCGACGTGTCCTTGTCGAGCCGGTGGACGATCCCCTCCCGCTCCCCCCCGGCCGCCCCCGCGAGCGGCCCCCCGCGCCCCTTCAGCGCGTTCACCAGGGTGCCGGTCCAGTTCCCCGGCGCCGGGTGCACCACCATGCCGGCGGCCTTGTCCACGACGAGCACGTCGTCATCCTCGAACACCACCGAGATCGGGAGCGCCTCCCCCTCCACCTCCCGCTTCCGGCTCAGCGGGATCTCGACGACGACCTCCTCCCCCGCCACCGGCCGGTAGCTCGCCTTCTCGCGGCGGCCGGCCACCGTCACCTGCCCGGTCGCGATCAGCGTCGCCGCCTGCGTGCGCGAGAGTTCGAGCCGCTGCGCTACCAGCGAATCGAGGCGGACATCGCTGTCCGCCTCGGCAGTGAATGTTTCCCGGCGCCCCGGCGTGTCGCCTGGCGCGGCGGGCGCGTTCAGCTGCTCCGCCCGGCCAGCGGCTCGCTCGTCGCCGCCGGCTCGGAGGCGGCGGGCGCGTCGGCTCCGGCCGGGACGTCCTCCTTCCAGAGGACCCACGCCAGGAGCAGCGCCCCCACGCTCACGCCCATGTCGGCGACGTTGAAGGTCGGCCAGCGGTGCGCGCCGACGCCGACATCGAGGAAGTCCACGACCCCCTGCGCCGAGCGGAGCCGGTCGATCAGATTGCCGATCGCGCCGCCCACCACCATCGCGAGCGCGGTGGTGCGCACCACATCGCCGTCCGCGGTCGCGCGGAACATCCGGAAGAGGATGCCGACGGCGACCACGGTGAGGATGATGAACACGGGCCGCGAGAAGCTGCCGACGGAGATCCCGAAGGCCGCCCCCTGGTTGTACACGAGCCGGAACTGCACCCAGTCGCCGACCACCTGGCGCGGGACGTAGCGCGGCACCAGCGCGGCCACCGCGACGGCCTTGGTCACGATGTCCGCGAGCACGATGCCGCCGGCGATGCCGCCGAAGAGGACGGTGTTACGCCTGCTTCTTTCCATTCTCTTCCTTCTGCTTGCACGCGATGCAGAGCCGGGCGTGCGGCAGGGCGTCGAGCCGGTCGAAATCGATCTCCTCGCCGCAGCTGTGGCACTTCCCGAACTGTTCGGGGGCGCGGTAGAGCCGGCGCAGCGCTTCGTCGATGTGCCAGAGGAAGCGGCCCTCCTGGCTCGCGAAGAGGAACGCCTTCTCGCGCTCCATGGCGTCGGTCCCCTGGTCGGCCATGTGGAACGAATAGGACGAGAGGTCGCCGTCCGCCGACTGCGGCGTGGCGTTGAAGGTCTCGCTGTACTGACCCAGTTCCTTGAGGACGCGACGGCGCTCATCGAGCAGCCGCTTCTCGAAGTGCTTCAAGAGCTTCTGACTCATCGGCTTCGGGCTCTTCGGGCTCTTCGGGCGCGCGGGAGACGGCATCTAGGGCACTCGAGTGATGGCGATGTGGACGGTCGAGCCGTCGAGCTCGACGGTCTGCATCGCGTCAGGGGCTGCCGGCGCCGCGCCGCCGATGGTGACGTCGCGGGCCAGTACTTCCGATGAAATGTAGTCGGTGCGGGCGCGCGCCGCCCCCTCCACGTCCGGCGTGCCGGACACCCACAGCGTGATCCGGTCGCTCACCGCCAGACCCGCCTCCTTGCGTGCGCGCTGCACCCGGCTCACGAGCTCCCGCGCCAGTCCTTCCTCGCGCAGCGCCGGCGTGACCGCGGGGTCCAGCGCCGCTACGAAGCCGGCGCTCTCCTTCACGACCAGATCGCCCGACGCCCGCCGCACGATCTCCACGTCCTCGACCGTGAGCGTGTGCGACTCGCCACCCACCGAGATCGCCACCGGCTCCCCCTGCTCGAAGCGCACCAGCGCCTCCGCGGAGAGCGCGTTCACCGCCTGCGCCGCGAGCGGCGTCTGCTTGCCGAACCGCTTCCCGAGCGCGCGGAAGTTCGCCTTCGCCTCGAGCCGCACCAGCGCATCGCCGCTCGACGCCCACTCGAGCTGCTTCACGTTGAGCTCCGCGCGCAGCAGCGGCTCGAGCGCGGTGAGCTCCGCCGACCGTTCGTCGGGGATCACGCACACCATGCGCGACAGCGGCTGGCGCACGTTCAGGTTCGCCTCCTCGCGCGCCGCGCGGCCGAGCGTCGCCAGCGTGCGGAGCTGCACCATCGCACGCTCGAGCGTCAGGTCCGCCGGCCCCGCTGCCGGCCGCACGTACGGCGCGACGTGCACCGAGTCCCCGGCCAGCTCGCGGTGCATCCAGTCCGTCAGGAACGGCGCGAAGGGCGCGAGCAACCGGCAGCTGACGGTGAGCACCTCGTGCAGCGTCGCGAAGGCGGCGCGGCTGTCCGGCGTGTGCACGTCGTAGAAGCGCGCGCGGTTGAGGCGCACGTACCAGTTGGAGACGTCATCCACCACGAAGTCGAGCACGAGCTTCACCGCGAGCGTCGCCTCGTAGCGCGCCATCAGCCCATCGGCCTCCCCTTCCACCGTCGCGAGGCGCGAGAGCACCCAGCGGTCGGCGAGCGGGCGCGCCGCCGGCGCCGGATCCTCCTTCCCCGGCGCCCATCCGAAGTTCGCGTACTGCGCGAAGATCCCCGCGTACACCTCGCGCAGCGTCCGGAGCCGCCCCGCCACGTCGCGGATCGCCTTCTCATCCCACTTCCGCGGCATCCACACCTGGCTCGACGCCACGAGGAAGAGCCGCACCGCGTCCGCGCCGTGCTTCGGCAGCACGTCCCACGGGTTCACCGTGTTGCCGACATGCTTCGACATCTTCGCGCCGGTCTCGTCCAGCACGAGATCGTTCACGACCACCGCGCGGTAGGGCGCCGCCACCGCGCTCGTCCCATCCGGCGCGACGTTGTTCGGCAGCGCATCCCCCAGCCCCGCCGCGATCGCCAGCAGCGAGT
>Ga0315271_10003024_pt1 | contig 10609 bp, 7 predicted proteins | sample C3_top_MG_FD_204664 | JGI IMG/M metagenome (GOLD analysis project Ga0315271, IMG submission 204664) | Sediment microbial communities from Yellowstone Lake, YNP, Wyoming, USA - C3_top | ecosystem: Environmental > Aquatic > Freshwater > Lake > Sediment | place: USA: Wyoming | collected 2017-08-01
CCGTCGCCACAGCCAATGCCGCTCGGAGGCCATCACGATCTCGTCGGTGAAGTCGAAGGGCCTGAGCGCGATGACGTCGGTGTCGCACCACCATCCGCCCCGCTCGGCGAGGAGTTTGTAGCGGAAGAGATTGGCGAAGCCGCCGAGCCCGCCCCTGGCCCGGCCGAACGGATAGACGAAGATGCGGTCGCGCGGGAGGATGGCCGCGGCGTCGCGCCATTCCACGCCCTGCGGGAGATCGACGATCTCGTCGTACGCGTACAGATGGTACGGGTGGCCGTTGGCGACGAACGAGGCCATCGACAGCCGTTCGAGGAGGCCGAGTGGGCCGATCCAGAGGCTCTGGATCGGTGCGGCGATGGCGTGAATCGCTGAAGGCGTCACGGCTCAGGACCGCTCGAATCGAAGGAGCGTATAGGCCAGCCTCGCCTGCCAGAGCCTGAGCCTGACCCCGGGGCTCTCGAGGCATCGGCCGGTGAACCGCTCATCGTGCACACGCCCGCCCAGCCGGACCCGGCTCGCGCGGAGCGGCATGGCCACGACATGCACGTTCCCTCGTCGGAGGGCGAACGCCAGCAGGGCTTCCGGCTCGAATGGCCCGCGATGCCCCCGGCACCACTCCTCGATCAGGTGCGCCCGGGTGGCATAGACCTCCGCCGCCCTCGGCCCGCATACCGCGAAGCGGTCGTTGCAGCCGCGGTGCCACTGCCAGCCGGGAAGCGCGCAGACCGACGGATGGCGGGCGACGTGGCGGACGATGCCGGGATCGAGCGAATCGTGGTAGAGAAGATCGGGCCGGAGATAGACGATGACGTCGGAGGCGTCCATCCGCACGCGGTCCCACGCGGATTCGAGCGCGTGGAGTTGCAGGAGCGCGTTGTGCAGCGACCCGCCGTCGCCGCCCCAGCGGTCCCCGTGCTGACGGATGGCCCTGTAGGCCGCCGAATCCCGCAGGTCGGGCGGCGTTTCCCGTTGCCCGGCGTAGGACGCCAGGACGTCGTAGTTGGAGGGGTCGAGATCGCCCGTTTCGCCAGATCGGGGGTTGTCGATACGCCGTTGGTGGAGGAGGTGGCAGGTCACCCGCACCCGGCCGCAGCGGCGGAGCGGTTCGAGCATCCGCGACTCGATCGAGGGCATCGTGACCGCCGAACAGCGCGGCAGGCCGAACAACACGACGGAGATGGTCGGTCGAAGGTGCATGAGACAGGAACAGTCCGCCGCCCATTCTGCCGCGGGCCTACAGCGACGCGTATCAGCCATGCGTCAGACCTGCCGCCATCTCCCCCGTCACGGCGGCTGGAGGACGCTATGACGCCGGCGTGAGCGCCTCGCGCAGTTTCGCCGCCAGCGCCGCGATCGGGAACGGCTTCTGGATGAAGAGCACGCCCTCCTCCAGCACGCCGCGGTTGGCGATGACGTCGGCCGTGTACCCGGACATGTAGACGCACGCCAGGCCGGGCCGCCGCGCCCGGAGCCGTTCCGCCAGTTCCCGGCCGTTCATCCCGGGCATGACGACGTCGGTGAGCAGCACGTCGATGACCCCCGGATGCTCCTCGGCGATCCGCAGCGCCTCGGCCGGCGTCGGCGCCGCCAGCACCTCGTAGCCGAGGTTGATGAGCGCCATGCCCGTTGCCCGCAGCAGGCTCAGCTCGTCCTCCACCAGCAGCACCGTCTCGTGCCCCCGCACGATCACGCCGGGAGGGGCGGGAGCCTCGGCCATCGCCCCGGCGCCGGCGTGGCGGGGGAAGTAGATCGAGAAGGCCGATCCCTGGCCCGGCTCGCTGTAGACGTTGATGAACCCGTTGTTCTGCTTGACGATCCCGTAGACGGTGGCCAGCCCGAGGCCCGTCCCCTCACCCTGGCGCTTGGTCGTGAAGAACGGCTCGAAGAGGTGATCGAGCACGGCCTGCTCCATCCCGGCCCCATCGTCGCTCACCACGAGCCGGACGTACTCGCCCGGCAGGAACCCCGCATGCGCGGCGCAGTACGCGTCGTCGATGGCCGCATGCCCGGTCTCGATCGTGATACGGCCCACCCCCGCGATGGCGTCGCGCGCATTCACGCAGAGGTTCGCCAGGATCTGGTTCACCTGGCCGGGGTCCATCATGACCGGCCACAGGAGCGCGCCCGGCCGCCAGGCCAGGTCGACGTCTTCGCCGATGAGCCGGCGCAGCATGTTCAGCAGCCCCTCGACCGTGCTGTTCAGATCGATGACGCGCGGCGCGATCGTCTGCCGGCGCGCAAACGCGAGCAACTGACGCGTCAGCGTCGCCGAGCGCAGGCCCGCCTTCTGCACCTCGAGCAGGTCGGCCCGCACGCTCTCGGGCAGCTCCGCCCGATCGAGCGCCATCTCGGTGTAGCCGAGGATCGCGCCGAGCATGTTGTTGAAGTCATGGGCGACGCCGCCCGCCAGGCGCCCGACCGACTCCATCTTCTGGGCCTGCACGAGCTGGGCCTGCAGCCGGGCCCGCTCCGATTCGCCGTCCTTCGTGACGGTGATGTCCCGGATCGTGCCGATCATCCGCAGGGGATGCCCGTCGGCGTCGAACGTCAGGCGGCCCCGCCCGTGCACCCAGCGCTGCTGGCCGTCGGCGGCGCGGACGATCCTGTACTCCTTGTCGAAGGGCGTGCGCCGGCCGACCACCTCGTTGGTGAAGTAGTCGGCCATCATCGCCTGGTCGTCGGGGTGAATGAGGGCGACCCACCCGCCCACCGACCGGTCGTCGTCCGGGCCGATGCCGAAAATCGTGTCGAGCACGGCCGAGCTGGTCCAGGACCCCGCCGGGATGTCGAGCACGTAGCTGCCCATTCCCGCGATCTCCTGGGAGTCAAGAAGCAGGGCCTCGCTCTGGCGCAGCGCCTGCTCCTTCGCGCGCTCGTCGGTCTGGTCGCGGAAGACGAGCACGACGCCGAGGATCCCGGACTGCTGGTCCCGGATCGGCGCCGCCGAGTCGGCGATGGGCCGCTCCGTGCCGTCGCGCGCGATGAGCAGGGTGTGGTTGGCCAGGGCCACCACCGTGCCGTCACGCAGGACCCTGTCGACCGGATTCTGGACCGTCGTCCGGTCGGTTTCGTCGACGATGCGGAACACCTCGGCGAGCGGCCTGCCGGCCGCCTCGGCCTCGGTCCACCCGGTGAGGCGTTCGGCCACCGGGTTCATCAGCTCGACCAGGCCTCGCGCGTCGGTGGCGATGACGGCGTCCCCGATCGATCGCAGCGTGATGCTCTGCCGCTCGATGCTGGCGCGCAGGGCGGCTTCGTGACGATAGAGCGACTGAAAATGCTGCGCCCCGAGGCGCTGCCGCACGACCATCCCGGCGCCCACCAGCGACAACGACAGGCCGCCGATGAGCAGGACCAGCAGCACCGCGCGGCGGCGCCAGTCCGCGTAGATCTCATCGGCATCGATCTTGGCGACCATGAACCACGGCGAGTCCGGCACGGGCACCAGTTCGGCGACCACCAGCACGCCGCGGTAATCGATGCCCTCGACCACCCCGGTCCTGCCGAGCAGGGCCATCGCCGCCGGCACGTTCGCGCGCGCCAACGGGACGCGCAGCGCCAGGGCCGCGCCCGGGCGGTGGCGCACGTCGTTCAGAAAGAGCGCGTCGTCGCCGTCGCGGCGCACCAGCAGCGTCTCGGCCGTGCGGCTGGGCGTGGGCCACGACTGGATGAGGGGATAGAGGAACCGCCTGGCGTCATTCACGAGCACGACGAACGCGATTGGCACGCGCGGCGCCTTGACCGACAGGATCGGGGCGACCACGCTGAGGTGTGGCGCCGAATGACCCGGCTCCATGTGCAGGTCGCTCATCGCCGGACGCATGGTCCGCCGGGCCTGCTCGATGACCGCCTGCTCGCCGCTGAAGGTCTCTGGCCCCTGCGCCAGGCGGAACCGAACCCGGCCGGCCTCGTCGAGCAACGCCACGTCCGCGTAGTCGTGCTGCCGCTGCACGGACCGGAAGCGCGACAGGACGGCCTCCCGCGTCGGCGGGTCCGGAGCGGCGAGTTCGCGCGCGATGCCCGTCGCCATGCCGGCGCTCTCGGTGAGCGACGCCGCGTCGAACAACTGGCCGCGGCGCCAGGTGACGATCTGATCGACTTTCAGCGTCGCGATGGCCGTCAACTGTTCGCGCACGCGCGTCCGGGCGTCGGCCTCCTCGCTGCGATAGAACCACGCGCCGCCGGCGACGACGAGCAGCAGCACGACGGCCAGGACGACAACCGTCCAACGCGGCAGGATGGGGGGCTCGGCGGGTCTCTGGGCTCTGGTCATGGGAACGGGAAGGCACCTGGGGCCGCTCGGCCGGAGACGGGCCGCGGCGGCATTATCTACCGGCGCTCGCGGGGTTGTCGAGCCGGAAGTCTCCAGCCGCAAGTCCCCAGCCCGGAGTTTCCCGTTCGTATTCATCGCGCGGGGCGCGCGCAGCCGTCGCGCGCCGCGATCAGTCTGCGCGCAGCGCCTCGGCGGGAGGCACGGCCGCCGCCCGCCGGGCCGGGCCGACGCCCGCGACAAGGCCGACCAGCGTCAGCAGGATCACGGCGGCCAGCGCGGTGGCGAGCGAAATGTGCGGCCGCGCGCCCGCCGGGATCTGCGGGAAGAAGTTGACGATCTTGGTCAGCGCCCAGGCGGCCGCGATACCGGCCACCCCGCCGGTCAGCGTCATCACCAGCGCTTCGATGAGGAATCCGGCGAACACGGCGCGGCGGGTCGCGCCGATGGCCCGGCGCACGCCAATCTCCGAGCGCCGCTCGCGCACCGACACGAGGAGCACGTTGGCAACGCCCACCGCGCCGACAAACAGGCCGATGCCGCCGACCAGGCCGACCACCAGCTTGATGGTGGTGAGCACCATCGCCAGCTGCCCGATGCGGTCGATCGTGTTGGTGACCTGGAACTCGCCGCTGGTCTCGCCGCGCTGCTTGCGTTCGCGATCCAGGATGCGCTTGGTTTCGGTGACGGCGTCGTCGGCCAGTTCCGGCGACCGCAGGCGCAGGCGCAAGGTCGACGCGATGCGGTTGCCGCGGAACGCCGAGGCCACGGCCGCGAACGGCACGTAAATGGCGCCGTCGGGCGGCGCGGGGATGCCGGCCGTCGGGTCGCCTACCCACTCGAGCACCCCGACGACCACGAACGGCCAGTCGCCGACAACCAGCGACTGGCCGACCGGCGAGCCTTGTGCGAACAGTTCCTGGGCCAGATCGGCGCCGAGCACGGCGACGCGCGCGCCGGCGTCGCCCTCGGAGGCGAGAAACGACCGGCCGTGCGCGACGTTCAGTCCGAGCACGTCGAGGCCGTCGTTTGTGATGCCCCGCACATAGGTGTCGCGCGCGCTGCGCCGCGTGTTCCGCAGCGGCGCGTAGGCGGAGTTTTCCGCCATCCCGGCGTCGAAGTACCGGCTGGAGGCGACCAGCGCGTCCAGGTCCGAGAGCCGGATCGTGACCGCGAACCCGCGGGGATCGCGCGTCGATCGCTGCGACGAGGCATTGACCTGGATGACGTTGCCGCCGATGGCGCCCAGCGTCTCGAGCAGGTAGCGATGCACCCCGGACACGATCGAGACCAGCAGCACCACGGCGGTGATGCCGGTCGCAATGCCGAACGCCGACAGCGCCGCCTGCATGCGGCGGCCGTACAGGCTGGCGCCGGCCTCGCCCAGGATGTTGACGGCGATGACGCTGTCGGCCCGGAGACGCCGCGCGAGGCTGCTGATCATTGGATGCGGCAGACGACGAGGTCGCCCGCATCGATCCCGCTGCGGATCTGGATGCGGTCCTTCTGGATGACGCCGACCTCTACCGTGCGCGACCGGTCACCGGTCTTCGCGCGCACACGCACCCACGAGCGGCCCGACGGGTCGGTGCGCACGCAGCGCTCCGGCACGGACACGGACTTGATGGAGGCGCTGAGCACGATGTCGGCCTGCGCCGGCACGTTCACCCAGCCGCCCGACGGCTGCGTCTGCAGCGCGACCAGGACGGGAAACGTCGTGAGCCGGGTGCTCTGATCGATGTCGCCGGCCATCGACACGGTCTGGACGGTGGCGGCCAGCACCGTCGAAGGGTCCGAGTCGAGCCGGACCCGCGCGGGCAGCCCCGGCTTGAGGCGCCTGGCATCGGCCGCGGTGGCCTTCGCGTAGAGGGCCGACTGCTTGGCGTCCCCCAGGGTCATCAGGATGCTGCCGCCGGTGGTGGAGCTCACGCCGGCGACGCCGCTGCCGATCTCCACCAGGCGACGCAGGACGAAGGCGTCAAACGGCGCGCGCACCGTGGTGTGCTGCAGCTGCGTCTGCGCCTGGCTGGCCGACGCCTTCATCTGCGCGATGCGCGCCTGGCTGCTCTCGTTGTTCCGCTTCGCGCGCTCGACGCCCCGAAGCGCCACGCGGTACTCCAGTTCGCGCGTCTCGAGCGTCTCTCTCGCGACGAGGCCCCGGTCGAACAGGGCCTGGGTGCGCTCGAGCGTCTTGCGCTTCAGCTCGAGCGAGTCCTCGTCCAGATCCAGCCGCGTGGCCGCGTCCTGCAGCTCGGCCTGCCGCAGGTTGGCGTCGGCCTGCTCGAGGGCGGCCTTGGCCAGTTTCGAGTCGAGCCGCACCAGTTCCTGGCCCTCGACGACGCGGTCGCCCTCCCTGACGGCCACGAACTCGACGATGCCCGAGGCCTCGGCGCGCAGGTCGATCGTCACGGCAGGCTTGACCAGGCCGGCGACCACCAGCACGTCCTCCATGGCGGTCGTCTCGGCGGCGATGGCCTCCTCGCGCGTGGAGGCGGACGTCTGTTTCGGCCAGAACGCGGCCCAGGCGCCCCAGCCGAGCGCCGCCACCACGGCGAGCGTCACCACGATCCCGATCACCCAGCGGAGCAGCCGGCGCATGAGGCTTCCTTTACTTCGCGACGCCGACGGTGTCGGCGTTCCAGAGAACCGGCGGCCGCACCGGGGCGGGCACCGCGCCGGTGACACGTGTGCTGGTCGCAACGAAGTGCCGCGGCACCGCGAAGTAGAGCACCGGGAGGTTGCCGGCGAGCAGCTTCTGCGCCTGGTAGAACAGCTGCTGGCGCGCCGCGAGATCGCTGGCGGCGGCCATCTTCAGCATGACCGCGTCCAGCTCGCGCTCCCACGCCGTGGCCGGCTGCGGCTGCTCCATGTTCCACACGTGCGCGCCGCCGGTGCTGAGCCAGAAGTCGAGGTTCATCGCCGGGTCGGTGTCCGTCGTCAGGAAGCGGTAGAAGATCGCTTCGTATTCGCCCTTCGTCATGCGATCGACCAGCGCGCCCACTTCGAGCGGGACGACGTCGACCAGCAGGCCCACCTTCTTCAGCTCGTCGCGGATGAAGGCGGCGCCTTTCTCCAGCGCCGTGTTGCCCTTCTGGGTAACGAGCGAGAAGCGCGCCGGCGCGCCCGAGGCGTCCTCGAGCATGCCGTCGTTATTCGTGTCGCGCAGCCCGAGGCCCGCCAGCAGCACGCGGGCGCGGGCCATGTCGTACGCCTGGCGATCGATGCCGGTGACGGTCGCCGGCGGGTACCACGTCGCATTCGACGGCGACACCGGGCCCTGCAGCGGCTCGGCCGCGCCGAGAAACACCGTGTCGGCGAACGCGCGGCGGTTCACGGCGTGCGACACCGCACGGCGGAACTCGACGCGTGTGGCGAATGCCGGCACCTTCGCGCCGGGCCGCAGGTTGAACCAGAAGGCGTCGGCGTCATAGCCCAGGCCCGCGTCCACGAGGCGGATCTTCCCCGCCGCCGCCTCGCGCTTGAGCGCGGCGTAGTCGTCGGGCCGGATCTCGCTCTGCGTGAGATCCGCCTGGCCCGACTGCAGGCGCAGCAGTTCCGTGTTCTGGTCCGGCACGATCTCCAGGGTGAGCCGGTCGAGCCGCGGCAGCGCGAGGCCGGCGGCGTCTTTCCGCCAGTAGTGCGGGTTGCGCGCCAGGACCACGCGCTGGCCGGCCGTGTACTCCTGCACCACGAAGGGGCCGAGCCCCGCGAACCCGGCAGGCGCGGCGGTCGGGCCCCACTCCTTGCGCAGCGCGCCCGCCTTCAGCGCGGTCTCCAGCTTGTGCCTCGGCAGAATCGGGAGCACGTCGAGCAGGCGCAGGCCCGGCCCGAACGCCGAGGGGAAGCGGATCACGACTGTCGAGGCGTCGGGCGCAGAGACCGCCAGCGGCTTGCCGCCGACGGTCAGCGCGTCGGCGATCCAGCTGCCGGTGGTCTCGTCGTAGACCGCCTGGAACGAGAACAGCACGTCGGCCGATGTGAACGGCGTGCCATCCGAGAACCGCACGCCGCGGCGCAGGTTGAGCGTGCAGGTCAGGCCGTCAGGGGTGCAGCCGTACTTTTCGGCGAGCCACGGCTCCAGTTGCTGCGTGGCCCGGTTGACGCGCACGAGCCGTGCCTGAGTCAGATGGGCGATGACGCCCGACGCGAAGTCGCGTCCGACGATGGGGTTGAACGAGCGGGGCTCGCTGCGCATCGTGGCGACCAGGGCGCCCGCGCCCGACGGGGCCTGCGCCGCGCGTGCCGGGGCCTGCGCGACCGGGGCCACGCCCGCCAGAAGACCTGCCAGCCCGAGAGCGAGACCCACACGAGATAGCTGTGTCATGCGCCGTTCCTCGCGCGTAGCATAGCGCTAATCGCCGCCGTTGCTCCCTTCGCGTCGGATACTGGCGATCCTGCGGCCGACGGCACCGGATTCGCTGGCGCGGCGCCTGCCGGCCGGCTTCGCGAGAGGTGGCACGTGATACGAGCCCTCCTCCTGATTGTCGCCTCCTTCGCCGTCGCCGTGGCGGCGGGCTCCCGCTGGGACGCGCCGGAGCAGGCGTTCGCGGCGCGGGCGTTCCTGATGGGCGCCTTGCTGGCGGGCCTTGTGCCGGCGCTCGCCGCCTGGCTCGGGCAGGAGCGCCGCAGCGGCACGCCGCTTCTGGATCTCGGCCGGCCCGACCAGCCGGGATCCGGCGGACTCACCGCGGTCTTCGCGCTCAGCGGGCTGCAGTCGATCATCGCAGCCGTCGCCCGAACGGCCACCGGGCCGGCACGGGTCGCCGGGTGGCTTGGCGCCCTGCTCTTCGGAGCGGCGATCCACTGGTCCATCCTCGCGCGGCGCCGCGGCCTGTCGTTGCGCGACGGGGGCGTGCTCACGCCGTACGACCTGGTGGCGTGGGACGAGATCTTCTTCTGGTCGTGCAACCGTGTCCACGGCACGCTCGTGCTTGGCGTCAGGGGCGCGGGGTGGATGCGCTCGCTGACGACCGGCAAGCCGGCGTCCGACGCCATGCAGTCGTGGCGCGTGCCGGCCGATCGCCTCGATGAGGCAGAGGCCATCCTCGCGCAGCGGGCCAGGCAGTTGCGGTGAGTGTGACGCCCTGATTCGCGCGGGGCCGCCGTCGCAGCGCCGCCGCACATGGGGTCAGACTCGATCTGCGGACGATGACAACCGGAGTTGTCGTTTCGGCTGAAAATCGACGCTGGCCCCGTTCAGGCGGCGGCTCAGTCGGCCCAGAGGGAGGCGAGGTCGAGTGCGACCTCGGTGAAGGGTTCGGCGCGCACGACCTCCGTGCCCGCGTGCGTGCCGAGAATCGTCCAGCGGCCGTGCTCCAGGCGCATGACCTCGAGCGTGCGGGCGATCGGATCGATCAGCCACGCGTGGGCCACCTGTTCGCGGGCATAGATGCGGAGTTTCTTCGCACGGTCGATCGTCGCCGTCGACGGCGACAGCACTTCGCAGACCCAGTCGGGCGGCAGAGACACGAATGCGGTGTCGGGCGCATCAGGCAAACGGCTGCGACGCCAGCCGGCCAGGTCGGGGACGACGACGTCGCGTCCGAGGTGCAGTTCCGGCTCGTCGAGAATCCACCATCCCCCGGGCCCGCCGATGCCGTGGTCGTACGGGCCGCCAATCCGCACGCCGAGCGATGAGGACGCCCGCACGTGGCGAAACGCCGGCCGCGGGCTGGCGTGCAGCTCCCCATCCAGAATCTCGGCCACGACGATGTCCGGCAGGGCCTCCAGATCCTCGTAGGTCGCCGGCCGATCGAACGGGGGAACGCGCGGCATTGACGGCATCATACATCGTCGTCTCTCGCACGATGGATGCCAGCCGCTGCCTGATGGGGTCAGACTCGAACTACGGCGGAAACCTGAGTATTGGAGTCTGACCCTATCTGGCGCCGGGGCAATTTCTGCCACGCTCCGGGGAGGAGCGGATCGCAGTTCATGCCACCCGGCCTCCGGTAGTAAGCTAGGCGGCACTTGTTCCTGCCTAGCTGCCTGGAGATCCGATCATGATTCGACTCAACTGGATGACGCGCGCGGCGATCGCCGCGCTGGTGTTGCCCTGTTTGTACCTGTCCCCAATGGCGATGGTGGCGCAGAGCGGCGCGGCCGCGCCCGCGGCTACCGCGAAGCAGGCCGCGCCGGCGGCCTCCCCCGCCTCGGCCGAGCAGGCCGCGAAACCCGCCCCGTCCCCGGTCAGGGCGATCGCGCCACGTCCCAAGCCCGTCATGATGGCGGCGGTCGACCCGGCGCTGCTCTCGGGCCTGAACTACCGGCTCGTCGGCCCGTCGCGCGGCGGCCGCGTGACGACGGTCACCGGCGTCCCGTCGCAGCCGACGACCT
>Ga0315271_10003026_pt1 | contig 10607 bp, 8 predicted proteins | sample C3_top_MG_FD_204664 | JGI IMG/M metagenome (GOLD analysis project Ga0315271, IMG submission 204664) | Sediment microbial communities from Yellowstone Lake, YNP, Wyoming, USA - C3_top | ecosystem: Environmental > Aquatic > Freshwater > Lake > Sediment | place: USA: Wyoming | collected 2017-08-01
GAGCGCCACATCAAGTTCCGCATCATCAGCGAAGGCCTGTGCCTGCCGGATGTCCCGGAAGAGGTGATCGCCCGCTACCCGCGCATCGCCGCCGGCATCCGCGGCTTGCGCGCGGCCGGCTTCGGCATCCTGGTCAAGGATGCCTCGCTCGGCGGCGAATATCCGGTGATGAACGTCACCCTGCTCCACCCCGGCGACCAGGGCTGCTTTGCCAGCTTCGGCGCCCACCCGCGCTTCGAGATCGCGCTGGAGCGCGCCCTGACCGAACTGCTGCAAGGCCGCGCGCTGGATGCCCTCGGTGGCTTCCCCGAACCGGGTTTCGACCTGGATGAAATCGCCGCGTCGCCCAACATTGAAATCCATTTCGTCGATTCCAGCGGCATCATCAGCTGGAACTTCCTCGGCGATACGCCGGACTTCGAGTTCTGCGACTGGAATTTCAGCACGACAACGGCCGAAGACTGCCAGTGGCTGGTGGATCGCATCCACCGCGACGGCTTTGAAATCTACATTGCCGACTTCACCCATCTGGGCGTCTACGCCTGCCGCATCCTGGTACCGGGCATGTCGGAAATTTATCCCATCGACGACCTGAAATGGGAGAACAACAGTGTCGGCAACGCCATCCGCGAAGCCATCCTGCACCTGCCGGAACTCGACGACGACGAATGCGCCGACCTGCTGGAGACGCTCAACGAATCCGGTTTGCAGGAACAGCGGCTGGTTCCCGAACTGATCGGGCTGGCTGCCGATGCCGGTTCATTCTGGAGCGACCTGCGGGTGGGGGAATTGAAAACCCTGCTGGCGCTGGCCATCGGCGACGAAGAGGCGATACGCGAAGGCTGCGAATGGGTACGCCACTTCGAACAGTTCGACGACAAGCGCCGCCTGGTCTATCGTTGCGTCGAAACCCTGCTCGAACTCGGCGGTGCTGACGGGCAGCGCAACGCGCTGGAGCAACTCTACGGCAAGGCCACACTGGCCGGCGCCGAGGGACTGCTGGATCAATCAAACCGCTTTCTTGGCATCGCCGCGCCGGGCATGGCACTGCAGGGCTGCGACATGCACCAGCGCCTGCTGGCCGCCTACGGCAAATTAAGGCACTAGGACTGGTCGGTCTGTTGCTTTACTGCGGCGACGCCCGCGTCGGGCGCCGCGGCTGCTGACGCGTCTTCGGATACGTCGGCACTGCCGCCGGTAGCCGCAGACTTGGCCGCAAGCTTCTGCTGGCGCTTGTCTTCCTGCTTGCGCTGTTTTGCCAGATCTCTCTGGCGTTTTTCGAACTGGTAGTTGGGCTTGGCCAAGTGGGTTTCTCTTGTCGCCGCAAGGGCTGGGGGGAAACCGCGATTCTAGCCGATGCGGCCGGCAATGTAGCGACTTCGGCTGCAGTTACATCACGGGCCGGTTCATCCGAACCTGCCCGTGATGTAGTCCTCGGTCTGCTTCTTCTGCGGCTTGATGAACACCTGGTCGGTGACGCCGAACTCGATCATTTCGCCGAGATACATATAGGCGGTGAAGTCGGAAATGCGCGCCGCCTGCTGCATGTTGTGGGTGACGATGGCAATGGTGAAGTCTTCCTTGAGCTCGGTGATCAACTCTTCGATGCGCATGGTCGAGATCGGATCAAGCGCGGAAGTCGGCTCGTCAAGGAGCAATACCTCCGGCTTGACGGCAATGCCGCGGGCAATGCACAGGCGCTGCTGCTGCCCGCCGGACAGGCTCATGCCGCTCTGGCCGAGCTTGTCCTTCACCTCGTCCCACAGGGCCGCTTTTTTCAACGCCCACTCGACGCGCTCCTCGATCTGCGCCTTGGACAGTCGTTCATGCAAGCGCACACCAAAGGCAATGTTTTCATAAATCGACATCGGAAACGGCGTCGGCTTCTGGAACACCATGCCGACTTTGGCGCGCAGGGAATTCACATCAACCTTGCGGTCGAGGATGTTGTGGCCATCGAGCAGCAGTTCGCCCGTGGCGCGCTGCTCCGGATAAAGGTCGAACATGCGGTTCATGGTACGCAGCAACGTTGACTTGCCGCAACCAGATGGCCCGATGAAGGCCGTCACATTGCGCTTGTAGATCTCGAGGTTGATGTTCTTCAGCGCATGGTACTTGCCGTAATAGAAGTCCAGGCTCTTGAAGGCCATCTGCGGTTCGAGGGTCGCTACCGCTTCGTTCATCATCGTTTTCGGGCTCGATTCAATCATGGTTTGACCAGTTTCAATGCTGGTGTTTTGTTCTGAAGAACACGCGGGCCGCGATATTCAGTCCCAGCACGCCGAGGGTGATCAGGAATACGCCGGCCCAGGCCAATTGCTGCCAATCCTGGAAAGGGCTCATCGCAAACTTGAAGATGGTCACCGGCAGGTTGGCCATCGGCTTGTTCAGGTCCAGGCTCCAGAACTGGTTGGACAGGGCCGTGAATAGCAGCGGTGCAGTTTCCCCGGCGATTCGCGCCACCGCCAGCAGAACGCCGGTAAGCACACCGGCCAGCGAGGCACGCAGGGTCACCCGCATGATCACCATGCGCTTGGGCGCGCCGACGGCAAAGGCCGCTTCACGCAGGCTGTTGGGTACCAGCTTCAGCATGTTCTCGGTCGTCGCGACCACCACCGGAATCACGATCAGTGCAAGGGCGAGGATTCCCGACAGCGCCGAGAAATTGCCGACCCGCGCCACATAGACGGCATAAACAAAAAGGCCGATCACGATGGACGGCGCCGACAGCATGATGTCATTGACGAAGCGGGTCGTGCGACCAAGCCAGGTGGTCCGCCCGTACTCGGCGATGTAAATCCCGGCCAGGATGCCCATCGGCGTGCCCAGCAGGGTGGCCCCCACAACCAGGACCAGGCTGCCGACAATGGCATTCAACAACCCGCCGGCGTTACCGGGTGCCGGTGTCATTTTGGTAAACAAATCCCAGGACAATCCGGCAATGCCGAGTTCCAGCGTTGTCCACAGGATCCAGACCAGCCAGACCAGCCCGAAGGCCATGGCCAGCAGGGACAGGCTCAGGGCAACGCGATTGACGATCTTGCGCCGGGTCTGCAGTTCCATGGCGATCAGGTTCCCGTGCCTTCCTGGCGCGACAGGCGCAGCAGGAGAAGTTTGGAGAAGACCAGCACGGTAAGCGTGATGATGAAGAGGATCAAACCCAGTTCCAGCAACGACGCCGTGTAGAGCCCGGACGTCGCCTCGCCGAATTCGTTGGCCAGCGTTGCGGTGATGCTGGTGCCGGGCGAGTAGAGCGAGATGTCGTTAATGAAGTTGGTGTTGCCAATGATGAAGGTGACTGCCATGGTTTCGCCGAGTGCGCGCCCAAGGCCAAGCATGATGCCGCCGATGACGCCCACCTTGGTATAGGGCAGCACGACGTTCCACACCACTTCCCAAGTGGTGGCGCCCACGCCGTAGGCCGACTCCTTGATCATCGTTGGTGTCACTTCGAAGACATCGCGCATCACCGAGGCAATGAAGGGAATGATCATGATCGCGAGAATGATGCCCGCCGCAAGGATGCCAATGCCCAGCGGTGCGCCGGCAAAAAGGGCCCCGACAAAAGGCACCTTGCCGAACGTTGCACTCAGGAAGGGCTGGCCATACTTGGCAAAAATGGGCGCGAAAACCAGCAGCCCCCACATGCCGTAAACGATGGACGGTATCGCCGCCAGCAGTTCGATGGCGATCCCCAGCGGACGCCGCAACCATGGGGGCGACAATTCAGTCAGAAAAAGCGCAATGCCGAAACTGATGGGTACCGCAATGACCAGAGCGATGAGCGAGGTGACGACGGTGCCATAGATCTGCACCAGCGCACCGAATTCCTCCATCGGCGGATTCCACTCCTGCGACCAAAGGAAATGCGCGCCGAACTTCACCAGCGACGGCCAGGCGCCGACGACAAGCGCGACGATGATGCCGGCCATCAGAAGCAGCGTGAGCAGCGCGAACAGGCGCGTCACATTGAAGAAGACGATGTCGCCGAAATTGAGGCGTCCGCCTGTCAGTCCCGGTGCGTTCATAGTGGAGCCGTAGCCATCAAAGAGTCCGCGCCGACCAGCGGCGCGGAAGATTGCAAGCGAACGCCTATTGTAGTGGTTACTTGCCCGACCAAACAGCCTTGCCCGACCCGTCCTTGACCTCGGTCCAGGCCTTGTGGATCAGTTTGATCGTGGCGTCGGGCAGCGGCACGTAGTTCAGTTCGGCAGCCATTTTGGCGCCGTTCTTGTAGGACCACTCGAAGAACTTAAGCACTTCGGCGGCCTGGGCCGGGTTGGCCTGCACCTTGTGCATCAGGATGAATGTTGCGCCGCTGATCGGCCACGAATCCTTGCCCGGTTCATTGGTCAGGATTTCGTAAAACGCCGACTTGGTCCAATCCGCGTGGACCGCTGCAGCCTTGAACGTCTTGTCATCCGGCTGCGGATACTGGCCCTCGGCGTTCTGCAACAAGGTGTAGGTCATCTTGTTCTGCAGGGCGTAGGCGTACTCCACGTAACCGATGGCGCCGGGGATGCGCTGGACGAAGGCCGAAACGCCCTCGTTGCCCTTGCCACCGAGGCCAACGGGCCACTGCACCGCCGTGCCTTCGCCGACTTTCTGCTTCCACTCCGGGCTGACCTTGGACAGGTAATTGGTGAAGATGAAGGTCGTGCCCGAACCGTCAGCGCGGCGTACCACGGCGATGGCCTGATCCGGCAGTTTCACCTTGGGGTTTAGCGCGACCAGGGCTTTGTCGTTCCACTTGACGATCTTGCCAAGATAAATGTCGGCCAGGACAGCAGCACTGAGGCGGATCTCGCCAGGCTTGATGCCAGGCAGATTGACCACCAGCACCTCGCCGCCGATGACCGTCGGAAACTGCATCAGCCCATCCTTGTTAAGCACCTCGGGCGTAAGCGGCATGTCGGAAGCGCCAAAATCGACGGTCTTGGCGGTGATCTGCTTGATGCCACCGCCGGAGCCAATCGATTGATAGTTGATTCGGTTGCCCGTGGCCTTGTTGTAGCCGTCGGCCCACTTGGCGTAGATGGGCGCGGGAAAGGAGGCGCCGGCACCGGTCACTTCAGCGGCCTGGGCCGCAATGGCGAATGCGAACGTCAGCACGCCGGCAATCATCTTTTCACGAATGTTCATTTTTTATCTCCACAAGTTTTCCGGATTTGACGCAGCGGAGTCTAGGTCCGCCATGTTACGGCTTCGTGACAGCCGCCCGCGCCAGCCGCTTGCGCGCTTCTTCCAGCAGCCACATGGCGAACATGCAGGGCGCGAGGAAAGCAAACAACGCTGCCGGCAGCGGTGCGGCGCCGAAGATGGCGTTGCCCCACGGCGTATAGCCAATCACCGCCAGCAGCAGCAGTTCCAGCGCAATACCCCAGAGGATCAGCGGGTTCGAAAAAATGCCGAAGCCCAGCGTCGATTGCGTGGGGTGGCGACAGAGGAAGACATTGACCACCTGGCTGGCGACGATGCCGGCGAGGCAGGCCGTGGTGGCCATAAGGTAGAGCGGATCGTTGTTCGCCAGTGCCTGGCCGTATTGCCAGCCGCCCCGCTCCAGCACGAACAGGAACGCCGCCATGGCAATGGCGGCTTCCAGCGGCCCAAGGAAGAGGTAGGCGCGTGCCAGCAGCGGGCCATTGAGCAGGCGCTCGCCGCGCGCGCGTGGCGGTCTTGCCATGGTGTCCGGCGCCGGCCGCTCCGTGCCCAGCGCCAATGCCGGCAGCATGTCGGTACCGAGGTCGACGGCAAGGATCTGGATGATGGTCAGCGGCAACGGAATGCGGAATAGCACGAAGGCGAGGTAGGGCACGATCTCCGGGATGTTCGAGGTGAGGATATAGGTAAGGAACTTGCGGATGTTGTCGTAGACCGCCCGTCCCTCCTCGATGGCGACGACGATGGTGGCGAAGTTGTCGTCGAGCAGCACCATGTCGGCGGCTTCGCGCGCCACGTCAGTGCCGGACAGGCCCATGGCCACGCCGATGTCGGCGGCCTTGAGGGCAGGCGCGTCGTTCACGCCGTCGCCGGTCACGGCCACCACTTCCTGCTTGCGCTTCAGTGCTTCGACCACGCGCAGTTTCTGCTCGGGTGCCATGCGCGCGAAATGCACATCGGGCAAGTCGAGCAATAGCTGCAACTGGGTGTCGCTCATGCGCGCCAGTTCGGCGCCGAGCACGAAACGGTCGCCATTCGGCATACCCCGTGCGGGGCATTCCATATCGCCAACTCCAACTTTTTCGACGAGGCCGATCTCTCGGGCGATGGCCCGTGCGGTGTCCGGATGGTCGCCGGTGCACATGATGACGCGGATGCCGGCGCGCTTGCAGCTTGCCAAAGCGCCTGCCACTTCGGGGCGCGGCGGGTCCTGCAGCCCCACCAGACCACACAGCGTCAGCCCGCGCTCGGCCATAGCATCGGTCTCCGCGGCATCAAGCCGTCGCCAGGCAAAGGCGATCACCCGCAGGCCCTGGCTCGCCAGCACATGCTGCCGCTCGCGCCAGTGCGCGCGCGCCGCGGCATCGAGCGCGCCGCCGGCCTCGACCGCATCGCACAGCGGCAACACGGTTTCGGGGGCGCCCTTGCAGTAGAGGACGCGACCTGCGGGTGTAGCGACGATCACCGATTGGCGCTTGCGTACGGTGTCGAAAGGCAGTTCGCCCAGGCGCTCCCATCCCGCCGGCATTTCGACCCATGCGCCCACCGACCTCGACAGGCGCAACAGTGCCGCTTCCATCGGGTCGCCGAGCCAGCACAACTCACCGTCGACCAGCGTCTGCCTCAGGTCGTGACACAGGCTGGCTGTTTCAATCAGGCGGTGGTGGCGCGTCAGGGCCTCGCCGCGCAACGCGGCAACGGCAACATCACCCTCCGCCACGGCCAGCCGCACTACGGCCATCTCGCTCCGGGTCAGCGTGCCGGTTTTGTCGGAAACGATCACCGTCGTCGCGCCCAGCGTCTCAACCGCCGCCAGGTGGCGCACCAGGGCATGACGCTTCGCCATCCTTTGTGTGGCCATCGCCAGCGCCAGCGTCACCGTCGGCAGGAGACCCTCGGGCACGTTGGCAACGATGATGCCGATGGCAAAAATTAAATTGGCCCAGAAGGGAAGGCCCAGCGCGAGGCCGATGAGGAAGAAGATCACGCCGATGGTCGTAGCCAGTAGCGCGACCCATTTGGACAGGCGGCGGATCTCGCGCTGCAGGAGAGACTCCGCCGTGCCGGTGACTTGCGTCAGGCGGGCGATGGCGCCGAAACGCGTGTGCATGCCGGTGGCGAATACCAGCGCCTGAGCGCTGCCGGCGGCGATACTCGTGCCCATCAGCAACACGTTGCCGGAATGGGCCAGGTCTTCGCCGCCGCGGCCGCCGCCTTCGCCTTCTTCCCCCACCTCGCTGGAGCGCCCGACGGACTTGGCCTCGCCGGTCATGGTGGCGTTGTCGAGTTTCAGCGCTGTCGATTCGATCACGCGGCAGTCGGCCGGCACGCCATCGCCGGCTTCGAGCAGGATGACGTCGCCGGGCACCAGCGCATCGGCATCGACCTGCGTCGGCGACCCGTCACGCAGCGCCTGCACCCGCACCGGCAGCAGGCGGCGCAGCGCCGCCATTGCGCGCTCGGCGCGAAACTCCTGCCAGAAGGAAAACACGCCGTTGATGAGAATGACACCGACGATGGCTGCCGCAAGCAGAGCCATGCCCTGGTCCGGATCGCGCCACTCCGCCACCAGCGCCAGCGCGGCGGCAAGCCACAGGATCAGCGCAAAAAAATTGGCGAACTCACGCGCCAGGCTCGCCAGCCAGTGCTTGCGCTGGAGTTCCTCAAGGCGGTTGGGGCCGAACTCGCCGACACGCCGCGCCGCCTCGGTGCCACCCAACCCGGTCGGCGCGCTGCGCAGACTGGCGTAAGCCTGGTCGAGGGGAACCCGGGCAATCTTGATGCGCTGGTCGGTCATGGCCAGCGCAGTGTGCGCCGCCCGGCCCGACCGGGCATTGCCCTACGTCAACAGTCTTCCTCGCCTGTCGAACGGGGCGAGAGGCCGGTTAGCCGCCGTTGCAGGCTTCGCGCACGGCAGCGGCGATGGCCTCGGCCTGCGTCGTTACCAATGCGCCATTGCTGCCCTCGACCATCACGCGCAGCAATGGTTCGGTGCCGGAGGGACGCAGCAGCACGCGGCCCTGGCCATCGAGCGCCTTTTCCGCCGCCGCCGCCGCCGCCTTGATGCCGGGGTCGGCCTGCCAGTCGAAGCCGGCCTTCATCCGCACATTGATGAGCTGCTGCGGATACATGGTGAGGTCAGCGCAGGCCTGTGCCAGCGTTTCATTGCGCGCACGCAGCGCTTCGAGCACCTGCAGCGCCGAAACCGTGCCGTCACCCGTGGTGTGCTTGTCCAGACAAAGAATGTGGCCCGAGTTTTCACCGCCGTAGAGCCAGCCTTTCTCCTGCAACATCTCCAGCACGTAACGGTCGCCGACCTTGGCGCGGGCAAAGGGAATACCCAGCTTGGCCAGCGCATGTTCGAAACCGAGGTTGGTCATCAGCGTGCCCACCACCCCGGCGACGGACGCTGTAGCATGACGATGGCGCACCAGCACATAGAGCAACTGGTCGCCGTCGTAAAGGCGGCCTTCGGCATCGGCCATCAGCACGCGGTCGGCATCGCCGTCGAGGGCGATGCCGACGTCGGCCTTGTGTTCGCGCACGGCACGGCACAAGGCCTCCGGCGCCGTAGCGCCCACCGCGTCGTTGATGTTGACACCGTTTGGCGCGACGCCAACGCCGACGACTTCAGCACCCAGTTCGTGGAACACCGCCGGGGCCACCTGGTAGGCCGCGCCATGGGCACAATCGACGGCGATCTTCATGCCGCGCAGGTCGAGGGCGTTGGGATAGGTGCTCTTGCAAAATTCAATGTAGCGGCCGCGCGCGTCCTCGATGCGCCGCGCCTTGCCCAGCTTTGATGACTCCAGGCAACCCATGGGCTCATCGAGGCGCTTCTCGATTTCCTGCTCGACAGCATCGGGCAGCTTGGCGCCGTTGCTGGAAAAAAACTTGATGCCATTGTCGGCATAGGGATTGTGCGAGGCGGAGATGACCACGCCTACCTGCAGGCGCAAGGCCCGCGTTAAATAGGCGATGGCCGGTGTCGGCAACGGACCGGACAGGAAGACATCGACGCCGGCCGCTGCAAAACCGGCCTCCAACGCTGATTCGAGCATGTAGCCGGAAATGCGCGTGTCCTTGCCGATCAGCACCGCCGGACGCTCGCCCGGCGGCAGATGCTCACGCGCCACCAGCGTGGTGCCGGCGGCATAGCCCAGGCGCATCACGAAATCCGGCGTGATCGGCGCCTCACCTACCCGACCGCGAACACCATCAGTACCGAAATATTTCCTGCTCATGCAACTTCCCCTATCGATTTTCCACTGCATTCAATACGGACAGGGCATCGCGCGTTGCCGCAACGTCATGCACCCGAATCATCGCTGCACCGCGCTGTATGGCAATCAGGGCCGCGGCCAGGCTGGCCGGCAGTCGGTCGCCCACCTCGCGGCCGGTGATCTTGCCGAGCATGGACTTGCGCGACAAGCCCACCAGCACCGGATAGCCGCGCGCGGCAAATTCCGGCAGCGCGCGCAGCAGCGACAGGTTGTGCTCCAGAGATTTTCCAAAACCGAAGCCGGGGTCGAGCACGATGCGCTCGCGCTCGACGCCCGCCGTCAGACACGCCTTGGCCCGCGCGTCGAGGAACTCGATCACCTCGCTGACCACGTCCCCGTAATTCGGTCGATCCTGCATGCTGCGTGGTTTGCCTTGCATGTGTACCAGGCAGACGGCGGCGTCCGAGGCCACCACGGCCTCGACGGCACCGGGCGCTGTCAGTGCTGCAATGTCGTTGATCATCGACGCACCTTCGGCCAACGCCGCCAGCATCACGGCCGGCTTCATGGTATCGACCGACAGCGGCACCGAAACATCGCGCAATGCCCGCAACACCGGCAGCAGGCGCGCCAACTCATCCGCCTCGGAGACCGGCGGCGCACCGGGGCGCGACGACTCGGCACCCAGGTCGATGATGTCGGCGCCCGCCTCGATCTGGGCATGGACGTAGGCAATGGCACGATCCGCATCGCTGCCGTGCCCGTCGCCCGAAAAGGAATCGGGCGTCAGGTTCACGATGCCGACGATCAGGGGATGGCGCAGGGTGAGGCGGTGGCGACCGCAGTGCAGCGTTCTCATGCGGGGATTCTACCGGAGCGCCGGATGGTCCCGTTCGTACCATCCCTTGCTGGCATTGACCACCTTCACCACCAGCAGCATTACCGGCACCTCGATCAGCACACCGACGACCGTTGCCAGCGCCGCACCCGACTCGAAGCCGAACAGGCTGATGGCCGCGGCGACGGCCAGCTCGAAAAAGTTGGAGGCGCCGATCAGCGCCGAAGGACAGGCGACGTTGTGCTTCTCGCCAACCGCGCGATTGAGCCAGTAGGCCAGCGCCGAATTGAAGAAGACCTGGATCAGGATGGGCACCGCCAGCAGCGCGATGATCAACGGCTGTTCGATGATGGCACGACCCTGGAAGGCGAACAGCAGCACCAGCG
>Ga0315271_10003028_pt1 | contig 10605 bp, 10 predicted proteins | sample C3_top_MG_FD_204664 | JGI IMG/M metagenome (GOLD analysis project Ga0315271, IMG submission 204664) | Sediment microbial communities from Yellowstone Lake, YNP, Wyoming, USA - C3_top | ecosystem: Environmental > Aquatic > Freshwater > Lake > Sediment | place: USA: Wyoming | collected 2017-08-01
GGCCTCCTGGAGCGAGCGGAACGAGATCAGCTCCGAGGTGATGCCGTCATCGAGGTCGTGGGCGGTGTATGCGATCTCGTCGGCGAGATTCACCACCTGTGCCTCGAGCGAGGCAAGGGCGCCCGGTGCGTAGTCGCCGGGATCCGGGGCGTCGAAGTCGGTGTGGTGCTTGGCGAGGCCCTCGCGCGCCTCCCAGGTCAGGTTGAGCCCGCGAAAGCCCGGGTAACGGTGCTCGATGACCTCGACGACGCGCAGGCTCTGGCGGTTGTGCTCGAACCCGCCCCAATCGCGCATCATGCCGTCGAGGATCCGTTCGCCCGCGTGGCCGAACGGCGGGTGGCCCAGGTCGTGCGCGAGCGACACGGTCTCGACCAGGTCCTCGTTGAGGCTGAGCATCCGCGCGATGCTGCGTCCGATCTGCGCGGCCTCGAGCGAGTGGGTCAGGCGGTTCCGGTAGTGGTCCCCCTCGTGGTAGATGAACACCTGCGTCTTGTACTCGAGGCGCCGGAACGACGTGGAGTGGATGATGCGGTCGCGGTCGCGCTGGAAGGCGGTGCGGTGGGCCGGTTCGGCCTCCGGGTACCGTCGGCCCCGGCTCTCGCGGCTGAGGCAGGCCCAGGGAGCGAGCATGAACTCCTCCCGCTCCTCGAGACGTTCGCGCGTGTTGAGGGCCAGCATCAGAAGCATCCCATCTGGCAGCCCGTGATCTTGATCCGGAGCCGCTGGGCGGCGCGCCCGGCTGCAGCGACGGGGACGCCCTGGCTCTCGGCGATGCGGAAGATGCTCGCGCAGGCGATGCGCCCGGAGCTGGCCCCGGCCATCAGGGCGCACTCGAGAGGTCCGACGGGGACGATCTCCCCCCCGTCGCCGGGTTCGGGGCGCTCACGTTTCAACGGCTGTCGCCTCCGTCATCGTCAGTTCTCCACCGGGATTGCGTCGAGCCCGAAAGCCGAATGGAAAATCGCCGCCGCCTGGCTGGCAGCCTGTTTGCTCGGAAAAGTCCCCGCCCGGACCCGATACAAGATCTTCCCCTTCACGGACGCCATGACGGTGACAGCGTCGAACCCGTTGCGCTTGATCAGGGCCGCCGTTTGTGCCGCGGCGGCGCGATCGCTGACGGCGGCCATCTGCACGGCGTAGTGTCCCTTGCCGATGAGTTTGTTGATCTGCGCCACCGGGTCGGTTTTCGGAGGCGCCGGCGTTTTGACCGCAACCGCTGCGACCGCTGGGGGTGCGGCCTTTCTCGGGGCGGCGGCGGTTGGCACCGGAGCCGTCGGGGCTTCCGGTTGCCGCGCCGGTGGTTCACGGACGGCGGGCGTCGCGGCCGCGAGCTGCTGCACGGGGGGCGGGCCTTCAGGCAGGGTGAGCGGCGCCGGTGGTGCGACACCGCTGAGGCGGTCGTAGAAGGTCAGTTTGTCCGGAACGGCGGTTGCCGCTGAGGCCACCGGGGCTGCCGGCAGGGTCGCGAGGGTCTCCGTGGGCAGGGCGTTCGGAGGGGCGGCGACCACCGGGGCGAGCTCTGCGACGCGCGATCCTTCCATGACGCCGAGGGCGAAGATGACGACCGCGCCCAGCACGATCCCGCCGAGCACCAGGCCGACCCGCGCGACGGAGCTCCCCGGCCTCCCCGCTGTCTCGACCACGCCGTCGCTCACATCTGGTCCGGGGCCGCGACGCCCATCAGGTCGAGACCGTTGCGCAGCACGATGCCGACAGCTTTCACCAGTGCGAGACGCGCGCGGCTGGCGCCCTCGTCCTCGGTGACGACCCGGATCCGGTTGTAGTAACCGTGGAAGGCGGCGGCCAGGCCGACCAGATAGTTCGCGAGCGGCTGCGGCTCCAGGGTCCGGGCGCACACGGCCAGGACCTCCGGGTATCCCGTTAGACGCTTGATCAGCGCCAGTTCCTCGGGGAGCTCGAGACGGCCGAGGTCCGCGCCGCGCTCATCCAGACCCGCCGCCCCGCGCTCCTTCTGGGTGCGAAAAATGCTCGCAATCCGCGCGTGGGCGTACTGGACGTAGAAGACCGGGTTGTCCGCTGTCTTGGACTTGGCAAGTTCGAGGTCGAACTCGAGGTGGCTCTCGCACCGGCGCATGACAAAGAAAAAGCGCGCGGCGTCCGCCCCGACCTCGCCGACGACCTCGGCGAGGGTCACGAACTCCCCTTCGCGCTTGCCCATGGCCACGGCCTTGCCGCCGCGGGTCAGAGTCACCAACTGGATCAGGCGCACCGCGAGAGCGTCCGCGGGCCGGCCGAGGGCCTGTGCCACCGCCTGCATCCGCGGGATGTACCCGTGGTGGTCGGCGCCCCAGATGTCGATCACGCGCTCGAAGCCGCGCCGGAACTTGTCGGCGTGGTAGAGCATGTCCGAGGCGAGGTAGGTGCGGCTGCCGTCGTTCTTGACCACCACCCGGTCTTTGTCGTCGCCGAAGCGCGTGGAGCGGAACCAGAGGGCCCCCTCCTGCTCGAACAGGAGATCCCGCCCGCGCAACTCTTCCTCGAGGGACTCCCAGGCGCCGGGCTGGTAGAGCGAACGCTCGGAAAACCAGTTGTCGAAGCGCACGCCGAAGGCCTCGAGATCCCGGCGGATCCAGCCGAGGACGGTCGCCATCGCGGCCTCCCCCAGCGTGGCCGGGGCCTCGCTCTCGGGCAAGGCGGCAAGCCCCGCCCCGTGCCGGGCGACGGCATCCCGCGCCAGATCGCGCACGTAGTCGCCCTTGTAGCCGTCCTCCGGGAACGCGGCGGGGGCGCCGAGCTGCTCGCGGCAGCGGGCGAGCACCGAGCGGGCCAGCGTTTCGACCTGCCGGCCGGCGTCGTTGATGTAGAACTCGCGCTGGACGGCGTGCCCGGTGGCCTCGAGGATGCGGCAGAGGATGTCGCCGACGGCAGCGCCGCGACCGTGGCCGAGGTGCAGCGGCCCGGTCGGGTTTGCGCTGACGAACTCGACCTGCACGCGCGCGCCCTTGCCGGCGCCGGAGCGGCCGTAGACGCCGCCGCCGGCGAGAACGGCGGTGAGCGCCAGCAGCCAGCGATCCCGCCGAACCGTGAAGTTGATGAAGCCCGGGCCGGCGATCTCGGCTTTCTCGATGAGATGCGCGGCAGCGGGCAGGGCGGCGAGAATCGCCTGGCCGAGCTCGCGCGGCGGCACCTTCCGTCCGCCGGCTCGTGAGGCGAGCTCCATGGCGGCGTTGCTGGTGAAATCGCCGAAGCGCTCGTCGCGGCAGGTTTCGATCGGGACCAGTCCGGCGGGATCCCAGTCGAGACCCCGCTCCCGGGCGACGTGTGCGACGGCAGCGCCGACGAGCGACGCGAGTTCTTCCTTCACGGGACAACCCCCTTGGTGGACGTGTTGCACTTTTCTGCAGTATAGCCGCGCCGTCACCTGATGGAAAGGGGGCATCCTGCTTCAACTCAACGCGTCAGAAGCGGCGAGGAGCACAGCCAACGCACCGGGCAGAACAAAGTTGAAGCCAGGGCTCGTGGGCATTCACTGGCACATGGTTCCGCGGAACGCGCGGAACTGGGCTTGCCAGAGCACGGCGCGCGTCCTACACTGTGCAGGTCGGCACAACCGCGGGGGAAGGTATGAGAGCTGTCGAGAGAAGTACCCGGGTCGAGATTCTCGTCGCCGATGACGAGTCGAGCATCGCTGACTCCCTGCGCGCTTTCCTCGAGGGGATCGGCTACCTCGTGTCGACGGCGGCCGACGGGCGAGCAGCGCTGGCCATCTTTCGGGAGCGTCTGATGCCGCTCGTCATCAGCGACATCAACATGCCCCTTCTCGGCGGGCACGAACTGCTGCGCGAAATCAAGGCGCTCTCCCCCGAGACCGAGGTGATCATCGTCACCGGGTTCGCGACGGTCGACGGTGCGGTCAAGGCTATCAAGGACGGGGCCTACGACTACATCATCAAACCCTTCCGGATCGCGACCATACAGCACACGGTCGAAAAGGCGCTCAACCACCGCGCGCTCATCCTCGAGAACCTGCGTCTCCAGGAGAACTCCCTGAACGTGCTGCGGACGATGGTCAACGTGCTCGAGCAGCGCGACTCCTACACGGCGGGCCACTCGCGCCGGGTCACGGAGATCACCCTGGCCATCGCCGCCCGCCTCGACCTGTCCGAGGAGGAATCCAAGACGCTGCGGCTGGCCGGGATGATTCACGATGTCGGCAAGATCGGCATCGAGGACACGATCCTGCGCAAGCCCGGGCGGCTCACCGACGAGGAGTTCGCGATGATCCGCACCCACCCGGAGCGCGGGGTGCAGATCATCGAGCCCCTGGATTTCCTCAAGGGGGCGCTGCCGATCGTCAGGCACCACCACGAGTGCTTCGACGGGAGCGGCTACCCGGCCAGGCTCCAGGGGGAGTCGATCCCGCTCGGGGCGCGGATCGTGGCGATCGCCGACACCTACGACGCGATCACCTCATCGCGCGCCTATCGCCGGGCCCGGGGGCAGGACGCCGCTCTGTCGGAGATCGAGCGCTGCTCGGGCAGCCAGTTCGACCCCGATCTGGCCAGGCTCTTCCTCGAGATCTGTCGCCCGCCGGGCGGCGGTTGCGCCCCGTTCCATTTCGAAGAGGAAGGTGGCGCCCCCTTATGACCAGCGGTGAAGGAGACGTGCGATGGCAATGACGACGCTGCAGAAGAACCTGGTGTTTTTCGGGGGTTCGCTGCTCATGGTGGGCACCCTGTCGTTTCTCGCAGCGGAGAGGAAGACGCGCTACGTGCCCCAGGACGAGTACCACCCGCGGCCGCTCGCCGTCGCATTGTGCCGCGACTGCCACGCGCCGGGCAAGATGGCGCCGCAGCTGGCCAAGCACCCGCCCAAGGATCAGTGCATGCTCTGTCACCGCGACAGGGCGAAGAAGCCGTAGCGGCCTAGCCGGTCAGTCCCATTCTTTCACGACCTTGATGGTCTCGATCGCGGTCTTGCTGACCACCATGAACGGGAAGGAGTCGCCCGAGGTGACGTCCTTCGCGTCCTTGAGGTTGATGAACTGATCCATGCGTGTCAACACTTCCGAGAGCCGTTTTTCGGGATACGGCGAGAAGAACATGCCCTCGTACTCGGCGTGCGCCGTGCGGATGCGGACCAGGTACTTGCGCGACTGCGCCCCCGACGAATCTTCGACGTTTTTCGGCTTCATGCCGTTCTCCTTGCGTGGTGCGAATGCCCATACCCGCCTGCCGGCGATGCTACCGCCATACGGCGCGGCTGGCAAGGGGTGCCACCAGGGGCGCTCCGGGCGGGCCGCCACCAGGCAGCGGGCCGTCTCCTGGTGAAGCGCGACTGGTTTCACCGCTTGACAGGCACGAGCCGACGACCCTATAAATCCTTCAGCGCCGTGACGGCGCCAGCGACTGGGCACAAGCCGACAACGGGGGGAAGAGCGCCATGTCATCCTGGGGACTGAAAAACCGCCTCGCGCGGATCATCCGGCCGGCCACCGGCCGCACGGTCATGCTCGCCGTGGACCACGGCTACTTCCTCGGGCCGACCTCCGGGCTGGAGAGCCCGGAGGCGACGATCGCGCCGCTCGCGCCCTACGCCGACACGCTCATGCTCACCCGGGGCGTGCTGCGCTCCTCGGTGGATCCGCGCGTCGATGTGCCGATCGTGCTGCGCGTCTCCGGCGGCACGAGCATCCTCTCCGAGCTCTCGAACGAGGGTCTCGTCACCACGATGGAGGACGCCGTGCGGCTCAACGCCTCCGGGGTGGCGCTCTCGATCTACATCGGCTCCCCGTACGAGCGCCAGACGCTGCTCTCGCTCGCGGCGCTCGTCGACGACGGCGAGCGGCACGGGATTCCGGTGCTCGCCGTGACGGCGGTCGGCAAGGACATGGTGCGCGACCACCGCTATCTCGCGCTGGCCTGCCGGATCGCCGCCGAGCTGGGCGCGCACTTCGTGAAGACGTACTACTGCGACAACTTCGAGCGGGTCGTGCGCACCTGCCCGGTGCCGGTCGTGATCGCCGGGGGCAAGAAGCTGCCCGAGAAAGAGGCGCTCGAGCTGGCTGCAAACGCGGTGCGCGACGGCGCCAGCGGCGTCGACATGGGGCGCAACATCTTCCAGTCCACGAACCCGGTGGCGATGATCCAGGCGGTCCGCGCGGTGGTCCACGGGGACGCTACGGCGACCCAGGCCTACGAGCTTTTCAAATCGTTGCAGAAACCCGCGGCGAAGAAGACGACAGGGAACCGGACGGCCGCGAAAAAACCGCGCGCCCGCGCCAAAAAGTAGCGGTGCGAGCGCCAGGCTGAGCGGAGCGGCGACATGCGGGCTGGCGTCTATTACAGCAACAGCGACCTGCGGGTCGAGGAGCGCCCGCGGCCGATCATAGGCCCGGGCGAGATCCTCGTGCGCATCGCGGCCTCCGGGGTGTGCGGCTCCGACGTGCTGGAGTGGTACCGGATCAAGAAAGCCCCGCTGGTACTGGGCCACGAGGTCGCCGGGACCGTGGCCGAGGTCGGCGCGGGCGTCACGGCCTGGCGGGTCGGCGACCGCGTCGCGGTGACCCACCACGTTCCCTGCAACACCTGCCCGGCCTGCCTCGGCGGGCACCACACCGCCTGCGCGACTTTGCACACGACGAACTTCGACCCGGGCGGCTTCGCGGAGTACGTGCGGGTCCCGGCATTGCAGACCGACCGCGGCGTGCTGCGGCTGCCTGACGAGATGTCGTTCGACGAGGGGACCTTTGCCGAGCCGCTCGGCTGCGTCGCGCGCGCCCAGCGCCTGGCGCGGGTCGGTCCCGGCGACTCGGTGCTCGTCATGGGCAGCGGCATCTCCGGACTGCTCCACGTTGCGCTCGCCCGGGCGCTCGGCGCCGGGACGATCATGGCGACGGACATCAATCCCTGGCGACTCGAGGCGGCGCAGCGCTTCGGGGCAACGGCGTCGTTTTCAGCAACCAGCGACGTTTCCGCTCAGGTCGCGGCGGCGACCGGGGGCCGCCTGGCGGACCGCGTCATCGTCTGCACGGGCGCGCCGAAGGCCGTGAACCAGTCGATGCAGCTGGTGGCCAGCGGCGGCACGGTGCTCTTCTTCGGCGCGCCGGACCAGGACGGCGAGGTGCGCATCCCGTTCCCCGAGATCTGGCGCCGCGAGATAGCGCTGCAGACGTCCTACGGCGCCGCGCCGGGGGATCTCGCCGTCGCCATCGAACTGATCCGCACCCGGCGCGTCCCCGTCGCGGAGATGGTGACGCACCGCTTCCCCCTGGAGGGCCTCGGCGAGGCGTTTCGGACGGTGGCCTCCGGCGGGGCGTCGATCAAGGTGATCGTCGAGCCCTGACCCAGCACCTGCCGTGATCGACAGCCATCTCCCGGGCTGGTGACGCTGGAGAATATCGGAGTATGATGCGTTTGAAACCAACGCACGGGAGGTTCCCATGAGCACGGTGGTTCGGCGGGCTCTCGGTTTCATCGTTCTGTTGGCGCTCGGCAGCCCCGCCGTCCTCTGCGCGCAAAGTCTGACAGGGAGCGGCTGCTCCGTCAGCGTCCCGGGTTATCTCAAGGACCTCGCCCGGGAGTACGAGAAGCGCACGGGCGTCAGGATGGTCGTGCTCGGCGGCGGCAGCGTACGGGGACTCAACGACCTGGCCGAGGGGAGGACCGACTTCGCCGCGTCCTGTCAGTCGAAGACCGCGGAGGACCCAGAGGACTTCGAGTACCACATCGCCAGCTGGGACGCGCTGGTTTTCATCGTCAACAAGGCCAACCCGATCAGCGACATCACGCTTGAGCAGGTCCGCGCAATCTATGAGGGGCATATCAACAACTGGAAGCAGCTCGGCGGGCCCGACCTCGCCCTCATTTCCGTCATTACGTCGCCGAAGGTGGGCGGTGGCATCGTGGAGGCGCTCGCGAAGTACGTCCTGAACGGCAAGCGGCCGACCGAGCAGAAGAACTCCACCATGCAGACCTCCTCCCCGGCCATCTGGGAGCAGATCGTCGAAGAGATGCCCGAGGGTTTTGCGAGCACCGGCTTTGGCAGCGCGCGCAAACGCGCCGTGAAGATGCTCACGGTCGGCGGCGTCGCCCCGACGAAAGAGAACATCGTCTCCGGCCGGTATCCGCTGCGCCGTCCGCTCTTCATCGTCGTCAAGAAGAACGCCCGGCCCGAAACCCGCAAATTCATCGATTTCACGCTGGGCCCGACTGGGCAGGCCCTCATCTCTTCCTTCGGCATGCCGTCGCTGACCGACGTGAAATGACGATTTCCCTCAAGGTACGGGTCGGGGGATTCATCGCCCTGGTCTTTACCGTCCTGGCGGTTCTCTGCAGCCTCTTCTTTGCCAGCACGAGCCGCAGGAGTCTCGAACGGGAAGTCAGGGCGCGCGGCACTGCCCTGTCCGAGGCGCTCGCGCGCGCGATCGACGAAAGTCTCGCCGCCGAGAATCTGAACCTGATCAAGCAGGTCGAAGACATCGTTCACTCCGACGACGCGGTGCTGGTCCAGGTTTTCTCGACGCTGTGGCTTGGCGTCGCCGCTGTCCCGAACGAACAGCTGAATGAGCCTCCCGACGCGGCGGCTGTCGAGCACTTCAAGCGGAAAGAAGGGCCGGCCACCTTCGTCGTCACCGCGGATCGGTGGACCGACATCTACACGCCGGTCCTGCTGGACCCTCACGATGCCCGGATCAGGAAGATGCTCATCGGCTATATCCGCCTGCGCATCTCGGACGTCGAGGCCCGCAGGACGATCAACCGGGCGGTGTTCGCGACCATCGGTTTCGCCGCCGTCCTCTCGCTGATCGCGATGTTCGTGCTCAACGCCATCATTGGGAAAAGCGTCCTTCGTCCGGTGCTCGACCTGCACCAGGCAATCTTGAGGCACAAGCAGGGGGAGTTCCCCGCGGCGGTCAAGCTCGCCGGCGCGCAGGAACTTCGGGAACTTTCCGCGGAATTCAACCGGATGAGCAGCGCCCTGCGGGAGCGCGAAGAGCGCCTTGCCGACGAGAAGGAGCGGCTCGCCGTGACCCTGCGGAGCATCGGCGACGGGGTGATCGTCACCGACGTCGAGGGGCGGGTCACCCTCCTCAACAGGGTCGCCGAGCAGTACACGGGCTGGACGACGCCGGAAGCGAGCGGACGCCTGCTGCCGGAAGTGTTTGCGATCGTGAGCGAGACGACCGGGGAGCCGCACCCGAACCTCGTGGAGAAGGTCGTCCGGACCGGTCAGATCGAGGAGCTGGCCAATCACACCATCCTGAAAAAGCGGGGCGGCGGGGAGATGGCGATCGAGGACAGCGCCGCTCCGATCCGGGACCGCACCAGCCAGACGATCGGCGTGGTGATCGTCTTCCGCGACATGACGGAGAAGCGGCGGATGGAGGAGGAGTTGCTCAACGCGGAGAAACTGCGCTCAGTCGGACTGCTTGCGGGCGGGCTGGCCCACGACTTCAACAATCTGCTCACCGGCATCGTGGGTAACGTCACCCTCGCGAAACTGTACCTCCCCGCCGACAGCAAGGCCTTCGAGCGGCTGAGCGAGGCGGAGCAGGCCACCCGGCGGGCGACGGACCTCACCCACCAGCTGCTCACCTTCGCCAAAGGGGGCGCGCCGATCAGGAAGGTTGCCTCGGTGCTCGGTATCCTCGAGGAGTCGGCGAGATTCATTCTTTCCGGGACGAATGTCGCCGCCGAGTTCAACTTCCACCCGGAGCTCTGGTGCGTGGAGGTCGACGCCGGCCAGATGAGCCAGGTCTTCAACAACCTGATCCTCAACGCGGTGCAGGCCATGCCGAACGGCGGCAAGATCTGGATCGACGTGAGCAACGCCGTCCTCGCGGACGGGGATGTCCCCACGCTCAGGGAGGGGGCCTACGTCAGGATCGCCATCCGCGATGAGGGGACGGGCATCCCGGCCGAGCATCTCCCCCGGATCTTCGACCCCTATTTCACCACCAAGCAGAAAGGCAGTGGACTGGGGCTCGCCTCCTCCTACGCCGTCGTCGAGCGGCACGACGGCCACATCACGGTGGAATCGCCGCCGGGACTGGGGACGACGTTCATCATCCACCTGCCCTCGTCGGGAAAGAACGCCGCGGCCCTGAGCACGGGCGAGCAGGATGTCGCCGTCGGACACGGCAGGGTGCTCGTGATGGACGACGAGGAGATCGTGCGGCAGATTGCCGGGGAGATGCTGGCCGCCCTTGGCTACGAAGTCGCGCTCGTGCGCAACGGCCAAGAGGCGATCGAAAGCTATCTGCGGGCGCGGGAAGAGCTGCGGCCCTTCGACGTGGTCATCATGGACCTCACCATTCCCGGCGAAATGGGAGGCAAGGAGGCGATCGCCGGTCTTCTCGCGATCGATCCTCAGGTGAAGGCGATCGTGTCGAGCGGCTATTCCAACGACGCGATCATGGCGGACTACCGCGCCTTCGGCTTCAAGGGCGTGATCACGAAGCCGTACGGCCTCAAGAGCTTGAGCCAGACGCTCCGCGACGTGCTGCACGCCTGAGGTCGACGCGACTGCTGCGCGTCCTGCGAGATCGGCACGAGTGTATCGTCAGTGATGCCGGAACAGCACGGCAGGTTGTGGTGGCCGCGGTTCGGTCAACAACACGACATCCCGGCAAGGTACGCGCCG
>Ga0315271_10003029_pt1 | contig 10605 bp, 7 predicted proteins | sample C3_top_MG_FD_204664 | JGI IMG/M metagenome (GOLD analysis project Ga0315271, IMG submission 204664) | Sediment microbial communities from Yellowstone Lake, YNP, Wyoming, USA - C3_top | ecosystem: Environmental > Aquatic > Freshwater > Lake > Sediment | place: USA: Wyoming | collected 2017-08-01
AGGATCCGGATTGAATTTTCCGCACCAGGTTCATTCCTTTGGTCACCTTCCCAAAGGCCGCAAAACCCTGGCAGTCGGGATTGCGTTTGCCGTTGAAATCAAGTTCCGGCTGATCGCCAATGCAGATGAAAAAACTGTCCTGGGCCGTGTCCGGCTTCGATCGCGCCATGCTGATCGTGCCGTCAAGATGCCGCAAGCCCGTGTCGCGGGTGCGCTCGAGCGCAATTGCAGGAAAGAACTCGTTTGTCCTGGCGGCGCTGGCTTCGGCCTGAATCACCTCTATTTTGACTTTGTCATTCGGCTGATTGGAGAGCGTTACTGTCCGAAAGAACCGGCCATCATTGTAAAGGCGCTCATCCACGTAGTGCAGGAAGTTGCTCACGGTCAATGGCGCCGCCTTGGCATTCAATTCCAACTCGATATTGCCTGAGGCAGTCTCCAGCACCACTTTCGGCCTCTCCGGAATCGGCGCTTTGCGCCAGCGAAAATGCGGCGCTTTGGACGGGTCAAACCCGGCGAGATGCGCGCGTTCCGCCAGGGAACGTTCCATCGGCTTGTGGTAACGCCAGGGATTCTCGCCGAAAACCTCCGCGCACAGTTTTGCCACCTCGGGATCATACTCTTTCAACTGCACACGGGTGTGCACGTGGTTGTGCAGCGCGTCGTCATGGCGATTGTTGTCGAACCAATCCTGGGAGGATTCCGCCCAGTATTCGGCGGGATCCGTGGCGGCGTAGGTCGCTTTCCAAAGCCCCTTCCGCATCGCGTTTTCATACGCCGTCTTCAACCGTCCGCTGAACGAAGGATCCACTGCGCCCATTCCCACTTCCTGAATGACATGCGCAAACTCATGAACGAGGATGTTTTCCGTCGAATAAGGGTCGCCGGGGTAGCACAGCACATTTTCCTCGGCGCCGCTGCAGGTGCTGCCCCCCAGGCCGCGCGCCCGGCTGTCCCAATACACCCGCGGTTTCATGTCGCGTTGCTCCGGCAGGTCGGTGGTGTACTCGTTGTAGGCCATGATGACGATCTTGACCCCATTGGTCGCCAGAACCTGAAGCATCTGTGCGTTCCCTGCTAACATGTTTCGCAGGATGTAAGCGCCCTCGAGCAGGGCGAAGTCCGAGACTTTTTCTGAACCCACGATCGGCAGCCCACCCACTGAGATATGCTTCTGGTAAAAAGGGTCCAGGTGCCGATCCCGGCGAAGTTCTTCCGGCACTTTGCCGACGGATTCGCCCCAGGCAGCTGTCAAAGACATAACCAACAAGACATTGGCGACTACCAGGCGTGACAAGGTTTGCACAAAGTTGGTTTTCGCCAGACCAGGGGTTTTGGGATGGGCAATCATTTTCTGTTTTTGGCGGCTCAAGGTTTCACCCCACGCTGGGGTAAGGGGATAGCCACTGCGGGATTCGCAAGATACCCTGCAAGCGCGCTCGTTTTCGTGCTCTTGATCATGCTCTTGCTCTTGATTTCTGTAGTTCATCCTGCGGTCTGCCCAGTAAGTGCTCTCGAGTGATTTGAACAGGCACAAATCGGCCCATCAAAAACCCTAGGGCACGCTCCGGGTGCAACGCCCGCTCTCACCACCAGAAATATGGGCTTCCTCCCGGATTGGTGCGCGGGATCATCTTGCCGAATTTTCGCCATTCGACGTGACCGTCCAGCATTCCCAGGTTTCCGCCGCTCGGCAATAAGCCCTCCAGGTGCGCGGTCCGATGTTTTTTGGCCCATCCGCCCTCGATCCCGATGTAATGGTTTGCCGCGCGATTCACCACGTTGCCCTCGCCGACCCTTGAAATCGTCGCACACGCAGCCAGCACCCGCAGCGAAGGCGATGGCGCCGGGTAGTTGGTTCCATTATAGGTGATGGGGCCGGGAATGATCGAGGGATTGGTGTTGGTTTCGCTGACACTGGCGGTTCCCGGGAACGTCATCGCATAACCGATCACCCGGAAGTAGGGTGGAACAAAGCTCCACAACTCACTGTTGTTCTGTTCTGGAAACCCGGGGTCATACATGATGTTACGCTGCGACCCGCTCTGCGTCATCAGATCCGCGACGTTCCAGGGCAGATCCCAGGCCCAGTTGCCTGCCGTCATCTTCGGCAGTTTATCCCGGTAATCGCCCCCGTAAATCATGGTTGCGAGGCAGACCTGCTTCAGGTTCCCCAGGCATTGGGTGCGTTTGGCCCGCTCCTTGGCCTTGCTCAGCGCCGGCAGCAACATCGCGGCAAGAATGGCGATGATCGCGATCACAACCAGCAATTCGATAAGCGTGAATCCCCGTTGCTTAAAACAACGCGACAAATGCATTCGACCCGATGTCTTCATAGTTCTTTCCTTCAATCCTGCAACGAAGCGAAATCGCCACTCACTGCGCCTCACAGAGCTCTCGATCGCTTCTTGCCTCAGAACTTACCGCCTCAACTTGGGCAAGGCAATGATCGCGACTGCGCGACTTGGCTTTTACGCGGTAAAACGAGTCTCCCACCGCTCCCTGCAAATCCACTACCACGCATTTTACTGAAACAGGTGCTCGCTTAACTCTGAAGCCTGTTTTCCATGTGCTCTTTGCGTCCTTTTGTGGCCACTTCAATTGCGGTTTCCAAGGTAAAAGTCTTCTGGACGCTTGATCACAGACCATTCGATGATAACGGTTTTCATCGTGTCGCCGAAGAATCGCCGGGCCGGGAACTGGGCTCGCTGCAGCGCTCGCTGGCGTGGCAAAGACCGAAGGCCTCAGATTTACTTCCTGCCGTGTTGGTTACAGCGATGGAATCTGCCAAATGGGTCTCGGTCGTGTGCGGTTCGCTTATTCGGGTTTTATGTCCGCCCGGGCTCTCACTGCTTTGAGCATTTGTTGCCAATAGCGGGCGAGAAACGGAGGATTCGCCATGCTGTCGCGGACATAGGAGCGGTCCGCGCGGGACATATCCAGCACCGCAGTGATCATTTCCTCGCGATAGAAACCGGCCTCGGCGAGGGGAATGCCGTTCGGTTCGCGGATGAACGAGGAACCGCTGGAGGTCTGTTTTCCATCAGGCGCCTCACCAATCGTATTCGCGACGCAATGGAATATTTTGGAGTTGGGACCGACCGGCTGTTGTGCTCGCCCTGAGGTCCGCTTCCAGCAGACAGCCTCAATCTCGTCCGAACTGCACGAGGGATGGAACAGGATCTGTGCGCCGGCCATGGCGGGGATTCGGTATAGCTCGGGATGCCGCCCATCGCGGCAGATGACAAGCGTGCAGAGTATGCCGTCTATTTCAAACAAAGAGAGTTTGTTTCCCCCGCGGCAATACCGTTTCTCGTCCTTGCCGGCCAGGTTTACTTTTGCATATTCGTGAACGATCTCCCCTGCGGGGTTGATCACATGGGCAAGGTTGAGGAAACGATCTTTGGTCTTTTGAAGGGTTCCCGCGACCACCCAAATCCCCTGTTGCTTCGCGGCGTCACAGGTCTTCTTCAAAGCCGCGATCACCTTCCGCCGATCCAACCCCACGGCATGCGGGAAATAGTAGCTGGTCAGATTGGCTTCCGGAAACAAGACGACCCGGCTGCCTTCCCTGGCGGCTGCGCGGATGTAATGCAGCGTCCGTTCCAGGTTGAATTCCAACGACCTTGCCCAGTGCATTTGCACGCACGAAACCTGAAGTGTTGTTATCATAGCATTTCTCGCTTCTGCGGTGCTGGTCAGCGACGGGAGTCAATCGCCGCCGGCGGACGATTTGTCTCCGACCGAATCGGCTGGCCCTCAGTCGTTGCGCCGCCTGATTCGGTCTGTTTAATCTTCAGCGACGACAGGAATGTGGACTTCAGCCCATCGGCGGCTTTTGCCTGATCGAGCGGATACTCCAGAATGACGACGATGAGGCTGGAGCGTGTTTTGAGATAGCGCATATGCGCGCCAGTCGATGGGCCTTTAACCGAAAACGAGACTGAGGGATAACCCGCAAACAAAGAAACATCTATATCTGAAACCGTCTGCCCGGGTTTTCGCATTTGCTGCGGCAAGGTGGCCAGATCGGCAGGAGACTTGCCCTCAATGATCGGCGTTTCCGTCGCTGAAAACTTGATGCCTTCGGAGCTTCTGGCGCCAACGGTGTGGGTCTTGATCTTTCCAGCCTTGGGATCATCGTCAGTCACGGTAAAGTCGTTGAAAGGGATTGGGATCAGGACTGAGAACGACCCGTACGTCGAGGAGGCGAGATACCACCCGGAGGGATCTTTGGTGGTGGCCTGCAATCGATGCATCTCCATTTCGGGATCCGCCCATGTCCATGCGGGGGTGGATAGGAGAATGATTGTGAGGATCAAGGATATCATTTGGCAGAGACGTTAGACAGCCATGGCGCCGCAGGATCGGCATTCGGTTGGTTGAGCGTCATTTGGCAATTTCCTGAGTTTGGGCCGAGTATCTCCGGCCGGTGTATCCAGTGCACTTCACCGCGGAAAAGAGATTGGACACGAAATCCACGGCCCGCGAAAGCGTCCCCTCCAACCCCCGAGCCTGCTCCTGGTATATCACCCGGAATCGCCAAGTGGCATTGGTAGGAAAGTGAACTGCCAGGATCCGGGACTCCTCTGGGCGAAGGGCAAGGACGGAAGGAATATCAGCGAGCCCGGCAGCAGGAACGCCCGGCTGCGGCACCCAGGCATTTCCAATGTTATAGTCGATGAAGTAGGCGCTGCATATCGCTGCTGCCGGGCTGGCATTCGTAAGACCCAGCAGCGCAATTCGTGCTCCGGAGGAATCGTTCGTCACCCCGATCAATGTGATCGAAGCAGTTCCCCCCGGTGCCTGTGGTGAAGAGCTCAGGTATTTGGTGAAAAGTGCCACTAACAGGAGGCCTAAGACTGCCATGATTCTCACGTTGCGCTTCATGCTATTGGCGGCCAAGGATTGACCTGATCAATGCGGACGTTCAGCGCTCATGGAGAATGAAAACCTTCTCTTCATCAGGCCTACCGTTAGCCGCTGTCGAGACCCGTGTAAAGCGAATTCAAGCCTTCATGACGGCGAGGGCCGGGAGCCCACCGCACTGCCCCTGGACGAGAGCCCGACCAGGTTGATTGCTTGCGAAATAACAACCTTCAACTCCCAGCGTTCACACTTCGATCAATTCTTTAGGTTTGACGTTTCCAGGGGCGCGGATTTCTGTTAGGGTCGGTTCATGATGGACTGCCGTATCCTCGTGCGATTTTGCCGAATTGGATTCTTTGCCGCGCTGGTTTGTGCCCGGGTGATTTCGCCGAACGAAGTTTTGGGACAGAAAATTCCGTGGATTTTGCCTTGGAACGACGCGACTGCGGGAGTCGCCACTGATTTTTCCGCGATGAACACGCCCATCGGCACCAACTGGGTGCGGGTGGACACGAATGGTCATTTTGTCGTCAATGGTCAGCGGGTGCGCTACCTGGGAGTGAACTTCGCCGGGGATTCCCCGTTCATGCCGACCAATAATGCGGATGGAGTGGCGGCGCGCTTGGCGAAGTTCGGCGTCAACAACGTGCGGTTTCATCACATGGACGCTTCGTGGGCGTATGGAGGCGGTCTGCTGGCCTACACCTCGACGAAAAGCACGAACTTCAACGCCAGCCAGTTGGAACGGGTGCACTACCTGGTATCACGGCTGAAAGCCCATGGCATTTCCTCCGACATCAACCTGCTGGTGGGGCGCGAATACCGTTCCCAGGATGGGCTGGGGCCCGAGGTAACCACCATGGATTTCAAAGACGCGCACATCCTGGGATTCTTCTATCCGCCGGCGCTGGCATTGCACAAGGATTACGCCACGAAACTGCTGGGGCCAACGAACCGTTTCACGGGGCTGCCACTGGCGAAAGACCCAGCGGTGGCGTTCGTTGAAATCATCAACGAAAACGGCATTATTCAGAAGTGGCTGGACGGCGGGCTGGATCGTTTGCCGGCGCGCTACGGGACGAATCTGCAGGCGCGGTGGAATGGCTGGCTGGCGGCGCGGTACAACACCAACGAGGCGGCGATGCTGGCCGCGTGGAAGGTGATCAATCAGTCCCTGGGACCGAACCTCCTGGCCAACGGAGCGTTTAGCAACGGCCTGACGGGCTGGAGCCAGGAACAACAAGGCCTGGCGCGAGCGACTTTCCAGCGCACCTACGATTTCACCAACAGCCAGCCCAGCCTCAAGATCACCGTGACCAATACGGACACCCAGGGATGGTATATCCAGGCAAATTACCCGGGCCTGTCCCTGGTATCGAACCAGGCATACACGATTTCATTCTGGGCAAAATCGACGCCGGAAACGAACGCCAGCTCCTCGGTCATGATGGCCCATGCCCCCTGGCAGGGTTTGGGCTATGGACAAGGCCATTCCCTGACCACCAACTGGCAGCGTTTCACCAACACTTTCCAGGCCTCGCAGACCGACGCCAACTCGCGCGCGGGTTTCAGCGAGATGGGAAACAAGCTGGCGACCTTCTGGTATGCCGACGTGCGCTTGCAGGCGGGTGGACAAATCGGGGTCCTGCCGGCCGGCGCCTCGCTCGCGGCGGGCACGGTTCCCGGCATCCGCTACTCGGGCATTGGCTACCTCGGGACGCGCGAGGCCAGGCGTGATTGGGTGGATTTCCTGCGTGACCTGGAAATCACCTACTACGACACGATGGTGGCGCACCTGCGAACGAACCTCGGCTACCCCGGGCTCATCTTCGGCACCATCATGGCGAACAGCCCGGCAACGGTGCAAAGCCGGCTGGATGTGATCGATAGCCATGCCTATTGGCAGCACCCCCAATTCCCGGGAACCCCGTGGGATCCGGTGAATTGGGTCGTGCCGAACATTTCCATGGTGAACACGCTCGACAACACGCTCTCGGGCATCGCCCGCCAGCGCATCAAAGGCAAGCCGTTCGTGTGCACGGAATATCAACATCCCTCGCCCAATTATTATGGTGCGGAAGGACCGCTCCTGCTGGCGGCGTATGCGGGGCTGCAGGATTGGGACGGGGTGTGGCTGTTCGACTACGGGCAGGGCAATCCCGCAGTGACGATGGGCTACGTGCGCGGTTATTTCGAGATCGGGCAGCATCCCACAAAGATGGCGAACTTGCTGGCGGCCGCTAACCTGTTCCGGCGGGGTGACGTGCGCCCGGCGCAGCAGGAATGGACGATGGCGCTGACGCCGGATCGCGAGCTGGATCTGCTGCTGAACTCCTCCCCGTGGAGCCTCTTCAGCTCCAGCCAGCTCGGCTTTCCCGGGAAACTGGTTTTCACCAACCGCGTCAGCACCAGCGTGGGGACAAATCCGACTGGCCTGACAACCGCGCCGGCGGGTCCTTCCGCGAGTGTCCTCCCAAGTGACACCAGTGAATTGAAGTGGGTGACCACCCCAGCCAACAAAGGGCTGGTTATTATCGATTCCGCGCGCACCAAAGGCCTCGTGGGTTACGCCGACAACCTGCCTGTGAATCTGGGCGGGGTAACGCTCACCTCAGGAACCACCCAGCTCGGCTGGGCGACACTCATGCTGACGTTGGTGCAGGGCGAAGTGTTCACGAACGATTGCCGGGCGTTGTTGATTGCGAGCGGTTGGTGGGAAAACACCGGCCAGGTTTGGACGAGCACGAACAAAGATTCAGTGGGGAACCAATGGGGCACCGCGCCGGTGTTGACGGAAGTTGTGCCGTTCACAGTCACCTTGCCGGTGGGAACCAACTTCATACGCGTGTGGTCCTTGGATGAACGCGGCCAACGCAAGGCGGCGCTGCCGATTTCCGGCGACTCGGCCTCCACGGTGATCCGCATCGGCACAAACACCTCCTCGATGTGGTATGAACTTGAAGTTTCGCGTTGGACCACCAGTTTCGATCAGTGGCGGGCGCGGTATTTTTCCGCCACGGAGCTTCAGGACCCGGCGATCAGCGGGGAAGCCGCCGCGCCCAAAGGCGATCACGTGGGGAACCTGATGAAATATTATTTTGGAATGGCGGGAAATGCGCCAGCCGCCGCCGCGCGGCTGCCGGCAGGAGGCTGGCTGAGCGTCAGCAACACCCAATTCCTTTCCATCACCTACGAACGCGACAAGTTCGCGAACGACGTGGCCTGCACGCCCGAGGTGGCCAACGGACTCGGTGCCTGGAATTCGGGGCCAGCCTATACCCGGGTGGAACAGGTGCTCGATCTCGGGTCGGTGGAACGGGTAACGGTCCGCGACCTCGTGGCCAGCGGCGACTCCGCGCAGCGGTTTATGAGGCTGCGTTTCAACCGGCTCTAGGGCACACTCTCCGCGGATGAATCGAATCCGGCTATTATCCGAGCAAGTCGCCAACCAGATTGCGGCGGGCGAGGTAGTCGAGCGCCCCGCCAGCGTCGTGAAGGAACTGGTGGAAAACGCGCTGGACGCGAAGGCGAGCCGGATCACCGTCGAGATCCAGGCGGGCGGGCGCAGCCTGGTACGCGTCACGGACGACGGCACCGGAATGAGCCGGGATGACGCCTTGCTATGCCTGGAGCGACATGCCACCAGCAAGATACGCAAAGCGGAGGATCTCTGCGCGATTGCGACGATGGGTTTTCGCGGCGAGGCGCTGCCGAGCATTGCCAGCGTGAGCCGCTTTACGCTGACCACCCGCGAAGCGGAATCGGATTCGCCGGAAGGCACCCAGGTCATCATTAATGGTGGCAAAATTCTGGAGGTGAAGGCCGCCGGTTCCGCGCCGGGGACCACTCTGGAAGTGCGCCAGCTCTTTTTCAATCTGCCGGCCCGGCGCAAGTTTTTGCGGACGGAAGAAACCGAGTCAGCCCACATCCAGCATTACCTCACCCTGGCAGCTCTATCATCGCCGGAGGTCGGCTTTGCGTTCCTCAAGGATGGCCGGCAGATCTGGCAGTTGCCGCCGGTGAAATGCGGCGCGGACATCCCGGGGCGGCTGGCGGCCCTGCGGGAGCGATTGCGAGCCCTGTTCGGAGACGAGCAGAAACTACTGGCAGTCAATTTCCGCTCCACTCTCCGGGCGGGAACGGAGAACGAGGAGGGCGTGGAACCGGAAACTGAATTCCGGTTGTGGGGTTACATTGGCGGGCCGGGAGTTTCGCGCTCGACGCGCGAAGACCAGAACGTGTTCGTGAATCGCCGCCCGGTGGAAAACCGCGGTTTGAATTACGCGCTGATGGAGGGGTATCACACCTCCCTGATGAAGGGGCGCTACCCGGTCTGCTGCCTGTTCCTGGAAATCGATCCCGCAGCAGTGGATGTCAACATCCACCCCGCAAAACGCGAGGTGAAATTTCATCGCGAGAGCGAAGTGCGGCGATTGGTCGCCCAGGCGGTTCGCGAATGTTTACTGGCATTTCATAGTGTCCCGGCGGAAGCCGGAAGAACATCAAAACCCCTGCCAGACCCGCGGCCGATAGCTGCTCCCGCCAGCGCGCCCACAGCGAGCGGGGCGGAACCGGCGCTCCCGAACTTTCCGGCGGCGTTGAGCCCGGCCACGCCAATTTCTCAAGCCCCCACTGCTCAGCCGGCGTTGAACCTGGGGTTTGGGGCGCAAACGCAGGGGAAGGTGCCGGCCAGTTCGGCCGGGGCGCTGCCCGCCGGGCAATCTCCGACCGCGCCGGCAGATCAGGCGGATCAGACGGCTCCTGCCGTTGCCCGAACACTTGGGAGCCCCGTGCCGTTGCTCCAGGTCCCGCTCCGGTTGATTGGGGTGGTTGGCCGATTGTATGTGCTGCTGGAATCGGATCGCGGGCTGGTGCTGCTCGATCAGCATGCGGCTCATGAGCGCATCCTGTTCGAGCAAATGCTGAACCGGCTCGAGAAAAAGGAAATGGCCCCGAGCCAGAAACTTCTGCTCCCCGCCACCGTTGAACTATCGGCGCGCGATGCGGTCTTTCTTCGGGAGCATCTGGAGACGCTCACCCGCCTGGGGGTTGGCCTCAGTGAATTCGGCGAGCGGACCTTCCTGCTGGATGCGCTCCCGCCCTTTGTGAAGGCGTCCGATCCACGCCAGTTTGTGCTCGAACTGGTGGACGAACTTAAGGCCGTGGGGCAACAAGTCAATTCCCTGCGCCTGGGGGAACACACCGTCGCCAAAACCGTCTGCCGTCATGCCGTGAAAGCCAACGACCCGCTCGCGGGAAAGGAGCTCGAAAACCTGGTGCGCGACCTGCGCGCCTGCGCAATGCCCTACACCTGCCCGCATGGCCGCCCGACACTGATCGAAATGAATTTTCGGGAGTTGGAAAAGAAGTTTGGAAGGGTGCAGTAGGAAATCCGAAGACCGAAAACCGAAGACCGAAAGAAATCCGAGATCCGAAAAAAAGAAAAGCGCGAGGACATCCGAAGACATCCTCACGCTTTGAAAACTTCGGAACCGGGTTATGCCTGCGGAGCCTGGCCTGGTGGGACGTCCTCGATCTTGGCGTTCGCCTGGAGGAAATCGATGACCTTCTCGTTCATCACCTGGTCATAAACTTCGATCAGCCCGTTGCGCTTTTGCAGGTCCTTCAGGAATTTCTCCGGCGGAATCTGATACATCACGGCCAGGTGCTGCACCCGGCGGGCGATTTCTTCCTGCGACACCTTGAGGTCTTCCTTCTCGGCGATCTTCTGCAGCA
>Ga0315271_10003030_pt1 | contig 10605 bp, 8 predicted proteins | sample C3_top_MG_FD_204664 | JGI IMG/M metagenome (GOLD analysis project Ga0315271, IMG submission 204664) | Sediment microbial communities from Yellowstone Lake, YNP, Wyoming, USA - C3_top | ecosystem: Environmental > Aquatic > Freshwater > Lake > Sediment | place: USA: Wyoming | collected 2017-08-01
ACGGTCCGACCGACGTGCGCGTCCTCGACTCCACGGGTCACGAGTCGGTCCGCGTCCCGGAGACCTCCGCGGAAACGCTCCGGATCGACGCTTCGCCGGATGGAGGGTTCGTCGCGGCTGAGGTGACGTTCCGCGACAACCCCGAGCTCCCCGAGCGCGGCGTGATCGTCTTCGATCTGACGCACGGATCGCAGTGGACGTACGGGTGGCGCTACGGAAGCGATGCCGAACCGGTCTCGTGGATTCTGGAGAACGCCGGGGTCCTGGCCGTCAAGATCCCAGGCGGCACGCACCGTTTCGACGCGACCGGGCGCAAGCTCTAGAAGCTCGCCGCAGGGTGCGGGTCCGAACCCGCACGATCCGCTCGGCGCACCGCTTCTCCACTTCCTCACGACCCTGCCCCGCGGTAGATAACTCCTCGTAAGCGGGGGACGGTCGCCATCCGAGGGGGAAGCGTGATGAGCGAATCGATCGAGCCGGATCGCAACGAATCGATGAGCGTGGACGACGCGTGGGCTGCGGTCCAGACGGGGCTGAACTACGTTTCGTGGCTCGCCAAGGATTTCCTGTGCACGGGCGTCTCGCGCGAAGACCTGGAAGCCGAGGGGCGCATCGGCCTTTTCGAAGCCGCGCTCCGGTACGACCCCTCGCACGGCGCCCAATTCCTGACCTACGCATCGTTTTGGTCGCGGCGGCGCATGCAAGCTTTCGTTGCGCGGCACGCGCGCGTAGTGCGCCGGCCGGCGCCCCGTGGCGGGGCGCCACGCGATCCCAGCGACGTGTCGATCGACCAACCGGTCCGCGCGGGAAGCGCGCTCCGCTGGTCGGACGTCCTGGTCGATCCGGGTGCCCCTCGCGCGCTCGAGGCGATGGTCGGCGCCGAAGACGTCGCGCTGATCGCTTCCGCCACGCACGTGCTTCCCTCGCAATGGCGCGCGATCATCGTGCGCCGATTCGGACTCGACGGGGGACCGGCGATGACCTTGGCGGCCATCGGGGAAACCCTGGGGCTTTCGCGCGAGCGCATCCGGCAAATCGAGGCGAAGGCGATGGTGCGATTGCGCGCCCTCCTCGAGGAAGCTTGGGGGCGGTCTCAGACGCGCGAGCTCTCGCCCCGCGAAATGACGACCGCCGCGGCCAGGTCGCCGCTGACGTTCAGCGTTGTCCGACACATGTCGAGGAACCGGTCGACCCCCAAGATGATGCCGATCCCCTCGGGAGGAACGCCGACCATGCCGAGTATCAACGCGACGACCGGTAGCGAGCCCGCGGGTACGCCGGCGGTGCCGATGCCCCCGAGCACGCAGATCCCGACGACGATCAGCTGACGCGCGAAACCCAATTCGACGCCGTAAAACTGCGCCAGAAAGAGGACCGTCACACCTTCAAACAGCGCGGTGCCGTTCTGATTGGCGGTCGAGCCAATCGTCAGCACGAAACGGCTGACGTGAGTCGGCAGCTTCAGCTTCTCTTCGGCGACCTTCAGAGCGGTCGGCAAGGTCGCGTTCGACGAGGCGGTCGAAAACGCCATCAGCATCGCGTCCTCGATCCCCGAGAAGAAGACGCGCGGGCTCATGCCGCCGAGGAACTTCACCAGAGCTCCGTAAACGACGAACTGGTGGATGGCGAGCGCCAGGACGACCACGCCGACGTAGCGCGCCAGTAGGGTCAGCGCGTCGGTGCCGATCTGCGCGGTGAGATTGAACAGGAGCGCCGCGACCGCGTACGGTGCGAGCTGAATGACGATGCCGATCAACCGCATCGACACGTCGTACAGGCCCTCGAGCGCGTCCTGGAGCTTTCTCGCCGCCTCGGTCTTCGTGATCGAAAGCCCGATCCCGAGGAACAGCGCGAAGACCATGATCCCGAGCATGTCGCCGTTGGCCGCGGCCTTCACCGGGTTGTCAGGGACCATCTGGACCAGGAGATCGAAGCCCGCCGTCGGTTTGATCGTCGCCGGTGCCAACGTGCCGGACGCCTGCTGCGCGCGCTGGAGAAGGACCTGGCGCTTGCTCTCGGTCATCCCGGCGCCCGGCTGCAGGAGGTTGACGAGCCCGACGCCCAAGAGCACCGCGATCGCGGAAACCGATACCGTGTAAACCAGTGTCTTCAACCCGATGCGGCCGAGCTGGCGAATGTCGCCCAGCCCGGTGACGCCCAACGCCAGTGCCGACACCAGCAGAGGGATCACCAGCATGAAGAGGAGACGGAGGAAGACCTGCCCCACCGGCGTCGTGACGTAGCGCATGAACGTCTCGACGCGCGGGTCACCGGCCAACACGGTGTGCACGAGGAGCCCGAGCCCCGCGCCGCCGGCTCCCCCCGCCAGCATCTTCCAGTGAAGTGGAATCGGACGCTTCATGGCTTCACCAGCAACGCAAGCAACGCGCCCCGCCGGTCTCCGGCGCGGCCCGCGACGATGCCGACCTTGAACCCGGCCCGCCGAGAGGCGAACTCGGGGCGATCGTGCGGAAGCGCGGCCCCGAACTCGGCCGCGTCCTTCTCGGTGTCCCAAACCGTGGCCAAGAGTACGACGGCGGCGTCGCCGTTCGTCCACAGCTCGAAGCGGTCCCCCCCCCAACCCGACGCCGCGGCGTTCGTCCACGGAACGCGGCCGGAGGTGAGGTCCGCCGCCTGAGGCGTCTCGGCTCCGACCAGGATTCCGAGCGTCAGCTCGCCGAGAACGCCCGCGCCCGCTCGCTTCCAGCCCTTGCCGAGCCGCGACGACGGATCCGGGATCGAGACGCGTTTGGGCTCGTCGCGGAGCTTCCGGTCCCAGTACTTCTCGGGGTGGAGGATCTGTTCCGACGATCGCGGCGGGTGCGCCCACGCGGCGTCGACATCACGCCGAGGGAATCCCTGCTGCAGCCGATCCGCGTCGCCCCGTCCGAGAAACGTCAGTCCGAGAACGTAAGGGCCCAGGAGCTCGCGCCGCATCGCGTCCGGCAACGCGTTCAATCGCTCCGTCGCGACCGTCTCGCCCATCGCGCCGATGTCATCCGATTTCAGCTTCCCGGAGACGATGCCGTTCGCGACGTAGACGGCGGCCGCCGCGGTCGCGCTCCCCTCGATCACGGCGGACAGGGCGAACGCGGCGTCGTCGTCGTCGATCAACTTCACGAGCCGACTGTCGATGTCGTAACGCTGATCTTCGAGCGCGTGCGTCATCTCGTGAGCCGCGAGGAGCCCGGTCGCCTCCTTCGGCATGTCGTCCAGGAGGTAGAACGATTTGGTCCCGGGATCGTAGTAGCCGCCCGCCTGCTCCTCGAGCACGTCGAGGAGCGTTTTCAACACGTCGAGGTCCGGGGGCACGAGCCCAAGCAGGCGAAATGCCGTCTGATCGGCGGCGATCTTCGACTCCGGGGTCATCCTCCGGAAGCGCGCGAGCGCGTACTCGCGGGCCTGGCGATCGTCGATGACGGTCACGGGGACCTTCACCTTGAAGTCGAACCCGCGAATCGACTGGATGTCGGGGAGAACCGCGGCGACGGCGGCTTCGGCCTCGGCCTGCGTCAACGCAGCCTTCGCGGACTGTGCCGGGACGACCGCCGACAGACCGGCAGCCAGGAGGAACGGAATCGCTCTCATCGGTCGTAGTCGTGGAGACGCGCCGGAGGGCGAGCGGCGCGGAGCGCGTTGGCGATAGCGAGCACGTCGATCACCTCCTGGGCGACGGCGCCGGCGACGGGTGTCAGGAAACCCGCGGCGGCGAACGCCATCCCGACGATGGAAAGCGCCATGCCGCCTACCGCGCTCTCGAGTGCGACGCGGCGCAGGCGCTGGGCGATGTGGAACAGCTCGTCGACCTTGATGAGGGAGGTGTCGAGGAGGACCGCCCCGGCGGCTTCGGCGATGACGTCGCTCCCGCGGCCGAAGGCAAGCCCGACGGTCGCCGCGGCGATGGCCGGGGCGTCGTTGATCCCGTCGCCCACGAACAACGTCGGGGCCTTCGCGGTCTCTTCGCGCACCAGCCTGACCTTGTCCTCGGGGCTCTGCCCCCCATGAATCTCGGTGATGCCGACCCGTTCGGCGAGGTAGCGCGCCTCCTCGGCGCGGTCTCCGGACACGAGCATGACGCGGCTGACCCCGTGACGGGGCGCCAGATGCTGGACGAACGAGCGGCTGTCGTCGCGCGGCTCGTCCCGGAAGCGCAGGACGGCCGAGACCTCTCCGTCGACGAGCATCACCGCTTCGAGACCGGCGACCGAAGGCGGGAGTTCGGAGCCGACGGACTTGCGCCCCGTCAGCTCGACGCGGCGTCCGGCAAGGAGCCCCGAAAGACCGCGGCCTGGCGGCTCCGCGATCTCGTCGGCGGCGACGAGGATGACACCGTCGCGGCGCGCGGCTTCGATCACCGCCCCGGCCAACGGGTGCTTCGAGTACTGCTCGAGGCTTGCGGCCAAGGAAAGCGCCTCCGCGCGCTGCAGGGCCCCGGTGAGCAGGATCTCGGTCAGCACGGGCTTCCCATACGTGAGGGTCCCCGTCTTGTCGAAGATGGCGGTGCGGCAGGTGTCGAGACGCTCGAGCACGGCCGGGTCGCGCACGATGATGCCGCGTCGGGCGGCGAGCGAGATGGCGCCGATCATGGCGACGGGGATCGCGAGAATCAGCGGGCACGGCGTTGCGACGACGAGCACCGACAACGCGCGCGTCGCCGAGCCGGAAACGAGATAGGCGAAGACGGCGACGACCACGGCGAGCGGCGTGTAGTACGCGCCCAGGGTGTCGCCCAGACGCCGGAGCCGCGGCCGACCCTCCTCGGTCCGGCGCATGACTTCCATGATCTCGGCGTACCGCGAGTCCTTGGCGAGCCGGATCGCGCGGACCGCGAGCGCGGTTTCGCCATTGACGGCCCCGGAGAGCACCTCCGAGCCGGGAGCCTTCGACATCACGTAGGGCTCGCCGGTCAGATAGGACTCGTCCATCGCCCCGTGGCCGGACGTCACGACGGCATCCACGGGGCAGATCTCATGGGGGAGCACGACGAGCTCGTCCCCCGGCACGATGGCGTCCAACGCGATCGGCTCGATCCCACCGTCGCGCTTCTTGTGCGCGATCGATGGCATTCGTGCCATCAACGCGTGGAGGACCGAAGAGGCCCGGCGCAACGCGTACTGCTCGAGGGCCTCGCCCCCCGACAGCATCAACACGACGATCGCCCCGGCGAGATACTCGTGGAGCACCATCGCCGTCACGATCGAGATCCCTGCGAGGAGATCGGCGCCGACCTCCTTGCGGAACAACTTCACGATCAGTCCAAGGACGAGTGGAATGCCCCCGAAGACGAGAACCGCGACCAGCGGCGCGCCCGGAGCGAACGGCGGGGGTGGCGCCAGCAGGCGAACGACGAGATGAAGCGCGATTCCCGTCGCCGCGAATCCCGCGATGACGAGCGGGATCAGGCGACGCGGTTCAGCGCGGCGCGGCGTCTCATCGGCGGAAAGGTTGGCGGTGATGCTCACTTTGCGGCCGGCGATTGTACGATGACGCGATGAGCGAGCGCCCGGACGAGGAGGTGGACGCGTGGTACGCGGCCCTCGAGGCGCGCCACCTGCAGACGCTGACGTTCACGGAGGTTCGGCGCGCGCTGCAGGCGCTCTCATCGCTCTACGTCGAGCGCCGCGATCGGCTGACGCGGGGTGCCGCGCTCGAGGGCGCGGGCAAGCGCGCGGCGTTCGCCCTGTTTTACGGACCTCTGCACTTCCTGACCGTTCGCGAGGTCGTACGCGCGTTGAACGCGGCCGATCCGCCGCCGCGTCGCGTCGTGGACCTCGGATGTGGCACGGCCGTCGCGGGAGCGGCGTGGGCCCTCGAAGCGCGGGGACGTCCGCCGGTTTCGGGGATCGACGGAAGCGGGTGGGCGATCGGCGAAGCGGAGTGGAACGCGCGGGCGCTCGGCGTGACAGCGTCGTTTCGCCGCGGCAACCTGGTCGAAGCGCGGATGGGCGCCGCCGGGGAAGCGATCGTCGCCGCCTACGCCGTCAACGAGCTCGACGAACCCTCGCGGGCTGAGTTGTTGCGCCGGCTCCTGACCGCTCATTCCCAAGGCAGCCGCGTGCTCGTCATCGAGCCGATCGCGCGAAGTCCGGTCCCGTTCTGGCCCGCCTGGGCCGATGCCTTCCGCGCGGCGGGTGGGCGCGATGAGTCGTGGCGGCTTCCCGCGGTGTTCCCCGAGAGGATGAGGCTGCTGGACAAGGCGGCCGGGCTCGACCACCGCACGTTGACCGCGCGATCGCTGTGGCTTCCCTGACCGGGGTCGTTGACAGCCTCCCGTCGGGCTTCCTATCCTCCTGCGGTGGACATTCACTCTCTGGAAGGACGGCGGGCTCTGGTCTGTGGGAGCACCCAAGGGATCGGCCGCGCGGCTGCCGCCGAGCTGGCCTCGCGAGGAGCGGCGGTCACCCTGTTCGCGCGGGATGCGACGGCGCTCGAGCGTGTCCGCACGGAGCTGCCGGGGACCGGTCACGCCTATCTGGTCGCGGACTTCAGCGACAACGAGGCGGTACGCACGGCGGCGGCAGCCGAGATCCGCGACCGCGGTCCGTTTCAAGTCCTCGTCAACAACACCGGTGGGCCTGCGGCCGGACCGATCGCGGACGCCTCGCCCGAGGCGTTCATCGCCGCCTTCCGCGCGCACCTGGTCAACAACCAGATCCTGGCGCAGACGCTCATCCCCGGGATGAAAGCCGCAGGCTACGGACGCGTCGTGAACATCGTGTCGACCTCGGTTCGCGAGCCGATCGCGGGCCTCGGGGTGTCGAACACCGTGCGCGCCGCCGTCGCCGGCTGGGCGAAGACCCTTTCGGGTGAGGTCGCGCGCTTCGGCATCACGGTCAACAACGTCCTTCCCGGCTTCACCAAGACATCGCGACTCGACGCGGTGATCGCCGCGCGGGCGAAGGCCGCGGGGCGCACGACCGACGAGATCGCGCGCGACATGCTCGCCCAGGTCCCCGCCGGCCGCTTCGCCGACAGCTGGGAGGTCGCCGCGGCGGTCGGATTTCTGGCCAGCCCGGCGGGTGGATACATCACCGGGGTCAGCCTGCCGGTCGACGGTGGGCGGATCGCGTCCTTATGATCAAGATCCTGCAGTTCATCGACGGTCAGCTCGTCGAACCCGCGTCGCGCCAGTACTTCGACGACGTCGATCCCGCCGTGGGTGCGCCGTACGCGCTCGTCCCCGACGGCGACGCCGAAGACGTCGCGCGCGCGGTCGCCGCGGCCAAGACGGCGTTTCCCGCTTGGTCGCAAGCGACGGCGGCCGAGCGCTCGCGGATTCTGCTCGCGATCGCGGACGGCATCGAACGCGAAGTCGACGACCTCGCCCGCATCGAGAGCATCGACAACGGAAAACCAATCACGCTCGCCCGTTCGTCCGATCTTCCCCGCGCCGTGGCGAACTTCCGATTCTTCGCGACCGCGATCCTCCACGCGCGCTCCGAGCTGCACGTCGCCGATGCGACCGCGCTCAACTACACGCTTCGCCGCCCGCTGGGGGTGGTGGCCTGCATCTCGCCGTGGAACCTCCCTCTCTATCTGTTGACGTGGAAGATCGCCCCCGCGCTCGCGACCGGGAACACCGTGGTCGCCAAGCCGTCGGAGATCACGCCGATGACGGCGTTCCTTCTCGCGCGGATCGTAAAGGCCGCCGGCTTACCGGCGGGGGTCTTGAACATCATCCATGGCTTGGGACCCAAGATCGGCCCGCCGCTGACGGGCCATCCCGACGTCAAGGCCGTCTCGTTCACCGGCGGCACCGCGACGGGCGCGTCGATCGCCTCGGTCGTGGCGCCGAAGTTCAAGAAGCTCTCGCTGGAACTCGGCGGCAAGAACCCGAACGTGGTCTTCGCCGATGCCGACATGGACGAGACGATCAAGACCAGCCTGCGCTCGTCGTTTCAGAACCAGGGACAGATTTGCTTGTGCGGATCGCGCATCCTCGTCGAAGAGAAGGCGTACGCGGCGTTCGTGGAACGGTTCGTCGCGGGCGCGGAAACGTTGCGGCTGGGCGATCCACTCGACCCGGCGACCGAGCAGGGCGCGGTCGTTTCGAAGGCGCACCACGACAAGATCATGTCGCACCTCGCGATTGCCCGCGAGGAGGGCGGCAACGTGCTCTGCGGCGGAGGCCCGCCGGGGCCCGTCAGCGAGCGCTGCAAGAGCGGCTATTTCATCCGGCCGACCGTGATCGTCGATCTCCCGATGAACTGCCGCACGAACCAGGAGGAGATCTTCGGCCCGGTCGTGACGATCGCGCCGTTTGCGAGCGAGGACGAAGCGGTGGCCCTGGCGAACGCGACCTCTTACGGCCTGTCGGCGTCGGTGTGGACGCAGAACCTCGCGCGCGCCCATCGCGTCGCCGACCGGATCGAGTCGGGCACCGTGTGGATCAACTGCTGGATGGTGCGTGACCTGCGCGTCCCGTTCGGCGGCGTGAAGGGGTCGGGGGTCGGGCGCGAGGGAGGCGAAGACTCCATGCGCTTCTTCACGGAGCCCAAGAACGTGTGCGTGAAGACGTGAGCGGCTCGAAGAACGATGTGGTGAGCGGGCGAGCCCCCGAGCCGGTCGGCGCGTTCCCGCACGCGAAGCGCGTCGGGGACTTTCTCTTTCTCTCGGGGATCGGCCCTAGGAAGCGCGGCTCGAAGGAGATCCCCGAGGGGATCGAGGCGCAGACCCTGGCCGTCTTCCATAACGTCCGCCTCGTCCTCGAGGACGCGGGCGCGTCGTGGGACGACATCGTCGACGTCACCGTGTTCCTCACCGACATGAAGGCCGACTTCCCCGCCTTCAACCGGCTTTACGCGAAACACTTCGGGACGAACCGGCCCACGCGCACCACCGTCGAGGTTGGCGCGCTTCCCACGCCGATCTCCGTCGAGCTGAAGGTGATCGCCTACGTGAAAGCATGAGCGATTTCTAGCGCGCCGTCGTCGGTTGGACGGCGACTGACGTGAACGTGGGCGGTTACTCCGATTACGTCATGAGCCTGCCCGGCGAAGGCACCCCGGCGACCGGCGTTTGTTGGGCCCGCGGCGGCTCGGTGCTTCGCGAGCCCAGGTCGAGCGGGGGCGGCAGCTTCGCTGTCGTGCGCGATCCGGCCGGCGCGGTGTGCGCGTTGTACGAGAGTGGAGCGTGACGGTCAGGGAAGATCGGTTGCGAAGGGCGGAGAATCCCTCGGGAACAGTCACACGCCGGCAGCGACCAGGACCCCGCTACTCCGGCGTCTCCGGGCTCGCGAGCGGCGAGGCGACGGCGGAAGCGCACGTGGCGATAGCGGGTCCACGCAACCAGCGGGCGCCAGACACGGCCGGTCAAACGGAATCGAATCAGGGGATACCAGAAGCGGTTCGATCGCTTGTACAGGTACGACATCGCGAGGTACGGAAGAACCGCGGAGCGATCCTCCGGGCGGCGCCGCCAGATCGACGCGTGAGAGAACAGGCGCTCGTAGCTCCAGGCGTAGCCTTCGGCGAGCTGCTCCGGGTTCATGTGTTTCGGCTGGAAGACGACGTGCGCGGTGTCGTACAGGTCCCAGTCGTCGTGAAGCAGACGGCTTTCGCGCTTCAGCTGCGCGTGAAGGGGGGTTCCCGGATAGGGCGTCAAGATGTGGAAGGTCGCACACTCGAGGCGCTGCCGCTCGATCCAGTCGCACGTCCGCTCGAAGACGTCGGGCCGGTCGTGATCGAACCCGAAGACGAAGCTCCCGTTGACTTGGATCCCGTGCGCGCGGAGGAGCGCGACGCGGCGCGCATAATCGTCGGGACGCGGACTCTTCTTGCGCGCGTCGACGATGTTGTCCGGGTGGAGCGACTCGAACCCGACGAACACGCCGGTGCATCCGGCCAGCGCCATCTCGCGAACCAGATCGGGGCGGTCCGTCACGTCGATCGAGACCGCGGCGCTCCAGATCTTCCGCAGCGGAGCCAGCTCGCGGCAGAGGCGAAGCAGATAGTCGGGGCGAGAGCCGAGGTTGTTGTCGACGAACACGGCGTACGGCTGGCCGTCCGCTTCGAACTCTCGGGCTACCTGGACGGGGTCACGCATCTGGTACGGCATCTGAAGCCCTTCGGTCGCGAGATAGCAGAACCCGCAGCGATTGTGACAACCGCGCGTGGCGATCAGGCTCGTCGTGGTCAGGAACTGTCCGTGGGGAAGAATGTCGCGGCGCGGCGCCGGATCGTCGTGATACGACGGGTCGCGGTAACTCCCCTCGTACCGCGGCGAAAGCACGCCCGCTTCCGCATCGCGCAGGATCCGCCCCCAGATCTGGACGCCCTCGCCGATGGCCAGCGCATCGGCATGAGGCGCGCAATCGTCGGGGCACGACAGGACGTGGAGCCCGCCGAGAACGACCTTGGCACCCCGCTCGCGGTACCAGGCTGCTAAGGCGAACGCCCGGCGCGCGAAGGTCAGGTGGACGGTGATCCCCACAATCTGGGGGAACGGGTCCGCCGGCGGCGGTCCCTGGAGGAGATTCTCGTCCCAGTAGGCCACAGTCCACTCGGGGGGCGTCGACGCCGCGACGCTCGTCAAGGCCAACGTCGGGGTGAGGACGTGCTTCCCGAAGCTCGCGTGCTGGTCCTTCGGATAGAACGGGAGAGGAGG
>Ga0315271_10003032_pt1 | contig 10603 bp, 14 predicted proteins | sample C3_top_MG_FD_204664 | JGI IMG/M metagenome (GOLD analysis project Ga0315271, IMG submission 204664) | Sediment microbial communities from Yellowstone Lake, YNP, Wyoming, USA - C3_top | ecosystem: Environmental > Aquatic > Freshwater > Lake > Sediment | place: USA: Wyoming | collected 2017-08-01
CCACGCCCTTGCCCGACTGCGTGGTGCCGACCAGCAGCGTGCCGCCCTCGAAGTTCTGCAATGGTCGATGCAGTGCAACTTCTTTGGGCTCGACACCGTGGATGTAGGGCAGGCCGATTTCGGCGTCGGGCTGCGGCTTCGAGTCATAGCCCAGCAGGGTGAGCAAGTGGGGGGAGACGGTGAAGTCGCGGTAGTCGATCTTGGCCAGTTCGTACAGGCGCTGCGAGTGCACCGGGCGCCACTCGAAGCCGAAGCCCAGGAACACCTCGTCGGGCTTGCGGCACCAGCGTGCGAGTTCGCCGGTGGTGATTACCTGGATGCCGCGCCCGGACAGCGACGCGCGCAGCACCAGTGTGCGCAGCGCCTGGGCAAGTCGCAGCACGCCGAGGCCGAAGCACAGGAGCGCCAGCGGCAGGGCCAGCGTGCGCGGCAGTTGCGACGTCGCGCCGACAAACGCGAAGTAGGCCATCGCCGCCAACCATGCGGCTGCGGCATAGCTCTCATAGGCGCGCCGCCATGGCATTTCATAGCGGCGAGCCAGCATGTCAATCCTTCACGGGCTCGGTGAGGGCAAAGCCCGCCAGGTCGAATCCGTCGACAAAGCGCGGGTCCATCACCAGGCCGACCGCAATGTCTCCGCCGAAGTCTCGGGACACGGTGGGCGGGCGGGTTCGATCGGGGTGGACGAGCATGCGAACATCGGTGAGGGCGCGCAGAGCCAGTGCGGGCTGAATGCCGCGCCGCTCCAGCTCGTGAAGCGGGATGAACAGGCCGCTCGCCACGGTGCAAGCGGCGGCGGGCGCTGCGTCTGCGTTGAGCGTTTGGACTACGGCGGCCAGCGCATCGCGGACTGCGGGGTTGAGCCGCAAGGGGGCTTTCAAGGTGAAGACCGGCCGGGGCGGCGGCTCGGGGGCTGTTGGCGCCGCTGTGGGTGCGGGCGCCGTTGGCAGTTCGGGCGTGGGTGGCCTGTCGACTTCGTCGGCCGTTGGTGGTGGATGGATCAGTGAGAGCTGCGTCCCCGGCGAACCGGTGGCCGAGGGCGGAGGCTTGGGCGCCGATGGCGGCGGTTCACCGGGTTTGCGCACCAGCCTGACATCGAGTGGCGGCGGTGTGGGTTCGACGCCGGCGAAGAGGATGGCCGGCGATGACAGCTTGACGGCCTCCAGCGCAGTCTTCGCGTCCGGTGGCTGGATGGTCCAGGTGGCGCGCCCAGCGCCTTGCGCCTCGAAGACGCCGGCGGCCATCAGCAGTTCGAGCATGGTCTCGGGCGCCTTGGGAATGCCGCGCACTTGGTCGGCCTCCAGCAGCGCCTGCACATCGCCGGCCGACTGTGGCCAGACCAGAAACAGCCCCTCGCGCCCGAACCACACGCGCGACTTCTCGCGGTTGGGCACCCAGGCCGAGTTGCTGGCGGCCAACCGCCGCATCGCGTCGACCAGGTACCGTTCCAGGTGCGAGCCGAACTGCGGTGCGCCGTAGCGGTCGGCGTTGGCCTGCAGGTTGCGGTCGATCACCAACGCAAGCGAGCGCCGCACCAGGCCGTCGAGCACGTTGTGGTCGCGGTACACCGGCATGCCGCCAATGCTGGCCAGCAGATGCGGCACGATGACCGCGTTGTCCTCGTTCAGGTATTGCAGAACGCCCGCCGGCACGACATGGGGCAGGGCGAAGACGCTCAGGCCGCGTGTCTCGACGGCGTTCGGCCGCCAGCGCACGAAGTAGCGCTCGGCACCACGGCTTTCCAGCCAACCGGCCAGCGGCTGCAGGTAGGCCGGCCATTCGTCGCCGGCAGCGTCGGTCACGATGATGTGGCTGAGCACGCGGTGCAACTCGCAGCACAGCCCGGCAATGAAAGTGGCATGGCGCCAGCGCGGTTCCAGTTGCCGGCGCACTGAGATCGTCGACCGCCCGGCGAAGATGTGGGCGTCCGTGCCTTGCAGGCTGAAGAACGCGACCTCGAGCCCCAGCCGCAGCAAGCCGCCCGGCGTGCTGAAGTAGTTGGCGGTTGTGGCTGGAAGCAGGTGCACGCAGGCTGCATAGCGATTCAGCAGCACCAGCACGTCGCGCTCGAAACTGTCGCGGTCGATGCCGAAGCAGAGCCGGATTCGGCTGATCAGGTCGTCGTTGGAGGCGAGTAGTTCCTCGACTGGCAGGGCGGCGAAGCCGGGGTCGGCGGAAGGATAGGGGTTGCCTGACGGCATGTAGACGGCCATCGCCAATGCACTGCGGTGGGATGGGGCATTCTTCGGTCAGCCGCTTGGAAGGTCTGGACGAAACGGGACCTACTGGTGATTGATTTCGTCATCGGCTCGCTATTGCGAGTTGTGTGGCCAGCATCGCGGGGCTGCGACAGCGCCGAAAGCGGTCGCTCGTCGTTGGTATCGACCCACAGCGGTAGCTCAGACCACTCGATTCGGCTCCCCGAAGCCGTCGCTCAGCAGCTGCTTGACCGGTAAGTGCGAGCCTGGATGTGGCAACACAGCGGCCGGCCACGTCAGCACCACGCCCAGACCCTTCGTGAAGACCATCCTGCGGCTCTGGTTGTGTCGCCTGCTCCTTGGTGCTTGTATCGGGCCCGTTTGCCTGCTCGGCTTGTCAAAGCATGTAGCCGATGTCGGAGGTCGCGGTCGGGTACGCGAACATCGTCGTCTTCAAGTCCTCCGCAGTCAGGCCCTTGCGGATCGCCAGCGCGAAGATGTTGATCACTTCGTCGCAGTGTGGACCGATCAAGTGCGCCCCAAGGATGCGGTCGGACGCATCGTCGACCAGCACCTTGAATCCATAGGTGGTTTCGGCAACGCGTCGCGCCGTGTACCAGTCTGACGCTTTCTGGCTCTTCATCCGGAACTTGACGCCGCTGTCGCGCGCCTGCTTCTCGCTCATTCCGACAGCGGCTATCGGTGGGGTCGTGAACGCAACACTGGGCACACCAAGATAGTTGGGCCTGGCGTGATTGCCGTCGAGCATGTTGGCTGCAGCAACCATTGCGTCATGGCTCGACACCGGTGTCAGCGGCGGGCCGCTCGATGCCGCGTCGCCCACCGCATACACATGGGGGTTGGACACGCTTTGCAAGAATGCATTCAGCATGAGGCGGCCCTTCTCGCTCGTGACGCCCGCGGCGGGCAGGTCGAGCGGTTCGAGATCGGGGACGCGCCCGGCCGCATGCACCACGATGTCGGCCTCGACGCGCTCGTCCTTTCCATTCGACGACGCGATCACCGAGAAACCGTCGTTGCGCTTTTCGATCGCCGTCACGCGCGTCTGCAGCCGTACGTCGATGCCGATTTCCTTGAACTTCTGCATCAGCCAGCCGACCAGGTCCGGATCGAACGGGCCGAGCATGCGGTCCATCTGCTCGAGCACCGTCACTTGCGCGCCGGCCTGCGCTGCGATGTTGGCGAACTCGGCGGCGATGAAGCCACCGCCGAGCAGGACGATTCGCTTGGGCAGTGGGTCGAGTTCGAGGAACTCGGTGCTCGTGATGACATGCTCCTCGCCGGTAATACCCAATCGCATCGGCACCGCGCCGACCGCGATCACGACGAAGCGGCCCTCGAGGACCTCGCCACCGACCTCGACCGTGCGCAGCCCGCAGAATCGGGCGCGTCCGTGATAGGCGTCGATGCCGCTCTTTGCGAAGCCGTTCTCCTTCATCGCCGGCACGGGATCGGTGAAGCCGCGTTTGAACCCCATGAGATCGCCCCATGCAATGGCCGGTTCACCAGCTGCGAGGCCATGGCCGCGCATGCGGCGAACATGGTCGATCGCTTCAATTGCGCCGACCAGAATCTTTTTCGGGTCGCAGCCCCGCAGTGCGCAGGTGCCACCGAAGGGTAGATGGTCGATAACCGCGACGGTCCATCCGGCTGCGCGGCATCGTGCGGCGACACTCGATGCGCCGGTTCCGGTGCCGATGACAACGAGATCGTATTGCTTGGTCATGTTCGCTTCTCCTGGAAATCGGTTCGAACCGGAACCTTCGGTTGGGCAGCGCTCATGATTTGCTGCCGAAGGCATGCAGTGCCTTTGTGACGGACAGCGCGAACAGGGTGGTCAGACCAAGTGCCGCGATGACCCAGTGTTCGCCAAGATAGGCGCCGGCCGTCGTGCCTGCCAGCAACGCGAGCCAGATCGGCAAATGACAGGGGCAAGTCACCAGGGCCAGCGCGGCGAACATGTATGCGCCGATGCGCTGGCGTGCGGCTTGCATTGCAGTCGGAGTGTTCATGGTGTCGCCTTCTGTTTTCGGGTCATGCAGCAGCGCGAGCGGCGATGCCTGGCTTGGCGAAAGCCGCGATGGTCTGGTCATGGGCTGAGCGGATCAAGACGTCGGCATGCGTGAAGTCGAGCAGTCCGACGTCGCGGTCGAGTCGAGGCTCCACCATCAGGATCGCCATGTCCCGCCGTCGAAGGTGATCAAGCTCGCAGCTGTACTTCGTATCGAGCGCGATCAGGAAGCTGCGCAACAGGATGCGCAGAGGAGATCGCAAGCGATGGTTTGCAGCGGGGCAGCAAGTGCATAGGATCAGCAACATCTCATGCACGCCACGCTCCAGCGCGGGTGCGAACGGCACGTTGTTGGCCACTGCGCCATCGACCAGCTGGCGCCCGGCGATGAGCACTGGCGGAAAGACACCCGGCAAGCTCATGCTTGCGATGACAGGTTCGACCACGTCCCCCGTGCCCTGCCAGTGCACCGGGGTTCCGAGTAGCAGATCGGTGGTCGTCACTACCAACGGGATCTGCATTTCCTCGAAGCGCAACCGCGGCAGCGTCTTGCGCAGCAGGCGGCGCAGCGGGTCGAGCATCATCGGTCCGCCGCCACGCCACAGCACCGGCCAGTTCCATGCGAGCACATCGTTGCGGCGGATGCGCCGCCAAAGCTCGGCCAGTTCGCGCGGCGGCATTCCGGCGGCGATGAAAGCGCCGTTGAGCGCCCCGACCGAGCTGCCGACGACGAGATCGAAGGACAGGTCCAGATCGTTGATGGCTTGGTAGAAGCCGACCTCCATCGCGCCACGTGCGCCGCCGCCGCAAAGGATGAGCGCCCGGCGTTGCGCAGGGACGCAAGGCGCGTTCATGTCTGTGGCCCAGCCACCCTGTCCGCAGCCGTTGCCAACTGACGCTTCAGCCAGGTCTGCGAGATCAGCCCCCGTACCAGGGGAGCACCCCCGCCTTGGCGGACGGTGACGGGACACTCATGCGCGAAGTTCGTCATCGCCGCCACGGCTGGCGAATCCAGGTTCAGCCCCGGCGCCGCAGGCGCCGAGCGCTGAGGGATGACGGCCGACGCCGGCGTGGTGCACAACGGGAGCGCGGTGTATCTCATGATGCTGCCTGTGATGAGGTCGAGCCGCAGACGTCCGACAGCGTGGTCTGCAAGTCCTGCAGGGCTGTCTGCCGCGTGCTGATGGCTGCGGTGACCGAGCGCCGGGCAGTCTCGGTGGCCGCTTGATCATTGCCGTCCAATGCCCTGACCAGGACGCCGATCTCGGCGATGCGCATGCCCACCCGGGTGGCTGATGTGATCAGGCGCAGACGCGCCACACAGCGCTCCTCGAAAAGCAGGTAGCCGCCCGGCGTGGTCGCGCACGGGCGCACCAGGCCGGACGCGACGTAGGTGCGAACCTGATGCACGGTGGCACCGGCCTTTCGGGCTGCCTCGGCCAGCGTGAGCGACTTGCCTTGCATCACCATGGTCTCTGGTTGAATTCCCAGGTCGCCGGACGACGGCGGTTCGAAGGCGCGTTGATCGGCCTACTTGCTTCGCAGATATTTCACGAGCGCAAGAACGCCGAGGACCAAGGCGGCGGCAATGAGTAGCCAGATCAGCCACATGCTGCCCATCATCATCCAGCCCCACCCACCCATGTTCATCATGGCCTGGTCCTTTCGCTCACCCGGCGCAGCACGACAGCTGCTTCACATCCTTGGTGAAGGTCTGCGCGCACAGCTTCAGCCCTTCGACCATGGTCAGGTAGGGGAACAACTGGTCGGCCAGATCCTGCACGCTCATGCGCGCGCGGATGGCCATCACCGCGGTCTGGATCAGCTCACCGGCTTCCGGGCTCACGGCCTGCACGCCCAGCAGCCGACCGCTGCCCGCTTCGGCCACCAGCTTGATGAAGCCGCGGGTGTCGAAGTTGGCCAGCGCGCGCGGCACGTTGTCCAGGCTCAGCGTGCGGCTGTCGGTCTCGATGCCTTGCAGATGCGCCTCCGCCTCGCTCAAGCCCACCGTGGCCACCTGCGGATCGGTGAAGACAACCGCAGGCATGGCGCTCAGGTCCAGCGCGGCATCGCCCCCGGTCATGTTGATCGCCGCGCGCGTGCCGGCGGCCGCCGCGACGTAGACGAACTGCGGCTGGTCCGTGCAATCACCTGCGGCAAAGATCTTCGCGCTCGAGGTGCGCATGCCCGGGTCGACGACGATGGCGCCCTGCTTGTTGACCTGCACCCCCGCCACCTCGAGGCCGAGGCTGCGCGCGTTGGGCGCGCGGCCGGTGGCCACCAGCAGCCGGTCGGCGCGAACTTCGCCGCCGGCTGTGGCGAGCACGAACTCGCCGTTGGCGTGGCTGACCTGGCTGGCTTGGGTGTGTCCGAGCACGTCGATGCCTTCGGCGCGGAAGGCGGCCGTGATCGCCTCGCCGATGGCGGGGTCTTCGCGGAAGAACAGGGTGCTGCGTGCCAGCACCGTCACCCGGCTGCCCAGGCGGGCGTAGGCCTGCGCCAGTTCCAGCGCGACCACCGACGAACCGATGACCACCAGCCGCGGCGGAATGGTCTCGCTGACGAGCGCTTCGGTCGAGGTCCAGAAGGGTGTGTCCTTCAGGCCCGGAATCGGCGGCACGGCCGCGCTGGCGCCGGTGGCAATCAGGCAGCGGTCGAACGGCAGCTCGCGCTCGCCGCCGTCGTTCAGGCGCACGAGCAGGCTGCTGGCGCTCTTGAATCGCGCTTCGCCACGCAGCACGGTGATGGCCGGGGTGCCTTCCAGGATGCTCTCGTACTTGGCGTGCCGCAGCTCATCGACGCGCGCTTGCTGCTGGGCCAGCAACTGGCCGCGGTCGATGGTGGGCACCGACGCGGACAGGCCGGCGTCGAAGGGGCTGTGCCGCCGCAGGTGCGCCACGTGGGCGGCGCGGATCATGATCTTGGACGGCACGCAGCCCACGTTGACGCAGGTGCCGCCGATCGTGCCGCGTTCGATGAGCGTGACGCGCGCGCCCCGCTCGGCGGCCTTCAGCGCCGCCGCCATCGCGCCGCCGCCGCTGCCGATGACGGCCACGTGCAGCTCGCCTGCCTTGGCTGTGGCCTTGGGGCTGCCGCCCAGCAGGCCCAGCGCCTTGTCCAGCAGGCTTGCGCCCTTCGGCGGGGCCGGCGCGTCGGCCAGCGCAGCGCGGTAGCCGAGCGCGGCCACCGCGGACGTGAGCGCGGTCAATGGCGTGTCGCTGGCCATCGCCAACTGCGCAGCCCCATCGGCATAGGAGACGCGTGCCGACCGCACGCCGGGCACTTTTTCAAGCGCCTGCTTGACGTGCGTGGCGCAAGCGTCGCAGGTCATCCCGGTAATCTGCAATTGAGTCATGGACTGCCTTCGAGTGGGTCGGTGTGTCTGGCGTTCTGTGACGTGGGTCAGGCCCGCGTGGCGGGAAGCTCGCAGCCATCGGGGCCGCAGCGCCGGCTCGCAGGCGAGACGAAGTCCCAGATCGACACGGCCACCATCGCGGCCAGGCCGATGTAGAGCAGCTTCTCCACCATGGTGTAGGTGGCGATGAGCACGATGAGCGGCCCGACCATGCCCAGCACGCTGCGGTGCCACTGGCGATGCTTGAACCAGCCCAGCGCGTTGGCAAGCAGGGCCAGCACGGCAAACAGCGGCAGGAGCACGGTGATGAACAGGCCCTCGTACTGGCTCAGAAAGCCCAGACCGATGGCGCCGCCGAAGCTGGCAATGGCCGGGAAGCAGGCGCCGCATCCCATCGCGGAGACAATGGCGCCCAGGCCACCCGCCTTGTTGCCGATCGAGTCGAGGGATCCCATGGTGTTTCTCCTGAAATGGATCGAATGGCTCAGCGCTTGACGCTGGACGGGTAGCCGGCGTTCTCGGTCGCCTGCGTCAGCTTCTGCACGCTGGTCTTGGCATCGTCGAAGCTCACGACGGCTTCGCGCTTCTCGTAGCTCACGTCGACCTTGTTGACGCCGTCAACCTTGGCAATGGCTTTCTTGACGGTGATCGGGCAGGCCGCACAGGTCATGCCCGGCACGGCCAGGGTGACGGTCTGAGGGCTGGCCCAGACGGGGGCTGCGATGGCAGCAAAGGCAATAGTGACAAACAGCTTCTTCATGGTGAACTCCTGATCAGTAGAACAAGGGAAGGACATACGGAAACGCCAGCGCAATGAGCACCAGCGCCGCGACGATCCAGAAGATCGCCTTGTAGGTGCCGCGCACTTGGGGGATCGCACAGACCTCCCCCGGCTTGCAGGCCTGCGCCGGCCTGAAGATGCGGCGCTGGGCGAAGTACATGGCCACCAGCGCCGCGCCGATGAAGATCGGGCGGTACGGCTCGAGCACCGTGAGGTTGCCGATCCAGGCGCCGCTGAAGCCGAGTGCGACCAGCACCAGCGGCCCCAGGCAACAGGTCGACGCGAGGATCGCGGCCAAGCCACCGGCGAAGAGGGCACCGCGGCCGTTGGGTTGCTCGTTCATGCGTTGCTTCCTTCGATAGTCGAGAGCATGAAACTCAGTCTATTTCCGTACTTCGGTACGGTGTCAAGCGCCGTTGCGGCGGTCATCGGCTTGTGCTGCGCGAGGTCGGCGCGCTCGCGCAGCGCCCGCTGCCCCTTGCACCCGGCCCAGTCATGCTTCATGCACTCGCGCACCACACTTCGCGCACGGGACAGCATCTGGCGGACGTTGCCGGCGCTGAGTTGCAACTGATCGCAGATCTCGGCAGTCAGGTTGCCGTTCCAGTCGTGCATCAGGAAAGCCTGTGCTGTTCGAGGCGGCATCGCGCCGATGCAGAGCCTGAGCGCCTCCATCCGCTCGCGGCTCTCGGCCAGGTCGGCCGGTCCCTGCAGTAACGGCGCCGAACCGGGCAGCGTGCCGTGTGCGCTTCTTGACGGTTCGCAGGCAAGCTCGGTCTCCTGTGCGTCCATCTGGATCGTGCGGGCTCGCGTGGGGGAGCGATACCAGTCCGCCACCTTGTGCTTCAAGATGGCCGTGGCCCAAGTGGTGAGCGTGGCCTCGCCCCTGTATTGCGGCAGTCGCTCGAGTACGGCGAGCAAAGTCTCCTGCACGAGATCCTCCGCCAATGCATCATTGCGCATGGCAAAGCGTGCGTGCCTCATGAGACGCTGGCGCAGCAGCTTCAACGTGGCGTCACTCAGCGGCATTCGAAGCTGACCGGTGGTCACCTCGGTCCATGCCGCGTCTGCAACAGATGCGGCGAGCCCAGTCGGCATGCCGATTTGCGGCGGCGCCGCATGTCGCGCCGGCCGTGGTCCGGCCGGTCCGGCGAGGCTGTTGCTTGCATGGCGGGTGTTCATGCCATAAGCTTATTTCCGTACTTAGATACGGAGTCAAGCGACATGCAATCCAACCTCACCGGCCTGACCATCGGCGCATTCGCCAACGAGGCCGGGGTCAGCGTCGAAACGCTGCGCTTCTATCAACGAAGGGGCTTGCTAAGTGAGCCCGAAAAGCCCTACGGCAGCATCCGCCGCTATGGGCTGCAGGACATCGCACGGGTACGCTTCGTGAAGGCGGCGCAGCGCCTGGGTTTCAGCCTCGACGAAGTGGCGGGTTTGTTGACCCTGGATGACGGAACACATTGCGACGATGCGCGCCAGCTTGCAGAGATGAAGCTCGCAGACGTGCGGGAGAAGCTGGCCGCCCTGCGGCGTATCGAGAGGGTGCTGGCGGCCTTGGTCCGCGACTGCTGCGCGAGCCATGGCACTGTTTCCTGCCCGCTGATCTCGACCTTGCAGACGCAGTGATGCGACGTATCGCCGGGCGGGCACAGGCGAGGGCTGACGGTCGAGGGGCCCATTCGCACCAGCGTTCCAATCGAGCGCGCCTGTGTTGGCGGTTGAAAGACCGGAGGCAGATAAGTGTGAGTAGGTCAGGCGCTCAATCTGGTCTGCACGACAGCGGCCGGTCGCCAATGTCGGGTCATGGCCGCGAGGCGAGTTCAAGTATGTCCGCTTCCGCAGAAAAGTCACAAGACGGGCATCCGACCTGCGTTCACAGATTTCGTTGGGTGGTGTTGGCTCCCAGAAGCGTCAGCATTCCCAACTGCACCAACGTCGGATCAGCCAATGGCCGTGCCGGAAACGACGATTGCACACGCTGGTCGGTGCCGTATCGCTGCACCAGTTTGCAGAACGGGCACTCGTCATTCGACACCGCAACCGAGCCGAAGGCCGCCAGGAACTCACTGTGGCATTCCGGGCATACGACGATCCCGAAACTCTGCGCCTCAGTGAGCCAAAGGCCATCGGTATGCGCAGCGAGATCGAAGGCCCGGTCGAAGCTGATGCGATGGGGCGGCTGGCACACGCCCAGGTAGTGGCGATAGGCGCCGATCAATGCATCGGCCGCG
>Ga0315271_10003033_pt1 | contig 10602 bp, 15 predicted proteins | sample C3_top_MG_FD_204664 | JGI IMG/M metagenome (GOLD analysis project Ga0315271, IMG submission 204664) | Sediment microbial communities from Yellowstone Lake, YNP, Wyoming, USA - C3_top | ecosystem: Environmental > Aquatic > Freshwater > Lake > Sediment | place: USA: Wyoming | collected 2017-08-01
CATCTCAACGGAAACAGGTAGATTTGGGAACCATGGCGCACGAAATCCAAATCGGTTCATTCAAAGTCGGTGCAGGCAACCGGCCGTTTCTGATTGCCGGGCCCTGTGTCATCGAGAGCGAACAGCTTGTGCTGGAGACGGCCGCGCGCATCGCTGAGATCGCCAAGTCTCTGGGCATGCCCTATATCTTCAAATCGTCCTTCGATAAAGCGAACCGGACCTCCATCACGTCGTATCGCGGACCGGGTCTCGAAAAAGGCCTGGCGGTGCTGAAGAAGGTCAAGGATCAGCTGGGCCTTCCTGTCTTGACGGACGTCCACACCGAAGAACAGGCGACCGAGGCAGGGAAGATCGTGGACGTGCTTCAGATTCCCGCGTTCCTCTGCCGGCAGACCGACTTGCTCATCGCTGCGGCGAAGACCTGCAAAGTTGTGAACGTGAAGAAGGGCCAGTTCCTCTCCCCGCAAGAAATGGGCAACGCGGTGAAAAAAGTGGAGGAGGCCGGAAACAGGCGGATCATTCTGACCGAGCGGGGATCGTCGTTCGGCTACAACAATCTCGTCGTCGATATGCGGTCCTTCCCTGTCCTTCGGAGCTTCGGCTACCCGGTGGTCTTCGACGCCACCCATAGTGTGCAGTTGCCGGGCGGCGGGGGAACTAAATCCAGCGGCCAGCGTGAATTCGTCGAGCCATTGGCCTGCGCGGCAGCCGGCGCCGGTGTCGATGGCTTCTTCATGGAAGTCCATCCCAATCCCGACGAGGCCTTATCGGACGGACCCAATATGGTGCCGCTCCACCAATTACAAGCTTTGCTAGAACGGGTCATGCGGATATGCGACGCGTCACAACCTCGAAAGTAATCAAGCCGAAGGGCGCTCGGGCGGCGATGCCGAAGGGCGGAACCAGCCTCGACGTAGGCCGGCGTGTGCTGGACATCGAAGCGCGTGCCGTCCAGGCCCTCATTCAACGTCTCGATGGTGGTTTCTCGGATGCCGTGAACCTGCTCTATGACTGCAAGGGCAAAGTCGTCGTCTCGGGCATGGGCAAGTCCGGTTTGATCGGGCAGAAGATCGCCGCCACGATGGCGAGTACCGGGACTCCGTCGTTCTTTCTCCATCCGGCCGAAGGGCTCCATGGCGATCTTGGCATGTTGGCGCGCGGCGATCTGCTCATTGCGATTTCGAATAGCGGAGAGACGCAGGAAATTCTGCAGCTCTTGCCCTTCATGGAGCGTATGGGAGTTCCTGTCGTGTCGATCGTTGGCCGAATGGGTTCGACGCTGGCCAAGAATAGCGCCGTCGCGCTGGACGTGTCCGTTGCGGAAGAGGCCTGCCCCATGGGACTTGCGCCGACGGCGAGCACGACCGCGACGCTCGCGATGGGCGACGCCTTGGCCGTGGCCTTGCTCGAGAAGCGCGGGTTCAAGGAGCAGGACTTTGCGCAGTTCCATCCAGGTGGAACGCTGGGACGCCGGTTGCTGGTGAAAGTACGGGACGTGATGCATGCCGGGGCGGAGTTGCCTCAAGTGCAGGAGACGGTCTCAACCTCGGTGGCCCTTCTGGAAATGTCGGCCAAGAAACTCGGCATGACCACGGTCGTCGATCGAGCCGGCGCACTCCTGGGGGTGATTACCGACGGCGATCTGCGGCGGTTTGTCCAGCAGGGCGGGGATTTCTCTAAGGGGACAGCGGGGTCCTTGGCCTCGCGCCGCCCCAAGTTGATCGGACCGGATGAGCTGGCAGCCAAGGCAGTCGAAATGATGGAGCGCTATGCCATCACCACGCTCGTCGTTGCGGACAACGCCAAACGAATTGTCGGGGTCGTGCATTTGCATGACTTGTTGAAGCATGGAATCGTATAGCAGGATGCTGAAAAGGGAGCGGGGTAGCTGGGACGATCCCTGTGCTCGCGCAACGCGCGGCCTCCGAAGGCCCTCGTTGGACGCGCGCAGTTGGGATCATCCAAGCCACCCCTTAGTAAGTGATAGATCATTTAACGGAATGGGCTACCGATGAATCGCGTATCGGCGGCATGGAAATCGGTCGGGCAGGAATCGCTCAACCTGCCGAATTTCATTACACTCACACGCATCCTCTTGATCCCTGTCTTCGTGGTGCTGTTTGCCACGCCGACCCCGAACCGCTCTCTCAGCGCGGCCATCGTCTTTGTCGTCGCAGCGGTGACCGATTTATTGGATGGCTATCTGGCTCGCCGTAACGGCCAAGTGACCACACTCGGGAAGCTGCTCGATCCCATCGCCGATAAGTTGTTGGTCCTCTCCGCCTTGATTCTTCTGGTCAATATCGATCGCGTGAGTGCACTGGTTGCGATATTGATCATTGCGCGCGAGGTCGCGGTCACGGGCATTCGCGCCATTGCCGCAGGCGAAGGCATGGTGATCGCGGCTGAGACGACGGGCAAGTACAAGATGGCGCTGCAGGTCATAGCGATCGTGCTGTTGATCCTCGAGGGTACGTTCTTGTCTGATCTCGGCAATCTGCACCTCGCCGGTATCGTCACGCTTTATCTGTCGCTGGTGCTCGGCTATGTCTCAGGCGGTCAATATGTGTGGAGCTTTTGGAAGCAAGTCGTGGCGAAGGGACTCTAGCCTCGTTTGAGAATATGAAACGCGCGCATCGTTCCTCAGTCATCCCCTAATCCATGCAAGAAGAGCTGCTCTGGTTTCTGATGACGATGCTCGGCTGTCTGCTGGGCGCCATTCCCTTCGGCGTGGTCGTGTCGAAGGCGATGGGACTGCCCGATCCTCGTACGGTCGGGAGCAAGAACGTCGGGTTCACCAATGTACTGCGCGTGTCCGGCAAGAAAGCGGGCGCCCTCACGCTCCTTGGCGACATGGGTAAGGGGTGGGTGATGGGGGGGGCCTGCCATGCAATGGCTCACCGATGAACGATTCATCATGCTCGTGGCGCTGTCGGTAATCCTGGGCCACCTCTTCTCGCCATTCCTGAACTTCAAAGGAGGGAAAGGTGTGGCGACGGCCATGGGAGCGGTGCTGGGTTTGTCTCCCTCTATCGGACTCCTCTTGTTGTTGATCTGGCTGGGGGCCGTCGCGATCTGGCGCTATTCATCCGGTGGCGCGCTGGCGGCCTTCGGGTGCTTTCCGGTCGTGGCGATCGTGAATGAACAGCGGCAGGAATTTCTAGTCTTTGCCCTGGTTGTCAGCGGGCTGATCTGGATCAAGCACAAGGATAATATCGTCCGGCTCTGGAAGGGGACGGAAAGTAAAATAGGGCAGCGGAAGGACTGACAGCGATGTCGGTTCTGTGCTCCCGGAACAGAGGAGGGGATGGAGCCTGATGATCTTCTGTGCTCGCGCAACGCGCGGCCGTACCACAGAAGAAGGTGAAGGTTGAGACTCAGGTTGAGCACTGACCAATCCGACTCGACGTCTTTTCGACCCTCAACCTTGACCTAAGCCTTGGCCTTCCAATGAGACGCGCGCAGTGGAAGACCAATCAGCCCCATCTCTGAAGAGAGAACGAGCAAGCTTGGAAGGATGGTCTGGCTCCTCGGGTGCTTTCTCTCCGGCGCTCCCGAAAACCACCATGTGAGAAGCGTGGCCCGTCTCTCGCCGTTCGTGAAGTGTGAGCTTCTTTCACTACTCCTGCTGACAGCATCAGCTATCCATCCGTCGTCATCCATCCTCAATCTTCCATTGTCGAAGTCTGCTTCTCACTGTGTTAGGTTCGTGGCCTATTGGATCACTTCAAACGGGGGCGTGTCTGTGAAACAGGGCTATCGGTTGATCATTGTCGACAAGGCCGGTGTGCTGGTCTCTGAATTCCAACTGACGGAGAACGCACTGGCTCAGCCGGAGGCCTTTGTCGCGGCGCTCAAACAGTCGATCGACGACATCGAAGAGGAGGAACCCTGAAGGGACGACGTCGCTCCTCGTTGCCGTTTCTTGCCATGGCGACGATTCTGATCATCGATGACGAAGAAATCATCCGTGTACTCCTCCGCTCCGCCTTGAAGCGGCAGGGTATGAGGTCACGGAGGCTGCCAACGGTCGCCAGGGGCTTGAGCTGTACCGTCACAGGCCGACGGACTTGGTCAGCACAGACATTGTCATGTCCGAGCTGAATGGGCTGGACATGCTCCTGGAACTAACGCGTGAATTCATCCACACCAAGGTGATCGCGATCTCAGGCGCAGTAGGGGGAAAGAATGTCTTGGATGTCGCGAAACTCCTCGGGGCACGGCAGACCTTCCAGAAGCCCTTTAGCATGCCGCATCTGCTGGGCGCTGTACGATACGAATTGGAGCATTAGCAGGATGCTGAAAAGGTCGGCTGGCGGCCGCATGTCCTGCGCTTCACGCGTTACGGTTCATTGATGCAGGCGGACTTTTTCAGTATCCTATTAAAACCGCTTGACCAGGCCCTTCATGGCGTCTAGCATAGGCACATGTTGTATTGAGCCTCGCTGACTGTCCCATCCCTCGCGCCTCTTGCTTCCTTCCTGCGCGTTTGATTCCCCAGTCTCCGCCGCTCTTACGTCAGAGTGTTGCTGAAGTACTGCGATCATTGGGCGTGACCACCAGGACCGAAGCTGTTCGGTCCCTTGAGGACACACGAGTCCGCGGACATGCAGCGGACTTCTCGGTACAGGCCCCCAACCTATGAAGGAGAGACGCGATGACACCCGAAGAACAAATAACGAAGATGAAGAAAGCGATCGCTCAGGCCATGAAGGTGATGGGAGACCGGTTTGGATCGACGGACGCAGATGTCGATCGAGCGATTGATGAGCTGAAGGCGTCCATGGAGACCGCGCCAACCGTTGCGGCTCAGCCTCCTCAGGGCACGGCCACCATGGCCGCCGGCGCATAGTGGCCGACGCATAGACTGCACGACAGGATCTTGGTTCTGGGGTGAGAGGCCTACTGGCGTTTCGAGCAGTCTGAGAGGATGTGGGCGCGTCCTGGTGCAGGCGTCGAGAAGCCGCCGTACCATGGGCCACCAGCATCAGGGGAAGGATCATATGAAGAACAGCACGCAAGTCTATGTGCTGACGCTGAATGCGCCGTCAAGAAAAACCGTTCGACTCTGGACGGGAGCGAGCATCCATTCGTTGCGGCACTGCTCCAGCAAAAAAAATTGATCGTACGCTGGCGGAGATGCAGCAGCATGTGGATGATTTGCAGCGCGCCATCACGGTGCTGGCGACGGGCGGATCGTATTCCATCAATCGCTCTCGATAATGTGTCATTGCCGTAGGTGCCTGTGTCGGCGGACAACACTCACCGAGAAAGAGGACAGCCATCATGCCGGACGATGTCAAAGATAAGAAGGTTCATGCCGCAGCCAAGCCGGCTGGCGCACCGTCACGGATACCAGCCGATGGCGATCTCACGTGCAGCGAATCCCAGATTGAGGACATTCTCTCTGAGGGTGAATCCAGCAGGCCGATGAGCAAAAGCGACAAGGGCCTTCATCAGAAACGCCAGCCGAAGTCCTCGCGGTAAGACCCACAGGGCGAGGTGTTTGCTTTCCTAACCTGCCGAATCTGCGGTGATTTCCTTCACTCTGCGGCCCACAAAAGAATCATGCGAAGAGTTCCTGCCGAAATCGTTGGCTGCACTCCGCGGTCCTTCTCGACCGCTTCCAGGACGGATGGTGGTCCTGGGCAGGGCGGCGGAGTATGCTGTGCCGACAGTACGACAGAGGAGCAGCCGCATGACCGAACAACGGACTGATGTCAGGCCTCGTTGGCCTCTTCCGACCCATGACTATTGGTCCACCCCCTTCGCTGAATCGTTGCTGCAGCATCTGGATATTTTCCCTGGAGCCTCCATTCTCGATATTGCCTGCGGCCACGGGATCCCGGCTTTCTACCTGGCAGAGCAGGCGGGGCCCACCGGACGGGTCCTGGCCATCGATCTCAGTGGGCGTCAAGTCGAGAGTGCGCAAGTGATCCAAGGAGCGCAACTCCCGTGGCTGCGGTTCGAATGCCTGGATATGCGGGCTCTGCCTCCGCGCCTGCCCTGTTTCGATCGCATCACTGGCAATCTCTCCGTCATGTTCTTCCGTCCCAACCGTTTCGAAGCCGTCCAGGGATTGGTGGAACATCTCAAGCCAGGCGGCCAACTGGTGCTGACCTTCCCTTCGCTCGGTACGTTCGATTCACTCTGGCGTCGGATCGATCAGGAAATGGCGATCCGTGGTCTCCTGGCGGAACGCCGTCGGCTGGAAGCCTATCTCGCAGAACGGCCGTCAGCGGAAGACGTTCGTGGATGGCTGGACAGGCTTCATCTCACGCGCATTGTCGTGGCCGAGTATCCGTTGGACGTGGCGACTGGCCCAGGCCAGGCGTTTCTCCACCATCCGCTGCTCCGGGGCGGTTTTCTTGATGATGCCTACGAATGTTTCGAGGATCAGGGGCTGGCGGATGAGGTTATGACAAGGGTCTCGGAAGATGTGGGGAGCTTCACGCCACTGATTGCGCAGCGGTGTGTGTTGTCAGGGTGGAAGCCGTAGCAGGATGCTGAAAAAGCCCTCCAGCGCCAAAACCGTATCCCGTGAAGCGTCCCTCGTGAAGCGTATCTCGCAATGTATGAAGCTCTCCGCTTGCGAACGACGAGATACGAGAGACGAACGACGGACGAAGAGGACGGCCTTTTTGAGCATCCTGCAGGAGTGTTTTTCTGTTCGGGCACACGTGCAGGCCATCGATGTTCTAATCTGCTGAAAGGGTCTTTCTCGCAGTCTGCTAGGGCGGTAGGGTGGTGTCTGGTTGTTCACGTGCGGAGGGATCGCCAGTCCGGCAACCTCCGGGTTAAAACCGGTATCCAAGTTCTGCGATGTACATGTCCACGCCGAGACTGGACGGTCCGTACATGCCGGCATCGGAGAAGTGTTGGGCACGAAAACCGGCATAGGCGTGAGAAAATGGATTGACGCGAACCCCTATGGTCGCGACGATTTGAACCGGACCCCCGAAGTCTTGCATGCCGAACTTGTAGTTGCTGAAGAATCCTGCCCCCGCTCCGGCGTCGAAGGTGACAAGTCCCTCCCAGCCGCTCAGCGCCAGTTCCGGCACGACCGTCATCATCAGACCGCTCTCATTTGCCCCTGTCAGTAGCCCCGCGCTTGCGATCAGTCTCGTCTCCAGATTCCACGAGTTCCCACCGAGCGGCCAGGACCAGGGAAGCTTGAAGACCGCCGCGACGTCAGTCAGGTGGAAATAGTATTTTTGCTCTTTCCCCATTAGGGGAGTTTTCCCACCGAAGCCCATGCGGGGGCCGATGCTCAGGAGGGCCATGTCTTCTGCAAAACTAGGCGTGCAGATTAATGTGGAAAGCCAGAGGGTGAGGATCAAATGCAGGAGGCGTGGATGTTGACTGTCGCGCATGTGCGGTCTCTCGGTGATCGGGATTTCAGTGTGACATGGTTCGACGATTCCTCCAATTATTCTCGTCTATTCACACTGCATGTTTGCCGCGGGTGAGGCCTTAGCATGACCCGCATCGAGGCGGGCATTTCTTTGCTCTCGTATACGTGTGAGCGCAACAGCGCTCGGGCGAGACAACTGCCGCATCCGAGAGGCACGTGGGTGTAATTGGTCTGAGGTCGCGACCAGTGGGGTCGCGACAGACGGAGTGTCGTTCGCTACGACAAATTGAATGTGAGGTACGAGGAACGGGGTATGACGTGAAGGGGCGCTTCGGATGAAGCGCCCCTTCTGCATCTGCTGCTTGTTGGCGCTTCGTTAGAAGCGGCCGCGCCCGCCGCGATCGCCACCACCACCGCCGCCACCGCCGCCAAAGCGACCGCCACCGCCGCCACCGCCGCCGGTGCGGGGTTCTTGTGGCTTGGCTTCATTGACAGTCAGAGGACGTCCGTCCATCTGTGAGCCGTTCAACGCCGCAATCGCGGCCTTGGCTTCTTCCTGTGTGGCCATCTCGACGAAGCCGAAGCCTCGTGATTGCCCGGTGAACTTGTCCGTGATTACACGCGCAGACTCGACGGTGCCGTGCGCGGCAAAGAGGGTGGTGAGCTGTGATTCAGTTGCCGCATAGGGCAACCCGCCGACATAAAGTTTTGAACCCATGGGGGTTCCTCCTTCTGAAATTGATATTGATTGAGACACGAGAACGAACACGCGAGGGGAAGGAACGGGCCGAAGACGCGAACAATGGAGCGGCTTGGGTCGAGCTTCCGATCAGATTCTCGGTAACAACAATATCGGTGATGGGCCGTTCTATTTGCCGTTTCATGCGAGGCCCGCCGCGTGAAACAGAAACATCATAACAGAGGCGTAAGTGAAAAGCTATAGTCCCTGTTTCTTAAATTTTTGGCGCCTGCACGACGAGGGGTGATTGTGTGGGGTCGAGGATCGAGGCTGCTATCTGGTGCGAGATAGTCAGGTAACCGGTCCTACACATCCGCATTGCCGGTGGGACCGGGGCCTGGCCAGATGAGGTAGGGTGGCTTTTTCATCGTCTCAGCAGAACGCGGGTAGAGACGTTGGGCATAACTATAGGCGTCCTCTTGCGCCACCAAGCAGGTGGCTGCGGCGAGGTGGTTGGATACGACGCGGAAGGCCCCTCGATCATCCGCTGCGATGGTCGCCATGTAGAGGGCACAGGAAAAGCTCCCCTCTTTTGAGCAGGCGGTGCTGATCAAGAGGTGCGATCCATCTGGAAAGGTCATGATCGGGTCCAAGTTGGTACGGCCCATGGATACTCCTTTTTCGTGACGTGCACGATCTTATACGGCCTGGTTCGCGTAGGGGGTCACATATAGCCTGAGGAGGTGTCCATCCCATTCGGTTCCTTCGAGGGCAACCACGGCATTCAAGGCCTGTTCGCCGGACCCCATTTCGACGAATCCGTATCCGGCGGACTTTCCCGTATGTTTGAATCGGACCACGTAGGCTCTGGCGACTAGGCCGTAGGAGGTAAAGAAACCACGTAGCTCGCAGTCCGAAACCTTGTCCGGGAGTCCTCCCACGTACAGGACCCGTTTCCCCATCAAAACTCCCTTCGTGACGTGTCAGATTGTCCGAGCGAGCGAGTCTTCGACATACGAGCCTGTCCGCAACGACGTCGCAAGTCCTACTGAGTCGAGCCCGAGGATGAGCCATTTCGAGGGATCGAAGTGATACCAGCGAGGACCGTTTCGGTAATCGGTCGGATACATGTGATGGTAGTTATGGTACCCCTCGCCAAATGTCACGAGGGACACCAGCCAGCTATCCCGGCTGGAGTCTGAGGTGCCGTGTGGCTGCTGTCCCCACAGATGGCAGACGGAGTTGATGCAAAACGTCGAATTGAGCACGGCGAATGTGCGTCCCAGGCCGGCGAGGAGAAAGCAACCCACTCCACCCATTATGCCGTTGTGGAGAAAGCCGATGAGAAAGGTGCCGGCCAGGCCGGTGAGGACCAGGAGGGGGTAGTGTTGGTGTTGCCAGATCGCAACGGGGTCGTTCGCGACGCGCGTCGCATATTTTGGATCGGCGTACTGATCGGGGGTAAAAAGCCATCCGCAGTGGCTATGCCAGAATCCCCGCTGCGCATTGTACGGATCTTTCTCCTCGTCACAGTGTGCGTGATGACGCAGATGATCGGACGCCCATTTGATGGCGGAGTTTTGCAGTGCCCAGGCGCCCGCGATTAAGAGCGCACCCTTGACCCAGTTCGGGCAGTCAAAGCTCCGGTGGGCCATCAGCCGATGGTAGCCGACCGTGATGCCCAGCCCGCTGACGACATAGAGCAGTCCAAACAGCGACCAGTCCAGCCAGGTGTAGTGGTAGAGATATCCATAGACCGGAACCCCGATCATGGCGCCCATGGCAATGGCGCAAAAGAGGATGATGGTCCAGATGTTGTTGTACCTCCGACTGATCGGGATCGGTACACCCGTGGGGGTGACGGCGATCGTTGGTAATCGTGGAGTCTTGCGTTGTTGTGCCGTTTGGCTCATAGGGCCTCTTAATCCCAGGGTATTCGTATTGTGGCCTCAGGCCGCTATTATACGCTGCATTTCGATTCGATCAAGGTCTGCACGGTCATTGGGGCTCTGCCGGTCGTGCTATCGGACAGAGGCGAGCGCGACAGAGACTGGTGCTGATTAGGCAATCTCTCTGGAGAGACCTGAGTACTGCACAGGGCGGAAACTTGAGCATCAATCGCGCAGAATCTAGAGGGAGGGAATGAAGGCGCGAGGGATAGAGTTGTGACCAGACTTCATCTGAGACTACCATAGCACAGTCTCGCTAGGATAGCGAACGCGTCAGTCTGTCATGACGTTATAATAGCCCAATGCCCTGATAGCAGAGGTCAATTTTTCCGCTCGGCATTATCGAGCGACTTTCTCTTTCAAGATAGTTGACGCCAGAAGGGGCTTGCTGTAGACTGATTTGTACATCGTTGCCTCAGTAGTCCGGAGGCACGGCTGTATACACCATAACGGACTTCGCGATCGCATCGCGACCAGGTCCTGTCGGAATTGATGCCTTCCTGGTTTCTCTCCCCTCGGTTCTCTGATCCCGTCTTAATGCGATCACACTGAAAGGATAGTGCATTGCATACCTCTGTTCACACGAGTTTTCATACCCTTGGTCTGTCTGAACCGCTCTT
>Ga0315271_10003034_pt1 | contig 10601 bp, 8 predicted proteins | sample C3_top_MG_FD_204664 | JGI IMG/M metagenome (GOLD analysis project Ga0315271, IMG submission 204664) | Sediment microbial communities from Yellowstone Lake, YNP, Wyoming, USA - C3_top | ecosystem: Environmental > Aquatic > Freshwater > Lake > Sediment | place: USA: Wyoming | collected 2017-08-01
CCACTGGGAAAGGACCACCCCTGAGCGGATCGTGTTCACCCAGCCCTACGACGGCGCCGCCAAAGGCACCGGTCAAGTCCGCACCTGGACCTGGCAGCAGGCGCTGGACGAGACACGTCGCATGGCTGCCCACCTGCAGGGCCTGGGCCTGCCGCCGGGCAGCAAGATCGCGCTGATCTCCAAGAACACGGCCCATTGGATGATGACCGACTGGGCGATCTGGATGGCGGGCTTCGTCTCGGTGCCGCTGTACCCCACGCTGGCCGCCGAAACCATCCGCCAGATCCTCGAACACAGCGAAGCCAGGCTGCTGTTCGTCGGCAAGCTCGACGGCTGGGACGGCATGAAGGCGGGGGTACCGCCGGGCCTGCCGTGCATCAGCCATCCGCTATCGCCACCGAACGATTTCCCGACCTGGGACGCCATCCTTGCCAAGACCCGACCACTGGTAGGCAGCCCGGTGCGGCCCGCCGACGAAATGGGCACCATCATGTACACCTCGGGCACCACCGGCATGCCCAAGGGTGTGATGCACAGCTTTCGCGCCTTTGCCTGGAGCGTGACGGCGGGGCTCAAGCGTGTTCCGCTCGACAGCCGCGGGCGCATGGTGAGCTACCTGCCGCTTTCGCACATCGCCGAGCGGACCCTGGTCGAGCACGGCCTGCTGGCCACCGGCATGCAGGTTTGGTTCGCCGAATCGCTCGACACGTTCACGCACGACCTGCAACGCGCCAAGCCGACGGTGTTCTTCTCGGTGCCGCGGCTGTGGGTCAAGTTCCAGCAGGGCATCAACCACAAGATGCCGGCGGCCAAGCTCGACCGGCTGTTGAAGCTACCGATCATCGGTGGCCTGGTGCGCAGGAAGATCCTGAGAGCGCTGGGCCTTGACCAGTGCACGTTCGCCGCCGGCGGCGCGGCGCCGATGCCGCCGGACCTCCTGCGCTGGTACAACAAACTCGGGCTGGACCTGGTCGAGGTCTACGGCATGACGGAGAACTGTGGTGTCTCGCACGCCACGCTGCCGGGCAAGCAGCGGCCGGGCACGGTCGGTCTGCCCTACGACGGTATCCAGAGTCGCATTGATCCGGCGAGTGGCGAGATCCAGATGAAGAGCGAAGGCTTGATGATGGGCTACTTCAAGGAGCCCGGGCAGACGCGCGATGCGTATACCGCCGATGGGTGGCTGCGCACCGGCGACAAGGGCCAGCTCGACAGCGAAGGCAACCTGCGCATCACCGGCCGCGTAAAAGACCTGTTCAAGACCAGCAAGGGCAAGTACGTGGCGCCCGCACCGATCGAGGACCGGCTGGTGATGCACGAGGCGGTCGAGGCCTGCGCCGTGACTGGCGCCAGCCTCGGCCAGCCGCTGGGCATCGTGATGCTCAACGCCGATGGCATCACCCAGGCCGGGCAAGCCGACGGTCGCCAGGCGTTGGAGGCCTCGCTCGGCGCGCACCTGAAGGCCGTCAACGACAAGCTCGACCCGCACGAGCAACTCGACTGCCTGGTGCTGGTGACCACGCCGTGGAGCGTCGACAACGGCTTCATCACGCCGACCTTCAAGATCAAGCGCAATCGCGTCGAAGAGGCCTATGCAGCGCATTACGAGCGCTGGGTCGGCACGCGCAAGAAGATTATCTGGGCCGATACCTGAGCGCCTGAGACGAGTGCATTCGGTGCTCCTCAGTCCAGAGTGACTTCGCCGCGCACGCTGCCGGCGCGGTCAGCCTGTGCACTCAGACCGACGCGCGTGCCTTTGGGGGCACGAACGACCCATTCGGCCACTGCGCGGTCGGCGGTGACCTCTCGGCTGGGCAGGAACGCGAGTTGGCTGGTCTTGGGTGCGTGGCCCTCGAGTTGCGGGCCTTCGTGGCGGTGCTTGCCGTTGACCAGCGAAACTTCTGGGCTGTCGGGCAGGTGGATCTCGAACATCACGCCACGCACGGTCTGGCGGTCCAGCGCGCGCTGGGTGACGTAGGCCGGTAACCAGCCACTGTTGGCCACGGCCAGGCGGATGCGCCAGGTGTCGGGGCCCAGCGCCCGCACTTCGGTGCGCAGCATCTCGAGCCTGGGCAGCGACAGCGCAATCTGTGTCAGCCAGGCCGGGAAGCGGGCTGCTTCGCGCTCGCGTAGCGCTGGCGGCGGGTTGCGCCAGAAGTTCATCTTGTCCCAGCCGCCGATCTCGACCAGGCCCAGTTGCGGGTGCATGAACGATCTCCAGTCGACATAGGCCTGGCCGGCGCATTGCTCGTCACTCCATTTCAGGAGCTTCAGGTCGTCTTCGACCGGATGCTCGCGGTACCAGTGAATCCAGTCGTAGTCGGTGATGCCGGCTTCCTTGTTCGGGGCCCACAGCTCGACGGTCCAGAACAACGCACCAAGGTGTTCGTAGAGCCAATCCTGCGTCCCGGTGATGATCTCCTTGGGGTGGTACTTGAAGTCGTGAAAGATACTGATCGCCGGGTAGCCGGTGAGCTTCTCGCCGAGTTCGGAGAAGCGCTTGTAGGTCCACAGGTCCTCGGGCACCATGTCGTCGTCGCTTTGCGTGCCCATCGGTCGCAGGATCACGCCGCTGTGGGTGTGAAAGCTCACCGCTGCGCCGATGTTGCGGTGAGCCGCGATGAAGGCCACCATGGCCCGCACTTCGGGCTCGCTGGTCGGGTACGGACCGGCGCCGAGCTGTTCGAACTCCTGGCGCCATTGGGTCGGGAAATTGCGATTCAGGTCCAGCCCTTCGCGATCCTTGTTGACCGTCACCGTCAGGCCGTCCCAGTTGATCAACGTGCCCTCGGGCATGACGCGGTAATACTCGCCGCCGAACTCGCCAGGCTCGCGAGCGACCAACAGTCGCGGCTCGGTGGCGTGCTTCTTGTACGCACCGTGCGGGTCGCGCATGCGCATCGTCAGCATGCGGCCGTCGCCGTCGACGTCCTCGATGCACAGCCCCTCGACCGACTCTTCGTCGAACGGATAGCGCCGCGTCGACGAGCGGATGTGGCGCGGCCGCTCGGCCAGCGCCAGCTCCGCGCCGTCAGGGTTCAGCCGCGGACAGACGTAGACGCAACGCGTGTCGAGCAGCTGCGTGATCTCGACATCGATGCCGTGTCCGCTGGCCAGCTGGTGCAGGTAGTACAGGCAGGCCGTGCTCGCCGTCAACTCGGCGGCGTGGATGTTGCCGTCGATCCAGAACGCCGGCTTGTCAGTGTCGATGCCGGTGGTGCTGTTGGTCAGCGCCACGACCCAGATGTCGCGGCCCTCGTGGCTCTTGCCCAACGAGCGCACGCTGATGAGTTGCGGCAGCGCGTCGGCATAGTCGAACAGCAGGCGCGTCAGCTCGGCGTAGCGGTAGAAGGTGTCGAATCGGGGAACGGGCAAGGTAGACATCGTGGCAAATGGGAGGCGGTGGTGTGGCGATTGTGCCGGCGCCCCCTGGCGCGGGCATCGGGGCTTGCGTGGGGACGGCCCGGCCGCAGCGTGTCCTCGCCTTCTGACCCGCAGTCACGGGCTCCGATTGGCGCTAGCGAACGCAAGCACCGTTGACGAACGCGCGCAGCTCGCCCGCGTGCATTGTGTGCCAGACCTCGTCGCGCGTAAGTGGCTCGGTGGCAACCACCGCGATGCGGTCGTTGGCGTGTGCCAGTGCCGCGAAGTTCACGCTGACGTCGTCATCAGCCAGCGTCGCGGCGCAAAATGGGTGCTGGCGAATCAGCCAATGCAGCCGCGTCGAGGCATGGGCCCAAAGCGCCTGGCCGTTGGACAACAACAGGTTGAACGGGCCGTGGCGAGCGATGGCCGGGACCAGTTCGGACAAGGTATGCGTCAACTCGGTAACGGTCGGCACGCTGGCATGGGCCTTGGCCAACTCTTGCATCAGCCAGCAAAACGCGCGCTCGCTGTCGGTGTCGCCGACCGGGCGAAACGCGGCGTGCAGGTGCGGCCGGAAGTCCTTCAGGTCGCCGTTGTGCGCCAGGACCCAATAGCGGCCCCAAAGCTCGCGCACGAATGGATGCGTATTTTCCAGTGCCACCCGGCCCTGGGTGGCCTTGCGGATGTGGGCCACGACGTTGTCACTCTTGATCGGGTAGCGCGTGACCAACTCGGCCACCGGCGAGATGCGTGCGCTGTGGTGGTCGACGAAATAGCGCAGGCCGCGGTCTTCGAAGAAGGCGATGCCGAAGCCATCCTTGTGTTCGTCGGCGCGCCGGGCCAGGCCGGCGAAGCTGAAGCAGACGTCGGTCGGTGTGTTGGCGTTCATGCCCAGCAATTGGCACATGGCTCGGCCGCTCAGGCCGGCACCGCGGGCGGCGCGGCACTCGTTGCGGTCATGGTATGGGCAAGAACAGCCGCACGAAGCCGCGCACCGACATCAGCCTGCCAGGGTTTACCTTTTCTTCGAGCACCGCGCTCATGCTACGCAGGATGCGTGGGCTCTTGCGCGCGCGCCAAATTACCAGGTCGGCCAGCCACGGGTGGTTGTTGACGCTGTTGGCGCGTTCGTAAAGAGCAAAGCGCGGCTTGAGGGCCAGCAGTGAGTCTTCGTAGTGCGCGCGCAGTTGCCCGTCGGTGAGCAGAGTGTCGCGACCCTCGGCAATGGTCTCGCCGGCCAGGATGCCGGTCTCCATGGCCTTGCCGATGCCCTCGCCGGTGAAAGCATATGTCGCGCCCGCGGCCTCGCCCGTGACCAGCAGGCCGGGGCGCGAGAAACGCGCGCCCGCGAGCGAGCAACGCAGTGGCGCGCCCTTTAACGGCCCCAATTTCTCGCCACTCTTGACCAGTTCAGCGGCGGGTGGGTAAACCTCGCAGAAGCGGTTGAACATCTGGCGCAAATTGACATCGATCATCGCCTCGCGGCCATCGCTGCCGGATGTGTGGCTCTGCATCAGGCCGACACCGATATTGAACACGCCGTTCGGGCACGGGAAGATCCATCCATAGCCCTTGGACAGCGTCTTGTGCCACAGCACTTCGAGTGCGGTGATGCGCTCGACCATGGCCGGGTTGCGCACATAGCCGCGCAGGGCCACGCCGCTCGGCGTGCGGCGTTCGCACATCTCGGCCGCGATCAGCGCCTGCGGCACCGCGCCGGTGGCGAGCACCACCCATTGGGCGTGGATCTCGTGCATCTCATCGCCATACTTGAGCCGCGCGCCATAGACGCGCTGGCCATCGAACAGCGGGGCCTCGAACCGGGCCGGCGCCAGCCAGCGTGCCCCGGCGGCCAGCGCGGCGCGGCGCAGGATGTCGTCGAGGTGGACCCGCGGCAGCACCGCGACCCGGCCGGGTACCTCGACGCGGCCGCCGCGAGGCGCGACGCAGGCCAGGTGCGTAGCTTGCTGCGCGGACCGCATCACCGCCTGATACACGCCCAGGCGGCCGAAGGCGTCATGCGCATCGGGGATCAGGACGTCGCCACAAACCTTGTCGCGCGGGAATTCGTGCTGATCGGCCAGCACGACGTGAAAACCCGCCCGTGCCAGTTGCTGTGCGCAGGCGCTGCCGGCCGGGCCGGCGCCGACAACGAGCACATCACAGGATGAAGGTGGCAGGGTCACGACAGCAGTCAGAGACCGGCCATTCTAGGCAGCACCCGCCGCCTCGCGCCGTCGCGACTGCATTGATCGCCATCAAGTCGGCCCGCTGCCGCACGCGCGACGATGCTGTACAGACGACCGCAAGAGAACTGACATGTCCCACTTCCTGAGTCCGAGCCAGCGCGCGCTGCTGCAGCAACTGCTGCAAATGCGCCAGCACGAACTCGACCGCCGCGTGGCGTTGCGCCAGGCCGGCGGCAGTCGCAGCGAGGCGGCTCGCGACGTGCTGCAGCAAGACGGCGACGACGCGCCGCAGCGCGATGCCGACCGCGAGATCGACCTCGCCCGCGCCGACCGCGACATCGAAGAGCTGGGCGCCGTCAGCCACGCCCTGGCTCGCGTGCACGACGCCAGTTTCGGGCTGTGTACCGAGTGCGGCCAGACGATCCCGTTCGAGCGCCTGAAGCTCGAGCCCTGGGCGGTGCGCTGTGTGGCTTGCGCCACCGACCGCGAGCGCCGCCGCGGCGACGTCACGCAGCGCTCGTCGATTTGACCTCCAGCCGCCAAGCATGCAGCAGTGGCTCGGTGTAGCCGCCCGGCTGCTCCTTGCCCTTGAAGACCAGGTCGCAGGCGGCCTGGTAGGCGGCCGATGTGCCGAACCGGCCGGCCATCGGCTGGTACAGCGGGTCGCCGGCATTTTGCTCGTCGACCACCGCGGCCATGCGCTCGAATGTGGCACGTACCTGCGCCCTGCTGGCGACGCCGTGGTGCAACCAGTTCGCGATGTGCTGGCTGGAGATGCGCAGCGTGGCCCGGTCTTCCATCAGGCCGACGTTGTGAATGTCGGGCACTTTGGAGCAACCCACGCCCTGGTCGACCCAGCGCACGACGTAGCCCAGGATGCCTTGCACGTTGTTGTCGAGTTCGTGCTGGATTTCGCTGGCCGACCATGACGGCGTCTTCACCACGGGAACCGTCAGCAGCCCGGTGAGCAATGTGTCGCGCTCGACATCGAAGTCGATGTTCTCCGTCTGCCTTTGCACGGCGAATACATCGACCTGGTGGTAGTGCAGCGCGTGCAGGGTCGCCGCGGTGGGCGACGGGACCCACGCCGTGCTGGCGCCTGCCAGTGGGTGCGCGATCTTTTGCTGCAGCATCGCCGCCATCAGGTCGGGCATGGCCCACATGCCCTTGCCGATCTGGGCCTTGCCGCGCAGGCCGCACTCGAGCCCGACCAGCACGTTGCTGCGCTCGTAGGCCAAAATCCAGGCGCTGGACTTCATGTCGCCCTTGCGCAGCATGGGGCCGGCCAACATCGCACTGTGTATCTCATCGCCGGTGCGGTCGAGAAAGCCGGTGTTGATGAACGCCACGCGGTCGGCTGCGACGGCGATGCATGCCTTGAGGTTGAGGCTGGTGCGCCGCTCCTCGTCCATGATGCCGAGCTTGACGGTGTTCTTCGGCAGTCCGAGCAAGGCTTCGACGCGGCCGAACAGCTCGCCGGCAAACGCGACTTCGGCCGGGCCGTGCATCTTCGGCTTGACGATATAGACCGAGCCGGTGCGCGAGTTGCGAATGGCGCCCGCCGCGTGCGGGCGTTTCAGGTCGTGGACCGCGCAGGCCGTCGTCACCACCGCGTCGAGAATGCCTTCGGGTATCTGCTGCGGCGTCGCGCTATGGCCCCACAGGATTGCCGGATGGCTCATCAGGTGGCCGACCGTGCGCACGAACAGCAGCGAACGGCCGTGCAACACGATCTCGCCCTGCCCGGCGGCCGCGCTATAGCGGCGATCCGGATTGAGGGTGCGGGCGAAGATACTGCCGCCCTTGGTCACGCGTTCGCTCAGCGTGCCCTTGAGGATGCCCAGGCAGTTGGCGTAGGCCTGTACCTTGTCGTCGGCGTCGACCACCGCCACCGAGTCCTCCAGGTCGAGGATCGTCGAAAGCGCCGCTTCGAGCACCAGGTCGGCCACGCCCGCGGGGTCGTTGGCGCCGATCGGCGTGCTGCGGTCGATGCGCAGGTCCAGATGCAGGCCGTGGTGCACCAGCAGCACCGATGAAGGTGCGCTTGCCCTACCCTGGTAGCCAACGAACTGCGGCGGCCGGGCCAGACCGCTGCAGCGCCCGCCCGCAAGGCGCACGACAAGTTGGCCGTTTTCGACGCGGTACGCGGTCGAATCGACGTGCGAACCCTGCTTCAATGGTGCGGTGCGATCGAGCACGTGGCGCGCGTAATCGATCACCTTGGCACCGCGCACCGGGTTGTAGTCGTGTCCGCGCGCGGCGCCGCTGCTGTCTGGCAGGGCGTCGGTGCCGTACAGGGCGTCGTACAGCGAGCCCCAGCGCGCGTTCGCGGCGTTGAGCGCATAGCGTGCGTTGGTGATCGGCACCACCAGTTGCGGGCCGGCCTGCAGGGCGAGTTCGTCATCCACGTTCCCGGTCGTCACGCGCACGCTGGCCGGGACGGGCACCAGGTAGCCGATGCGCTCGAGAAAGGCACGGTAGGCGTCCTTATTCGCGACGGGACCCGGGTGCGCGGTGTGCCAGGCATCGAGCTCGAGCTGCAGGCGCTCGCGTTCGGCCAGTAGTTCGGCGTTCTTCGGCGCGAGGTCATGCACCAGCGCGTCGAATCCTCGCCAGAAAGCGGCGCGGTCGACGCCCGTGCCAGGCAGCACCTGCTCGTCGATGAAGCTGAGCAGCGGGTCGGCAACGTGCAGGCGGTGAACAGTTGTGCGCGTCGTCATGGTCGGGGGTCGGCTTGTCAGGCGGGAAAGAAATCGAGCACGTCGCGCAGGCTGCTGCCGATGCGCGTCGGCGAGGTCTCGAGTTGTTCGAGCGGCAGCCGCGCGCGGTTGACCCACAGCGTGGTGTAGCCATACCAGGTGGCGCCGATCGCATCCCAGCCGTTGCTCGACACGAACAGGATCTCGCGGGCCGGCAGCTTGAGTGCCTGCGGCCCGAGCGCATATGCCGCGGGATCGGTCTTGAAGCGCTGCACCGCATGTACCGAGAGCACATGGCTCAGCAGATCGGAAAATCCCGCACTCTTTACGGCCACGTCCAACATCTTCGGGTCGCCGTTGGACAGGATGCCGGCGACGATGCGACGGCGCTTTAACTCGACCAGCAATTCGCGGTTCTCGGGGAAGCCGCTCAGGTGCCGGTACTGATTCATCAACTGCTCTTCGGCCGTCGAATCCAGTGCCAACGCCAGTCGCTCTGCAGCGTAGCGCAGGCCGGCCCGTGTCACCTCCCAGAACGGCTTGTAACGCCCGCTCATCGTCAACAGGCGGGTGTAGTCGATCTGCTTGTCGCGCCACAACTGCGCCAGGCGCTCACCGTGGCGGGGAAAGAGTTGCTCGGCAAGCAGACCCACGCTGTAAACGTCGAACAGCGTGCCGTAGGCGTCGAACAAAACGGCGCGTGGCGCGACAGCCTGAGTTTCCATCCGCACAATCTATTCGCTGCGCAGGGCGGCATTAAGTACGCGAAACGGCAGGGATTGATGACTTCAATGCAAAATCCGATGCCATGGACAAGCTCAAACAGATCGAGTCCTTTGCCTCGGTTGCCGCCAAAGGCAGTCTGACCGCGGCGGCCAACGCCGAGGGCGTGGCGCCGGCGGTGATCGGCCGGCGCATCGACGCGCTCGAAGAACGGCTCGGCGTGAAGCTGCTGGTGCGCACCACCCGGCGCATAGCGTTGACCCACGAAGGCAGCGCCTTCCTCGACGACTGCCAGCGGTTGCTGACCGACCTGGCCAACGCCGAGGCGAGCGTCAGCGCGGGTGGCGTGAAAGCCAGTGGTTACTTGCGCATCACTGCGCCGGCCGGATTCGGGCGCCGCCATGTGGCTCCGATGGTGCCGAGGTACCTGGCCCAGCACCCCGACGTTCGCATCTCGCTGAACCTGTCGGACAGAGTGGTCGACATCGTCAACGAGGGCTTCGACTGCGCTGTCCGGGTGGGCGACCTGCCCGACTCGAGCCTGGTGAGCCTTCGGCTGGCCGACAACCGGCGGCTGTGCGTGGCCTCACCGGCCTACCTCAAGCGCGCCGGTACACCCAAGTCACCGGCCGACCTGCAACGCCACGAATGCCTGACGCTCAGCTCCGACGCCAGCCAGACGCGCGGCTGGGCCTTTTGCGTCGACGGCGTCGTCACCCACTTGCGGCCCAGCGGCCGGCTCGACTGCAGCGACGGTCAGGTGCTGCACGACTGGTGCGTGCAGGGGCTGGGGATCGCCTGGCGCAGCACATGGGAGGTCGACGAAGACATCGCTGCAGGCCGCCTGGTCAGTCTGCTCGAGGAGTTCGCCGCTCCGCCCAACGGCATTCACGCCCTGTTCCCGCAACGCAAGCATCTGCCGCTGCGAGTGCGCTTGTGGATCGACTTCTTGAAGCACAGTTGGGGCGACCCAGGCTATTGGACCTGAATTGCCTGGGCGCCGGCGCAGGCCCGTGCGCCCCAGACTCGGGTTGCTGACGCGGGCGCGTTCAGCCCTTCGTCGAATCGGCCATGCACTTCTTGATGTGGCTGCTGCGCGCGGCGCCGGCCAGCTTCTTCTCGTCGGCCGACTTCTCGCACGCCGGGCTGGTCGTCGCCGCCATGGGCTGGGCCGGCGAGTCGGCCATGCACTTTTTGATGTGGCTGCTGCGCGCGGCGCCGGCCAGTTTCTTCTCGTCAGCCGACTTCTCGCACGCTGGGCTGGTCGCTGACGCCGTGGGCTTGGCCGCACTGGCGGCTGGGGCCGGCTTGGCCGACAGGCAGTCACTCATGAAGGCTTTGCGGGCATCACCCTCGAGCTTCTTGTTGCCAGCGTCCTTGTTGCAGGCCGTCATCTTCTCTTGTTGGGCGGTGGGCTTCTTCTCGTCGGCCGCCTGGGCCGACAGAGCAAACGCCACCACCGCCAGAGTCATCATCAGCTTCTTCATTCGGGTACTCCATCGATCCGGGTCGTTGGGCAAGATCGCCGCGCCGGATTGGAGCAGACGCTGCCCTCCCCGACAAGGGCCTCAACGCACGGCGCGCGCGGTGGGTGGACAGCGCGGTGGGTATGTCGTGCCCGTCA
>Ga0315271_10003035_pt1 | contig 10597 bp, 11 predicted proteins | sample C3_top_MG_FD_204664 | JGI IMG/M metagenome (GOLD analysis project Ga0315271, IMG submission 204664) | Sediment microbial communities from Yellowstone Lake, YNP, Wyoming, USA - C3_top | ecosystem: Environmental > Aquatic > Freshwater > Lake > Sediment | place: USA: Wyoming | collected 2017-08-01
TTACCGCCGCTCTCTCGCCGTCCTACCTCTCGCCGCCTGTCGCTTGAGAGCTTCAAAGCTATCAAGCGACAGCGTCCGGACTGCACGTGCCCGAGCGACCGTGCCCCCGGTGCGCCCTGCTGCCTACGAGAAGGGCGACTCGAGGTCGCCGTTCGCGTCGTAGGGCGGAGGGAAGAGCGGGCCGGCGGGGCGCAGCGCCGCGCCGGCCCGCACCTCGTCCAGCAGCGCCTCGGACACGGCGATGCGCTCCAGGTGCGCCGTGTCGCGTATCCACGCCAGCCGTGCCGTGGCCGGGTCCCTGATGCCGGCGGTCTGCAGGGCAGCCGCGATGGCCTCCCGGTCGGAGGCGCAGGCGATGGGGATGCGCGCGTCCTCGGGGCAGTTCGAGGTGATGCAGTTGACGTCCGTGACCGCGCGGTCGACCTCGGCGGCGCAGCGGGCGGTGGTGAAGTCGGCCATGCCGATGCCGCAGGCGTTGCCGTGGGTGGCGGTCGTGAGGCCGCGCACGAAGATCCTGGTGATGCGCGGCCGCACCGGCTTCTCGCCCCCGCCCCAGAACGAGCACCGGCCGATGACGTTGGTGTCCATGCCGGTGCCGCTCACGTTCTTGCCGAGCCGGTCGACCACGAGCACGTCGAGCTGGTCGAACGGCAGCCGCGGCAGCAGGTCGTAGGCGCGCGCCAGCAGCTCGTGCTCGCGCGCGAAGAACTCGTCCGGACGCAGCACCTCGAGCAGGGCCGTCCGTTCGCGCTGGTCCTCCACCAGCGCGATCCCGCAGAGCACCGGCAGGCCATCGAGCAGCACTTCGCCGTGGTCGCGCAGCACGGCGGGGAACCCGTGCCGCACGGTGAGGTTGTGGGCGCTGAGGGCGCCGGCGTGCTTGCCGGCGCCGATGACCAGCATCTTGACCAGGCCGCTCTCGACCTCGCCGTGGAAGTCGGTGTGCGGCTTCACGCGGTTGACGACCACGACGCCGTCGGCCTCGGCGAGGTCGCGCGACGCCCAGACCGGCACGCCGAAGGAGCTCTCGCCCACGGCGACCACGTCCATGGACGAGACCACCGGCGCGCCGACCGAGTCGGCGGTCACGCCGAGGCTCTTGAGGGTGGCGCGCTGGCCTTCGGCCGTCGCGCCGCCGTGGCTGCCCATGCACGGCGCGATGAAGGGGTCGCCGCCCGCCTCGCGGACGGCGGCGACCGCCGCCCGCAGCACCGCCGGCAGGTCCCGGATGCCCCTGCTGCCGGCCGTGATCGCGATGCGGTCCCCGCGCGTCACCCGAGCATGCACACCCGCCTGCTCGAACCCCGCGGCGACCGCCGCCTCCACGTCTACCGGGGCGCTCGCCGGGGAGAGTTGGTCCACGAGTTGCAGAAGTGGCCGGTCGTGCTTCAAACTAGCCTCCAGATACCGCCGACCGTAGAGCGGTCGAGCCTACCACGTCCCCTCTACTCCAAAGGAAGCCCAAGCATGTACTGTCCTGAATGCGGCAACGACGCGGGCGACGCCAAGTTCTGCCCGGAGTGCGGAGCCAATCTGGCCGGGGTGAAGGACGCGCTGAGCGGCAAGCCGGCAGCCGCCGCAGCCGCGGCCGCCCCCAAGGGCGACGGCGCTGCCGACGACCGGTCCGCCGCCGCTTCGTCCGGCGGCCCCAGCCGGCTCTCGCCGGCCGTCATCTGGGGCGGCTTCGGCGCCCTGGCCGTCATCGTCATCGTCATCGTCGTCATGGTCTCCGGCGGCTTCGGCGGCGGCTCTGGCGGTAGTTCCTCGTCGAGCTCCAGCGGCGCGCCGGTCCAGGCCGTGAGCGCCGACACCAGCGGCAGCTACAGCGAGCTGGTCGCCCGTGCCAACGACCTCTACGACCAGGGCGACACGGCGTTCCAGAACCAGAACTTCGAGCAGGGCGGCGCGTACTTCGCCGCCGCCGCCAAGGTCTACGCCGCGGCCTGGAAGAAGCAGTCCACCGACCCCAGCGTCGGCACCGACTACGCCGTCACGCTCTTCTACAGCGGTGATATCGCGAGCGCGCTCAAGCAGATCGACGCGGTGCTCAAGGCCAACCCGGACTGGCAGAAGGGCTGGCTGAACAAGGGCGTCTTCCTCAGTCACCAGGCGCGCATCGCCAAGCAGCAGGGCGACACCAAAACGACCGACCAGTTCAACGCGCAGGCCAAGCAGGCGCTCACCAAGGCCGTCGCCATCGACCCCAAGTCGGACGCCGGCAAGCAGGCCGACCAGGCGCTCCAGCAGCTTCAGCAGTAGCGCCGCTTCACGCGCGCGTGACCTCACAGGTTCGCGGCCGCCGGGCAGGGACACCAGCCGGCGGCCGCGAACCTTTGTAGTGAGAAGGAGCCGTCCTGCGCCGTCAGGACGGCGTAAGCGAGCCGGGAACGGGAGCACGTGACCCAGGCGACCTCAAGAGCGACCTCCAAGACGAGGAGCCAGCGGCGCGCGCCGTCCGGTGGCGTGCGCCACCACGCGCCGCGGCCGCACCTGGGCAGGCTGGCCCTACTCGCCCTGGTGCTGATCGGCGCCGCCTTCTACGTCTCGCCGCTGCGCGACTTCTTCGCGCAGCAGAACCGCTACGAGAAGGCCGCGGCGCAGCTGGAGGCGGCGCGCAGCGACAACTCCGCGCTGGAGCGCGAGGTCAAGCTGCTCACCACCAAGGCGTACATCGCCCAGCGGGCGCGCTCCGACGCCAACCTCGTGCCCCGAGACACCGAACTCTTCGTCATCAAGGGCCTGCCGGGCAAGGAGCTGGAAGTCTCGGCCAGCAAGCGCACCGCGCCGGTCCAGGCCTCGATCTCGGTGTTCGACCGCGTCGAGGACCTCTGGCGCACGCTGCTCCACTGAGGCGCCGGTGACCCCCGTACCCCCGCTGGTGGCCGGCCACGATGCCGCCGCCGTCTTCGGCCAGCTCGGCCGCGAGACCCACGCCATGAGCGCCGTGCCGGCGCGCTGCCCGTTCGGCTTTCCCGCCGTCGTCGAGGATCTGCCCTACGACGCCGGCGGCCGGCCTTTCCCGACGCTCTACTACTGCACCTGCCCGACGCTGGTCGCCGCCGTCTCGCGGCTCGAGAGCGGCGGCGGCGTGGCGCGCTGGACGGCTCGCCTGGCTGAAGACCCGGCCCTGGCGCGCTCGGCCGCGGACGCGGCCGCCGACGAGGCCTTGCGGCGCACGGACCTGGTGCGCGAGTACGGGCTCACCATGGTCGACGGCGGCGCGTCGCTCAGCTCAGGCGTCGGCGGTGTGAGCGACCTCCTCGCCGTCAAGTGCCTGCACGCGCACGTGGCCCACGCGCTGGCGCGGCCGGGCTACGTGCTGGGCGAGGCGATGCTCGCGGAGGCGGACGATCCCTGGTGCGCCGACCGCCGCTGCGCTGCGTACCTGCCGGCCGGCGGCGAGTGCCGGCCGCCCGGTGATGGCGGGGAGGCCGCGCGATGAAGGTCGCGATCGTCGACCTCGGCACCAACACCTGCCGATTGTTCCTGGCGCGCGTCGAAGACGGACGGGTGGTCCAGGACGAGCGCGTGACGACGGTCGTGCGGCTCGGGCAGGGGGTCGACAAGACGGGCCGGCTGCACCCGGACGCGGTGGCGCGTACGCACGCGTGCCTCGCAGGGTACGCGCCGCGCGTGGATGCCTACGGCCCCGCGCGGCGCCTGCTGGTCGCGACGAGCGTGCTGCGCGACGCCCGGGACGGGCGGCAGTTCCTGCGCGCGATCGTCGCGCAGGAGTTCGGCCTCCCCTGGCGCGTGCTGCGCGGGGAGGAGGAGGCCAGGCTCGCCTTCCGTGGCGGCACGTCGTGGCTCGGCCAGACCGCCGCGCCCGATCCGGTCCTCCTCGTCGACATCGGCGGCGGGAGCACCGAGTTCGCCGTGGGCACCGCCGGCGTACCGCCGGCGTTCGCACGCAGTCTGGACGTCGGCGTGGTGCGGCTCACCGAGCGCTTCTTCCACGCCGATCCGCCGCCGGCGGCGGAGGTCGCGGCCCTTGCGGGCTACGTCGCCGCCGCCGTGGAGCAGGCCGTGCCGGCCGACCTGCGCGCCGAGGTCCGCGGCATGGTCGGCGTGGCCGGCACGTACACCACGCTCGTCGCCGACAAGCTGGGGATGACCGAGTACGACGCCGCGCTCGTCCAGGGCCACGTGCTCTCCCTGTCCGACATCGACGGCGCGGTCGCCCGGTTCGCCGCGCTGACCAGCGCCGAGCGCGGCCGGCTCCCGGGCATCCAGCCCGGCCGCGAGGACGTCATCCTCGCCGGCGCGCTGATCGCCCGCGAGGCCTGCCGTGCGTTCGGCCTCGACGCCGTGAGCGTCAGCGAGGCCGACATCCTCGAGGGGTCGGCGCTCGCCCTGGCCGACGGCTCGCTCACCCCGGGCTGAGCGTCGCGCCGCACCGTGCGCAGCCTCGTCCACGGTCGCCATCGGCCGCTGGTACGGGTCTGGTCGCCCGAATTTGGTCGGGTTGACCGTCCCCGGAGCGGGCTGTAGCGTCCTGCGAAAGCACGCCATCGACCGGGGAGGATCCCACGTGCTGTTGCGTCGTCTGACGGTCCGTTACGCCGTCGCCGCTCCGCTCTTCGTGCTCGCCGCCTGGCTCTTCGTCACCGGCGCCCTCGGCCCGGCTTCCTGACCGGGCACGCGCCCTCAGCGCAGGGCGCATCGCCAGTCTGATCCCTCGCACGTTCTCGCGTGCCCCGGACCCATCTCTGCGCGTCGTATACTTCGTGTCGTGCCGGAGTGGCGGAACTGGTAGACGCCGGGGACTTAAAATCTCCTGTCGCTGAACGCGGCGTCCGGGTTCAACTCCCGGCTCCGGCACCACGACCGCCCCGCCTGTGGGGGCGGGGCTCCTGGAGCCCGCGCTGCGGGCAGGAGCGGCCGGCCCTGACAGTGGCGTCCGCCCTGTCCGTGGTGATGGTGATGGCCGTGATGGCCGCTGTGTTCCCTGTGGTGCTGCCTCGATCTCCTGTTCGTATCACTATGTCACGATATGTCGGAACACCACATGTCAAGGACAGATAGACTGCTCGTCGGCGGCGAGAGGGAGCGTGCGTGAGCGGGCTGGGCAGTCTAGGGCGGGTCAAGCAGTGGCCGCAGATGTGGCGCGAGCCGGCCGGCCGCGGCTACCTCCTGCTGGCCGGCATGTCGCTCGCCTTCGGCCTCTCGATGAACACGAGCAACGCCGTCACCACCAACTACTTCGCGGACGTCCTGCACTTCACGGGGCCGCAGTTCGGTTACATCACGGCCATTCGTGAGGTCCCCGGGCTGCTGCTCATCTTCATCACGGCGCTGCTGTACCGCATGTCCCAGCAGCGCCTCACGTCTCTGGCTCTGGTGGTCCTCGGCGTCGGGATCGCCGGGTACGCGCTGGCGACGAGCTTCTGGACGGTCGTGCCCTGGGTGATCCTGGGGAGCCTGGGCTTCCATACCGTCCTGCAGACGCAGGTCTCGCTGGGCATGAACCTGGCCGTGGAGTCCCGGAGCGGCCGCGTGCTCGGCACGATGGCCGGGGTCGTGCAGGCGGGGGCGCTGGTCGGCACCGCGGCGGTGCTCCTCGTGTTCCTCAAGTGGCCGCATGCCTACCACGAGGTCTACGTGGTGTGCGGCTTCGTCGCGCTGCTGGGCGCCGTCGCCATCATCGGGTTCCCGCACCTGCACGAGGGCAAGCTGATCAAGGCGCAGATGCCGCGGCAGCCCTTCGTTTTCAAGCGCGACTACCGCTACTACTACGTCCTCAACCTCCTGGACGGCGCGCGGCAGCAGCTGTTCTTCTCGTTCGGCCTCTGGGTGCTGGTCAGCCGGTTCGGGCTGGGGGTGTCCGCCGTCTCGCTGGTCGTCATCGTCTCGACCGTCGTCGCGATGGTGTTCTCGCCGTGGGCGGGACGCATGATCGACCGCCACGGCGAGCGGCGCACGCTCTCGGCCATCAACGTGGCCTACATCGTCGCCCTCGGCGGGTACGCGCTCATGACCAACGTGTGGTTCGCCTGCCTCTTCTACGTCATCTACAGCTTCATCGCGCCGTTCTCGGCCATCGGCGCGGCGACGTACCTGCGCAAGATAGCGGTGCCCCAGGACATCGCCCCGAGCCTCTCCATGGGCGTGACCCTGCTGCACGCGACGGCCATCGTCGTGCCTGTGGCCGCCGGCATGATCCTCAACTACGTCGGCTACCAGGTGCCCTTCTTCATCGGCTGCGGCTTCGCCCTGGTCGCGGCCATCGTCACGCTGGGCCTGGACCCGGTGCGGCAGCGGTCGGCCGCCAAGGTGGCGCTGGACGAGGCCGGCCGGGCGGCGACGTGACGCGCGTCGCCCGCCGGTCGGGTGCTCTGAGGAACCGGTAGCGGGACGGCGTTGTCGTGAGCTAGGGTCGGGGCATGAGACTCGACCACACCGACGGCCTGCTGCTCGACATGGACGGCGTGCTGGGCATCTCCTGGCAGCCGCTGCCGGGCGCTGCGGACGCGGTGACGCGCCTGCACGCCGCCGGCGTGCCTTTGCGCGTGGTCACCAACACCACAGCCTTCCCACAGACCAGGTTCGGCACGGTGCTGCGCGAGTTCGGGTTTCCCTTCGCCGACGACGAGATCCTGACCGCGTCGGTGCTCGCCGCGACGTGGCTGCGGGCGGAGCGTGCCGGCGCCCGCGTGTTCCTCATGGGCGACGCGCAGGCGGAGGACCTCCACGGCGTGGATCTCGTGGCGCCGGACGAGGCGCCGGACGTGGTGCTGGTCTCCGGCGCCGACGAGTCGTTCCGCTTCGAGACGTTCAACACGGCGCTGCGCCTGCTGCGCGGCGGCGCCGAGCTGGTCGCGATGCACCGCAACCTGATGTGGGTGACCCGGCGCGGCGAGAAGCTGGACGCCGGGGCCTATCTGCTGGGCCTCGAGGCGGCCACGGGGCTCGAGGCCGTCGTGCTCGGCAAGCCGGCGGCCGGCGCGTTCCGCGCCGGCCTCGAGGCGCTGGGCCTGCCCGCCGGCCGGGTGGCCATGGTCGGCGACGACGTGGAGAACGACGTCCTCGCCGCCCAGGCCGTCGGCGTCACCGGCGTGCTGGTGCGCACGGGCAAGTTCCGGGAGGACCAGCTGGCCCGTGCCTCGGGCACGCCGGATGTCATCGTCGACTCCGTCGTCGACGTGCCGGCGCTGCTCGGCCTGTAGCGCGCTCCGCCCGGGCCCGCGGCGCTCTTGTCTTTCGGCCCGCAGGCTCTATCATCGAAGCTGTGAACTTCATCGTGCGCTGGCGCGGCATCCGGCCGCTCCCGACTCGTGCGGAAAGGGCTGGTGTGTATGGGCGGTTGGGTAGCACTCATCATCGTCGTGGTGGTCCTGCTGGTGATCATCGCCGGGATCCTCTCCGGCATCCGCATCGTGCGTCCTACGCACCGCGCGCTGGTGGAGCGGCTCGGCAAGTACAGCCGCTTCTGCGAGCCCGGCATCCACCTCACGATCCCGTTCGGCGTCGAGCGCATGTACCAGGTGGACATCAGAGAGGTCCTCGTCGACGCCACCCCGCAGACGATCATCACCAACGACAACCTCAATGCCCGGGTCGACGCTCAGGTCTATCTCAAGGTCAAGCCCGACGAGGAGAGCGTCAAGGCGTCGCAGTACAACGTCACCCACTACGAGGTCCAGATCGTCCAGCTGGCGCGCACGACGCTGCGTAACATCATCGGCACGCTGAGCCTCAAATCGGCCAACAGCGAGCGCGGCCGCATCAACGAGGAACTCCGCACCACGCTCCGCACCGAGACCGCCAACTGGGGTCTCGAGATCCTGCGTACCGAGCTCAAGGAGATCGACCCGCCGGCGGACGTGCAGGAGACCATGAACAAGGTCGTCAAGGCGGAGAACGAGAAGATCGCCGCCATCGACTACGCCACGGCGCGCGAGACGCAGGCGGACGGCGAGCGGCGCGCCAGCATCAAGCAGTCGGAGGGCGTCAAGCAGGCCAAGATCCTCCAGGCGGAGGGCGAGGCCGAGGCCATCAGGCTCGTCAACGAGGCGGCCGAGAAGTACTTCGTCGGCAACGCCCAGGTGCTCCGCAAGCTCGAGACGGTCGAGAAGGCGTTCTGGCAGAACGCGAAGATCGTGGTGCCGGCCGGCGGCGAGCTGGTCAACGTCATCGGCGACATGGCCGGGATCACGCCGGTCCCGGTGAAGACGGCGCCGCCGGCGCAGCAGCCGCAGCGCAAGTAGCCGGCGGGACGAGGACGAGGGGCGGGCCGGGAGCCGGAAGAGGCGCCCGGCCCGCCCCTCGGCGCGTCCGGGGTGCGCAGGCCGGGGCGGCCGGCCCGCCCGCCGCGCGGCTGCGTCAGGGCCGCGGCTTGTACCGGTGGTGCAGCATGAGCGAGTTGCCGTCCGGGTCGGCGAAGAACGCCATGTAGCACACGCCGGTGTCGTAGGTCTCACCGAAGAACGTCACGCCCTTGGCCTCGAGCGCCGCGCGGGCCGCGGCGATGTCCTCCACGTGCAGGCCCAACTGGGCGGTCGTCTGCGGGGCGAACTCCCTGCCGACCTTGCCGGGCTCCCAGATGCCGAAGCATGTCTGCCCGACCCAGAACTCGTAGTGACCCTTGGGGTCGGGACGCAGACCGAGCGTCTCCAGGTAGAAGGTGCGCGAGCGCTCGGCGTCTGTGGAGGGTACGGCGACGAAGTCGAGCTTCTGGATCAGGGGTTCCACGTCCGGGGCCTCCTTGGTCTGAGTTGTGTGCGCACCAGTATGACGCCTGCCGCCCTTCTTCGTACTGGCAACTGCGGGTTTACAGGGCCCCGAGCCGGCCTCTAGCATGGCCGCTTCGCAAGCCGACAGGGGAGGCCCGTTGCCGTTGCGAACACGGACATCCCGGCTGGCCATGGCCGTTGTTTCCGCGCAGCTCGGCGTGATCGTGCTCGCGGCGTGCCTGCTGACAGGCGGGGTGGCGCTGGGCGAGACGCCGGCCGGCGCCGCGCCGGGTGCGCCACCGGCCGAGCCGGCGCCCGTGGAGCAGGCGGCCGCATCTCCGGAGCCCTCCGCGCCGGTCGCCGCGTCTCCACAGCCCTCCTCGACAGCCGCCTCGCGCGGGGTCACCGCCGCGCGCGCGGATGCCGCCGTCAACGCCTTCGACCGGGCCTTTTACCTGGAGCGGGACGGTCGCGGGTTCTTCCGTAAAGTGACCGGCTCCACGACCTACGCCAGCTTCTGGCGCTCCGCGGAGATGATCGAGCTTGTGGAGGACGCGGCCGACCGTTCGGGCTCTCCCGTCTACGGCCAGATGGTCGCCGAGCTCGCCCGGGGCGTGACCCATCGCTTCGGCGGCGTGTGGACGCGACACCGGCGCTACAACGACGACGTCATGTGGATGGTCCTCGCGTTCGAGCGCGCCTCGCGGCTCACGGGCGACGCGCGCTTCCGCGCTATCGCGAAGCTCAACTTCGACACCGTGTTTGCGCGGGGCTGGAGCAGCGAGTTCGGCGGCGGCCTGTGGTGGACCACCGACCGCCGCGAGAAGAACGCCTGCATCAATGCGCCGGCGGCGATCGCTGCCGTCCGGCTGTCCCATGCGTTGCACGACCGCTCGTACCTGCGCAAGGCCGCCCGCCTCTACGCGTGGACGCGCAACCACCTGTACGACGCCGCCACCGGCGCCGTCTACGACCACGTCACGCGTGACGGGGGGGAGACGGTCGTGGACCGCTCCACGTACACCTACAACCAGGGGACGTTCGCCGGGGCCGCTGGACTGCTCTCCAGGGCGACCGCTGACGCGGCCTACGCGCGACAGGCGCGCGACTCCATCGCATACGCGCGCGACGAGCTGACCAAGGACGGCGTGCTGGCCGGTGAGGGCGAGGGCGGCGATGGCGGTGGGTTCAAAGGCATCTTCGCGCGCTACGCCGGCGACTATCTGAGGCATGACCCGAGCCGGGAGTTCGAGGATTGGCTGGGCGTCAACGCCGACGTGGCGTGGTCGCACCGTGACTCCCGCGACCTCATGGGTCAGGAGTGGACCAGTCAGACGACGGATGGCGGACTGCACGCGTTCGACGCCTCGTCGGCCGTCGTGCTGCAGCAGCAGCTGCGCGGCCGCTGAGGCCCGCGGCCGCGCCGGCGCCGCCGCAGCGCCGCGCCGGCTACGCCTTCTTCTTGCGCGGCTTCTTCTGCTTGGGCGGCAGCGACGCGGCGTACTCCGCCTGTTCGCCGCCTGTTCGCGGAGTGCGGCCGGCCGGCCGCGCCTAATTCTTGTCGTGCCTCGGCACCACGAGCACGGGGATGTCGCTGTGGTGCAGCAGCTTGAGCGCCGTGGAGCCGAGGAACGCCGCCGACACCGCGCCCTCTCCGTGGCTGCCGACGACGATGGCGGCGGCCTGCTTCTCGCGCGCCGCCTCGAGCAGTACGTCGACCGGCTTGCCCTCGCGGGCCTCGCCGGACGCGTGGACGCCGGCGGCCTCGAGGTCCTTGACCGCCTCCGCGACCTGCCGGTCGCAGGCGGCGCGCACGAGGTCCACGTGCTGGTCGTACTCGGCGCTCATCATGAGCGGCGAGTCGGTCATGCCCATGGGGACGTAGCCGATCGTGAACTCGAACGCGCTGACGACGAACACCTCGC
>Ga0315271_10003036_pt1 | contig 10597 bp, 6 predicted proteins | sample C3_top_MG_FD_204664 | JGI IMG/M metagenome (GOLD analysis project Ga0315271, IMG submission 204664) | Sediment microbial communities from Yellowstone Lake, YNP, Wyoming, USA - C3_top | ecosystem: Environmental > Aquatic > Freshwater > Lake > Sediment | place: USA: Wyoming | collected 2017-08-01
TCATCGTGGGCGTCGTCGTCCTGGTGGCGCTGGGCGCCGCGGGTGCCGTGTCCGGTGCCTGGTCCACGGTGGCGCTGTGGATGAACCGCGTGCCGTTCTCGGCGGCCGGCACCGTCGCCGACCCCGCCTTCGGCAAGGACATCTCGTTCTTCCTGTTCGAGCTGCCGTTCCTGCGCTTCGTCCAGTCCAACCTCAACGTGGTGCTCCTGGCCACGCTGGGCGTCATCGGCGCCCGCTACTTCCTGCAGACCAATCGCGGCGGCGAGATCCTCGTCACCCGCGTCCGCGTCCACCTGGCCCTCATTGCCGCCCTCTTCCTCCTGACCATCGCCTGGGGCTATCAGCTGGACAAGTTCGAGCTGGTCTACAACTCCTCACCCGTCCTGACCGGCGTTGCGTTCACGGACGCCAACGCCCGCTTCATGGCCTACGACGTGCTCCTGGTGCTGTCGGCCCTGGCCGCCGCACTCCTCGTGGGCGGCGCCTTCACCAAGTGGCTGTGGCCGCTGGGCGCCGTGGTGATCATCTGGTTCTCGGCATCGCTGGTGCTGGGCCGCATCTACCCGGAGGCGATCCAGCGCCTCACCGTGGATCCCAACACCTACGCGCAGGAGCAGCACTACATCGCGAACAACATCGCGATGACGCGGCTCGCCTACGGCATCGACGGCTGGGAGAACCGCGACTACGGCGGGACGTCGCCGCTCACGGAGGCGGCCGTCCGCAACGAGGCGGACACCTTCACCAACGCCCGCCTCTGGGATTACCGCCCGCTGCAGACGACGCTGGACCAGCTCCAGACCGTGCGCCAGTACTACGACTTCACGGACGTCGACACGGACCGCTACACCGTGGCCGGTGACCTCCGCCAGGTGATGCTCTCGGGCCGCGAGCTGGCGATCCAGAAGAACGCCCAGGCCACCGGCTGGGTCAACCAGCGGATCATCTACACCCACGGCATCGGCGTGGCCATGGTCCCGGTCAACGAGGTCACCCGCGAAGGCCAGCCCAAGCTCTGGATCCGGGACCTGCCGCCGGCCTCGTCGGACGGCGCCCCGGACGTCAAGGAGCCGCGGATCTACTTCGGCGAAGCCGACAACCACTACGTCGTGGTGCGGGCGCGCCAGAACGAGTTCGACTTCCCGCGCACGGCCGGCACCGGCACCGTGGACGAGACCACACGCTGGACGGGGACCACGGGCATCGGCCTCGACACCACCTTCAGCAAGCTCCTGTTCGCGCTCCGCTTCAAGGACCTGGACCTCCTGATCTCCGACCAGATCATGGCCGACAGCCAGCTCCTGTTCCACCGCACCCTGGCCGACCGCCTGGACCACATCGCGCCGTTCCTGCGCTACGACAAGGACCCCTACCTCGTCATCGACGACGCCGGGCGCCTGGTCTACGTCCAGGACGCGTACACCATCAGCGACGCCTTCCCGCACGCCACCGCGTTCGACGGGTCGTCCCTGGGCGGCACAACCGGCCTTGCCGGCGACCGGTTCAACTACATCCGCAACAGCGTCAAGATCACGATGGACGCCTATACCGGCGACATGTCGTTCTTCGTCTCCGACCCGTCGGACCCGATCATCCGGGCCTGGCAGGGCGTGTTCCCGGGCATGTTCAAGCAGATGGACGCCATGCCCGCCGGCATCGCCGCCCACCTGCGGGTGCCTGAGGAACTGTTCAACGTCCAGACGCGGGTCTACGGCACGTTCCACGTGACCGAGCCGCTGACGTTCTTCAACAAGACGGACCTGTGGACGGTCACGGACGCCCAGACCAACGAGCAGAGCCTCCCGTCGGAGGCCTACTACGTGGTCATGCGCATGCCCGACGAGCCCGTCGCGGAGTTCCTGCTCCTGCAGCCGATGATCGCCAAGGCCCGCCCGAACATGATCGCGTGGGTGGCCGCCCGCAACGACGCGGCCAACTACGGGCACGTGGTGTCCTACCGGTTCCCCGCGGACACCACCATCTTCGGACCGGCCCAGATCGAGGCCCGGATCGACCAGAACCCCGTCATCAGCTCCCAGATCTCGCTCTGGAACCAGAGCGGGTCCTCGGTCATCCGGGGCAACCTGATCGTGGTGCCGGTGGGCGATTCGCTGCTCTACCTACAGCCGGTCTACCTCCAGTCCACATCTGCGCAGTTCCCGGAGTTCCAGAAGATCGTGGTGGCAAGCCCCACCACCATCGTGTGGGGCGACAGCCTCGGCGAGGCGCTCACCGCCCTGCTCACGACACAGGGTGGGGGCACCGGTCCTTCCCCCAGCCCCGGCCCGACACCCACGCCGGCACCCGGCGCCACGGCCACCCCGGCACCCACGGCGACGGCCACGCCGCCGACGGGCATGCCCACGGACGTCGCCGGGCTGATCAGCTACGCCAACGATCACTACGAGGCGGCCCAGACCGCGCTCCGCAACGGCGACCTGGCCACCTACCAGGCCGAGATGGACAAGGTGGGTGCCGCGCTGGCGCGCCTCGGCGAGCTGGCGGCTTCCCCGGGAGCCAGCACCGCGCCGTGAGCCCGGTGCCCGCGGTCCTCGTGGACCCGGAGGTCCCGGTGGATCCGGAGGACCCGCCCGCGCCTGTGGTGTCGGCCGGCACTCCGGGTCACGCGTCGCGCGCATCCGGAGCAGCCGGGCGCCTGCCGCTGGGCTCCGTGCTCGCGGGTGCCGTGGTGGCGACCCTGGTCCGGCCCATGTCGTGGGCGCTGGCCCTGGCCGGTTTCCTGGCCGGGGGCGGCCTGGTGCTCGTCGCCTGGCCCATCCTCGTGGTGCCCACGCCGACCGGGCTGCAGAACGCCCTGGGTGGGCCGATCACGACGCTCGTCTTCGGCGTGACCACGCCCGAGCTGGTCGCGCTGATCGGCGCCGTGGTCGTGGGCGCCGTCCTGCTCGTGGTGGCGGCGGTGTTCACGGGTGCGTGGGCGGAGCGGGCCGGGATCCTGGTCACGCTCGAGGCCGCGGCCGAGGAGGAGATCGCCGATCCACCGGCGCTCGATGGGGCGCCGGGCGCGTGGCGCGTGGCGGCGCTGCGGCTCCTGGGCCTGGTGCCGGTGGTGGTGGCCCTCGTCCTGGCCTGGAAGCCCATCTATGACACCACCTACCACGAGCTCATCCTCCCCGACGACCTCGCCACGCCGCTGCCGATCCGGGTGATCCGGGCCCTGCCGCTGCTGCTGGCGGGCCTCGGCCTCGTGTGGCTGCTGGCCGACGCGGCCGCGACCGTCGGCGTCCGGCACCTGGTCTTGGAGCGGCGGTCGGTGGGCAGCGCCTGGCTCGCGGGCTGGGCCGACCTCGCCCGGCGTCCGCTCCGGATCCTCGTGACGGCGATCGCCGGCCTTGCGCTGGTGCTGGCGCTGCTGGGTCCGTCGCTGGTGGCGGCGGCCGTGGGCTGGAGCCGCGTCCGGGACATCCTGGCCGGTGGCCGCGACCCCGTCGTGGCCGTGGTCGCCGTGGTGATCTGGGTGTCGATCTGGCTGGGAAGCCTCGTGCTGGCGGGTGTCGGGGCGGGGATCCGGGCCGCCGCGTGGACCCTCGAGCTGCCGCGGCGTCCCGCGGACCCGGGGCCGTCACCGGACTGAGGCGACGTGCGGCGCGCTCCGCGCCGCCGGTAGCCGCTCCGCGCCGCCGGTAGCCGCTCCGCGCCGCCGGTAGCCGCTCCGCGCCGCCGGTAGCCGCTCCGCGCCGCCGGTAGCCGCTTGGCGGTTGAACCGTGCGCTCACCGTGTGACATCGCCGGCCGGCGGCTGGGATCCGACACTCTCGACCATCGGATCGTCGGTTCCCAGCCGCCCACCGGCGCGAATCCGACACCCACCGCACGGTAGAGCCACCCAGCGGCTGTCGGTCGGGCGTCACGCGTCACCGGGCCGGCCGGCCGCGCGTCACCCCCGCGGCACCGGTCCACCGGGTGCGCCCTGTTACACTCCCGATCGCCGCGCGCCCGTGCGCGCGCCCTGCCCGCTCACGAGGCCCAACGCCAGCGCATGGACCAGATCCTCAACACGATCGGCTCAACGATCGGTGGCTTCTTCAACAGCCCGATCGTCCAGTTCGCGATCCAGGCCCTCTTCGTCTACGTCGTCATCCTGTGGCTCGCGGCCGCCTACTGGGCGTTCCGCGACATGCAGCTCCGCAGCGAGAACCCGATCCTGCCGTACCTCGCGGCGGCCCTGATCGTGCTGTTCACGCCGGTGCTGTTCCTGGCCGGGATCATCGTGTACCGGATCGTGCGGCCCCAGGAGAAGATCGGCGAGGTCTACGAGCGCAACCTGGCCGAGGAGGCCCTGCTGGCCGAGGTCGAGACGATCAAGACCTGCCCGGCGTGCCACCGGCGCGTCAACGAGGAATGGATCATCTGCCCCACCTGCCGCACGCGCCTCAACCGCGTGTGTGCCAACTGCGGGCGCCTTGTGGGTCTCGACTGGTCGCTCTGCGCGTGGTGCGGCAAGGACTTCGAGCGCTCGGACATCGCCGCGTATGAGCCGATCGTCGGCGGAGAGACCCCGTCCGTCCAGTCGCGCCTGAGCGCGCGCGCCCGCCAGTCGGCCCCGCGGCCGGCTTCCGGCCAGCGTGGCGGCTCCGGCCAGAACCCGGAGCCTTGACCGACCTCCCCGACGCCGGGGAGATCGCAGGTCCCGACGCCGTAGCGCCCGTCGACCCAGCGCCGCCCGGCCCTCTCGAGATCGACAGCCCGCCCGAGTTCGACGGCGCCCCCGAGCCGATCGGCCCATCCCGCCCGTCGCTGTTCAGCCTCGAGGGCCGCGCGACCCCCGGCCTCTACCTCGTCGGCTGGATCGCCACGCTGATGGGCGGCGGCGTCCTCTTCGTCTCGGTCAGCTCGTCCAACGCCGGCGCATCCCCATGGCTGTTCCTGGCGGGGCTGCTCCTGCTTGGGCTGGGCCTGTTCGCCGCGACCGGGTCGCAGGCCGTTGACCGCGCACGCCGCACGGATCTCGCGTACCGCGGGCCATCGCCCGTGCTCGTGCTCATCACCGTCGTCGTGGTCTCGTGGCTGGCTGCCATCGTACTGGCGCCACTCTCCGCGCTGGGTCTCGACACCGGTTCACCCGTCGGGGTCATGGTCGCCACGGCGATCATCGCCGCCGTCTATGCGGGCGTGGTCCGGATGTTCGTGGTGGGGACGGGCGCGCTGTCCTGGGGCGAGATGGGCCTCGGCGGCCCAACGTCCCCCGCGGTCCGGGAGCTGGTCCTGGGTCTCGTGCTGGGCGTCCCGATCGTCGCGCTGACGCTCGTGCTCGACGGTGTCTTTGGGCGGGTTCTGCCGGTGCCCGCGAGCCCGATGCCCGTCGCCGCCGATGCTCTCGGTCTCGTCGCCAACGCGGTGACACTGATGATCCTGGCGCCCCTGGGGCAGGAGCTCTTCTTCCGCGGCTTCGCCACGACGGCCTGGGCGCTCTCCTCCGGCACGCGTGCGGCCATCGTCCGCGGCGCGCTGCTGTTCGCGATCGCGCGGGCGGCCACGGTGTCGGGCGCGGCCTTCGGCGATGCGGCGCAGCTGGCGCTCGTGTCGTTCATCGGGATCCTGCCGCTGGGCGTCGCGCTGGGCTGGGTGTTCCTCGGCCGACGCTCGCTGTACGCCGCCATCGGGCTGCACGCCGCCTTCGGACTGGCGCAGCTGGTGGTGGCCGCGACGTTGGGGCGCGGACTCTAGGGTCCTTCGGGCTTCGACTTCGGCGCCCGCGCAAAGCAGCAGACAAGCCCGGGATGAGCGGCGCGTAAGCGGCCGTCCGTAGTCTTCGTCGTGTCCTCGGATCCGGGCGGCGGGGGAAATCGGCGGGCTTCCGTCGCCCGGGTCCTGGGGACGCCTCCCATGCAGGAGGCGCGATGCAGGCGGCCCGCCGGCCAAGCACAGGCAGGTGGGTGATGACGATCGGCGATGGCCTCGTCGAGGACGCCCCGGCGCACCGCCGGGCGTCACGCTCCGTGCGCGACCTCCCCGCCGCCGAGCGGCCCCGTGAGCGACTCGCCCTGCGCGGGCCCGGCGGGCTCTCGGCGGCGGAGCTGATCGCGGTGGTCTGGGGCACCGGGACCGGTGGCCGGAGCGCGGTGGACCTCGCGGAGGAGGCGCTGGCGCGCCACGCCTCGGTGGGGGCGCTGGCCCGGGCGACGGATGTCGAGCTGGCCTCGATCCCGGGCATCGGCACCGCCAAGGCTGCGCGTTTGGCCGCCGCCTTCGAGCTGGGACGGCGCTCCGTGGCGGACTGGCCGTCCGGACGCTGGACCATCCGCTCGCCGCGGGACGTCGCGGACCGCTTGACGGTGGAGATGGGTCGCCTGGAGCGCGAGGAGCTGCGGGTCCTGAGCCTCAACGCCAAGAACGCGGTCCAGCGGGTGTCCACGGTCTACGTTGGCAACGTCTCCGCGTCCCTCGTCCGGGTGGGGGAGCTGTTCCGGGACGCCGTGCGCCTGGACGCCAGCGGGGTGATCCTCGTCCACAACCACCCGTCGGGGGATCCCACGCCATCTCCGGATGATCTCCACCTCACCGCGGAGGCGATCGCGGCGGGGCGGCTGCTCGACGTGGACGTGCTGGACCACGTGGTGATAGGCCACGACGGCTGGGTCAGCCTCCGGGACCGTGGCGTCAGCTTCGACCGGCCGGGAGTGGCACCGCGGGCGGCGTAGGATGGCCTTGGGGCGCCGCGGGGCGGTTCTTGGGCGGGACGTGCCGGACCACGTCGTCATCGGCCGCGACGCGTCCTGGGCCAACCCGTCTGGTCGGCGCTCCGCCACCACGTGACGGTGAGCACGAGGCCCGCCACGCCCGTCAGGAGGACCAGCACGACGCTGGCCAGCGGGACCGCGGCGTCGGCACCGGCGTTCCTGCATTGGTTCGTCCAATCTGACTGACGGTCAGTCAGATTGGTACGCCGGTCCAGTCCAGGTCTGCACGGCGCGGGCCAGACCGGGATCGCGGCGCTGCCCGATACTGGCGGCTCGTAGCGCGCGGATCACTCGAGAGGACCACTCATGACCGACACGGCCGACGTCATCGTCATCGGTGCAGGCGTCCAGGGATCCAGCCTGGCGTTCCACCTCGCTTCGCGCGGCGCCAGCGTGATCGTGGTCGAGCGCTCCAGCGTGGCGGCCGGCGCCACCGGGCGGTCCAGCGGCCTCGTCCGCGTCTACTACGACCTGCTCGCTGAGGCGAAGCTCGCCTGGCAGGCGCAGGCCTGGTTCCGCGAGTGGGGCGAGCGCGTGGGCGGGGAGTGCGGGTTCACCAGGACCGGCTTCGTCTGGATCGAGCCCGCGGACCGCCGGGACCGCGTGGAGGCCAACAGCGCCTCGCACCGGTCCATGGGTGTGGACTCCCGGGTCATCGACGCGGACGAGATCCGCCGGCTCTACCCGGCCCTGCTGGTCGGGGACGAGGTGGCTGCCTGGGAGCCCGAGTCCGGCTACGCGGACCCGTATCTCACGGCGACCAGCCTCATTGCGGCCGCGAAGGCGCGCGGGACGCGGCTGGTCCAGAACGCTGAGGTCACGGCGATCGGCGTGGCCGGCGGCCGGATCAGCGGTATCGAGACGACCAAGGGCTCGTTCTCCGCGCCGGTGGTGGTCAACGCCGCCGGCGGCTGGGCGGGCAGGGTTGCGGCGCTGGCCGGCCTCGCCATCCCGGTCAGCGTCTGGCGCCACGACACGGGCTTCCTGGGCATGCCGGCCGAGGTGGCGCGGCCGATACCGGTGGTCATCGACGTGGCCAACGGGATGTACTTCCGCCCCGAGGGCAAGGACATGGTCCTCATCGGCCTGGAGGACGACGACCAGATGGGCGGCTCCCCGGACGCCGACACCGCCGCGTCAGCCCCGGGCTTCCAGGACCGGGCGGCGGAGCGGATCATCCGGCGGGTGCCCGGCCTCATCGAAGGCACGTTCCGCACCTCGCACAGCGGCCAGGACGGCCTGACCCCGGACCAGCGCGCGATCCTGGGCGCGGCCGGCCCGGACGGCTTCTATCTCGACTGTGGACACAGCGGGACCGGGTTCAAGACTGCCCCCGCGGTAGGCCTTGGCATGGCCGAGCTGATCCTCGACGGGGCCGCGAGCTCCGTGGACCTGTCGCCGTTCCGTTTCGCCCGCTTTGCGGATGGCGCACTGCTGGTGGGCGAGCACGGCGAGGAGAAGACCTGGCGGTAGGGCCCGAGCCTTGGGCGCGTATGCCCGCGTGCCCGCGCCGCGACCACCGTTCCCGCAGCGGGTGAACCAGCGCACGGCGAGACGGATCTGTCGCCTGGCGGGGCGTTGGTCACCCGGCGAGGCTTGGCGTGCAACGAAGCGTTCGCGGCGCGCGGGATCCGTCCCGCGGTGGAACCGTTGCGCCGCCCGGCGACCGGTTCGGGCAGCGGCCGGACCTAGCGGAGCCCCTCGATCCAGCTGTCGTCGAACGGGGCCGGCTCATCAGGGTCGTAGCGATGGACGCCGCCCCCGGCGCGCTTCGCGTGGAACATCGCCTGGTCGGCCTGGCGGAGCACGGCGGTCGTGGACGGCACGCCGCCCCAGGACTCCACCACCAGCACCCCGATCGACACGCCAACGGTCACGGCGCCGACACTCGTCGCGATGGGTTCACAGATGGACGCCGCCACCTCGTCCGCGCGACGCATGGCCGTTCTGGCGTCGGAGAGGCCCGGCAGGAACAGGGCCAGCTCGTCGCCTCCGAGGCGCCCGGCGATGTCGTTCGACCGGCGCGCCTGGCCCCGCAGGCGGTTGCCCACCTCGGCCAGGACCTCGTCGCCCACCGCGTGCCCGTAGCGGTCGTTGACCGTCTTGAACAGGTTGAGGTCCAGGCTGAGCAGCGTTGAGCCAGGGGTGAGCCCTCGGCGCATCCGTCCGAGGCCTGCCTCCAGGCGGCGCGTGAAGCCCTCGGCGGGCTGGAGCCCGGTGAGGGCGTCCGGCGCAGGCATGGGGTGGTTGTCCCAGATCGCGAGGACGAACGCGCCCACGAGGACGGGCGTCCACCAGCCGACCTGGGCATAGCCGAGGGCGAGGACCAGCACGAGGGCGATCTCGACGGCGGTGACGCGCCCGATCTGTCCAACGAGTGTCTCGAAGAAGGCGTGGGCCGTCAGCCCGTCGCGGAGCATCACCGTGGTGGCGCCCATGGCCGTGGAGACCGCGGCCAGGACCAGCGTGCCCGCGAGCGCAGCGGTGAACGCCCCGCCGCCGGTGCCCATGGGCCCCGCGCCCAGCACGCCCGCGACCACCTGGGTCGTCAGACCGCCCATGACCGCGGCGATGGCCAGGACGGAGTGGTTGGCGAGGATCCCGTACCACGGCTGGGACTCGAGCTCCCGGCGCTCGATGGTGGACAGGAAGGCCACCCACGCGCCGGCCGTCGGGCCGCCGAGGATCATGGCCGCTCCGATGAATGGCAGGTGGAACGTGATGTGAGCGCCGTCGAGAGTCCGGAGCACGCGGACGGAGCCGAGCAGGCCGAACATGAGCCAGAGCAGCAGGCCGCCGTCGGCGCCCGCCAGCGTTGTCCCCGGCAGGTGGGGATCCAGCGAGCTCCACACGCTGATGTTCGCCGTGGACCAGGCGAGTATGCCCAGGCCCAGGACGATCGATGCCGCGGTGTAGACGAGCAGGCCGTTGCGCCGGGTCGCTACCGCGTCGGAGCCGGAGCTCGGGCCGGAGCCGCTCTGGGCGAACAGCGCCGCGAGCCAGGCACGCCGCCGGCGCACACGCGGGATCGAGGCCGTCCCGGGCACGCCGGGGCCGGACGGGGGGCGGATAGAGGACAGGACCAGGACGTCCATCAGGGGGCACTACCTGTGTACGACCATGCTCCCGGACGGGGGACCGGTCCGGGTTGGCGCCGTCGCCCGGGGCCGCTGGCGCTCCCCCGGGTCCGGTGCAGGGCCGGATCGGGGTCGGATGAGCGTCTCGCGGTGCCGGTCGGCCTGCGACAGCTCGTTCGCCCGTTCCGCCGTGCCGCGCAGGGCTGCGGGCTGTCGTCCCTCCCATGGCCCGGTGACGCCTCCGAAGAGCCGCTCACCGCACCACAGCCATCCTCTCCCGCCCCTACCCCCCCGAACAGGCCACCCGACGTACCCCCCGGGTAGTCCATTCGTACGGGGCGCCTCCCCTGCACGACGCACGCGGACGCCGTGCTCACCGTCGCCCGGTCATGCGTTGAAGGGCAATTGCGGGGGTCGCGCGTCCCGGCCGGTATACTGCACGGGCTCGCTCGCCATTCTCGTGGGCGGTTCCTGACATCACTTTCGTCCACGGCCCTCTGGCCGTCCGCCTTGGGGGCCGGCCTTCGGCTTCCGGCACGCAACAAGGAACTCTCCGTCGCATGCTCGATCGACTGCTCGGCCTCTTCTCCCGCGACATCGGCATTGACCTCGGCACGGCCAACACGCTCGTGCACGTGCGCGATCGCGGCATCGTGATCTCGGAGCCGTCCGTGGTGGCCATCGACGCCAAGACCAAGCGCGTGCTGGCCATCGGCGCGGAGGCGAAGCGCATGGTCGGCCGCACCCCGGCCTCCATCATCGCCGTCCGACCCCTCCGTGACGGAGTCATCAGCGACTTCGACGTCACGGAGCAGATGAT
>Ga0315271_10003037_pt1 | contig 10596 bp, 8 predicted proteins | sample C3_top_MG_FD_204664 | JGI IMG/M metagenome (GOLD analysis project Ga0315271, IMG submission 204664) | Sediment microbial communities from Yellowstone Lake, YNP, Wyoming, USA - C3_top | ecosystem: Environmental > Aquatic > Freshwater > Lake > Sediment | place: USA: Wyoming | collected 2017-08-01
CCACCATCCACGGCCCGATCGCCGATCAGGCCGCCCTGCACGGGCTGCTCGGCAGGGTCCGCGACACGGGCCTGCCGCTGGTCTCGGTGATCTGCGTCGAGCCCCACCCCGCCGGCCACTGACCCGCCCGCCCCGCCAAGCACCGCTGGGTTCCCAGCGTCCCTCAGCCAAGAAGGAAACCCGCCATGACGTTCTCCCGAAAGTCCGCGCTCGCCGTTGGCGTGCTGTTCATCCTCACGTTCATCACCTCGATCGGCGCGGTCTTCGCCTACGGGCCCGCCCTGAGCAACCCCGCCTACGTCACCGGCGCCGGCCCGGACGGCCTCGTGCCCCTCGGGGCGTTCCTCGAGCTGATGCTCATCCTCACCAACATCGGCTGCGCCGTCGTCCTGTTCCCGTTCCTCAAGCGCCAGAACGAGGCCCTCTCGCTCGGCTACGTCGCCGCGCGGATCGTCGAGTGCACCTTCATCCTCGTCGGCCTCCTCAGCGTGCTGGCCATCGCCACGATGCGCGGCGCGGCCGCCGGCGCCGATGCGGGCTCGCTCGGCCTGATCGGCAAGTCGCTGCTCGCCATCCACGACTGGACGTTCCTGCTCGGCCCCGGCTTCGCCGACGGGATCGGGACCGGGATGATCCTGGGCTACCTGATGTACAAGTCCGGCCTGGTGGGTCGGCGCATGGCGCTGGTCGGCCTCGTCGGCGGCACGATGCTCGCCGCGTCGGGCGCCGCGGTCCTGCTGGGGTTCATCCCGCGGGGCGGCTCGGTGCAGGGCATCCTCACCATCCCGGAGATCATCTGGGAGGCGTTCCTCGGCCTGTACCTGACCGTCAAGGGCTTCCAGTCGGCCCCGGTGCAGGCGCTCGAGAGCCGGACGGTCGGGATCGCGAGGGCGTTCGCCGCCTGACGCACGCCACATCGCCGGGGATCCGACCCCGAACGACGAAGCCCGGCCAATCGGCCGGGCTTCTCGATTCGGCTGCTGGCGACCGCGATCCTCAGGCGCCGTGACCCGAGGCGCAGCGCGGCGCGGTAGGCGAAGACGGTGGCTGGGGCGATCGTGGAACCCGGTCCCGGGTAGGTCCGGCCCATGACCGAGGCCGTCGTGTTGCCAGCGGCGCAGAGGCCCTCGATCGGCGCGCCGCCCGTCTCCACCGGCGCCCGTGCGCGGTCCGATCGCGGTGGATTGTCGCCGGCGAGTGCGCGAGGTCCCGTGACCAACCGCCGCGCCCGGCGGAGTCCCAGCGGATCGACTCGCCGGGCCGGGCCCATCAAGCCGCGGGTCGTCGCCGGATTCCGATGCCCAACCGCAATTTCCGCAGGTTGCGCGGATCGCCCGTGTGCCCGACGCTTAACGGCACCTAGGAGGACCGCCAACCCCGATGAACGCCCCGGCAGCGCTGCACGACCTCGGCCAGAGCCTCTGGCTCGACAACATCACCCGCGACCTGCTCGACTCGGGCACGCTGGCCCGCTACGTCGCGGACCTATCGGTCACCGGGCTCACCTCGAACCCGACGATCTACGACAAGGCGATCGGCGGGACGTCGGCGTACGACGCCGCGGTCAAGTCCGCCGGCGCCCGGGGCCTGGACGCCGAGGCGACGTTCTTCGAGCTCGCGCTCGAGGACCTCACGCGCGCCGCGGACGTCTTCCGGCCCGTCCACGACCGCACTTGCGGCGTGGACGGCTTCGTCTCGCTCGAGGTCTCCCCGCTCCTCGCCTACGATGCCGCCGCGACCGCGGCCGAGGCCGCCCGCCTCCACGCCGCCGCCGGGCGCCCGAACCTGTTCATCAAGATCCCGGGCACGCCCGAGGGCCTGCCGGCGATCGAGGACTCGATTGCGGCCGGCGTCCCGGTGAATGTGACGCTGCTCTTCTCCCCCGCCCAGTACCTCGCCTGCATGGACGCCTATACGCGGGGCGTCGAGCGGCGCGTCGCTGCCGGCCTGCCGCCGTACGTCGCGTCAGTCGCGTCGTTCTTCGTGTCCCGGTGGGACGCGGCGGTCGCGTCGAAGGTCCCGGCCGAGCTGAAGAACGGCCTGGGCCTCGCGATTGGTGCGAAGGCGTACGCCGACTACCGCGCGTACTTCGCGTCGGACCGCTGGGGCCGGCTGATGAACGAGGGGGCGCGCCCGCAGCGCCTGCTCTTCGCGAGCACGGGCACCAAGGATCCGGCCGCCTCCGACGTCCTGTACATCTCGGGGCTCGCCGCGCCGCACACGGTGAACACGATGCCCGAGGACACGCTCCTGCACTTCGCTGACCACGGGACCGTGCCGAGCGCGCTCTCAGTGGACCCGGCCGGTGCCGACGCGGCGCTCGCGCGCTACGCGGCCGCAGGGGTCGACATCGACGCGCTCGGCCACGAGCTCCAGACCAAGGGCGCCGAGTCGTTCGTGGGCTCCTGGACCTCGCTGATCAGCCGCATCGAGGCGAAGGCCGCGCAGGTCGCCGCCGGCTGAGCCGTTCAAGCCCACGTCGGAAAACGCCTCATCCCGCCCGGAGGAGGAGCTTCCGGGCGGGACGAGATCGCCTCAAGGGGCTTCGCAGAGGAGCCTGGCGACGGGCGGCGTGACCCGCGTCATGGCCGGACCGGGTTCGGCGGATCGTTGCCGCGTACCTGCCCGTAGTACGCGGCGGGCCCGTGCTTTCGCTGGAAGTGGCGCTCCAGGAGGTAGGCCGGGATCGCCTGCGCGTCCGGCGCGAGGGCAGAGGTCTGGCTCGCCATCGCCGCGACAGCCTCGAGGACGATCGCGTGGTCCACGGCATCCTGCGCGGTCGCGCCCCACGTGAACGGACCGTGCGACGCCACGAGCGCCGCGGGCATGTCGGACGCGTCCAGACCGTGTCGCTCGAGCGTCTCGATGATGACCTCACCCGTCGCGAGCTCGTACTCCCCCGAGACCTCGTCCTCGGTGAGGCGCCGCGTCACGGGCACGGGCCCGCGGAAATAATCCGCATGGGTCGTGCCCAGAGGCGGGATCGCGCGGCAGGCCTGGGCCCAGCCCGCAGCCGCGGTCGAGTGCGTGTGGACCACGCCGCCGATCGCCGGGTACCGACGGCAGAGGGCGAGATGCGTCGGCGTGTCGGACGACGGGCGGAGGCCGCCGTCGAGGACGAGGCCGCTCTCGATGGCCACTGCGACGAGCAGGTCTGGCCGCAGGTTGCCATAGGGCACGCCGCTGGGCTTGATGATCAGCACGCCCGATGCCGCATCGACGCCGCTCGCGTTGCCAAACGAGAGCGTGACGAGCCCCGCATCGACGAGCGCGAGATTCGCGCGCCAGACGGCATCCCGGAGCTCGAGCAGAGGAGGTGCTTGCATTCGACTAGAAGCCGCGGGACAGGTGGTAGTAGACCTGGTTCCAGCGGATCTCCTTGCGGAAGTCCGCGATTCGGGTGTCCCCGTCGATCTGGAGCAGCTCGATGCCGGCAATCTCGGCGAAGTCAGCGAGGGGCTCGGGGTCGAGCGCCTGGGTCAGGGCGGTGTGGTGCGACGCCCCCGCCATCAGCCAGGCCTCGACTGCGGTCGAGAGGTTCGGTCGCGGGCGGTAGATTGCCCTGGCGACCGGGAGGCGGGGCAGCGGTTGGTCAGCGGTGACGATGTCGATGACGTTGACCACGAGCCGGAAGCGGCCGCCCAGGTCGGACAGGGTCGCCACGAGCGCCGGACCGGGCGCGGCGTCGAAGACGAGACGGACCGGGTCGGACCGAGAGCCGATCGAGAGCGGGTGGACCTCGCAGCGCGGACGACCCGCGGCGATCGACGGGCACACCTCGAGCATGTGGGCGCCGAGGACCTTGGGCGCCGCGGGGTTGAGGTCGTACGTGTAGTCCTCCATGAACGACGTGCCGCCAGGCAGGCCGGTGGCCATGACCTTGAGCAGGCGCACCATCGCCGCCGTCTTCCAGTCCCCCTCCGCGCCGAAGCCGTAGCCGTCGGCCATGAGCCGCTGGACAGCGAGACCGGGCAACTGACGCAGGCCGTCGAGGTCCTCGAAGGTGTCGGTGAACGCGCCGAAGCGGCCGGCCGTGAGAAAGCCGCGGATGCCCGCCTCGATCCGCGCGGCCTCGCGCAGGTCGGCGTGGCGCCCTCCGTCCGGGAGCAGCTCGGGAGCGACGTCGTACGCGTCGCGATACGCGCCCACGAGCTCATCGACAGCCGGCTCGGGCACGGACCTGACCGCCTCCGCGAGGTCGCTCACGCCATAGCCGTTGACCGAGACGCCGAGGCGGATCTGCGCCTCGACCTTGTCGCCCTCGGTGACCGCGACCTCGCGCATGTTGTCGCCGAACCGCGCGATGCGCAGGTGGTGGGCCTCGCGCCAGGCGCAGGCTGCTCGGGCCCAGGCGCCGATCCGGGTCGCGACGACCGGATCCTCCCAGTGGCCGACGACGGTCTTCCGGGCCGTCCCGAGCCGCGTCTCGATGTGCGCGAACTCGCGGTCGCCGTGCGCGGCCTGGTTGAGGTTCATGAAGTCCATGTCGATCTCGCCCCACGGGAGATCGCGGTTGAACTGGGTGTGGAGGTGGAGGACCGGCTTGCGGAGGGCCTGGAGGCCGGCGATCCACATGCGCGCCGGCGAGAACGTGTGCATCCAAAGGATGACCCCGACGCAAGCGTCCGAGGCGTTCGCCGCCGCCAGCGTCGAGCTGATGCTCTCGGGTGACGTGACCACCGGGCCGAGGACCACCCGGACCGGGACCGCCTCGCGTCCGTCAAGCGTTGCCGCGACACGCTGCGCGTTCTCGGCCACTTGGTGGAGCGTGGCCTCGCCGTACATCTCCTGGCTGCCGGTGATGAACCAGACCTCGAACCCGTTGAGTGGCTTCATCGCGTCACGATCTCGCTCTCCGTGGCCGGCCCAGGTCGGGCTGCTACTTGTCGGTGATGTCGAGGGCATGGTGAGCAAAGTTCTTCTGCTGCTTGCTCTCGACGCTGAGGAGGATGTAGAGGCCCTTCGCGCTCGCCGGCGCGACGACCGTGGTCGTCCACTCGGCCGACTGGCCGGCGGGCGTGATCGGCGTGTCCGCGAGGTGGGGACTCTGGTAGAAGCCGTGGATGATGCCGTCGGAACCCACGACCGGCGGGTTCCCGATGTGGACATACGTCGGGTACTCAGTCGGGTTCTCCGTCTGCCATCCGAACTGGAGACCGTCGGCGGTCCGGGCCGCGCTCGACAGGGTGAGCGTGGCCTTGTTGATCGCCGTGATCTTGGCGTCGGCTTTCTCGATCACCCCGTCGATCGGTGTTGCGATCGGGTACTTGAGGTCTGCCGCGACGTTGTCGAGCCCGATCTCGAGCATGGCACTCGTGGCGGCGGTCGGCGCGTAGTAGTTGAAGTCACCCGTGAAGTAGCTGTACTGGATCGAGAGCTTCGCACCAGTGCCGGCCGTCGCGCCCGCGCACTCGACATAGAGGAGCTGCGTTGCCGGCTTGTCCAGCGTGCCGCCTGTGTAGCCCTGGACCTGGAAGCCCGGCGCGAGGTATGCCCCGCCGGTTCCCACGAACACCCCGCCGCAATCGGTCGCCTTGCCGTCGCTGGTCGTGAGGACGGCGGGCGCGCCCGGCGTCGCCTGCATCGCGCTCCATGCGCCGGTGTCGTTGCGGATCGTCACGTCAACGTGGAGCGCGCTGCCGGCGGCGGCGACCTTGGTCGCGACGGCGCCCCACCCTTGCGTGGTTGCCGGCGTCGGGGTGCTCTCGTCCTCGGGCGTGACGATGTAGCCGCAGCCGGCCAGGACCAGGGCGCACGCGATGACGGGACCGATCGCCCTCGTGGCATTCATCGTTCGCCGTCCTTGCTCATTGGGGAGCCGGGCTGAAGGTGGGGAGGAAGGTGGACAGCATCCCGCTCACCAGCCAGTAGTTCGCTGGTGCGTCGGTTCCACCGTCGACAGCCTCCACGATCTTCTCCTGGCCGCCGTGCGCGACGCCGGTGAAGTACGTGTAGCACTGCGCACACGGTGTGTGGGAGGTCGAGAACATGTTGTCGGTGAACCAGCCAAGGTCGCTGATCCGACCGAGCTGCGCCTGGACATCGGCGGGCGCAGCCGTCTTCTCGATGGTCTGGGTGCCGTTGTCGCCGACGATCCGGCCGTCGGGGTAGACGGCGTAGAGCTCGTCGACGCAACTCGATCCGCCGTTGCGCTCGTACGTGATGACCGCACCGGCCTTCATGAGCTCTGCGGCCTGGCTCTGTCGGGACGGCTTGATCGCGCACGCGGGAGACGCGCCGGACCCGCGACCCTGGTTCAGCGCGCCGAAGGTCTGCAGCGTGGCGATCAGCGCGATGGCAACGACGGCCCCGACAATCACACGCCGATCGCGCCACGGTCGGCGTCGGCGCCGAGCGCCCGCCGTTCCGCCCCCGCCGCCGCCCGGTCGCCCGGCGGCCAGCTGGTTGGTGTTCAGCGTGGCCAGGAGGCTCTGGACGCCGATGAAGACGAGCATGAGGCCGCCGATGACGATGCTCGTCCACCACGAGCTGAGCTGCCCGTTGAACTGAATCAGGCTCTGGATCAGGGCCGTGATGAGCACGCCAAACAGCCCGCCGACGAGATACCCCTCGCCTCCTGTCAGCGCCATGCCGCCGATGACCACCGCCGCGATCGTCGTGAGCTCCATGCCCGTGGCGTGCGTCCCGTGACCGGATCCCACGTAGATGCTGTAGACGATGCCGGCGAGGGCCGCGCAGAACCCGCTCAGCATGTACACGCGGACCTTGGTCCGGTCGACCGGCAGGCCCATCAGCCGCGCTGACTGCTCATTCCGCCCGTTGTAGCCGCCGATGGCGTAGATGGTCCGGCCGAACCTGGTCAGGTGAGCGAGATACAGGCCGACGGCAAGCATGACCAGCGCCACGACCACGCTCACGGTGACGTAGTCGCCGGACTTCGTCGCCGGATCGCTCAGGCCCGGAATGAGGATGCGCGTGCCGGCGAGGAGCTTGTAGAACGGGTGGTAGATCCGGATCTCGCTGTCGCTGATGATGTAGCAGAGCCCCCGGGCGAGCCACATGCCGGCCAGCGTCGCGATGAACGGCTGCACCTTGAGATAGGCGATGAAGAGGCCCATCACGGCGCCGAACATGAGGCCCATCGCAAGCATCAGCGGGATGACGACCACCGGTTCCCAGCCGGCCCGGAGGAGCGCGGCCGAGGCGACCGTGGTCAGCGCAAGTACCCCGGAGACCGACAGGTCGATGCCGCCCGAGATGATGACCAGACCCTCGCCAACGACGAGGATGAGCAGGTACGGCGTCGTCACGAAGAGGTTGAAGAACGACTGCGCGTCGCGCATGCCGGGGAAGAACAGCATGCCGGCCAGCAGCGCGAGGACGAACAGCGTGACGGTGGCGCCGAGCGGCAGGAACTTGCGGTTGTTGGCGAGGCGCGCGCCGAGCGTCGGCATCATGCGGCCGCCTCCTTCCGCCCGAGGCGCCGGCCGACCCGGTCGCCCAGGTCCCGGACCTGCTGGGAGTACAGCAGGATCACGACGATCACCATCACGGCCTTCACCGCGGTGATGGCGCTCGCAGGCACGCCGATCGCGTACATCGAGGTCTGCGTGGCCTGGATGACCAGCGCCCCGATGACGCTGCCGAGCAGCGAGAAGCGGCCGCCCGCCCCCAGCACTGTGCCGCCGATGACGACGGCAAGGATCGCATCCAGCTCGGTGTAGAGGCCGATCTGGTTGGCGTCCGACGTCCTGATGCTCGACACCGCGATGAGCCCGGCGACCCCCGCGCAGAAGCTGCAAAACGCGTACGCGAACAGCTTGACCTTCTTCTCGTGGATGCCGCTGAACAGGCTCGCGCGGAAGCTGATCCCCACGGACTCGATGAACAGGCCGATCGCCGTCCGTCGAGTGAGGAGCCAGGAGCCCGCGAGCAGGGCGACCACGACGTAGAGCGAGAACGGGAGGACGAGGAAACCGTTGCCGATGAAGGCGAAGGCGTCGTTGAAGATGATGATCTTGATCGAGTTCGTGATGAGCTGGGCGATGCCGCGGCCCGCGATCATGAGGATCAGCGTCGCCACCATGGGCTGGATCCGGCCGTACGAGACCAGTGCGCCGTTCCACAGGCCACAAACCACGGCGACCAGCAACGACACCACGATCACCACCGGGATCGGCACGTAGCTGAAGGTGGGGTCGCCCACGACCGCCGAGATGTTGCCCGACAGGTTCAGGCCGACGATCCGCGGGTCGATGAGGATGCAGGCCACGGAGGCTGCGATCGCCATGACCGCCCCGACGGAGAGGTCAACGCCGCCCGTCGCGATGACCAGGGTCATTCCGATCGCGAGCGCGACTGTCGGAGTGCTGTTCCTCAGGATGTCGACCAGACTGCCGTACAGGTGGCCGTCCTTCACCTCGAGCTTGAAGAACCCCGGCACGAAGATCAGGTCGAACAGGAGGATCGCCCCGAGCGCTAGGAGGGGGACGAACAGCCGGTTGGAGACGATCCGCCCCACGCTGACGGACGGGCGAGGCGTGCTCATGCGTCGCTCCCGCCGATCGCGCGCATGATCGCCCCTTCATCGACTTCGCCGGTGAACTCGGTGACCTTGGCACGATCTCGGAGCACCACGACGCGGTGGCTCGTCCGCAGGACCTCCTCCAGCTCCGAGGAGATGAACACGCACGACATGCCCTCCTCCGCCAAGGAGAGGACCAGCTTCTGGATATCCGCCTTCGTCCCGACGTCGATGCCACGGGTCGGCTCGTCGAGGATCAGCAGGCGCGGCTCGGTCGCCAGCCAGCGAGCGAGAATGACCTTCTGCTGATTCCCGCCGCTCAGGTTCCCGACAGGCTGCTCGTCAGACGGGGTCGCAATGTTCAGGAGCTCGATGTACCGCTCCGCGATCTCGTGCTGCTCCCGGATTCCGAGGTGCCGGAACCAGCCCCGGCGGGCCTGCATCGCCAGGATGATGTTCTCCCTGACAGTCAGGTCCGCGACGATCCCGTCACCCTTCCGGTCCTCGGGGCACAGGGCAACCCCCCGCTCAATTGACGCGATCGGCGAGAACTTCCTGACGGGCTTCCCGTCCATGGTCAGCGATCCGTCGGTCGGCTGGTCGAGGCCGAAGATCAGGTGCGCCAGCTCGGTCCGCCCGGAGCCCAGCAGGCCAGCCAGGCCCACCACCTCTCCGGCGTGGAGGACGAGGTCGAACGGGGCGATCGACCCCGCCAGGCCGACCCCATCGGCCTCGAGCAGTGCATCGGTCGAGATCTGCTGACTGCTCTCGATCTTGTGGCGGTTGATCTCGTCGAGCTCAGTGAGGCTGCGCCCCAGCATGAGCGTGATCAGCGTCAGGCGCGGCAGGCTCGCGGTCTCGTACGTGCCAACCAGGGCACCATTGCGGAGGACCGTGACGCGATCGCTCACCTCGTAGACCTGGTCTAGGAAGTGCGTGATGAAGGTGATGGCTATGCCCTCGCCCTTGAGTTTGCGCATCGCGCGGAACAGCTGCTCCGTCTCGTGGGCGGTCAGGCTCGAGGTCGGCTCGTCGAGCACCAGCACCTTCGCCGACGAGATCACCAGTGCGCGCGCGATCGCTGCCATCTGCTGAATGGCGATCGAGAAGGAGCCCAGCGGCTGGGTCACGTCGATCTCGACGTCCAGACCGAGGAGGATCTCGCGGGCCTGGCCGTTCATCTTCTTCCAGTCGACGTGCCCGCGTTTCATCGGCTGCCGCCCGATGAGGATGTTCTCCGCAACCGTAAGGTTGGGGCAGAGGTTGACCTCCTGGTACACGGTGCTGATGCCCAATGACTGGGCGTGCAGCGGCGAATGGATCGTGACCGGGACCCCGTCCAGGGTGATGGAGCCTGCGTCCGGTCGCTCCACGCCGGTCAGGACCCTGATCAGGGTCGACTTGCCGGCGCCGTTCTCGCCGACCAGAGCGTGGATCTCGCCGCGCGCCAGCGTGAAGTCGACCTTCTTGAGCGCATGCACACCCGGGAACGACTTGTCGATGCTGTCCATGACGACGATGTCCGTGGCTTGGCCCGTCATGAAGAACCTCTAGCCCGAGACCAGGGATCCAGCGCGTGACGCGCATCCCCAGCAGGGAGTGTCGTGCAGGCGGGGCGCCTGCGGGTCCGGTCGAGGGTCGGCCCGGCTGGGGACGACATCGATGCGTCGAGGGCTGGGTGACCGCACGCGTCGTGGACGAAGGGGGGAGGAGGAGGGGCGGTCCGAGGCCGCCACTCCTCCCTCGGCGCCGCCGTGGGCGGTCACCGCGATCCCTGGGGCCTAGTACTTGCGGGTGGCCAGGATCGCGTTCAGGGCGTCGGGGCCCTGCGCTGCGAAGAACTGGCCTTCTTCCGACGGAACCCACTTGGGCAGCGACGTGTCGCCGTTGAGCGCCGCGAGGGCCGCCTTGTACACCTGCGGTGCGAGGAGCGGGTTGCACTCGATGTCCGCGCCGAGCTCACCGGAAATGAGGTACTTGAAGCCGTCGGCGGTCGCGTCGACGCCGATGACCTGGATGTCCTTGCCGGGGACGAGACCGGCTTCCTTGATGGCCTGGATGGCGCCGATGGCCTCTTCGTCGTTGTGGGCGAACACACCCTGAATGTCATG
>Ga0315271_10003038_pt1 | contig 10595 bp, 8 predicted proteins | sample C3_top_MG_FD_204664 | JGI IMG/M metagenome (GOLD analysis project Ga0315271, IMG submission 204664) | Sediment microbial communities from Yellowstone Lake, YNP, Wyoming, USA - C3_top | ecosystem: Environmental > Aquatic > Freshwater > Lake > Sediment | place: USA: Wyoming | collected 2017-08-01
CGAGCTCCTGGAGCAGCGTGCGGACAGTCTCCGGGCTGCCGACGCCTCCGAGGTGCGCGGCGGCTATCTGGACGATCTCGGTGTCCCGGTCCTGGAGCAGGCCGGGCAGCGCGCGACGGACTTCCGGCGAGTCGATACTCACCAGGGCGCGCAGCGTGTCGCGCCGGATGATGGCATCGTCGCGTCCGAGCAGGCCGAGGAGCACTGGCGCGGCCGCGGGGTCGCGCAGCTCGGCTACAAGCGGGAGCAGCGCCCGGACCGTGGCCGGCGGGGCGTCGGCTAACCGCCGCAGCATCTCCGCGAGGACGGCGGAGCCGAGACCCTGGAGCAGCTCCACCACCTCCCGGCGCCGGCCGGGATTTTCCTCGTCCACGAGCGCGTCGAGCAGCACCGGTGCGGCCGCGGCGGGGACCTGCGCGAAAAACGCGCGCAGGACGGTCCGCCCTTCGGCGTCGAGGCTGTCCAGGAGCGAAACCATCGCTTGCAGAACCGGCGGGGAGGCGATCCCCGGCAGTGAGCGCTCGAGCTCGGCGCGTGGCCCGGCCAGCGGCTCGTCGCTCGAGTTCGTCTGCAGCAGCCGGCGCAGAATTCCCAGCCCCCGCTCCGGGTCCCCTGCCGCGAACGCCGCACCGCAGAGTCCGCAGAGACCCTCAAGAGCGTCGCGGTAGCTCTCGGCACTGGTGGCCAGGCGCAGCTGCTCGAACTGAATCAGCAGGGCTTCCCCGCCCAGACGCGCCGACGCCAGATCCGTCTCCAGCCCGGGCACCGCGACAAGGGAGCGTTCGCCACCGCGGCGGAACTCCTCCCGCGCCGCCAGGCGCCGCAGCTGCTCCTGGTATCCCGCAGACATGAACTCCCCCGACTCCCCGGTGAGCAGCTCCTGCACCTCCTCCCAGGCGTTGTCGGCGAGCGGCTCGTCGGGGTTGCCGGCGTGGCGAATCCCCTCCCGCAGCGCGGGGGCCAGCTCCATGCGCTCGAGCTGGCGGGGGACCAGGTGCTGAAAGACGCGGGCCAGGCGCCCGATCTGGTCGGGGTCGGTCGAAAAGGTTTCTGCGATCAGCGCCACCCCCTCGTCTGCCTCCAGAGAGCCGAAGGCCTCCTGGAAAAGCCCGGCCGCTGGCTGCCCCAGCGCCGCTTCGAACAGGCGCAGGCGCAAGGCCGGCGGGAGCTGGCGCGCCACCGCGCCCAACTTCTGCGCGCACTCCCCCTCCGGCAGCGGCTCCCCGGCGCGGGCTGCCCGCTCCACCAGCCCGGCGAACCGTCGCACCGGTTCGACGGCGTCCGGGTCGCCGGACTGGGCGCCGGGCCCGATCGCCTCGGCAACCAGCGCGGCCAGGGCCGCCGGGTCCGTCCAGCGCTCCCGCAGCAGCGCCAGATCCCCGGCGGCTGGCGCGGCCTCGGGGCCGGCGAAAATGCGCCGAAGCAGCGCCCGCCAGAGGTCCCGGCGCTCGGAGCTCAGGCCCTCCTCCGCGGCGTCGCTCCCCATCAGCGTCTGGTAGTCCAGACCGTCGACCCGCAGGTTTTCGAAACTCGTCGTCTGGTCCCAGGCCTGTCGGCGTCCTGAGCTGCGGCCGCGCGCCAACAGGGCCAGAAATCGCTCCAACTCGACGGCGGTCAGCTCCGGAGACCAGCTCAGACGGGCGATGCCCTGGTTCCCGAGCAGGGTGAAGAGTTTGTGCGCCGCGGCCGGCAGCTCGCTGAAGAATTCCTCCCGCCAGTGCAGCAGTCCCCCGGAAAACGCCAGCGAGGCCTCGCCGGTTATCGCCGCCTCGGCCCTCAGCATCGCGAGCAGGCGCTCGAGCGGCGCCTGCCGCGACTGGTGCCCCTCGGGGTAAAAGCAGAGAGCGTGCTCCAGGTTGAGCAGTGCCTGGGCCAATTCCTGCAGAACGCCGACCAGTTCCGGGGGCAGGGGGCGGGCTTCCTGACCGCCGCCGGGGAGAGGATCAGCCATGCGGGCAGTGTAGTCCCGCACGTTGCGGGTCACAAGCCGCTGTCACCCGCCGCTGGGAGCGGGGGCACCCTTGTCAGGGGGGCGTCACTCCGGTATGCTGCGGCGCAGATGAAGGCGAATCGAATTGACGCGAAGAAAGCTGCAGCAGTCTTTGCGCTCCTGCTCCTTTGCATCCCCTCCTGCGGGAAGAAAGGCGGGGGGGCGGCGGTTTCCATGCTCAGCGAGAAGGACAAGGTCTATGTGCGCAAGGCCCTCGACGGCATGAAAGACGAGGTGCGGCTGACGCTCTTCTCGCGCGACGGCGGCGACTGCAAGTACTGCGCCGAGATCGAAGGGATGCTCGCGGACATCGCCGCCGCGGCACCGAAGGTCAAGGTCGAGATCCTCTCTCTGAAGCAGGACGCCGCTCGCGCGAAGGAACTGGGGATCGACAAGATCCCGGGGATCGCGCTGATCGGGAAGAAGGACTACAACCTGCGCTACTTCGGGTTGCCGAGCGGCTACGACTTCATCCCGTTCGTCGAGTCTGTCCGCGCGGTGGGCGACGACAACCCCGGGGTCTCGAAGGAGACGGCGGCGGCGCTCGCCAAGCTGGCCAAACCCGTCCAGCTCTCGGTGTTCGTCACCCAATCCTGACCCTACTGTCCAAAGGCGGCCCGGGTGGCCTTCTCGATGGCAATGGCGAGCGACAAGGTGCGCGCAGAGATCATCGACTCCGAGGAGTTCCCCGAACTCTCGCGGCGCTACAACGTCGCCGGCGTTCCCAAGACCATGCTCAACTACCAGACGGAGTTCGTCGGCGCCGCGCCCGAAGGCTTTGTCCTCGAGAAAGTCCTGAACGCACCGTAACGCCCGCTCCAAGGGGGCCGGTTGCGGTGGATTTGACATCCCCTCGCATCAGGCCTAGCTTTCCTGACAGAGGTGCCCCGTGGATCGTCCTGTCCTTGAGGTCTGTGATCTATCGGTCAGCGTCGGGGAGCGCCCGGTGCTCAAAGGGGTTTCGCTGACGGTGCGGCCCGGCGAGGTGCACGTCCTGCTCGGCCCCAACGGCGGCGGCAAGACTACCCTGCTGATGGCGGTGATGGGGATGCCCGGCTACCGGGTGACCGACGGGCGGATATTCTATTTCGGCGAGGACGTCACCGCGCTTCCCGCCGACGGGCGCGTCCGCAAGGGCATCGCCCTCTCCTTTCAGCACCCCCCCGCCGTCCGGGGGGTCACGGTGGGCACGCTCGTCGGGCAGATCGTCAAACGACGCAGGTCAGCGGGACCCTCTCTGGAAGAACTCTCGCGCCCCCTCGGCACCGACGCCCTGCTCGATCGCGACCTCAACGTCGGGCTCTCCGGCGGCGAGGTCAAGCGCTCCGAACTCCTGCAGCTGCTGGCGCTCGACCCGGCGCTGGCGCTCTTCGACGAGCCGGAGTCCGGTGTCGACCTCGACAGCATCGCGGTGGTCGGCGCGGGGATGCGGCGCCTGCTCGATCGTGACGGCGCCGGCTCCGCCAAGGCCGCGCTCATCGTCACGCACACCGGCCATATCCTGAACGAGGTGCCGGCCGACCACGGCCACGTGCTGGTCCGGGGAGAGATTGTCTGCCGCGGCGCGCCCGACACGCTCTTTGCGGACATCCGCGCCCACGGGTACGAAGGATGCCTGACGTGCCGGCGCTGTCTGAGCACCCTCGCCAAGTCGCCGACCGAACCCGCCGCGCGCGCCGCGGGAGGCGAAAGCGTGGCCCGGCAATGACCAGGGAAGAGGTTCTTCGCCGCGCCGCGGTCGCCCGCGAAAAGCCGGCCGCTTTCGGCCCGGACCTCGACCTCGCCGCCTTCCACGTCGATCAGCTCGCGCGCGAGACGGCGGAGCGCGCCGCGCGCGAGCGCCAGATGCGGGAGGCCGCACTCGGGGTCGGCGTCGATCTCGCGGCCGGGCAGCGTGCGGGAACCTTCCTGCAGGTCGACCAATCGGTGATCGCACGCCGCGTCGGAGCGGGCTACGACGGCCGCATCGATGTGCTGCCGACCCTGGAGGCGCTCGAGGTGCCGTGGGTCGCCGAGCGACTCTGGTCGATCGTCGCGCCGGACACCGACAAGTACACGGCGGCCGCTGCGCTCCATCCGACCGGCGGCTTCTGTCTGCGCGTCCGCCCCGGCGAGCGGCTCGAGGAGCCGGTGCAGGCCTGCCTGCTCATCGCGGAGACGGCGCTCTCGCAGAACATCCACAATGTCGTCGTCGTCGAGGAGGGCGCCACCGTCCACGTGATCACCGGCTGCACGGTGAATCGCGCCGTGGGGGGGCTGCACATCGGCGTCAGCGAATACTTCGTCGGGAAGAACGCGTCGCTGACTTTCACGATGATCCACCGCTGGGCGCCCGGGCTCCACGTCCGGCCCCGCACGACGGTCGTCGTCGGGGAGGGGGGGACGTACGTCTCGAACTATCTGCTCCTCGGCGAGGTCGCTTCCCTGCAGATGTACCCGCTCACCCTGCTGCGTGGGCGAGGCGCGCGAGCCCGCTTCCAGGCGGTGCTCTGCGGGCTGGGCGACTCGGTGGTCGACATCGGCAGCCGCGTGGTCCACGAGGGCGAGGGGAGCGCCAGCGAGACGATCTCGCGGGCGATCGGCGCCGATCGCTCGAAGATCTGGGCGCGCGGCCAGCTCGTCGCACGCACGAACAGCTGCCGCGCCCGCCTTGAGTGCCGGGGGATGCTCGTTTCGCCGGCAGCCTCGATCATCGCCATCCCCGAACTTGAAGCGCACGGCGTGCCGCAGGCCGAGCTCTCCCACGAGGCCGCGATCTCGCCGATCGCCGAGGAGGAGGTCGCCTATCTGATGGCGCGCGGGCTCTCCCGCGAGGAAGCCCTGGCCGCGATCACCCGCGGCTTCCTCAACGTCGACCAGCTCGGCCTGCCGCCGGCGATCGCCAGGTCCGTGGACGAGGTGCTCGCCGCGACCCCCGCCGGGGCGCTCTAGGCGGGCCGCCGCCAAAACCGCCCGGACAATTGACATGCGCCGCCTCCTCGGGTACCTATCTGTGTCTGCGCCGGGTCGCTCCGGCACAGGGGCGGGCACCGTGAAGGGAAGCGCTATGACGCACGAAGGAAAACCGCGGATTCTCGTGGTCGACGACGACCGCTTCAGCCAGCGGCTGATGCAGGACATGCTCCTCCCGCTCGGCTACGCGGTCACCGTGGCCGGGGACGGGCAGGCTGCGCTCGAGATGGCGCGGCGCATCCGGCCCCACCTGGTCCTGCTCGACGTCGTGATGCCCGTCATGGACGGCTTCGAGGCCTGCGAGCGGCTCAAGGCCGACGCGGTGACGGCCCACATTCCGGTGGTGCTCGTGACCTCGCTCGAAGGCCGGGAGTCGAAGATCCGCGGCCTTGCCGTCGGCGCGAGCGACTTCCTCGCCAAGCCCGTCGACGAGGCGGAGCTGGCGCTGCGCGTGAAGAACCTGCTGCGCGTCGTGGAGTTCGAGGCTTTCCTCCAGCAGCACAACGAACAGCTCGATGCCCAGGTCCGCGAGCGGACGCGACAGCTCGAAGACGCGCTCGGGGAGCTGCAGCGCTCCCGCGAGGAGCTCAAGACGAGCTACCTCGACACCATTTTCCGGCTCACCACGGTCGCCGAGTACAAGGACGGATTCACCTCCGGGCACATCAAGCGCGTCGGCCACTACTGCCGCCACCTCGCGCGCGAGCTTGGCTGGAGCGAGGAGCAGCAGGAGTCGATCTTCTACGCCAGTCCGATGCACGACATCGGCAAGGTCGTCATCCCCACCGAGATCCTGCAAAAACCCGGGCCGCTGACCGCCGCAGAGTTCGCGATCGTCAAGGGGCACACCACGGCCGGGGCGCGCATCCTCCAGGGGTCGACCTCGGCTTTTCTGCAGCTGGCCGAGGTCATCGCCCTGACTCACCATGAGCGCTTCAACGGTGGCGGCTACCCGCAGGGACTGCGCGGCCAGGACCTGCCGCTGGCCGGCATGATCATGAGCGTCGCCGACCAGTACGAGGCGCTGCGCAGCGAACGCCCCTACAAGCCGCCCCTGACCCACGGGCGCGTCGTCGACATCATCACCCGCGGCGACGGACGGACCGAGCCGTCGCACTTCCACCCGCTGGTGCTCGAAGCTTTTGCGGACTCGACCAGGACGTTCGCGGCGATCTTCGAGGAGTTCACCCGGGAGCGCTAGCTGGCCGCTGAACAAGGCCCGCCTCGGGCGCCGGCTCGCCGGGCCCCTTGCATCCGGGCCTTGTCGGGCATCCTGCCCGTTACGAACTCTGCCGCTGAGCGGTCGCGGACCCGTTAATCCAGCGCCTGCAGGAACGGCGCGCCGAGCGCCTCGGCCTGCCAGTGTTTCAGAAGGCCTGCGCTGTCGCCCCCCTCTCGGGCGAACCGCTCCAGCGTCGCGCCGTTGACGAGAAGCCCCGGTGCCAGGCCGAGGCGCCGCGCTCCTTCCTCGCGCACGGCCTTGAGACGCGCGAGACGACCCGCTTCGGTAGCGCTGAGCACCGCGCGCCTGACGGGTTCGGAGCGCGGGCACTCCGGTTCCGGCAGAGCCGCGGCGCGCTCGAGCGCCTCGAGCGCGCGGTCCGCGATGCGTTCGAGCACGGCGCGGCCCGCGCCGGGCGTTTGCACCACCTCGCCGCGGCTCGCCGGCGGCGCCTGCGCCCAGTCGATCAGCGTTTGATTCCCGAGCACCATGAAGGGCGGGCGGTCCCACGCGCGCGCCAGGTCATCGCGCAGCTCGAGCAGGGCCTGAAGCCGGGCGAGCTGGCGCGGCGCCAGGCGCCCGGCCCCCTTGACGTCCAGGCACCAGGGCTTCTTCGGCGCGCCAGGCTCGATCCGCTCGAGGAGCCTGAATTCCTCGTCGACCCACGCCAGCCGGTCCAGCGCCGACAGCTCCGCCGCCAGACGTTCGGACAGAGCGTGCAGATGCGCGGTGTCCCCGGCCGCATAAGCCAGCAATTCTGGTCCCAGCGGCCGCCGCGACCAGTCGGCCCGCTGGTAGCGCTTGTCGAGCACCACGCCGAAGTGCTCCTCGAGCAGCGCCGCCAGGCCGAAGCGCTCGCGGCCGGTGAACTGCGCGGCGATCATGGTGTCGAAAAGGTTGCGCACCGTCACCCCGCGCTCGCGCTTGAGCAGACGCACGTCGTAGTCACCGCCGTGCACGATCTTGCGCACCGCGGCATCGGCGAGCACCGACTCCAGACCGTCCAGAACCTCAGGCGCGGCCAGCGGGTCGAGGATCGCGGTTGCGGACGGCGTCGAAATCTGGACGAGGCAGATCTTCTCCGGGTAGTGGTGGAGGCTGTCGGCTTCAAGATCGAGAGCCAGGACCGGCTCGGCGCTCACTTCGGCGAAGAACGCCGCGACCTGGGGGCCGCGGTCGAAAAAGCGATAGGGCGGGACGGACATGGGCGCAAACCTCCTCAGGGTGGATGCAACCGGGGGATTCTACCTCGCGGGGCACGGGAGCGAAAGTTATCCGGGACAGGGGCAGTTCAGCTCGTCCCGTTCAGGCAGTGGGGTCCTGACGCAGCGGACCTCCATCGTGGTTATGCCCCCCGAGCGGGCACTCACTTCGTTCCGCCGCTGGAGACCTCCCCTCCGCGCCACCCCTCCGCCAGTGGGTGCCCAGATGCGGCTTTCACCGGACGGCGGATTTGACCGATCGTCTCTCAGAGTTGCCCGGGATCCTCCGCCGCGCGTACAATCCACACCTGCGATGATTGCGACTCTCGAGTCCCGGCGGTGACCACCGCCCACAACAGCGGTGCCGCGCCCGACGTGCGGGCGATGTTCGACCGCATCGCCGGACGCTATCAGCTCATGAACGCGCTGATGACCTTCGGACGCGACAGGGCGTGGCGTCGCGCCGTGGTGCTCGCGGCGGCGCTCCCGGCCGGCGGGCGTCTGCTCGATCTGGCGAGCGGCACGGGCGACATCGCCCTCGAGGCGCTGCGGCTCGACCCGGGCGCGCGCGTCACCGCCGCCGACTTCTCGCTCGAGATGATGCGGGTCGGGCGCCGGCGGCCGGGCGGCGGCCGGATCGCCTGGTGCGGCGCGGACGCCCTGGCGCTGCCGTTCGCCGACGCCAGTTTCGACGCCGTGACCTCCGGGTACCTGCTGCGCAACGTCGCCGACCGGGCGGGCGCTTTTCGCGAACAGACCCGCGTGGTGCGGCCGGGCGGACGCGTCGTCTGTCTGGACACCTCGCCGCCCCCGGCCACCCCGCTGCGGCCGCTCGTGCGCCTGTATCTTCGCCGGGTCATCCCGCTGCTCGGCCGGCTGATCGCCGGGGAGCGCTCAGCCTACGCCTACCTCTCGGCGTCGACCGAGGGGTTCAAGACACCGGACGAACTGGCGGCGATCATGCGCGAGGCCGGGCTCACCGACGTCAGCTATCGGCGCTTCATGGCCGGCACCATCGCCGTGCACGCCGGAACCCGGCCGCAGCCATGAGAGGAGTAGCAGCGCATGTCGCCGTCTCTTGACACCACCGCCACCGTGAGCCGCCGCAACGCCTGGCTGCTCGCGACGCGCCCGAAGACCCTCCCGGCGGCGATCGCCCCCGTGGTCGTCGGCGCCGCCGCGGCCGTGGGCGACAAGGCGTTCTCGCCGCTGCCCGCCCTCGCCGCCCTGGCCGGCGCGCTGTTGCTGCAGATCGGCGTCAACCTCGCGAACGACTATTTCGATTTCCACCGCGGCGTCGACGCGCCCGATCGCAAGGGCCCCGTCCGGGTGACCCAGGCCGGGCTCATCCCGCCGAGTCAGGTGCGGCTCGGGATGGTCGCGACCTTTGCCGCGGCGGCACTCGTCGGCGTCTATCTTGTAGTCCGCGGCGGCGCGCCGATCCTCGCGATCGGGGTCGCCTCGATCCTCTCCGCGCTCGCCTACAGCGGCGGGCCGTGGCCGCTGGCGTCGCACGGCGTCGCCGACTTCTTTGTCTTCGTCTTTTTCGGTCCCGTCGCCGTGTGCGGCACCTATTTCGTCCAGGCTGGCTCGGTCTCCGGCACGGCGGCTGCAGCCTCGATCGCGCCGGGGCTGCTGATCACGGCGATCCTCGTCGTCAACAACCTGCGCGACATCGACACCGACGCGCGGGCGGGCAAGCGCACCCTCGCCGTCCGCCTGGGAACGCGCGGCTCGCTCCTCGAATACCTCCTGCTGCTCGGGGTCCCGTTTTTCATCCCGCCCCTCTTTCTCGCGACGGGAGTGCGCGGACCGCTGATCCTGCTGCCGCTGCTCGCGCTGCCGCTGACGGTCCCGCTGGTGAAAACCCTCGCCGCGCGCCACGAGGACGGCCCCGCGATGAATGCCGCGCTCGCAGGCACCGCGCGCCTGGCGCTCGCCTACTGCCTGCTCATCGCCGTCGGCCTCGCGCGCTGACCCCGGCGGGCACTCCATGACCCGGGTGCGCCTGCTCGTCATCGCCACGCTCTGCCTGCTGGCACTCGCCAGCTACTGGCCGATATCCGAAAATGGCTTCATCAACTACGACGACGACAAATACATCACCGAAAATCTTCACGTCCGGGATGGCCTCACGCCCGCGGGGGTGCGCTGGGCGTTCACCACCTTCCACGCGAACAACTGGCATCCGGTCACCTGGATTTCTCACATGATCGACGTTGAGCTTTTCGGTCTTCGCCCCGAACGGCACCACGAAGTGAACGTCCTGATGCACGCCCTGAACGGCATCCTCCTGTACCTGGTCCTCGAGGCCGCGACCGGGTTCACCGCGGCCGGCGCCCTGACGGCCGCGCTCTTTGTCGTCCATCCCCTCCACGTGGAATCCGTGGCCTGGGCCGCCGAGCGCAAGGATGTCCTGTCCGCGCTCTTCTGGCTGCTCGCGCTGGGGGCGTATGTCTGGTACTGCCGCCGACCGGCCAAACGACGATTGATCGCCGTTTCCCTGCTCGCGACCCTGGGTCTGATGACCAAACCGATGCTCGTCACCCTCCCCTTCGTTTTGTTGCTGCTGGATTTCTGGCCGCTCGGCCGATTCGCGCGGCTTGCTCCGCGCCCTCTCACCCGGCTGGTCGTTGAAAAGGCCCCGCTCTTTGCACTGTCGGCAGCCTCGATCTGCCTGACGCTCATCGCCCAGCAGCGGGGGGGGGACGCTTCCTCGATTGCCGCGCTGGAAACGCTGCCGTTCGGGCTTCGGGTCGCCAACGTGGTGTCGGCCTATCTCTGGTATCTCGTCAAGGCAATCTGGCCTTCGGAGCTCGCCGTTCTCTATCCCCTCTCGGCAAGCATGCCGCCTCTCACGCAGGTCGCGGGGGCGGCCGTGGTCCTCGCGGGCATCTCGATCGGCTGTTTTTCCGCCTGGCGCCGGCATCCGGGATTGACCGTCGGCTGGGCCTGGTACCTCGGCACGCTGGTGCCCGTCATCGGCCTGGTCCAGGTGGGGCTTCAGTCCACCGCCGACCGGTACAGCTACCTCCCCCTGATCGGGCCGTTCCTCGTCGCCTCCATGGCGCTCGTGTCGTTCTCCCGCCGCGGCGCGACCCCAAAGGCCTTGGGCATCGCGATGATCGCGATTGCGATAACCGCTCTGGGCCTCCTCGCCAACAGACAGACCCGTGTCTGGCGAGACGGGATGACCCTCTTCTCGAGCGCGGCGAGCCGGACGCGGGAA
>Ga0315271_10003039_pt1 | contig 10595 bp, 8 predicted proteins | sample C3_top_MG_FD_204664 | JGI IMG/M metagenome (GOLD analysis project Ga0315271, IMG submission 204664) | Sediment microbial communities from Yellowstone Lake, YNP, Wyoming, USA - C3_top | ecosystem: Environmental > Aquatic > Freshwater > Lake > Sediment | place: USA: Wyoming | collected 2017-08-01
CCCTTCGCCGCGTGTTCGGCCTCGATCGCGGTTTCGACCGCTACGAGGACGACCTCCCCGCCGGTCCCGAGGGATGGAAGGAAAGGACCGCGTCGGAGACCGTCCGGCTCGCCCTCGCCTGGGTTGCGGCGGCAAAGGCCCCGTGGTTTCTCTGGGTCCATTTCTACGATCCCCACGATCCGTACGAGCCGCCGAGGGCCTTCTGGCGGCCGGGCAGTCGTGGCGCCTACGACGGCGAGGTCGCTTACGTGGACCACGAGTTCGGAAGGCTTCGCGACGCCCTTCCGACCGGTCGAACGCTGACCCTCCTTGCGGCCGACCACGGAGAGTCCCTCGGGGAGCACGGCGAAGCGACACACGGCTTCTTCGTCTACGACTCGACCATTCTCGTCCCCGTCGTCATCCACCTTCCGGGAGCAGTCCGGCCGGCGAGATGGGAGGAACCCGCGCGACTGATCGACCTGATGCCGACGGCCCTGGACCTTCTCGGCCTGAAGACGCCGTCCGGGCTCGACGGGGTCAGCCTCGCGCCGCTGCTCTCCGGAAAGCCCCAGGCTATTCCGCCCGCCTACGTCGAGAGCCGCCAGCCCTGGATCAGCTACGGCTGGTCGCCGCTTCGGGCCGTCCGCCACGAAGGGTGGAAGCTCGTGGCGGCGCCGCGCCCGGAGCTCTATCGCCTGGCCGCCGACCCGTCGGAGAAACGGAACGTCTACGCGCTTGAACGGAAAACCGTCGCCGACCTCGCGCGCAGGATGGCCGAGATCGAGAGGGGTCCCACCCCCGGGTCCGTCTCGTCCAGCGACCCGGAGGCGCTTGCGCAGCTTCGTTCGCTCGGATACGTCGGCGCCGGCGGGAGCGACCGCGAGCCTCCCAGGGACGCTGCCGACCCGAAGGACCGCCTCGAGGAAAAGGCGGCCCTCGAGGAGGGAGAGCTCCTCCTCCGACAGGGTCGCTACGCAGACGCCCTGGCCCGGTTCGACACCGTCCTCGCGAGGGATCCCGGGAATCGCTTCGCGACGCTCCGCTCCGGAATCGCCCTGCTCAAGGCAGGGAGACTGCGAGAGGCCGTTCTCCGGCTCCGGCGGGCGGTGGTCGCCGACCCGGACCAGGCCGAAGGCCAGTACGCCCTCGCGGACGCCCTATTCCGTTCCGGGAATCCGTCGGAGTCGGTGCCCCACTGGATGGAAGTGGTCCGCCTGCAGCCCGGACGCGTCGCAGCCTGGTCGAATCTCGCGGGCAGCCTCGCGCGCTCGGGCGATCCGGCTCGGGCGCTCCAGTCGATGCAACGAGCCGTCTCCCTGGAGCCGGAGAATCCGGTCCTCCTGGAGAACCTCGCGAAGCTGCAGGAAGCAACCGGGGACGCCGCGAGCGCGCGAGCGACTCGAGAGCGAGCCTCGAGGTTGGGTGGAACCAGCTCCCCCTTGCCCTGACCCGGGGCGCCGCGTCAGTACTTTGCGGCCACGAACCCGTAGTAGTTGTCGAGGAAGTCGTCGAGCTTGAGGAACCCCGTCAGCGGGACCAGCCGGCGGCCCTTTCCCCAGGTGTAGATGCGCATGGAGATCGTCTTCACCATCCCGGTGCCTTCGGGAATCACTCCGAAAGAGACCGACGAGGTCAGGACCACCCAGTGGTTCGGTGTCACCGAGCCTGTGGACTCGGTCGACTTCTCCAGCATGTTCCCGTGGATGAACAGGCAGACCCGGTAGCCCCGCTGGAAGAGGGCATCCGCCCGGACGATGTTCGCCTCCTCCTCGTCGACGAGGACGCGGGCGTCGTTGACGACATCGGCGTAGCCCACCTTCCTGAACCAGTCTTCGAGCTCGCCGGGCAGGGTGATCCCCGCGAACTCGTCGCTGGCGTCCTGGTAGTCGAAGAAGTAGTTCTCCGAATCCCTGAGGCTCGCGAGGGCGATCCAGTCCGACGCTTCCACTTTCTGGCCAGGGTCGTATCCCTTGAGGTCGCTCCCGGGCGTGACCGTGATCTCGCGAATGTGTCCGACGCCGGTCTCGTAGAGCGAGATCACGTACCTGGCGTAGGTCATGGGGTCCCGGGTGGCCACGTCGAAGAGGAGCGCCGCCGGGCCGCAGAGACTCGAGACCGTCTGGTTGATCGCGCTGGGGTCGTAGACGCGCACCAGGAGACCCTCGGCGACTTTCGAGCGCGCGATTCTGGAGAACACGCCGGCACCCGGCCTCGTCGCGAACTCCCGGACCAGCTCTTCCGCCTGCCCCTGCGCCGTCGGCGGTGCCTTGTACTCGTCGGCGGCACACTCCACCTGGTTCCACGAGGCGCTTCCGACGGGACCGGGAATCGCGAAGCTGCGACCCTCGATCCCCGGTGGGATCTTCCCGCCGTGATGTTCCGTCCCCAGGGAACCGAGAGCGCGTGAGCCCGCCATCAGTTCCTCGGCATGAGGTCTTCGTCGCCGATGAAGCAGGTGATCCGGTCGGGAATCGACGGGCCGAGCTCGGCCTCGTACCAGAGCTGCCCTCCCCGCTGCTCGAGGCGGCCCGAAAGCACCGATGCGGCCTCGCCCCCCGGCAGACATGTCACCGACCGCGGGTTCCCCAGATGGCGTCTCCACCATCCGGGGGCCGGGCGTTCGATCGCCACGGCAAGCTTCACCCGGAACCCGGGACCCCTCTTCCACTCCCTGAGAGGCCAGAGCTCGTAGCGGAACTGCCGCACCATCCGCCCCTCCTTATTCAGGTACCCGTAGCCGACCTCCTTCGCTCCCAGCGGCTGGGAGTAGCAGACGGTCACCGTGTTGGTCCCCGCGCGAAGCAAGCTCTCGAAGCCGGCCCGGAAGAGAGGGGACGTCCGCGTCTCGTTCGACGGCAGCGTCCGGATCTCCCCGGACCTCAGGGGTGCGGCCGGGACCACCTGCACGGAGTCCCTGTCGGAGTTTGTCGTCGCCGTCACCGGCACCTCGGCCGGCAGGATGAACTCGAGCCGGACGCGGGACGCGGCCTCGGACGCCACGGAGTACTGCGCGGTGACGAGGCAGGAGTCGGACCCGCAGAGAAACGTGAGCGCCTCCCCCTCGACGGTCAGGGGAAGGGCCGGCCCTGCAAGGGCGGAAGAGGGGGGATCCGGGACAACGACCGGGGCCCGCAGGTTCGCGCTCGCCGAAGGACCGACCCCGAGCGCGACCAGAAGCCCGGTCACCGCTGTGATCCTCCCGAACGGCACGCCTCCGGCTGACGGGAACGTCATCTTCTCGATGACCTCGGCCACGGGGGCAGGATATTCCTTCCGGTGACCGGGCTCAACACGCGGACCCCGGACCGACGGCGGGTCAGGCCCCGAGCCGCTCCCGCAGCAACGCGAGCGCCCCGTCCCGCGCCGCGAGACTCCCCTTGCCCTGGTAGAGCTTCCCCGAGCCGCCGCCCCGCCCCCCGACAGCCTCGGCGACGGCGGCGCCGAGCACGCGGACGTCGGCCGAGGACGCGCCACCTGCGGCGAGAAGGAAGGCCTCGACTCCCTCTCTCACCCCTGTCACGAAGACGATTCCCGGCACGGGAAGCGCGGTGAAGCGCTTGCCGACGCGCTGAAGGAAGGCGAGGTCGCGCCCATCGAAGTGGGCCTGGGCAACCGGGACTCCCGCCGCCGCGAGCGCCTCGGCCTTCGCGTCGGCGAGCTCCTCCTCCGCCGCGCGACAAGCCTTCTGGGCGTCCGAAAGCTGGACGAGCTTCGCCTCGACGGCCTCCGCGAGCCCCGCGTCGGGAGCCCCGAGAAGGGCCCGAAGCCTCCCGCTGCGCTCCTCGTGGGAACCGAGCCGCCGGCGGACCCGCCCGCCGGCGACGAAGAAGAGCCGCGTCCCTCCGCGAAGCCGTTCCGTACCGAGGAGCTTCAGCGCCTCGATCTCGCTCGTCGCGCGAAGGTGCGTCCCTCCGCAGGTGTTGAGGTCGATCCCCTCGATCGCGACGAGCCGCACGTCGCCCTCGTGACCCTCCGGCAGACCGCGGGTCCGCACCGGGAGGGACGCCATCTCCTCGCGGGGGACGCGGCGGTGCGTCACCGGACGAGCCGCGCGGACCTCCGACGCGACGACCTCCTCCAGACGAAAGAGGTCCGCTGGGGTGATCGACGCGGCGGCCAGCTCGATGTCGCACGTCTCCGGCCCGAGGTGGAAGGCCGTCGTCTCCCAGCCGAGCCGGTCGGCGGCCACCGCCGTCAGGAGGTGCTGGGCGGTGTGCTGCTGCATGTGGTCGAAGCGCCGGCCCCAGTCGAGCCGCGCGACCGCCGGCCCCTCGGAGACGGGCGCGGAGAGGAAATGGCGGAGCGCGCCGCCGACGGACTGGACGTCGAGGACCTGTACGCCGCCGAGGAGGCCGTGGTCGGCCGGCTGCCCACCCCCCTCCGGGTAGAAGAGCGTGTCGTCGAGGACCGCCCAGGGCCGCCCGCCGTCGGTTCCTGATTCGACGACGCGGACGGACAGCTCGGTGAGATAGGGCTCACGCTCGAAAGCTCGGGGTGCGCTCATTTCCAGAGGTTACAGCGCCTTGCCCGGCGGCCCCGCCCGGAAGGGTGGCCCCGGTCGGGGCCAAGCGCAGAGCCGAATGTGCCATTTCCGTCGGTTTTCTGGTGACATTCGACATTTCTGTCGTATCTTTCACGCATGGCCTCGCCGCCGCCTTCCAGCCTCCAGGCGCTCCGCGAGATCGCGCGAGCCCTCTGCCAGACCCTCGACCGGACCTCGGCCGTCGCCCGGGTCGTCGAGCTGCTCGAGGACGAGCTCGGAACGCTCGCCGCGACCGTGGCGCTCGCCGACCCGGATTCGAGAGACCTCAGGATCGAAGCCGCCTCGGGACTGGCACGCGATGCCGCGCGACGGGCCCGCTTCCACCCCGGCGAGGGGATCACCGGACGGGTCTTCGACACCGGGCGGCCGGTCGTTCTCCCCGACGCGGCGAAAGAACCTCTCTTCCTCGACCGCTCGGGCCTCCTCGCCGCAGCCCGCAAGCGCCGCCGCGACGTGGCGTTCGTCTGCGTCCCGATCCCGGGCGAGAAGAAGAGGGCCGGCGTGCTCGGCGCGGCCTTCCCGCGCGACCCGCACCGCGACTGGGACGAGGTCGCGGCGGTCCTGGAGGTGGCCGCCGCGATCCTCGGCCAGACGCTTCGAGCGCACGGGCTCGTGGAAGCCGAGCGCCAGCGTCTCCAGGCCGAGAACCGGCTCCTGAAGGAAGAGCTTCGCGAGCGCTACGAGCTGCGAAACCTCGTCGGCAACAGCGCGCCGATGCGGCAGGTGTACGAGCTCGTCGCGCAGGCGGCCCCGTCGAGCGCGACGGTCCTGCTCCGTGGGGAATCCGGAACGGGAAAGGAGCTCGTCGCGCACGCGATCCACTACGGATCGCCGCGGTCGGCCCGCCCGTTCGTGAGGGTCAGCTGCGCGGCGCTTCCGGAGAGCCTCGTCGAGTCGGAGCTCTTCGGCCACGAGGCAGGTGCCTTCACCGGCGCGCGGGGGCGCCGTCCGGGACGGTTCGAGCTCGCGGACGGAGGCACGCTCTTCCTCGACGAGGTGGGCGAGATCTCACCCGCCATCCAGGTCAAGCTCCTGCGCGTCCTCCAGGAGCGGGAATTCGAGCGGGTCGGCGGGACGGAGCCCGTCCGCGTCGACGTGCGGCTCATCGCCGCGACGAACAAGGACCTCGAGGCGGCGATGCGCGCCGGGACCTTTCGAGAGGACCTGTTCTACAGGCTCGACGTCTTCTCGATCTTCGTCCCGCCCCTGCGCGAGAGGCGAACCGACATTCCGCTCCTGGCGGACCACTTCGTCGAGAAGCTGGCCCGGGAGCACCGCAAGGACGTGAGGAGGATCGCCACGACCGCGATCGACGTCCTGATGAGCTACCACTGGCCGGGAAACGTCCGCGAGCTCGCCAACTGTATCGAGCGGGCCGTCCTCGTCTGCGAGGGAGGCGTCATACACGCCCACCACCTTCCGCCGACGCTCCAGACGGCAGAGGTCTCCGGAACGCTGCCCCAGACGTCCCTCGAAGCGGCTCTCGGCACCTTCGAGAAAGACCTTCTTCTCGACGCGGTCAAGATCGCCCGGGGGAACCGCGCCCGCGCGGCCCGGCTGCTCCAGACCACCGAACGGATCCTCTCGTACCGGCTCAAGCGCCACGGGATCGAGCCCGAACGTTTCCGTCCCTGAGAACCCTACTTCCTCGTCGCCTTTGGACAGGTCTGCGACAACTTTGTCGCCTTCAGGCCTGTCGCCGACACCCCTTCAGGCGAGCCATAACACTCTGAACGGCAGACATTTCCAGGAGTCCGGCCCCTGCATTGCGGTCGAGCACACCGATTGCTTACGGCCGGGCCACGCCCATCGGGCGAAGGAAATGGAGGCCTCATGACCCATCGTCCCGGACCCCCCGCCGCCGGTGGAGAGATTCGATGAACGGGGCCGACACCGCCTGGATGCTCCTCTCCACGGCGCTCGTCCTTCTCATGACACCGGCTCTCGCGTTCTTCTACGGCGGACTCGTCCGGTCGAAGAACGCGCTGAACACGATGATGATGAGCGTCGCCTCCCTCGGGTTCGTCGGCGTGGCCTGGGCTCTTCTCGGCTACTCGCTCTCCTTCGCCCCGGGCTCGCCAGGCATCGGCGGCCTTTCGTGGGCGTTCCTCTCCGGCGTCGGCCTCGATCCGGGGCCGTCCGCCACGACCATCCCGCACCTCCTCTTCCTGGCCTACCAGGGGACGTTCGCCATCGTCACGGCCGCGCTCATCTCGGGCGCCATCGTGGAGCGGATGCGGTTCGGCCCCTATCTTCTGTTCATCACCCTCTGGTCGCTCCTCGTCTACGCGCCGGTCGCCCACTGGGTCTGGGGCGGCGGCATGCTCGCGACGCTGGGCGCGCTCGACTTCGCCGGCGGAACCGTCGTCCACGTCAACGCGGGGGCCGCGGCGCTCGTCGCGGCAATCGTCCTCGGCCCGAGGAAGGACTACGCCCGCCAGGCGATGCTCCCCCACAACGTCCCGTTCACGATTCTCGGGGCCGGTCTGCTCTGGTTCGGGTGGTTCGGCTTCAACGGCGGCAGCGGGCTTGCGGCGAACAAGGCGGCGGTGCTGGCCTTCGTCAACACCTTCCTCGCCCCGACCGCCACGCTCGTCGTCTGGACGCTCCTCGACCTCGCCCGCAACCGGAAGGCGACGGCGGTCGGTGCCGCCACCGGAATCGTGGTCGGTTGCGTCGCCATCACTCCGGCGGCCGGGCTCGTCTCTCCCGTCTCCGCCCTCGCCCTCGGGGCCGTCGCGGCCCTACCGTCGTACTTCGCGATCGTCTGGCGCGCCCGGACCCGCCTCGACGACTCCCTCGACGTCGTCGCCGCGCATGGGCTCGGCGGGCTCGTCGGAGCGCTTCTGACGGGCGTCCTCGCACAGGCTTCGTGGGGCTCGCCCGCCAACGGCCTCCTCTTCGGGAACCCGCGGCAGCTCCTCGTTCAGGCCATCGCCTGCCTCGTGTCCGTCGTCTGGAGCGGTGGCGTCACGTTTCTCCTCCTGAAGGCGATCGGGGTCGTTCACCCGCTCCGGGCGAACCGTGGGGAGGAGGGCCTCGGTCTCGACGTCAGCCAGCACGGCGAGGAGGCCTACACCTCGGGAGAGGGCGCGCTCCTTCTCCTGCGCGAACCCGTATCCGTCTCGCTCCGGGTCCCGGCAGGACCCGCCGTCCCCTCGGAGGTGCGTTCGTGAAGCTCGTCGTGGCCGTCATCCGACCCGACAAGGTGAACGACGTCCTGGAGGCCCTCTTCCGCGCCGACGTCCAGGGCCTGACGATCTCGCGCGTGCAGGGGCACGGGGGCGAAACGGAGCGCGTGGAGACCTACCGCGGGACGACGGTCAAGATGGAGCTCTCCGAGAAGGTGCGAGTCGAGATCGGCGTCTCGAACCACTTCGTCGACCGGACGGTGTCGACGATCGTGAAAGCGGCCCGGACGGGAGAAGTCGGAGACGGGAAGATCTTCGTCCTTCCGGTCGAGAAGATCGTCCGGATCCGGACGGGCGAGGTCGACCAGGAGGCCGTCACGCCCGTCGGAGTCGAGCCGCACCTGGAAGGGGCCGGGACCGCCGCCTGAGGGTTCGCCGGGGCCGGGGAGCGGGCATTCGCCTGCTCCCCGGTCTCTCTCACCCCGCCGGCTGGCCGTCCTTCAGGAGGGTCGAGAGCTCCTTGAATCGAGGGTGGTTCTTGTCCCGCGCCCACTCGAAGCCGACCGACTCGTGGTTCGTGATCGTCGCGCCGGCCGCCGCCATCCGCTCGAGCGCGTGACGGCGGTACTCCTCTCCGCGACCGCTGACCGCATCCCACGAGACGTGCGCCTGATTGCCCCAGTGGATCAGCTCGAGAACCGTCTGCATCACGCAGACGTGGGCTTCGATTCCGGCGACGACCACCTGGCGGGCTCCCGAGCGGAGGCGGGGGCGCAGCTCGTCGAGAGCCCTGAGGAAGGCCGGCTCTCCGCAGCAGCCGAAAGACGTCTTGGCGAGCGACCGCTTCGGGGTCGTGAGCGCCTCGAACCCCGCCATGACCTCCGCGTGGGTCGGACCCAGACCGTTCGGGTACTGCTCCGTCAGGATCACCGGCACACCGAACATCTCCGCCAGCTTCATCAGCCGAAGCGTCGACTCGACGACCATCCCGGGACGGTGGATCACGTCCATCAGCTTCCCCTGCAGGTCGATGACGACGAGAACGCTCCGCCCCGCGTCCAGCAGCTCCATTTCCCACCTCCACGGCGCCTTGGCGCCGACCCATGATGCCAGCCCTGCCCGCGGCGGCGCGACCCTCACCAGCGAAACGTCGCGACCGCCGCGGCCTCCTCGGGCATCTTCGGCGGGTCGAGGACGACCACGTCGCCCCCGCGGGACAGGACGATCTCTGCGAGGTCGTCCAGGACGTCGTCGTCCTGCGGCCCCGTCTGCCCGGCATGGAGCGTCACCTCGCCGGTCACCCGGTCCACGCGGCCGAAGAGGGGCTTTCCGTCGGCGATGAGAAGGCGTCGAACCCGCCCGAGGACGGCCGCTTCGGCGACGCGCGTCAGGATGTCGGCCGCGAGCCCCCGGTCGAGCTGGCCGCGGAACTCCGCGACGAGGGCCTCGTCCCGCGCGTCCAGCGCCCTCCTGGCCTCGGGAAGAGTCCTCTCGTGGAGCTGCTCGGTCCCGACGTCGTCCACGGCCCCCTCCACGAATTCGGCGTGAAGCGCGGGATGGCCGCACACTTCGCGGAAGAGCTGCAGCAGCGGGGAGGCCCCCGCCACGATCAGGGGCGCGCCGTCGCCGAGCACCTCGCCGAGCGCCGCACGGACGGCCCTGAAGAAGCGGAGCTGCTCTTCCCGGCGGCCCCCGTCTCCCTCGGCCGGCGCCTTGCCGGACCCGGACGCCGCGGAACGGAATCCGCCCCGGGACGAGCCGCCACGCCCGCCCGCCTTCTGGCCCACGGAACCCTCGACCCGCACCGGGAGGCCCGGGACGAGCCGCGGGACCAGGCCTCGTTCCGATCCCTCGAAGAGGGCGACCCGACGGGAGCCGAGCGAGAGGACGAAATAGCGGTGCCGGTCCTGGAGGCTCTTCAGGAGCGGCTTCACGTGGAAGCTGTCGGCGACGACGACTCTCTCGGGGGGAGCCGGCCAGAGCCGGTAGACCTCGAAGAGCCCTTCGGCGCGGAAGGCTGCAAGCCCTTCGGGACCCGGGGCGAACACGTCGGCCGCTTCCGCCAGGCCCTCCAGCGGACCGAGGAGCTCCTTCACGAGGCGTGCGTCGTACCGCTCTCCGAGCAGGCCCTCGGCCTGACGGAGGAGGGCCCGGAACCGAACCGGCGCCATCGCGAGGTCGAGACCGTGGCGAGGAAGCGGCAGGAACACGGAAATGTACGGTTCGGTGCGCGGCGAGAGGAGGTTGTGGAGGTCGTCGGGGGTCGGCATCTTCGGCATACGCGAGTCCCTCCGGTGTCTTCTGGAGAACGTTCCCGACGCCCTCCCGATTCCCGCCACTCTCCCGTCGCGAGACGCCTCGCAGGGGTTAGCATCAGCGGGTGTGGCGGACGCGCCCGGCTCTGATCGGGCTCATCTTGATTGTGCTGTCAGCGGGCGGGGCGTGCCGGGAGCAGGGCCGCAGCCGGGAGCTCCACGTCATCTGGGAGGCCGACCTCCAGACGCTCGACCCGAACGAGAAGTTCGAGTTCGTGACCGACACGATCGCGATGAACGTCTTCGAGCCGCTCATCCGCTACGACCGGCAGATGGCCTTCACGGCCGGTCTCGCGACCGCCTGGGAGATCCGGGACGGTGCTGTCTGGCGATTCCGCCTTCGCGAAGGCGTGAGTTTCCAGGACGGCTCGCCGTTCACCGCGGAGGACGTCGCCTTCTCCATCGCCCGCCTCAAGGCCCGGCCCGACCGCGACATCCACCGGTACGTCTCGGCGATCACCGAGGTCCGCGTCGTCGACCCGTTCACGATCGACGTGCGCTCCGAACGACCGGCCGGACTTCTCTCGGTCCTCTCGTTCATCTACATCCTCCCGAAGGGGACCGTGGAGCGTCTCGGGGAAGAGGCGTACTTCCAGGCTCCTTCGGGCACGGGACCCTACCGGA
>Ga0315271_10003040_pt1 | contig 10594 bp, 9 predicted proteins | sample C3_top_MG_FD_204664 | JGI IMG/M metagenome (GOLD analysis project Ga0315271, IMG submission 204664) | Sediment microbial communities from Yellowstone Lake, YNP, Wyoming, USA - C3_top | ecosystem: Environmental > Aquatic > Freshwater > Lake > Sediment | place: USA: Wyoming | collected 2017-08-01
CGCCTAGCCGCCCGGCGTCGCCGCGGCCCCCCTGCCCCACGGGACGCGGCCCCTCGCAGACGCAGCCGCCCGCTCGGGAACGAGCGGGCGGCTGCGTCTCGTTCCGCCTGGGTCGGTCCGAGCCCGGCGCGATCCGTCGTCACGGACCGCCGGGCTCATTCCGGCTGGAACAGCGCCAGGGTGTTGCCGTCCGGATCCTTGAACCACGCCGACTTCCCGATGCCGGGACTCGTCAGCACGTGGTCGACCATCTTCAGGTCGCCGAACTCGACCGTGTCGAACTCGATCCCGCGGCCGTCCAGTTCCCGGACGTCGGCCGCGACGTCCGTCGACCAGAAACGCACCTGGGTGTGGTGCGCCTTGTTGGGCGACGGGCGGCCGTAGAGCAGCAGGGTCGTCCCGTCTCCGCAGTCGAAGACGAGGTGGTTCTTGATCGTCTTCGGTCGAGGCAAGGACCGCCGAAATTCTGTTGCTTGCCGCGCGATCGTCGCGGCGGGCACAGCGATGCAGGCTGGGGTATACTAGAAAAGTCAGACCAACGCGGCTTCACCCGACGGCACGCTGGCCCCAAGGCCGAGCCGAGGAGCGTCAGATGAAGATCCCGCTGCGGTGGGTTTGGGAGAACGACCCCGAAGCACTCCCCGATGACGACCACGCGCGGTGCATCTCCGCGCACGGGGAGCGCTACGTGGCCTGCGGGGGGCAACTCTTCGCCCTGACGACGCACCCCTGCGCGCACCTCTCTGCCTCGCGGCCCGGGTACAGCGCCGCGGCCCTCTCGACGCTGCAGCTGGAGTATCTCGGTCTCGACTGGGCGCAAGGTCTCGGACAGCTGTCCTGGGCTTGTGAGCCGTTCGAAAGCGGGCCGGCCGACGGCGAGGCCCAGCAGGCTGCAGGCCTCGCCCTGCTGGCGACGGTCGCGGATGCACTGGCGGCGAGCTCGTCCGCTCGCTTCGAGTCGTCGTCCTCGCTGGACGAGTTCGACCACCGGAGACGGCCTCGGCCAACGCCCGATCGGCCTTCGCGCGGACGCACACCACGCCCGCGCCATCCGACGCTGTTGCCTCTCACCGTCGATGGCGGTGGCGACGGCCGCTAGCAGAGACGTTCGGACTGCGTGAGCCGGCAGGCCCTGCCCGTCGGGTACGCCGCCCGGGTCTCTTGCGGCCGTCGGACGACCAAGCCCGATGGGCGGTCGTGCTAGTCTGCGCGGGCGGTGCGCAGGTGGGACGCGCCCGCGCGGAATGCGACCCGAAGCCGGCAGCCGTGGATGAGGTGAACGCTCATATCGCTCGTCTGCTCGTCCTCACTCCGCTGCGCATCGAGTATGCGGCCGTGCGGCGCCGTCTGCCCGGAGCGATGGTCTTGCGCTCCGGGATGGGCGCCGCCGACGCACGGGCCGCAGCTGTCGTCGCTGCAGGCATGCCGGCCGATGCGGTCGCGGTCGCCGGATTCTGCGGCGCGGTCGCCGGAGGGCTGCGGCCCGGTGACATCGTCGTCGCCAGCGAGGTCCGCGGGCCTGAGGGCGTCACCGTCTGCGAGGTGCGACCGGTCGTGGCGGCGCTCGAGGCCCAGGGGATCGGGCGCATCAGCACCGGGCCGATCGTCTCCGCCGACCATGTCGTGCGCGGCGCCGAACGAGGGGTGCTGGCTGCCCAGGGCGCGCTGGCCGCCGACATGGAATCGGCGTGGCTGGCGGCGGGGGCGGTCGGGAGGCCGCTCGCCGTCGTGCGCGTCGTGCTCGACACGCCGTCTCGCGAGATCTCCCGGCCGCTGGCCACTCTTGCCGGCACCGGCGTGGCCTGGCGGACGCTACGGCGGGCGGCGCCGGCCCTGGCGCTCTGGGCCCGGCTCCGGGGGTAGGACGGCGCTGCCTTCGCGCCCGCAGGCGCGGCGATTTGCCAGCGGCGGGGAAGTCCTGTTAAGTACTCGCGTCATGGCCTACGTCTATCCCACCGCCTGGTTCGGCGAGCGCCTCACTCCCACCGCGGACGCCTCGCTGAGCATCACCAGCGCCGCCGTCCTGTACGGCCTCAGTGTGTACACCGTGCTGCCGGTCACCATTTCTCCGTCCGGCAAGGCCGGAGCCTTCCGCCTCTCCGACCACTACCGCAGGCTGGTCAACTCGGCGCGGATCATCGGCATCGACACCTTCGAGCCGGTCTGGAGCGAGGAGCGCTTCGCCGCGGCGATCAAGGACGTCGTGCTGGCGAACGAGGTCACAGAGGACGTCTTCGTCAGGGCCACCGTGCACGTCAGCGAGCGCTTGCCGGGCACGCGCTCCCGCGGCATGAGCACGACGATGAGCGTCTTCGTCTATGCGGCAGAGTCCATCCTGCCGCTGGACGGCGCGCGCCTGAAGACCAGCGTGTGGCGGCGGATCCCCGACTACGCGATCCCGTCACGCGCCAAGGTCAACGGGGCGTACGTCAACTCGGTGCTGGCCAAGCAGGACGCCATCGACGCCGGCTACGACGACTGCATCTTCCTCGACGCCGCCGGGCACGTCTGCGAGCTCAGCGCCGCCAACATCTTCATCGTCCGGAACGGGACGCTGATCACGCCGAGCACGGCAAGCGACCTGCTGGAGGGCATCAACCGCGACACCGTGCTGCGGATCGCCGCTCACCTCGGCATCGAGACCTGCCAGCGTGAGGTCGACCTCACCGAGCTCTACATCGCCGACGAGGTGTTCGCCTGCGGGACGTCGACGTACATCGCGCCGGTGATCGAGGTGGATGCGCGCGTCGTGAACGGCTCGAGCATCGGGCCCATCACGGCCAGGATCAGGGAGACCTACCTGGCCGTCCTGCGCGGCGAGGACGAGAGCTGCGGGACGCTGGTCACGTCGCTGGCCTGACGGCGGCGGCGCAGGCATTCCACGGCCGGAGGCGCGGCCCGGGCTCTCGCCCTGGCTCAGCCCCGGGCGTCGGTGGCGGCCGCCGGTCCGGCGAGCCGCTTCAGCATCTCGAGGTAGGCGCGGCCGCCCGCTTCCTTGCGCCGGCGGCGCAGGAACACCCAGTACCAGCTGTACAGCGCCATCGTGCCGTAGCGGAACGTCGCCAGGTACTTGAGCCACTGGCGGAACGAATAGAAGTGGGCGTAGGCGCCCCATACCTCGGTCTGCAGTCGGTCGGGGGTGATCTTCCGCGGCTGGAAGACAACGTGCTGGCCGTCGAAGCGGTCCCAGTGGCGGTCGAAGATGCGGCCCTGGGCGTCCAGGTCGTCGAACAGCGGCGTGCCGGGGAGCGGCGTCAGGATGTTGAGCATCAGTGTGCTGATGTCGTGCTTGCGCGCGAAGCGGGCGGTCTCGCGGATGGTCTCGGCGGTGTCGTTGTCGGCGCCGAGCACGAACATGCCGTGCGTCTTGATGCCGTACTTGTGCAGCGTGCCGAGGGCATGGACGATGTCGGCCACGCTCTGCGACTTGTCGAACTCGTCGAGAGTCTCCTGGCTCACCGACTCGAGGCCCAGCGCGACGCGGTCGCAGCCGGAGTCACGCATGAGGCCCAGGAGCTCCGGGTCGTCGGTGACATCGGTGCGCACCTGCGCCGACCACGAGATCTTGTGGCCGCTGGCGATCATCAGGCGCAGGAGCGTCTTGAGGCGCCGTTTGTCGGCGGCGAAGTTGTCGTCGTAGAAGAAGATCGACTTGGGCTGCTTGGCCTCGATCTCCGCCATGATGTGCTCGGCGCTGCGGTAGCGGTACTTGCGCCCGAACATGGCCGTCACCGAGCAGAAGTTGCAGCCGAAGGGGCAGCCCCAGCTGGTCATGATCGGCGTGACGCCCTTCTGCTCCGACGAGCCCGCGATGAGCGTCAGGTCGGGCACGGGCAGCGTGTCGAGGTCGTGGCACGGCTCCCGGAGTTCGTTGTGGACGGCCTCTCCGGCGCGCAAGAATGAAAGGCCGGCGATGGTCTCCTGCGGGCGTCCGCCCTGCAGCGAGTCGATCAACTCGAGCATGAGGGCGTCGCCGCCCTCGCCGCGCGCGACGTAGTCGGCGTGCGCGAGGGCTTCGTCGGCCATGAAGGTGACGTGCGAGCCGCCGATGATGGTCGGCACGCCGTGCGCGCGGACTTTCTCGGAGATCTCGTAGCCTGCCGGCGCGGTCGACGTGGTCGTGGAGATGCCCACGAGGTCGGCCGACAGCAGGTCGTCCCAGTCGATGGGCGAGAACTGCGGGCAGTAGATGACGACGTCATGGCCGGCGGCCTTCAGGCCGGCGCCGATCAGCGGCAGGCCGAGGCGCGGCAGGAACGTGTAGGACCACATGTGCAGGTGTGCAGGGGCGGGTTCGATCAGGCGGATCTTCATGCGGGGTCACTTTCTCGGGAATGGGGCGCACGGTCGCAGCGCCTGGCGCGGCCGATCCATGCGGGACTAGCGGGGCGGTCGTTCGAGGGTAGCCTCGACCTCCTGGGGACCTGACGGACTGCCGGGTGTCTGCTGCTGCGCGTAGCGCGATCCGCGGGCCCGGAGTCCCCCGAAGCGTGAGTGCTCCTTTCAGAGTACGGCAAACCGGCGCAAAGGCAAGCGTAGTATTCCGTTGACCGCGCCGTGTTGCCGTGCCTAGAAGACGAAGACCGTGCTCCCCATGTAGGCGAACTGGTACACCCAGGGCGCCTCGGGCATCGGCAGGCGCACGCAGCCGTGCGATGCCGGGTAGGCGGGCACGTCCTCGTACCCGTGCAGCCCCTCACCGTTGTGGAAGAAGCTCGCATACGGCATCCACGAGCTGTACTTCTGGGACCAGAAGCGGGTGGACTTGAGGTAGACGGACCAGGTGCCGGCCGTCGTCTCAAGGCCGGGCCGGCCGGTGGAGCAGTGGACGGCGCGTACGAGGGTCCCGTTGTCGACGCAGAGGGCGACGCCGAGGCTGCGATAGACCTCGACGTAGTGGCCGCTGGCGCTCACCGGGCGCGGCGTGGGGACCGACGCCGTGGCGAGCTTCTTCCTCGTCGCGACGCCGGCGATGCCGTCGCGCGAGAGGCCGTTCCAGGCCTGGAAGGCCATGAGGGCCTGCGAGGTGCGGTAGTCGGCCTTGCCGGTGACCGCACCGGAGGGCAGGTACTTGAGCTGGATCAGGCGCCGCTGGACGTCGGCCATGGTCGGAAGGGGCATCTTCTTGAGGGTCAGTCGCGCACGTCCCTTGACCGACTGGACGTTGCCCGCGAGGTCCTTGGCGGTGACCACCCACGTGTACTGGCCGGCCGGGAGCGAGACGACGGCCGAGCGCGAGTGCGTCACGTTGTAGGTGGTGCGGGCGATGGTGATCCTCTTCTTGGTGTTGTCGTTCTTCTGGATCGCGATGCTCACCGAGCCGGCGCCGCACGTCGGCTTGGCGTCGATCACCTTGAACGTGAACTTCACCGAGGTCCCGGTGTACGCGGTGAGGTTGCCGATCGCCCTGCAGACCGGCTTGCTGAGGTCGATGTTGACGTAGCCTGTGTGTTTGGCCTCCACGTTGCGCGCCCAGTCGGCAGACCAGTACTTGACCACGTGCGAGCCCGCGGTGGCGATGTCGAACGGCCCCGTGTACGTCTGCCTGGCGCCGCCATCGACGGCGTAGTACGTGGCGGCGACGCCGGCGCCGGCGTCGGTCGCCTTGAACGTCACCGTCTGCCTGGTGTGCCGCCAGCCCTTGGTCGCGCCGGTCTGCAGGCCGGTGGCCGCCGTCTTGGGCGCCGTGGTGTCCACGACGCCCCCGCTGGTGGTGGTGAGGATCGTGCCGGCGGCGCCGACCACCGCCCCGCGACCCGGGTCGGCGAAGCCCACGGCGGCGAGGTCGCGCGTCGACGCCGTCCCCGGGGCCGTCCACGTGACGCCGCGGTTCACCGACCGGAGCACTTTGCCGGCGGTTCCAGACGCCCACACGTGCGCGGCGTCGCCGTACGCGGCGCCGAGCAGGTCGCTCGTCGTGCCCGAGGCCCGCGTCGCCCAGGCGGAGCCGTCGGCGGTGGTCACGATCGTGCCGGCGGCGCCGACGGCGACCGCGTGCGTCGCGTCGGCGGCGGCGACGGCATGGAGGTCCTGGGAGGTGACCGACGTCTGCGTCGTCCATGCGGTACCGTCGGTGGTGGCGACGATCACGCCGCCGGCGCCGACGGCCCAGCCGTGGGTCCCGTCCGCGAACGCCACCCCGGTGAGGTCACTGCCGGTATTCGACGTCTGCTCACCCCACGTGGCCCCACCGTCGGTGGTGGCGACGATCACGCCGCCGGCGCCGACGGCCCAGCCGTTGGACGCGTCGGCGAACGCGATTCCCTTGAGGTCCGCGCCGGTGTGCGAGTCCTGCACCGTCCACGTCGCTCCACCATTGGTGGTGGCGACGATCACGCCGCCCGCGCCGACGGCCCAGCCGTTCGACTCGTCGGCGAAGGCCACGCCTTTGAGGTCGGCCGTGGTGTGCGACTCCTGTGCCGCCCACGTGGTCCCGCCGTTGGCCGAGGCGACGATCACGCCACCGGCGCCCACCGCCCAACGCAGGCCGGGGGTCGGGGCCGCCACTCCGGACAGGTTCGCGCTGGTGCCGCTCGCCACGGCCTTCCAGCCGCTCGCGGCGAATGCCGGCACGGCCAGCGTCAGGATGAGCGCGATCGCCGCGGCGACGATGGCCGTCCGGAGGATGCCTCGGGTGATGGATGTGGGATGCACGTCGCCCCTCTCGATGCGGTGTGGTGCGGCGGAGGCCTGCGCTTGGCCCGGACAGGTGGGCGTGGCGCCGACAGCCGCCGGAGGTTGTCGGCTGCCTATGATAGCGCCAGCGGGCCGCCTGGTCGTCCGGGCCGAGGCGGTGCCGGCGTGCCGGCGCCTCGGCCACGGGCTCCGGTGCTATGCTGCCGGCACCGGGCGGGGCGCCCGGGTCGCCACTTCGGGGGGTGCACGCCACATGAGATGGACGCCGCTGGTGGCCGCCGTGCTCGCGACCCTCGCCTGCGCGCTGCTCCCGGTCGCGGCCGTCGCGGCGGCGACCGACGTGACGCCCCCGGTGACGGTGTGTGACGCTCCCGCCGGCTGGCAGCGCGCGTCCTACGTCGTGACCTTCAGCGCCGCGGATGCGGATTCCGGCGTCGCCGCCATCTGGGCGGCGGTCGACGACGGTCTGCCGGTGCAGGTGGGCGCCGCGGCGGGCGGCTCGCTGGAGATCGCCGTCCCCGCCGACCACACGTTCGACGGCGCCCACACGCTGCACTACTACTCCACCGACGTCGCCGGCAACAGCGAGACCGCCCAGGTCACCCACTTGAAGGTCGACACGACGGCGCCGGCCGTGGCCGTCAGGGCGACGGCCGGCTACACGGGACGCGTGGTCCTGCTGAGCTTCCGCGTGCGCGACCAGCTCAGCCTGACGGCCCGCGGGCTCAGCCTCGTCGTGACCGATGCCGCGGGGGAGACCGTGGCGACCTCGACGCTCGGCGCGGTGAGCACCGGCGACTGGCATCGCGCGCGCTGGAGGCCCCTCGCCGCGGGCGAGTATCACTACTCCGTCGCCGCGGCGGACCTGGCCGGCAATGCGGCCGCCTCCGCCGCGGCCGCGATCGAGGTGAAGTACCTGAGCGGGCTCACCATCGGGCGCTCCGTCCGGCGGCGGCCGATCACCGTCACGCGCTTCGGCGACGGCGGCCGGCGCCTGCTGATCGTCGGCGGCGTCCACGGCGACGAGTACGGGACGCCCGTCGCCGCGCAGTTCGCGAAGTACCTGCTGGCGCATCCGCGGGCCCTGCCGCCGGGCACCCGCATCGACGTCCTGGCGTGCGCCAACCCGGACGGCTATGCACGCCACACGCGCGGCAACGCCCGGAACGTCGACCTCAACCGTAACCTCCCGACGAGGAACTGGCGGCACCGGCTCGGCGCCCTGAACGACCCCGGCGCTCCCGGTCTGACCGGCGGCTCGGGCCCGGGGTCCGAGCCCGAGACCAAAGCGCTCCTGGCGCACCTGCGCGAGCGTTTCGACATCGTCGTGAGCCTGCACTCGCGGGGCGGGATCATCGACTGCAGCGGTCCGGGCGCGCGCGCGGTGGGCCGGCGCATGTCCGCGCTCTGCGGCCTGCCGGTCAGCAAGCTCTGGTACGACGCCTACATCACCGGCTCGCTCGGGCGCTTCGTGCCCGAGCGCTACGGCGTCCCCATCATCACCGTGGAATTGCGCGGGACCCATCTCGGCGCGGGGATGCGCGCCGCATTGCTCGCGGCCGCCCGCTGACCCTGGGTTGTCGCGCGGAGGTGCGGCGAGTAGGCTGCCGCGCGGTCGTCCGGCCGCTTCCGTCGCTGGGCGTTCACGACGCGCCCCCGGGAGACAAGTGCCTCAGGACAAGCTGATCATGTTCGACTTCGACGGCGTGATCGCCGACTCGCTGGACGACCAGTCCCGCGCGTTCGTCGACACCCTGCGCTCACACGGCCTGGACGAACTCGCTACCCCGGCGACGTTCCTCGACTTCACGGAGTCCAACTGGTTCGAGGCGCTGGATGGAGCGGGGCTTCCCGATGCCATCGTCACCGAGATCGAGGACGCCTTCGCCGCGGTGCCCAGCCCCGGCCTCTTCCCGGAGATGGCCGAGGTCATCGAGAGCCTTGCGGCGGAGCATCCCGTGGTCGTCATCACCTCGAGCCGCACCGCCGACGTCGAGGCCATCCTCGACGAGCACGGCGTGACCGGCGTGACCGAGGTCATCGGCGGCGACGTGGAGCCGAGCAAGACGCGCAAGATCCGCTCGGTGAGGCGGCGCTACGGGGAGTCGCGCCAGGCCTGGTACGTGTGCGACACCGTCGGCGACGTGCACGAGGCGCGCGACGCCGGCGCCGTCACGGTGGGCGTCGCCTGGGGCTGGCACGGGGAGGAGCGGCTGCTGAGCGCCGGACCCGACCTCATGGCCCGGCGTCCGGTGGACCTGCTCGACCTGTTCTGAGCGCGCGCCGGCGCCGGCGCAGCGGGCCGCCGGCGGCCTGAGCCCTGGGTCAGGAGGCCGCCGCGTTGTCCGGCTTGGGCCGGCCGAGCGGCGCCTTGGCCTTGGACTTCTTGAGGGCCGAGGGCGGGACCAAGGTACTGCCGTCCGGCCTGACCCGCACCGCCTTGTGCAGCGCGCTGCCCTTGACCAGGTCGCTCCAGGACAGGAACCAGACCGTGTACCCGTCACCCCACGCGCCCGGCTTGGGGCTGCCGCTGACGGTGACGGGGTCACCCGGGATCGACATATCGTAGTAGGTCTGGGCGTGGTCAGGGGCGACGTTCACGCAGCCGTGGCTGACGTTGGCGAAGCCCTGTGAGCCCACGGACCACGGCGCCGCGTGGATGAAGTCGCCGCTCCAGGTGAAGCGCACCGAGTAGGGCACCTGGATGTCGTAGTCCGCCCCGACCATGTGCTGCGGGTTCGCCTTCTCGATCGAGAGATAGGTGCCGTTCGGCGTGTCCTTGCCGGGCTTGCCCGTGCTGATGGGCCACGTGGCGAAGAGCTTGCGGTCCTTGTAGACCTTCATCTGGTGGCCGCTGGCGCTCGCCACCACGATCAGGGAGCGGCCGATCGACCACTGCTGGCGGAGGGTGTGAGTCGCGTACACGCCGGGAGACAGCAGCACGCCGTCGAAGTGGCCGACGAAGCCGACCTTGACGTTCTGCGGCCAGTAGGCGCGCGGCCGGAACAGGAGCGCCTGGTCGCCGTCCCAGTACCAGGCGCCGACCGTGGGCTTTGAGCTCGTGAGGACGAGGGCCTTCTCCACCGCCTTCTTGTTCTCGACCGGCTTGCTGAACGTGAGCATCACCGGCATGCCGACGCCGTAGGTGACGTTGTGCCCCTCGAAGATCTGCACGCTGGCGGCCGTCTCCGGTGTGAGCGTGCGGAAGCGGCTCGTCTTGGTGACGGACCGGCCCTCGGCGTCGACCGCCGTGGCCCGGACCACGTACTGCGTACCGGTGGAGAGCGTCCACCGGCTCTGCCACGACGTCGACGCCGAGTCGAGTTCGCCGCCGACGGTGGCGCCGCCGGTCTTGGCGGTCACGGAGGTCAGCGTCCCGTCGCGGACGGTCACGGTGATGCCGTGGTTGGGCTTGGCCTGGCGCAGGCCGTTCCTGGGCGAGATCGAGATGTGCGCCGCCGAGAGCGTCGGGCTCGGGCTCGGGCTGGGCGACGTGGCGGCGGTGCCGGACGAGGACGTCGCGCAGGCGCTCGCGGCGAGCGCCAGAACGACCGCGGCGGCGGCGAGCACCAGCCGGCTGAGCCGGCTGAGCCGGCCGGCGGGGCGCCGGCGCCTGTTGTCGCTGTTCATCATCACCGTCTGCAGCCGATTCGTCGTTACCTTCCCGAAGGCCTGCCTGGCCGCGCCATACGCAGGCCGTTCACGGAGTGTTCCAAGGTACCTCTCCGCTGCGATGGCGTCACCCCGGGGCGCCGTGCGGAGCGACACTCGTTCCTGCCCGGCCGGCCTTGAGTCCAGTCGCCTGCGGCCGGCAGTGAGTCTGGCGGCTGAGTCCGCGCGTTCGGCGGCAGTCCCGGCTAGGATTGCCTCGCAGCTGAGCACACCCGAGGAGGACCACGTGCAGTACGAAGAGTTCCTCGCGTTCGTCAAGGGCCGCAGGACCATCCGCGCCATCAAA
>Ga0315271_10003042_pt1 | contig 10584 bp, 9 predicted proteins | sample C3_top_MG_FD_204664 | JGI IMG/M metagenome (GOLD analysis project Ga0315271, IMG submission 204664) | Sediment microbial communities from Yellowstone Lake, YNP, Wyoming, USA - C3_top | ecosystem: Environmental > Aquatic > Freshwater > Lake > Sediment | place: USA: Wyoming | collected 2017-08-01
CGCGCCCTTCTTGTAGACGTCCTCGTAGAACCCGAGCCGGCCGTCGGCGCTCGCGATCGCCGTCGTGTAGATGAGCCAGACGGGCACGCGCGGCTTCAGCAGGACGACCTTCGGCCGCTCGGCCTCCATCGCCGCGGCGATCGCGGGGGCGTCCCAGCCGGGCGTGCCCCTCAGCAGGAACTCCGCGAGGGCCGGCGGGTCCGACACGCGCACGCAGCCATGCGAGAAGTCGCGCCGGTCGCGCTCGAAGAGCGACTTCGCCGGCGTGTCGTGCAGGTAGACCGACTCGGAGTTCGGGAAGATGAACTTCACCTTGCCGAGCGAGTTGCGCGGGCCCGGCTTCTGGCGGACGCCGAGCTTTCCGGCGCGCAGCAGCTCGACGTTCTCCGGCGTCGTCGCCGTTCCGGGCCGGGCGTCGTCGTTCGTGGCCGTGAGCTCGAGCTGGTGCGACTCGAAGTACGCCGGGTTCTTCGCGTACGCCGGGAGCATCTCCTTCACGACGATGCTGCGCGGGACGTACCAGTAAGGCCGGAAGACGAGGTGCGAGATCTCTCCGCCCAGGATCGGCGTGCGGGACGAGGCCGCCTTTCCGACGACGACGGGCATCGTGAGAGACGCCTTCTTCCCGCGGTCGGCGATCGTCCACGCGTAGAGCTGGAAGGACGGGATGTTCACGACGACGAGGGCGTGGGCCTCCGGCACGGGGATCGTCGCGAGCCACTTCAGGGACTCCTCGATCTCCTGGAGCCGCTTCGCGTACGGATGGTTCAGCGCGACGAGCGTTCCCGGGCCGATCACGCCGTCGGGCGTGAGGCCGTGCCGGCCCTGGAACGCCTTAACGGCGTCCACGAGCGCGCCGCCGTACGTTCCGTCCGCGGGGGCGGCGGCCGAGGCGGGCAGGTCGCCGAGGTCGCGCAGGATCGCCGCGAGCGCGGCGACACCGGCGTACGGATCGCCGGGCGAGAGCTTCTTGACGGCCGGGAGCGGCCCCGGCCAGGGCTTCGCGGCCAGCTCGCGGTAGCGGGGGAGGTGCGCGGCGAGCCAGTCGTACTGCGCGACGCGCTGGGGAATCGGAGCCTGCGCGCGGGCCGGAAGCGCGCACATCGCGAGCGCCAAAGTACTGAAAACAAAGGAGAGTTTTCTCATCGCGGGGCGCAGGTTGTCCTATCCGCCGCCCGCTGTCAAAATCGCCGGTCTTGAAGGGCCCCCTCGACCTTTCACGGCGCCGCCTCTGCGTCTCCGCCCTCGCCGCCGCGGCCGCCTCCCTCCTCCCGAAGCCGCTGCAGGCCTCGCTGGAGAAGCTTGCCCGCGAGTCCGCGGGGGAGAAGGACGTGCGCGCGCTCGCGTTCCACAACACGCACACCAATGAGCGCATCGAATCGGTGTACTGCATTGCGGGGCGGTACCAGGAGTCGGGCCTCACGGCGATCGACTGGATCCTCCGTGACCACCGCACGGGTGACGTCCAGCGCATCGACCCGCAGCTGCTCGATCTGATGCACCTCCTGAAGGTGCAGGCGGCGGGCGCGGATTCGCCCGCCGTCTACGAGATCGTCTCGGGCTACCGCTCGCCGCGCTCGAACGAGCTGCTCCGCACCCGCTCCGGCGCTGTCGCGCGGCACAGCCTGCACCTCAAGGGCATGGCGGCCGACGTGCGGCTGACGGGAGTCCCGCTGCGCCGTCTCCACGCGGCCGCGCTCGACCTTAGGCGCGGCGGCGTGGGCTACTACACCGACCAGTTCCTGCACGTCGACACCGGCCGCGTCCGCAGCTGGTAGGGACGCCCTCCGGCCGGCGCCGCACCACCGTGAAGTTCGCGTTGACGGTGTCTGCGTTTCAGGTCATAATGACCATAGAGATCATATGAGCGTCAATAGGGTCCGCGCTGTTTCCGTTGTCGAGGCCAAGGCCCGGTTCTCCGAGGTCGTGCGCGAGGCGGAGGCCGGCGGCATCGTCATGATCCGTAGGCACGGCCGGGACGTGGCGGCCGTCGTGCCCGCGAAGGACGCCGAGCGCGTGGGCCGGCTCCGGGCGGCGGGGCCGGAGAAGGGGTTGGCGGCGGTCGCCGGGGGGTGGAAGGGCTCGGAGGACCTCGTCGAGCGCGTCGACGCGACCGGGCGGTCCGCTCCGCGCAGACGGCCGCGCCTCGGGCGTTGAATGGCCTTTCTCTTCGACACGGACGCCATTTCGGAGGTCCTGCGGGAGCGGCCGGCTCCGGAGTTCATTCAGTGGCTTCGCGGCGTGCCGCGCGAGGATCAGTTCACCAGCGCCGTCGTCGCGGCGGAGCTCTACAGGGCTGCGCTTCGGTCCGAGCGCGCCAGGTTCCATCTCGAGAACGTCGAGAAACGCGTCCTGCCGGGCGTCACGGTCCTTCCGTTCGACGTGGCGGTCGCGCGCGTCTACGGCGAGATCGAGGCCGGTCTGAAGAGCGGTCACTCCCTCGCGGACGCGGATCTTCAGATCGCCGCGACCGCGATCCGCCACGGCCTCGAGCTCGTGACCGGGAGAACCGGGCACTTCGAGACGGTGCCCGGCCTCGTCCTCTGTCGCATCCTTGGCGACCCGCGACCTGTCGAGCCGCAACCTGCCGAGGCGCAACCTGCCGAGGAGTTGCCCCGCGACATCCACGCCGCGATGGCCGCGACCGAGATGTACCGCTGGCAGCCGGAAGAAGATTGAAGAACTTCCGCGCGGGCCTGCTCGCGCTCCTCGCTCTCGTCTCCTGCGCGCCTGAGCCGGCACCGCGGACGCCGGCGCGCATCGCAGCGACGCCGGCTCCCGCCATTCCGGGCGTTTCGATCCGAAAGATCGTGCGGACGCTTCCGAACCCGCTCGTCGCGCACGTCGTCGCGATCGACCTTTCGAAGGCGACGGGAGTCCTGAAGGTCGTCGCCGAGCGCGGCCCCGACGGCCTCGTCGCAGCGACGGTGAGCCGGCTTGCGGCGCTGAACGGTCTCTCGCTCGCGGTAAACGCGAGCTTCTTCCAGGTGCCGGCTGGGAAGTACCCGGCTGCGGGCGAGCGCGCGGACGCGGTCGGCGGGCTCATGCTCGACGGCGAGTCCGTCGCGCCGAAGGGCCCGGGCCTCGGCCTCATCAACGCGGGGCTGTGCATGGACGGTCGAAACGTGCGCGTCGAGAAGGGCTTTACGTGCAAGGGAGCGCGCTACGGCCTCGCGTCCGGCCCGCTGCTGCTCTGGCGCGGCGAGCCGGTCGACACGGAGTTCGCGGACAAGATCTTCAAATCCCTCCGCCACCCGCGCACGGCGGTCGGCGTCGACTCGGCGAAGCAGAAGGTCTGGCTCCTCGTCGTCGACGGACGCCAGCCCGGTGTCTCCGAAGGCGCGACGCTGGACGAGCTGAAGCAGATGCTGAAGGACGAGGGAGCGATCGATGCGCTCAACCTCGACGGCGGCGGCAGCTCGACGCTGGTCCGGCGCCAGCCCGACGGCAGCTACAAGGTGCTCAACGTCCCCATCCACGAACGCATCCCCGGCCGAGAGCGGCCCGTGGTAAGTGCAGTGGGGGTGGTGAACCTCTAGCTGGAGGCGGATCAGCCGGCGGCGACGCGCGCGTCTCTGAAGAAGTCGGCGGGCATCGGTCTCGCGAGCTTCCAGGTAATCGCCATGGGCCGTTCGCCCCGATGACTCTGGTATTGCATGGGGCCTAGGAACGTGTACCCGCTCTCGTTGCGAGTCTGACGGGCGAAGAGAAGAACGTGTGTGCCGCGGGCCGAGTGGTTGATGTAACGCTGCCCCGTCTCACCAGCCTCTCTCGTGGCGTTCTGAGACTCCCAGTGAAAGAGGTCAGGCGAAATCGCGTAGTCCCGATAGAGGGTCTGCGGCGAATAGTGCCGCTCGTCCTTCGCGAGCGTGACGAAGAAAACGTCAGTCCGGCACGACGGAACCCAGAGCACACCGGCCTGCGTGCGATAACGAGCCTCGAGCGAGGACCGGCCCAGCGAGGCGAGGATCTCGTCAAGCGAGTACTTGGCGTGCAGCGAAAGAGGGACGGGTTCCTCCCAGCCGAGGACGATCTCAAGCGGCGTCGTGACGTGGCGAATGCGTTCTTCGAGGTACGTCGCGAGTTCCTGCACCTCGGCGCAGATGTCGGGATTTCGAGCGAGCGTCTTGAGCATCTCCGGAACGTTTGCCGGCGTCGCCTGTCCGAACAACGTAAAGGCGAGCCCGGCGAGGATGCGGCTCTCCTGCGGGGAGAACTGGTTCCTGCCGGCGGACGCGGCTTCGACCGCAAGCCTCAAGACCGCGAGCCACAGCTGGTCGTCGAGATGCTGGATCCGAGCGAGGCCGCGGCCAAGGGCTTCGCTCTCGGGCCCGGCTGCGGGAGCGGGCAGCCCCGCCTCCCTTCTCAGCGACATCCACGTCCGGCCGTTGCGATAGAGACGATCGATCTCGACTTCGGCATCCGAGAGGAACTCCGCGAGAGACACATCTCGACCTAGATCGCGGAGGGCGGATGTGAGACTTCGGAATGTCGAGCCGACAGCTTGGGAGACGTTCTCGAGGACGATCTCCCGCGATACGCGGTCGAGCTGCATCGAGCAGCCGCCTGGCAGAAACGGGAAATCCTCGCGAATTTGCCGCGCCACGCCGGTCCCGGAGCCACGGAGGAGGGCGCGGTAGCGCGCGTCGAATCGGAAGTTCCGGTTCGGGGTGCCAATGAAGTCGAGGACGGTGAGGCAGTCCTTGCCGTCTGCGCGACGGAGGCCCCGCCCGAGCTGCTGAAGGAAGACCGTCGCACTCTCGGTCGGCCTGAGGAAGAGCACGGTATCGATCTCGGGGACGTCGATGCCTTCGTTGAAGAGGTCGACGGCGAACAGCACGCACACGTCTCGGGACTTCAGCCGATGGAGGGCTGTGCGCCGATCCTCCTCCGTGGAATTCGCCGAGACGGCGAGAGCCGGAATACCGGCCTCGTTGAACTTGCGGGCCATGAACTCGGCGTGCGAGATCGTCACGCAAAAGCCGAGTGCGCGCATTGCATTAATGTCGGCGTGCTTCTCGGCGACCTCTCGAATGACGAGGCGGGCGCGGGCATCGTCGGCTGTGTAGACGCGCTCGAGTGCTTCGGAGTCGTAACCCTTGCGGCTCCATGCGACGTGCGAGATGTCCGTATTGTCGTGGAGCCCGAAGTACTGGAACGGGCAGAGCAGGCCGGCTTCGAGCGCGTCCCAAAGCCGGAGCTCCGAGGCGAAACGGCCATCGAACCGCGCGAGTACGTCCCGCTCGTCGGAGCGTTCCGGGGTCGCGGTGAGCCCGAGGAGCTCCACGGGGTCGACGTGGTCGAGCAACCTTCGATAGGTATCGGCCTCGGCGTGATGGAACTCGTCGACGATCACGATCTGAAAGTGCTTGGGGGGCAGGGCCTCCAGCGTCCTGGAAAGCGACTGGATCGACGCGAAAACGTGGCGGTATTCGGTGGGCCTTCGCCCCTCGAAGAGCTCCTCGCCGAAGTTGGCATCGTGTAGGACCGCGCGGAACGTCCGGAGGCTTTGCTGGAGGATCTCGCGGCGGTGGGCGACGAAGAGAAGCGTGGGGCGCTGGCCCTCCGTCGAGAGCCGACGGTAGTCGAGGGCGGCCACGACCGTCTTTCCCGTTCCGGTCGCCGCCACGACGAGGTTCCGGTGTCGGCCGTGAACCTCTCGCTCCGCTTGAAGTCGTTCGAGGATCTCGACCTGATGGGGGAAGGGATGGACGTCGAGCCCGAGAAACACGACCGGGGAGCCCCGCCGTGTTGCCGCGATGGCCTTTTCGAAGCGAATTGGGTCGTAATCCTCAAAGGACGGGTCGGCCCAGTACGAGTCGAACGTTGCGCGGAACTTCCCGAGAAGAGCAGGAGTCTCCGCCTCCGAGATCCGGACGTTCCACTCGACACCCTCGGAGAGTGCGGTGTGGGTGAGGTTCGAGGAGCCGACATAAGCCGTCGAATACCCGGAGTCCCTCTGGAACAGCCATGCCTTCGCATGAAGACGCGTCGCCTGTGTTTCGTACGAGACCTTCACCTGGGCGCCCAGTACGGCGAGGTGATCCAAGGCCTTTTGTTCTGTCGAGCCCGTGTAGACCGTCGTGATGATCCGAAGGGGGCGACCCAGCGCGCGGAACTCCCGAAGGGGCCTCGTGATGAGTCGGACGCCGTGCCAGCGAATAAATGCGCAGATGAGATCGATCCGGTCCGCGGAGGGGATCTCGGCCGCGATCGAGTGCCCGATGCGAGGTTCGCCGCGTGCGTTCACGAGGAGGTCACTTGCGGTGAGCGGGATCTCGGGTCGTGTCGGGTCCTCGACCTGGGCCGGGCCCGGGGGCCGACGGAGGATCGCCGTCACGAGCCGAGCCGGCTCCGCGATAGCGTCGTCCGGCGCCGTGGTTTCGCCGTCGAGTGCGCCGAGGGCCGTGTGCACCCGCCTCGCGACTTCAAGTTGACGATCGGTGGCTTCGTCGCCGGTTGAATCGGAAAGAGCGCGCGTTAGGAGCCGAAGCAGATGCCTAGCGAGAAGGACGCGCGCCTCCGCAGCTGTCGGTGTGGATTGAAGGGCCGTGAAGCCCTGGGACTCTAGCTCCGCCACCTCCCGCGCAAATCCGCGGGTCAGGAGCTCCTCGTAGAGCCCCGGGGGGCGCTTCATCCGGCCCTACGCGCCCCTCTTGTACAGGTACGCCGACTCCAGCGTCCTCACGCCGTCGTTGTCGCCGACGACGTACTTGCTGCCGCTCCAGATGGCGGCGCCGGCTGTTCTGCCCTTCGCGTCGACCGCGTAGAAGTTGACGTTGAACTTCGGGCGGCCCTTGTCGTCGCGGTGGCGGGGGACCTTGTGCGTCTTCTCGTCGATGCGCTTGAGGGCGAGGAGGCAGGCCTCCTCCGGGCTCTTGCCCTGCCGCATGAACTCTACGACCGTGTGCGAGCCGCACGTGAGGAGGTTTGCCTCGCCACGGCCCGTCGAGCCGCAGCTCCCGACGCCGTTCTCGGAGTAGATGCCCGCGCCGATCACCGGCGAGTCGCCGAGGCGGCCGGGGATCTTGAAGAAGAGGCCGGACGTCGTGGTGACGCCCACGAGGTCGCCCTTGGCGCTCCTGACGGACATGTGGATCGTGCCCTGCGGGCGAAAGTCCGCGTCGCCGTACTTCTTGATGAACTCCTGGATGGCCGGGTCCTGCGCTTCCTTGCTCGACTCGATCCAGTCGTCGCTGTCCGACAGCCGCTCACGCCAGTAGAGCCAGATCTTCCGCGTCTTCTCCGTCAGGAGGTCCTCGACGGGGAAGCCGTGCGCCGTCGCGAACTTTCGCGCCCCCGCGCCCACGAGAAACACGCGGTCCGTGCGCTCCATGACGAGCTTCGCGACCTTCGACGGCGTCTTGCAGCCTTCGAGCGCGCCGACGGCGCCCGCCCGCAGCGTGCGCCCGTCCATGACGGCCGCGTCCAGCTGGACGACGCCCTCTTCGTTCGGGATTCCGCCGTACCCGACGCTCATGTCGTTTGGGTCGAGCTCGTTCACGTTCACGCCGGCGATCGCGGCGTCGAGCGGGTCGTAGCCCTGGATGAGCGCCTGCCGCGCGGCCTTCGCGGCCTCGACGCCGTTGCCGGACGTCACGAGGACGTAGCCGTCGGCGGCTGGAGCAGGGGGCGGGGCGTTTCCGGCTGGAGCCGTGCTCTGGCCCTGCAGATTCTCTTCGAAGGGGGAAAGGGCGCTGGCAGCGCCCGCAGCGGCAACGCTCGTGAGGAACGTTCGTCGGCTGGATGTCATGGACAGGACGATACTCGACAGGGAAGTGGTAGAATTTTTGCCATGAAAACCACCATAGATTCCGCCGGGCGCCTCGTCATCCCGCGAGAGGCTCGCCGCGAGGCGGGCCTGGTCGCGGGCGCGACCCTCGAGGTTCGCGTTTCAGAGGGTCAAGTAATTCTCGAGCCCGAGACGCGCACAGTCCGACTCGTGCGAAAGGGCCGCCTCACCGTGGCGCGCGCGGCGGATGGGGGAAAGGGTCCAAGTCTCACGACGGAAGGCGTCGAACGCACGAGATCGATCCTGAGGCGACGGGGCTGACGTGTCTCGAGCGCACGGAGGGTTTCTCCCGGACACGAGTTGCATCATCGCGGCGATCGTCGACTGGCATGAGCGTCATGATGCGGCTGCCCGCGAGATCTCATCGCGCCTCGATTCGGGTGAGCGTCTCATCGTGGCTGCGCCAGCCCTCATCGAGACCTACGCGGTGCTCACGCGAATTCCCGCGCCGCATCGTCTCTCCCCGAGCGACACGCTCGCCCTGCTGGAAGCGAATCTCTTCAGGCACCAACTCGTGGCCCTCGAGGCGGTTTCGTACCGGGCTCTCATCACGGAGGCGCCGGCCCGTTCCATCGCCGGGGGCCGCACCTACGACGCTGTGATCGCCCGGTGTGCGGTTCGTGCCGGCGCCGATGCGATTCTGACGTTCAATGAACGCCACTTCCGCGGCCTGGCTCCGGGCATAGAGATCGTGACGCCGGCGCCCTGACCCCCGGCCCTATTCCTCCGGCAGCTCGACTTCCTCGGACTCCTGGCGGACGCTGCCGGGCAGCGCGTACTTGAGGATGATGTCGCCGAGGTTCTGGGAGAACGTCGAGCGCATGAGCACCTGATCGCAGCCGGACTTCTTGGCGCGCTCGATCAGCTCGAGCTGTTTGTGCTCGCAGTAGCCGACGACCATGATGTTCTTCGTCTTCGGGGCCTTCTTGAGGGCCGTGATGGCGGCGATCGGGTCGCTCCTGAGGGCGAGGTCGATCAGGACGAGGCCGACGCGGGCCGGATCAGCCTTCTTCTCGATCTCGGCGGGCGTGTCGAGGAAAACGCCCGGCGTCTGGCTGGATTTCAGCGCGTGTTCGATCTTCGTTCTCCAGAAGAGGTCGTCTGTCAGGACGAGCACGGTGCGATTCATGGTCCCTCCTCGGAGGAGGCAGACCCCGGTCCCGGGAGGCCCGGCCGTCTAGATGGGACTGCGTCACGCTGAAGTATAGCTGCGAGAGACGTTTCCCGTTCGACAATCCGGGCGCTGGAGTGTCAGACTCCGACCGTTTCCATGACCGAATATCGCCGAATGCACCGGCCGGCCTCACCCGCGACCCGCGGTGCAAGGAGGATTGTTTCCGCATGAGCGACAAGGATTTCAAGCCGTTCGTCCCCGCCGACTCCCAGATGCGGGAGTTCACGGGGCGGGCCCTCGTCCTGGGCCTCCTCATGAGCGTCATCCTCGGCGCCGCGAACGCCTACCTCGGCCTGAAGGCCGGCATGACGATTGCCGCGACCTACCCTGCGGCCGTCATCGGAATGGCGGTCCTCCGGATCTTCAAAGGCTCGCTCCTCGAGGAGAACTTCGCCCGAACGGTCGGGTCGATCGGTGAATCGGTCGCGGCAGGCGCGATCTTCACGATCCCGGCGTTCGTGATCCTCGGGATGTGGAAGTTCCAGGGCTGGAACGCCGCCGAGTACCTCACGGCGACGGCCCTCATGATCCTCGGCGGCTTCCTCGGCATCCTCTTCGTGACGGTGCTCCGGCGCGTGATGGTCGAGGACAAGTCGCTGCCGTTCCCCGAGTCGGTCGCGGCGGCCGAGATCCACAAGGCCGGCCAGCGCGGCGCCGAGGCGGCGCAGCAGCTTTTCAAGGCGATGGGCGTCGGGGCGGTCATCAAGTTCCTCGGCGATTTCGGGCTCTTCAAGGCCTCGAACGATTTCCACGTCGCGGTCGGGACGTTCAAGGAGAGCTTCGTGCGCCTCGGCCTCAAGAGCGACGCGCACAAGATCGAGGCCGGCGGCGTCACGACGATGTCCGCGCCTGCCGCCACGCCCGCGTACCTCGGCGTCGGCTACATCATCGGGCCCGAGCTGGGCGCCCTGAACTTCGCGGGCGGCCTCCTCGCGTGGGGCCTGTTCGTGCCGCTTCTCGTCTTCTTCCTCGGGCCCGCGAACATCGGCGCCTACACGGCCGCCGACGGCACCCAGAACTGGGCCGGCCTCGCGGGCCACCTCTACCGCTACATCGTCCGGCCGATCGCGGTCGGCGGCATGCTCGTCGGCGCGTGCTTCACGCTCTTCAGGATGCGGAAGAACCTCGTCGCCGGCATCAAGCGCGGCGTTGCGGACGTCAAGAAGTCGGCGGCGGCCGCTGCGGCCACGTCGCGCATCGAGAAGGACCTCAGCCTCAAGGTCGTCGGCCTCGGCATCGCGGCCGTCTTCATCCTCATGGTCGGCCTCTACTACTACTTCACGGGCGTCATGGGCGGCGCGTTCCTCGCGGCGCTCGTCATGCTCGTGACGGGCTTCTTCTTCGCGGCCGTCTCCGGGAACCTCGTCGGGATGATCGGCTCGTCGAACAACCCGATCTCGGGCCTCACGCTCGCGACGACGATCGTCGCGGCGCTCACGATGGTCATCATCGGCGTCAAGGGCGCGCAGGGCGTCGCGGCCGTGCTCGGCGTCGCGGCGGTCGTCTGCGTGTCGTCGGCGGTCGCGGGCGAGATGCTGCAGGACCTCAAGGTCGGGCACATCCTCGGCGGCACGCCGTGGAAGATGCAGCTCGGCGACATCCTCGGCGTCCTCGTCGC
>Ga0315271_10003043_pt1 | contig 10583 bp, 13 predicted proteins | sample C3_top_MG_FD_204664 | JGI IMG/M metagenome (GOLD analysis project Ga0315271, IMG submission 204664) | Sediment microbial communities from Yellowstone Lake, YNP, Wyoming, USA - C3_top | ecosystem: Environmental > Aquatic > Freshwater > Lake > Sediment | place: USA: Wyoming | collected 2017-08-01
GAATTAACGATAGGCCGGGTGGCAAAGCTGGCCGGGGTGAATGTCGAGACGATCCGTTATTACCAGAGACGGGGGCTGCTGGCCGAGCCGGACAAGCCGCACATGGGCTATCGGCGGTATCCGGCGGACAGCGTGAAGCACATCCGCTTCATTAAACGGGCGCAGGCCCTTGGGTTCACGTTGCAGGAAATCATCGAACTGCTACGGCTGGAGGAAGCCCGCGCCTGTGCGGAGACCCGCGCCCTGGCCGCCCACAAGATGGAGCTGATTGACCGGAAGCTGACGGGCCTCGCGGCGATGCGTAAGGCATTAGCTGGTCTGGTTCAGCAGTGCGATAGGAAACAACCGGCGAAGGGCTGCCCGATCATTCAGGTGCTTGAACAGGATTAAGCGTCCTCTTCATCCGCGAGCGCGATCCTGCACAATGTGGCCATCGAAAATGACCACCTCTCAATAAACATGGGGGCCTACGGGTACATAAGCACCGTCCATCAATCATCTGATTTAGGGACGGTGCTAGTCGAATTCTTGAGTCACCTGATTTCGAGAACTTACGGGAAGACATTTTGGCAAGTTTTGTGGACGCCGATAAGCGCGTGTTCTACGACCCTCCTCCAGCCGACTCAGACCCAATCTAGCCAAGGTTAGCGTGAAGCGCGCACCATCTCGAATGAACGGCCGCTTTCCGGCGCGGAGATTGCTTTAGCGACTGTCGCAAAGTGGCCGTTCTTCGACCATCGGAATCCGACCCAAAGCAGAAGTACACGACCGACCGCTATCAGAGGGGGGCTTACACCGATCCGCATAAGAACCCGTGATACATGGTTCCATTGTCCCAATTCATTGGACAAACGTCGAGCATGGCGTATTCTTCACGAACAGTAGTGGCGTGTTATACGGACAGAAAATGGCAGATCCAACTCGTATGCGGATCGGCCTAAACATAGTTAGATGGCCAAGAAGCCGGAGGGTCCCACGAGATGACGATCCTTTCTCACACTCCAGGCTCAGGGAGGTGGACCGACTACGGAAAGCGCCAGATTGCACTGGCGATGGTTCACCGTGGTGAACAGTTCTTAGGGGCAGCCATGCTTCTGAAGAAGGAAGGCGGTAACGGATACGTTTGGCGGCACTTGGTATGCCAATCCGCCGAACTGATCATGAAAGGTAGTTTGTTGCTTGTTGATTACGACCGCTACCAGCCCGAGCTGAAGAAGTTTGGCCACCAACTCCTGGTGCTCGGCGACGTGTGTGTAGAGGCCTTCAATCTGTCACCTATGACTGGCGCGCTTCGGACGCAGATTGCCAATATCTCAGATCTGTATGAGCATCACGAGCTGCGGTACGCTTCGGGGATGGACATCCTGATTAATCCTGACACGATCGGGATTGAGATACTGCTGGGTCGAATTTTTGCTGCGCTTGTGGTCATTCGTCGGGCAGTGGAGCGAAGCAAAACAACCACATGAAGTGTGCCGCCTAACCCACGCGCGCAGCTGAAGCGCGGGTCGCTAGAAGCTTGAGTTTTCCCAATGGAAATAATTAAAGCCTATCCACTCATTTTCTTGCTCACGGTGCTTCTGCCTTTTGCAGGTGGCATTGTTGGCGCATACCTAGGCTGGGATGCATTACAAAGCCGTGTAAAGGACGAAAAACACAAGAATACGGTTGAAGATCAACTCAATAATATTTCGAGATTACTCGTCCCGCTAACGGAAAAAGCGGAGTTATTTAAAACATATGAGCAAGTGTTAGCCGCTGCAAATGAAAAGGATCAATATCTGTTGGCAGTAATCTCGCAATATGAAAGGCTGAAAAAAGCAGCCGAAACCGTTGAGAGTTTCAGGGGGCACAAAGAATCCACTGAAGTGGAAGGCTTGGCCGAAACCATACTTAATGAGATACGTTCTGGCTTGCCACCAACCAGGGTTGACCCCAATCTCCCGAACAATCCTCTCATTATTAAAGCTGGTGTAAATATATATCGAGTGTTGTTTGAAGTGCCAATGCGCATCCCACCGCGACTCGAAATTTCTGGGCTCCCTCAGGGGGTTTCTGCCTTAGTCACGGAAAAGTCCAGGTTTGGCTTTACTGTAGTTTTTTCACCTGCATCGGTTCCAGTTGAACGATTCGGGTTTACTGCTGATGCAGAACTGTAAGCATCTAACCCCACACTCCAGAGGGACGCGCCCCTGAGCTTTGTCGTTAATGCGCAGGGCTGAGGACCGTTTTACGGCGGTGCGATTTCGGCGCCGAACGTCCGCACATGGGACAGGGCGGACGGAGAGGTGGGATGGAAGGCAGGGGCGGTTGTGAAGGCGACGCCTGTGGCCGATAACCGTCATGCTGAATTGTTAATGTTCGATTTAGTTTTCAAACTCCCTAAATATTAGTTGAATCCTTCTGAAGCTTCGTGTCTCATACAGGCAGTCGAATATGTACGGTCTTTCTCGGCCTAGATGAACTAGGTCGAGATCCCCCGTACTAAACCCCCCAAGGAGGTTCTCATGATTCGAGCATTGAGCATCGCGTCTGTACTGAGTTTCGCCGTGTTCTCTATGGGTGCTGCGTTTGCCCAGGAGCACACCCCTGCTCCAGCCGCTCCGGCGGCGGAGAAGAAGCCGGGTCCGGCGGACGGCTTTACCCTTCATGTCATGGCCCCGCACAAATTTGAAGACGGCACCGTGCACGGCCCCTATCACCATTACTGCAAGGGAATTTCTCCGGAAATCCTGCAATGCCTGCTGTTTGAATCGACCGATCCCAATGCGCGGCTCACGGATGTCGAGTATTTCGTGGCTAAGTCCATCTCGCGGAAGGATGTCCCGCTGAAAGCTTGGAACAAGTACTACCATGACCACGAGGTTGAGATTGCCACCGGTCGCGTCCAGATTCTCGATATGCCAGAAGCCCAAGCCAAGGAAGTCGCCGCAGTTGCCGCGCAGACAGACGGGATCATCTTCCATCTCTGGCCAGATGGAGCGAAGGCGCCCACAGGAGTGGTTGGTCACCCACAATCGGTCGGCCACAAGCATCGAACCAAGTAAGTTCAAACGTATAGATGTGGCGGGGAGAGCGTGGTCACGCGGTCTCCCCGCCTGTCTTCACCTCACCTGAAGAAGGATCACGTGCGATGACCAATCGAATCGGGATTACCTCAATTATTACACTGATGGTTGGAGCGCTCCTGATTACCGAGGGCCTGACATGGGCGGCTGACCAGGCGATCATGCGTCCACGGGTACCACAGGGTCAGATCGAAGCAGCTCGCGCCGTGACGAACCTTCTCCCTGCCGACGAGGAGACGATTGCGAAGGGCAAAATTCTGTATGAAGGGAAAGGTTTCTGCAAGGTCTGTCACGGGCCGGATGGGAAAGGGCTCGGGGCGGATATTGACCCGAGGACTCTGAAGGGCCCTTTACCGAGAAATTTCACCGACAAGGCTTGGCAAGCCGCTCGATCCGACGGGGAACTGTTCTGGATTTTGAAGAACGGCAGCCCGGGCACGGCGATGGCTCCCTTTATTCCGCTCGTACTGACGGAAGAAGAAGCCTGGCAGGTCCTGCGATACGTACGGTCATTCGGTCAACAGTAAGTCGGCCTTCAAGGACTGATGCTCTTTCCCCACCATTTCAATTTTCATTTTGCCCCATTATTCACGAGGGTTTGTGACGAAACCGTCGAGACGCCATGCGGAGCAGGCCAGACAGGTTCCATACCCGGCCCACGACGGGAGGAAGCTATCTGAAACAGTATGTTGACCGACTGACCGGAGAATCCGTGATGCGGCAGAAACGTTCATGAATAATGCGGGCTAGCCCCTCTTAGACTTTCGCTGCAGTCTTACTTGCCATGCGTCAGCTACACTCCGACTATGGCTCTGCTTTGCTACGGCGAGTAGGCGTACTGTTCGTCATTCTCGCAAGCCTGTGCCTTGGACCCTGGACAGCTTCCGCAAAAGAAGGCTGGTCTCTCGAAGGTCAAGGAACTCTTTTCTATACCGATGACGTCGGGTTGTTTTCCGCCACACGCCGGTTAAGCCGTGATGGCGACCCGACCCAACCGGCCATCGACTCGAAGCTGACAGACAAGGGATCCGACATGGTCTTCGAACCTTTGTTAAACGTAACGCGGTCGATGACGAACGGACTTGGCCGGCTCGATCTGAACGCGCGAGGCCAGGGCTTCATCTTCACGCAGAAGCCAGAATACAACCACGGCACGCTGCGAATACAGGCTATCCAGAGCCTCTCCTCCACGACCCGCGTCAAGGCGCGCTACTACTATGCTCCGAATCAGTTTCTCGGCGACAACGAGGAGCGGCAATCAGGCCAGCGACAATTTGCAGCCGAAAATGTGACCAGCCATATCTGGTCCACTCGCCTCTATCACGATGTGACCCCGGATATTTCCGTCCAGTTGCTCGGCCGGTACGGCCTGCGCCGCTACAACGAAGCCTTTTCAGAACGGAATATCAACCTCTGGACGATAGGCTCCCACGTAGGTTGGCGGGTCGCCCATACGATCATGCTCGGGCTGAGCTACCATTATGAACGCGGGCTTGCGAAGGGACGCAGCCAACCGCAGTTCAAGGACGATACCTCCTATGTCAACCACTACATGACTGCGGACGTAGACGTGGAGCTGACCGAACGGCTCTCGCTCCTCACCGCTCTTCACTATGAATTGAACAATTGGACCAGCGGGTTGGCGGGCGATGAACGGAACGGCGCCCATGAAGACATCTACCAGGGTGAAGTGCGATTGGCCTACTACCTGACAGATTCCCTTCAAGGATTCGGAGGATTTCAGCATTCCATCCGCAAGCAAAGCTTTGAGTCGCGTTCCACGAAGGAAAATAACATCGGCATTGGCCTATCCGCTCGATTCTGAAGAAGTTGTAGCCTGGGGTTTGACGGATGCGGTCAGCTCGTCGATGAAGCCCTTGTTCCGGGCCTTGCGGATGTTCTCTTTCCACGCGGCGAGTTGGGTTAGGGGGGTGTTGAGGATGTCAGGCATGGTGTTCTCCTTCTGTTTGTGTGAGGAAAGAAGAGAACGCATTACGCGCCCCCTCCCTGTGCTGGTTGCTCTGAATTGCAAGAGGTGATTGTGCCACGAACAGGCCTGAACCCTTTTCCGTGGCCATGCCTCTCATCGAGAGGCATCTCTTACATATAGGAGGGGCAAACAATGATATTCGAACAGCTGAATCCTCACGCCTGTCGGACCTATCTGATCGGCGACGAGAAGAGTCGAGAGACCATCCTGGTCGATCCGGTTCTGGAGCACGTCGAGGAGTATCTGAAGACACTGGATCAACGGAAACTCACGCTGACGCACGTCATCGATACACATACCCATGCTGATCATATTTCCGGTGGGGCGGCGCTCAAGGATAAGACGGGCTGCGAATATGTCATGCATCACAAGGCGCCCGCGCGCTGTGTCACCGTTCACCTGACGGACGGGTTCGCCTGCCGTCTCGGCAATATCCCAGTGAAAGTGATGACCACGCCGGGACACACCAAAGACAGCATCGCGCTCGTGTTTGAGGATCGCGTTCTGACCGGCGATGTCCTGTTTTTGGACGAGGCTGGAGCTGGCCGCACAGATCTGCCCGGTGGCGATCCCGGCGAACACTGGGACAGTATGCAGCGTGTGCTGGGCCTGCCCGATCATCTCATCGTATATCCGGCCCATGAGTACCGAGGTCGCCAGCCATCGAGTTTGAAAGACCAGAAACTCCGCAACCCCAATTTGAAGCCTCGCACCAAACAGGAGTACATCGACTATCTGGAAGGGCTCACTCTTGGCCCCGCCGATTGGATGAAGGAAGTGCTGAAGGCCAACTATGCCTGCGCCCGCGATCCCAAGGCGGCCTGGATTCCGGTTGACGTGCCGGCCTGTGAGGTCAAGGGGACGTTGGAACTTGGCGCGAACGACCAGCAGGTCACGGGGATTCCCGTGGAAGAAGTCTCACGCAAACTCGCTGCAGGGACCAGCCTCTTTCTGCTCGATGTGCGCGACCTCTACGAGCTGAGCGGGGAACTGGGTCATATCACAGGGGTAACCAATATCCCGGTCACCGCACTGTCGCATCGGCTGTCCGAGTTGGAAGCGTATCGTGATCGAGAGATAGTCGCCATCTGCAAGGCAGGAGGACGAGCCCATACCGCCGCGCAAATTCTCATGCAGGCCGGTTTCCCAAAAGTTCAGGTCATGATGGGCGGGATGCAGGGGTGGAAACAGGCGGGATTTCAGGCGGAGGCGTGAGGGGTTGGTGCAGATCAAGAGAGTCGGGATGTGTGCTACGCGTGATGAGCAGCGCCTCACGGGCGACGACTGACCAATGAACATTGAGCATGCAGGATTAGCCGTTCTGTCAGGTGGATTGATCGGTCTCGCGCTCGGGGCCACCGGCGGGGGCGGTTCCCTCCTGGCGATTCCGCTGCTGGTGTACGTGCTTGGCGTGAAGGTGCAGCCCGCCACTGTTCTGTCGTTGATGGTGGTCGCGGCTTCGGCGTTGATCGGCGTGTATCAACGAAGAGCGTCCGGTGAGGTGAGGGTGAAGCCCGGATTGATCTTCAGCGGCACCGGCGCAGTCGGTGCCTGGGTTGGCGCATTCGGGCACCGGTTCGTGCGAGGAGAAGCGGTGCTTCTGTTGTTCGGCGCCCTGATGATCGTGGCGGCCTGGCAGATGTGGCGGCGCAGCGGTCACGTTGAAGGACGGGTTAGCGGGGAGAGTTGTGCTGAGCGCTTTCCGCGCTCCTGCTGGATCAAGGTCTCGCTGATCGGCGTGGTCGTCGGGCTGTTGACTGGATTCTTCGGAGTTGGCGGTGGCTTTGTGATTGTGCCGGCGCTCGCACTGGTGTTGGGGTTTCCCATGCGAATGGCTGTGAGTACCTCGCTATTGATTATCGCGCTCGTCGCCGTCGGAGGGTTGGTCGGCCATCTGCAAACGGGGCAGGTAGATTGGCCGCTCACCGGTCTCTTGCTGCTCGGCAGCGCCATCGGTATGACCGGAGGATTGTGGGGTGCGCGCCGGGTCTCGTCGGCGACGTTGGCAAAGAGTTTCGCTGCCGGCACAATCGGGGTTGCCATCGTCATGATGATTCACAACGGCATGAAGCTGTTCGGGGGAAGCGTATGAATCAGAAAACCGGGCCGAAAGACCAAGGCACTCCGGTTCTCGCTGCCAGTCGGAACAGGCCGTGCTCTGTTTCACAGAGTTTTGACACGCCCTCGCTCATCGGGCTGAGGCGTTTCCATTACACTGCTCGGCTGTTAGCTTTCGCCAGTCTGGAAACGACGCGTGCATCCTTGGAGTTTGAAAGGCCCCTTACCGAGAAATTTCACCGATAAGGCGTGGCAGGTTGTCGCCTTGTGCGACGGCGATGCTTCTGGTGTCTGGGGTATGAGTCCCCAAGCCATCGTATAGTTCCTCTCTTTATCTCTCTGCCTAACCATTTAGCCCATAAACGGCAGTTGAAGCAGAGGACTGCTCCGTTATAGCCTTGGTGGGAGCGGAGTGGCGGCGCATTTCTTGGTACGAAGGGAGTAACCCAATGGGTGACGCACCACGCAAGGCCTTGGTCGGGTCCCGGCAGTCGATTGCGCTCGATACGTTCGGGGGCCGGATCCACGTGGAGTGGGACCCTGCCGCAGCCGTGACCCCGCTCGGCCAGCTGCCGTTCTTCATCGAGTTTCTCAAGGTGAGCGGCCTGTTCGAGGCCTGGGTGGTGGATTGCCCGCTGTACCGTTCTGGCATCAATCTCTTCAGGCTCGGCGGGATCCGGCGGCGCTATTCCACGCCGGTTAACGCTGATCCATCAATGCGGCAGGGCTGAGGACCGCTTATGGCTGTGCGGTCTCGGCGCCGAACGTCCGCTCGTGGCCGTTCTGCGACCGTCGGTATCCGACCCAAAGCAGAAGTACACGACTGACTGCTATCAGATGGGGCTTACGCCAAACCGCATAAGAACCCGTGATACATGGTCCCGTAGTCGCAACTCATTGAACAAGCGTCGATTGTGGCGTATTGTTCGCGATCATTGAAGGTATGTTACGCGGATACACACATACGTTTGAGTGAGGGCCTCTCGATGAGTACAGTTCAACCTGGCATATTGGCAGTCGTGCCTCGACTCGCTCGCTATCTCGTCTTTTCGCTTGCACCGTCGTCAGAGCCTCATGAGGCGTTACTGCGCTTATGTGAACACGCAGATGGAGAACACACGGTCATCGGAATTGGGCAGTCGACCCTGCTGGCCTTAGGCAGAAGAATTGAGGGGCTCCGCGTTTTCCCATGTTATTCGGAGGCAGGCATCGACGTGCCGTCCACACCAGGCGCGTTATGGTGCTGGTTGCGAGGGGAGGACCGGGGGGAACTTGTGCATCGGACGAGATCCATTGCACGCACCGTCTCTCCTACCTTCAGATTGGAGAAGGTGATCGATGCGTTTCAATATGGGCCGAGCCTTGATCTGACGGGCTATGAGGACGGGACTGAAAACCCTACCGGCGAGCACGCCTACGCGGCAGCGGTTACACAAGAACAAGGCGAAGGTCTCGACGGTTCCAGTTTCGTGGCGGTCCAGCAATGGGTGCACGACCTGACGCGCTTCGAGTCCATGTCGGGTTTGGAGCAGGATCACACCATTGGACGCAGGAAAAGTGACAACCAAGAAATTGACGATGCGCCGGCGTCGGCGCATGTGAAACGAACGGCACAGGAGAGTTTTGAACCAGAAGCGTTTGTCCTGAGGCGGTCAATGCCCTGGGCTGATGCAACAGGGGAGGGACTGGTGTTCGTGGCATTCGGCCAGTCCTTCCAGCCGTTCGAAGCCTTGCTCAGAAGAATGGTCGGGGCAGATGATGGCATACCGGATGCGTTATTCACATTCACCCGTCCGATTTCAGGCCACTACTTTTGGTGCCCACCGATGCATAATGGGAAGCTGGACCTGAGGGCACTTGCGCTCTAGTGCCCTGCCCTGCCGAGAAGTTGGATAGGAACCATGGCTCGTGATGATCTGTCGGTCGCTCAGAAGTGGAGGGCGTCCTTATCCGTGACCTGCTCGACGATCGTTGGAGATAGGAGGAGTTCGGTTATAAATACACGCATCATATCGGCTCGTTGTCGGTGAGCATTTCCAGATCCGGAATCTTCAACGACTGCACCGCCTTCTGAATCACCTCGATCACACGCGGCCTGGTAAATCCTCGCCGCCAGGCCAGGCCAATGCGCCGCCCAGGGACGGGCTTCATCAGCGAGAGTGTGACCAAACGCTTATTGTCATGCTTCTTCGTGAGCGCGCTGCAGGGCAACACGGTAATGCCCAACCCTGATGCCACCATCTGACGAATCGTTTCGAGGGAGTTTCCTTGTATCCCCTCCGCATCGGATCGGCTCAGCTCTGGGCACGAATCCAATACTTGCTGACGGAAACAGTGCCCAGCATGGAGCAGCAGCACCTTTTCCCCTTCAAGCTCCCGTGCGTCAATCTGTTTCTTGCGCTCCCATCGATGCCCGACCGGGACCACCACCTTGAACGGCTCGTCGTAGAGGGCTCGGGTGAGAATGCCCGGTTCGTCAAATGGCAAGGCCACCATGATCACATCCAATTTTCCGTTCTTCAGCAGCGCGGTCAGGTTGGCCGTCAGACTTTCTTCGATTTCGAGAGGCATGGCCGGCGCGCGCTTGCTCAGCGCCGGGATCAAATCAGACAAGACGTAGGGTCCGACGGTGGCGATCACCCCGAACCGTAGCAGCCCCACGAGTTGATCGGTGCCTTGAGCGGCCAGAATTTTAATCTGATCTGCTTCCTCCAGCACGCGCTGAGCCTGATGCACAATCAGTTCCCCCAGCGGGGTCAGCGTAATCTGATTCTGTCGTCGCTCGAAAATCGTCGAGCCTAATTCCTCCTCCAGCTTCTTGATGGCCAAGCTCAAGGCCGGTTGCGTCACGAAGACCCGTTCGGCAGCCCGTCCGAAATGGCGCTCTTGTGCCACCGCGACGATATATTGCAGCTCGGTGAGGGTCATCCGGTCTATCCTGTCATATAAGAATTACTTATCGATGAGTAATATATTACCAATTAGACTTATCGTCAAGGGCTGGCTATCCTCCAGGTGTGCGCACGGGATGATCCGGAGCGCGCGTCACTTTAAACCACAAGGAGGGCGTGATGAGTACCAAGAAGATGTTCGCAGTGGGAGTCTTGTCGATGATGGTTGCAAGTGGTGTCGTGAAGGTGCCTGACAGCTTCGCCTCCGAGGCGCAGCGCGTGGAGGTCATCAAGCGGATCGGGGCGGGCGGGTCGACCTATTCCTCCAGCCAACCCATGCCCGTCCAGCCCGGCGACTCTGTGGCAGGAACGGAGCGGAGGACGATGGAGGTCATCGAGCGGATCGGAGCAGGCGGGTCGACCTATTCCTCCAGCCAACCCATGCCCGTCCAGCCCGGCGACTCTGTGGCAGGAACGGAGCGGAGGACGGTAGATGTCATTGAACGCATTGGGGCAGGCGGGTCGATCTATTCCTTCAGCCAACCACTGCATGCCCGGGCAGGCGACGGAACGACC
>Ga0315271_10003044_pt1 | contig 10582 bp, 7 predicted proteins | sample C3_top_MG_FD_204664 | JGI IMG/M metagenome (GOLD analysis project Ga0315271, IMG submission 204664) | Sediment microbial communities from Yellowstone Lake, YNP, Wyoming, USA - C3_top | ecosystem: Environmental > Aquatic > Freshwater > Lake > Sediment | place: USA: Wyoming | collected 2017-08-01
GGCGATGTTGATCTGCTCCTGCTTGCGGCCTTCGCTGGCGGCGATCAGCGCGCGCTTCTCGCGCTCGGCGGTGATCTGTGCCTGCATCGAATGCAGGATGGCGGCCGGCGGCGTCAAGTCCTTGATCTCGTAGCGCAGCACCTTCACGCCCCAGTTGGCGGCGGCCTCGTCGAGCGCGGCGACCACCGACATGTTGATGTGGTCGCGTTCCTCGAAGGTCTTGTCGAGTTCCATCTTGCCGATCACGGACCGCAGCAAGGTTTGCGCGAGCTGCGTGATGGCCGAGATGTAGTTGCTCGAGCCGTAGCTCGCGCGCATCGGGTCGGTCACCTGGAAGTAGATGATGCCGTCGACCTGCAACTGCGTGTTGTCTTTGGTGATGCAGACCTGGCTCGGCACGTCGAGCGGTACTTCCTTCAGCGAATGCTTGTAGGCCACGCGTTCGATGAAGGGCACGACGAACTTCAGGCCCGGCGTGAGCGTGCGGTCGTACTTGCCGAGCCGCTCCACCACCCAGGCGTGCTGCTGCGGCACGATCTTGATGGTGCGGACGATGAACAGCGCGGCAATGACCGCGACGATGAGGGCGACTTCCATTCGGTTCTTTCTGCGAGGGTGAGCAGGGGTGATCAGTTCGACGGGGCCCGGGCCAGCACGAGCCAGTTGCCTTCGACTGCAACGATGCGGTGCTCGCCGCTCGCAGGCGCTTCGCCGGGCGCGAGCCGCGCCGTCCAGGTCGAACCGCGGTAGGGGACGCGGGCGGTGCGGTCGTCGGCCCAGGCGGCGACGTTCACGCGTTCGCCGATGTCGAGGTTCACGTCGCGGTTCTCGCGTGCCGGTGCGGTGCTGGGCTGGTTGAAGCGGCGCCAGTGCCACAGGGCGGTGGCGCCGCCGCCGACGAGTGCGGCGGCGATGACCTGGGTGCTGGTCGATGCGCCCCACTGTGCGGCCATGGCGGCAGCGGCCAGGCCGAGCGCGATCATCAGCAGGTAGAACGTGCCGGTGGCCAGTTCGACCGCTACGGCCACGCCCGCAGCGACCCACCAGACGGTGGCAGGGGAAACGTCCATTCGAACTCCTTTCGGCAGGTGCCGCGTGCGAGTGTAGGCGCGCCTTCGGCCCCTTGCGCAAGCGCGCCATCGCGTGGCCCTACACTTCGCGTTTTCCCGACCCGCCCCTGCGCCACACGAGGCCCGACCATGCTGCGTTTCAACTTTCCGATCGTCATCATCGACGAAGACTTCCGCTCCGAGAACACCTCGGGCCTGGGCATCCGGGCGCTCGCGCAGGCGATCGAAAAAGAGGGCTTCGAGGTGCTGGGCGCCACCACGTACGGCGACCTGAGCCAGTTCGCGCAGCAGCAAAGCCGCGCCAGCGCGTTCATCCTGTCGATCGACGACGAGGAATTCACGCCCGGCCCGGAGCTCGACCCGGCGGTGCTGAACCTGCGCAAGTTCATCGAGGAAGTGCGCTTCAAGAATTCCGAGGTACCGATCTACCTGTACGGCGAGACGCGCACCTCGCAGCACCTGCCGAACGACATCCTGCGCGAGTTGCACGGCTTCATCCACATGTTCGAAGACACGCCGGAGTTCGTGGCGCGCCACATCATCCGCGAGGCCAAGAGCTACATGGACGGGCTGGCGCCGCCGTTCTTCAAGGCGCTGGTCGACTATGCGCAAGACGGTTCCTATTCCTGGCATTGCCCCGGCCATTCGGGCGGCGTGGCGTTCCTGAAGAGCCCGGTGGGCCGCATGTTCCACCAGTTCTTCGGCGAGAACATGCTGCGCGCCGACGTCTGCAACTCGGTCGACGAACTCGGCCAATTGCTCGATCACACCGGCCCGATCGCGCAGAGCGAGCGCAACGCGGCGCGTATCTTCAATGCCGACCACTGCTTCTTTGTCACCAACGGCACCAGCACCAGCAACAAGATGGTGTGGCACCACGCGGTGGCGCCGGGCGATGTGGTGGTGGTGGACCGCAACTGCCACAAGTCGATCCTGCACGCGATCATCATGACCGGCGCGGTGCCGGTGTTCCTGAGGCCCACGCGCAACCATTACGGGATCATCGGCCCGATCCCGCAGAGCGAGTTCTCGCCGGCGGCGATCAAGAAGAAGATTGCCGCGAACCCGCTGCTGAAGGGCGTCGATGCCAAGACGGTGAAGCCGCGCATCCTCACGCTCACGCAGAGCACCTACGACGGCGTGCTTTACAACACCGAGACCATCAAGCAGTCGCTCGACGGCTACATCGATACGCTGCACTTCGACGAAGCCTGGCTGCCGCACGCCGCCTTTCACAAGTTCTACGGCACCTTCCACGCGATGGGCAAGAACCGCCCGCGCCCGAAGGACCAGCTGGTGTTCGCAACCCAGTCAACGCACAAGCTGCTGGCCGGCATCAGCCAGGCCTCGCAGGTGCTGGTGCAGGACTCGCAGACGCGCAAGCTCGACCGGCATCTGTTCAACGAGGCCTACCTGATGCACAGCTCGACGAGCCCGCAGTACGCGATCATCGCGAGTTGCGACGTGGCCGCGGCGATGATGGAAGCGCCGGGCGGCCCGGCGCTGGTGGAAGAAAGCATTGCCGAGTCGATGGACTTCCGACGCGCGATGCGCAAGGTCGAGAAGGACTACGGCAAGAAGGACTGGTGGTTCACGGTCTGGGGCCCGGACAGAATTGCCAAGGAAGGCATCGGCAAGAGCGAGGAATGGATCCTGAAGGCGGGCGCCAAGTGGCACGGCTTCGGCGCCATGGCCGAAGGCTTCAACCTGCTGGACCCGATCAAGTGCACGCTGATCACGCCGGGGCTCGACATGTCGGGCAAGTTCGCCGAAACCGGCATTCCAGCCGCCATCGTCACCAAGTTCCTGGCCGAGCATGGCGTGATCGTCGAGAAGACCGGGCTCTACTCGTTCTTCATCATGTTCACGATCGGCATCACGAAAGGCCGCTGGAACACGCTGCTGACCGCCCTGCAGCAGTTCAAGGACGACTATGACCGCAACCAGCCGCTGTGGCGCATCCTGCCCGAGTTCTGCGCGGCGCATCCGCGCTACGAACGCATGGGCCTGCGCGACCTGTCGCAAAGCATTCACCAGATGTACGCGAAGGGCGACATCGCGCGCCTCACGACCGAGATGTATCTGTCAGATCTGCACCCCGCGATGAAGCCGAGCGACGCCTTCGCCTACATCGCGCACCGCAAGACCGAGCGCGTGCCGATCGACGAGTTGGAAGGGCGCATCACGACCTCGCTGCTCACGCCCTACCCACCGGGCATTCCACTGCTGATCCCGGGCGAACGCTTCAACAAGAAGATCGTCGACTATCTGAAGTTCACGCGTCAGTTCAACGCTGCCTTTCCGGGCTTCGACACCGACGTGCACGGGCTGGTCGAATCCGAAGGCGAGGGCAGTGCCCACAGTTACTTCGTGGACTGCGTGCGCGACGAGTGAAGGTGCCGGGGCGACGCCGCGGCGACCCCTGCACGGGCGGAGCGGCGGGATTCAGTTTTCGCTGATGCCGGCCAGCGCCGTCTGGCTGAAGCCGCCATCGACGTAAGTGATCTCGGACGTGACCGCCGCAGCCAGATCCGACAACAGGAAGGCGGCGACGTTGCCCACGTCGTCGATCGTGACGTTGCGGCCCAGCGGCGAACGTGCCGAGGCTTCAAGCATCTTGCCGAAGCCCTTGATGCCTGAGGCTGCCAGCGTCTTGATCGGGCCGGCAGAGATGCCATTCACGCGCACGCCCTTCGGCCCGAACGACGCGGCGAGGTAGCGCACGCTGGCTTCCAGCGACGCCTTGGCCAGCCCCATCGTGTTGTAGCTCGGCATGCTGCGCACCGCGCCGAGGTAGGTCAATGTCAGCAGTGCCGCGCCGGGGCGCAGGCGGGGAGCGGCAGCCTTGGCCAGGGCAGGAAAGCTGTAGCTCGAAATGTCGTGCGCGATGCGAAACGATTCACGCGACAGGCCGTCGAGAAAGTCGCCGGCGATGGCTTCCTTCGGCGCGTAGCCGATCGAGTGCACGAAGCCATCGAAAAGGGGCCATGCCTCGGCGAGTTGGGCAAACATGGCGTCGATCTGCGCATCGTCACCGACGTCGCAGTCGAACACCAGGGTCGAGCCGAACTCGGCCGCGAACTCCGAGACCCGGTCCTTGAACCGCTCGCCCTGATAGCTGAAGGCCAATTCGGCCCCTTCACGGTGGCATGCGCGTGCGATGCCGTAGGCGATGGATCGGTTCGAGATCACGCCCGTGATCAGAATGCGCTTGCCGGAAAGAAATCCCATGGAGCCCCCATCGTTTTGATTCGGCTGGATTTTGGCACGCGGGCAAGCCGCGCCCTCGGGTCTTGACAGCACGTGCCCTTGCCCGCAACCGAGGGTCGGAGTACAATCCGCTTTTTGCTGGATAGCCGATATTTGCGCAATCTTGGGCGGATTCTTCCAGCCCATTTTTTTTGCGTGGTCGGTTCTGAAGTGGTCACATGTGGCCACTGCAATAGGTTTATTTCTAAAGGCTGGATGAGCTCTTGATGAATTGGCAGAGTGCCGTTGAACGCACCGTGACGGGCTTGGGTTACGACCTGGTCGACGCTGAAAAGAGCGCCGGCGGCCTTTTGCGCGTCCTCATCGACCAATTGCCTGCTGGCCCCGCCGATGCCGGCGAACGATTCATCACCGTCGACGACTGCGAGAAGGTCACCCGCCAGTTACAACACGTGCTCGAGGTCGAGGGCTGTTCCTACGAGCGGCTCGAGGTGTCTTCGCCCGGGCTGGACCGGCCGCTGAAGAAGGCCGCCGACTACGTCCGCTTTGCGGGTGAGCAGGTCGAGGTGACCTTGAAATTGCCATTCAAGGGCCGCAAGAAATACCGCGGTGCGTTGCTGGCACTTGATGGTGCCGAGCATTGGCGACTCGTGTTGGCCGCGGAGGTGGGTGCCGTGAAGCCGACGCGCGCCCAGTTGCGCGCCACGCGAGGTGAACCCGACAACGGCAGTGAAGGCAAGGGCGAGCAGGCACTCGACTTTGCGCTGGATGAAGTAAGAGAGGCACGCCTGGTGCCGGTGGTGGATTTCAAGGGGCGCCGCTTCGCCGAACCGCAGCACGCCCTTGCCACACCGGAAGCCAGCACGGGCTCGGATGATCAGGTTGACGGAGGTCGTATTCAATGAACCGCGAATTGTTGATGCTGGTGGACGCTATCTCGCGCGAGAAGAGCGTGGATCTGGAGGTCGTGTTTGCGGCCGTCGAGGCGGCGCTCGCGTCCGCATCGAAGAAGCTGCAGGGCGGCGAGGTCGACATGCGCGTCTCGGTCGACCGCGAGACCGGCGTGTACGAGACCTTCCGCCGCTGGCACGTGGTGCCGAACGAGGCCGGCCTGCAACTGCCCGATTCCGAGATCCTCCTGTTTGAAGCGCAGGAGCAGATCCCCGACATCGAGGTCGACGACTACATCGAAGAGAGCGTGGAGTCGGTGTCGATCGGCCGCATCGGTGCGCAAGCCGCCAAGCAGGTGATCCTGCAAAAAATACGCGATGCTGAACGCGAACAACTCCTGACCGATTTCCTTTCGCGCGGCGAAAAGATCTTCGTCGGTACCGTCAAGCGCCTGGACAAGGGCGACGTGATCGTCGAGCAGGGCCGCATCGAAGGCCGCCTGCGCCGCAGCGAGATGATCCCGAAAGAGAACCTGCGTTCGGGCGATCGCGTCCGGGCCTACATCGCTGAGGTCGATCCGACGCTGCGCGGGCCGCAGATCCTGCTGTCGCGCAGTGCGCCGGGCTTCATGGTCGAATTGTTCGCCCAGGAAGTGCCCGAGATCGAACAGGGCCTGCTCGAGATCAAGTCGTGCGCCCGTGACCCGGGTTCGCGCGCCAAGATCGCCGTGGTGTCACATGACAAGCGCGTCGACCCGATCGGCACCTGCGTCGGCGTGCGTGGTTCGCGCGTCAACGGCGTCACCAATGAGTTGGCAGGCGAGCGCGTCGACATCGTGCTGTGGTCGGACGACCCGGCGCAGTTCGTGATCGGTGCGCTGGCCCCGGCCAACGTGCAGTCGATCGTCGTCGACGAAGAGCGCCACGCGATGGACGTGGTGGTCGACGAAGAAAACCTCGCGATCGCGATCGGCCGCGGTGGCCAGAACGTGCGCCTGGCCTCCGAGATGACCGGCTGGCGCATCAACATCATGACCGCGGAAGAGTCGGCCACGAAGCAGGCTTCCGAGTCCGACCACGTGCGCAAGCTTTTCATCGAGAAGCTCGACGTCGACGCCGAAGTGGCCGACATCCTGATCAACGAGGGCTTTGCCAGCCTCGAGGAAGTGGCCTACGTGCCGATGCAGGAAATGCTCGAGATCGAAAGCTTCGACGAAGACACCGTCAACGAGCTGCGCACCCGTGCCAAGGATGCGCTGCTGACGATGGAACTCGCCAAGGAAGAGGGCGTCGACGAAGCCTCGCAGGACCTGCGTGACCTCGAAGGCCTGACACCGGAACTGATCGGCAAGTTGTCGGTCGCCGGCATCCACACCCGCGACGACCTCGCCGACCTGGCGGTCGACGAACTGATCGAGATGACCGCTGTCGACGAAGCGCAGGCCAAGACGTTGATCATGAAGGCACGTGAACACTGGTTCACCGCCTGAGTTCAGCACGGCCACCCGACCGCACCGCCAGCAAGCGCCACACACAGCAAGACCACGCAAGGATTCAATTCATGGCCTCGACAACCGTCGCCCAACTCGCCGCCGAGCTGAACCGCTCGGCCGCAGTACTGCTTGAACAGCTGCAGTCGGCTGGCGTCAGCAAGGCGTCGACGGACGATTCGCTGACCGAGTCCGACAAGGAGCGCCTGCTCGACCACCTTCGTACCAGCCATGGCACGGTGGTCGGCGCCGAGCGCAAGAAGATCACCGTCATGCGCAAGTCGACCAGCGAGATCAAGCAGGCCGACTCCTCTGGCAAGGCCCGCACGATCCAGGTCGAGGTGCGCAAGAAGCGCACCTTCATCAAGCGCGATGAGGCGTCGGCCTCGGACGAGTCGGCCACCCCCGCGGTCGATGACGCCGAACTCGCGCGTCGCGAAGAAGAGGCAACCGCCCAGGCAGACCTGCTGCGCCGTCAGGAAGAAGACCTGGTCGAGAGGCGCCGCCTGCGTGAAGAGCAAGAAGCGCTGGAACGTGCTGCGGCCGAGGCCCGGGCACGCGACGCGGCCGAGAAGCTGGCGGCCGAGACCGCTGCAGCTGCTGCCGCTGCACTCACCGCCGCCGCCGTTGCGGCCGCACCTGCAGTGAAAGGCGCTGCCGCTGCCGAGCCCAAGCCTGCAGAACCGGTCGCCGTTGTTGCGGCTCCCGCCGAGCCGGTCAAGTCCGCATTGCGTGTGATCAAGGCCGCCGACGTGGTCGACGAAGACAAGCAACGCGCTGTCGACCTCGCAAAGCGCCGCAAGGCTGCCGAGGACGAAGCCGCCGCGATCCGCGCGATGATGAACGCACCGAAGAAGGTGATGCTGGCCAAGAAGCCGGAAGAGCCGAAGCCGGTCGCCGTCGAGATCAAGGGCACGATCCACAAGAAGGTTGGCGCACCTGGCGCGCCGGGCTCAACCACGGGCGCCGCCGCGAAGCCGGGCGACAAGAAGGCCATCAAGTCGGAGAAGCTTTCTTCGAGCTGGGCCGACGACGCCAAGAAGCGCAGCGCGCTGAAGCCGGGCGCCCGTGCGCCCGCAGGTGGCAACCGGCCGGGCTGGCGCGCGCCGCGCACCGGCCGCCGCGGGGACCGCAACGACGGTGGCCAGTCGAGCTTCGTGGCGCCGGCGGAAGCCCAGATCCAGGAAGTGCACGTTCCTGAAACCATCAGCGTGTCCGATCTCGCGCACAAGATGTCGGTGAAGGCGTCCGAGGTCATCAAGCAGATGATGAAGCTCGGCCAGATGGTCACCATCAACCAGCAGCTCGACCAGGAAACGGCCATGATCGTGGTCGAGGAAATGGGCCACACCGCACTGGCGGCGAAGCTCGATGACCCGGACGCGTTCCTGGAAGACGTGGAAGCCGATGCCAGCCACGAGATGCTGCCGCGCGCGCCGGTGGTCACCGTCATGGGCCACGTCGACCATGGCAAGACTTCGCTGCTCGACTACATCCGCCGCGCCCGCATTGCCGCCGGCGAAGCGGGTGGCATCACCCAGCACATCGGCGCTTACCACGTCGATACGCCGGGCGGCATGATCACCTTCATCGACACCCCCGGTCACGCGGCCTTCACGGCCATGCGAGCGCGCGGCGCCAAGGCCACCGACATCGTGATTCTGGTGGTGGCGGCCGATGACGGCGTGATGCCGCAGACCAAGGAAGCCATCGCCCACGCGAAGTCGGCCGGGGTGCCGATCGTGGTGGCGATGAACAAGATCGACAAGCCCGATGCGAACATCGAGCGCCTGAAGTCAGAACTCGTGGCCGAACAGGTCGTGCCGGAAGACTTCGGTGGTGAATCGCCGTTCGTGCCGGTCTCGGCGCGCACCGGGCAAGGCATCGACACGCTGCTCGAACAGGTGCTGCTGCAAGCCGAAGTGCTGGAACTGAAAGCGCCGAAGGCTTCGATGGCCAAGGGCCTCGTGATCGAAGCGAAGCTCGACAAGGGCCGCGGCCCGGTCGCCACCGTGCTGGTGCAAAGCGGCACGCTGAAGCGCGGTGACGTGGTGCTGGCGGGTTCGAGCTTCGGCCGGGTTCGCGCCATGCTCGACGAAGACGGCAAGACTGTCGCCGAAGCCGGCCCGTCGATTCCGGTCGAGATCCAGGGCCTGACCGAAGTGCCGCAAGCCGGCGACGAGTTCATGGTGCTGGGCGACGAGCGCCGGGCGCGTGAAATCGCGACCTTCCGCCAGGGCAAGTACCGCGACGTGAAGCTGGCCAAGCGCCAGGCCGCGAACCTCGAAACCCTGATGGACCAGATGGGGCAGGGCGCGACGCAGACGCTGGCGCTCATCATCAAGGCCGACGTGCAGGGTTCGCAGGAAGCGCTGGCGCAGTCGCTGCTCAAGCTCTCGACCGCCGAGGTCAAGGTGCAGGTGGTGCACGCCGCGGTCGGCGGCATCAGCGAGTCCGACATCAACCTCGCGATCGCTTCGAAGGCGGTCATCATCGGCTTCAACGTGCGTGCCGATGCGGGCTCGCGCAAGCTGGCCGAGAACAACGGCGTCGACATCCGCTACTACAACATCATCTACGACGCGGTCGACGATGTGAAGCTGGCGATGACCGGCATGCTGGCCCCGGAGCAGCGCGAAGAGGTCATCGGCACGGCCGAGATCCGCACCGTGTTCGTGGCGTCGAAGATCGGCACGGTCGCCGGCTCGATGATCACTGCCGGCCTGGTGCGCCGTGGTGCGAAGTTCCGCCTGCTGCGCGAGAACGTCGTGGTCTACAGCGGCGAAATCGAATCGGTGCGCCGCCTGAAAGACGATGTGCGCGAGGTCGGCACCGGCTTCGAGTGCGGTATCAAGCTGAAGAACTACAACGACATCAAAGAGGGCGACCAGCTGGAGTTCTTCGAGGTCAAGGAAGTGGCACGAACGCTGTAGAGCGGAGTTGGTCTCATCCCAAACCCCGCCTTCCGAAAGATGGCGGGGTTTGTCCTTTGATGGGCCTGCAAGCGAGCAAACACCATGCGACACAAACGATCCATACCGAACCGCGGCTTCCGCGTCGCCGACCAGATCCAGCGAGATGTGGCCGAGCTGATCCGCGACCTGAAAGACCCGCGCATCGGCATGCTGACGGTCAACGCAGTAGAGATCACTGCCGACTACGCGCATGCCACGGTGCTGTTCTCTGTGCTCGTCGGTGACCCGCAGGAATGCGAGATCGCACTGAACGAAGCGGCTGGCTTCATCCGCAACGGCCTGTTCAAGCGCCTGCAGATCCACACCGTGCCAACACTGCATTTCAAGTTCGACCGCACGACAGAGCGCGCCTCGGAACTGAGCGCGCTGATCGCCAAGGCGAACTCGACGCGGGCGAAGGAAGATTGATCTTGCGCACCGCCTCGCTTCGTGTCCCGCGCCGTGCCGTGCATGGCGTGCTGCTGCTCGACAAGCCGCTCGGCCTGTCGAGCAACGACGCGTTGCAGAAGGCCAAGCGCCTGTTCCGCGCCGAAAAGGCCGGCCACACCGGTACGCTCGACCCGCTGGCCACCGGCCTGCTGCCGCTTTGTTTCGGCGCGGCCACCAAGTTCTCGCAGATCAGCCTCGATGCCGACAAGCGTTACCTGGCGACCTTGAAGCTGGGCGAGACCACGACCACGGCCGATGCCGAAGGCGACGTGCTGGAACGCCGTGAGGTGAACGTGACCCGCGCGCATGTGGAAGCGGCGTGTGCGCAGTTCATCGGCCCGATCCTGCAAGTGCCGCCAATGCATTCGGCATTGAAGCGCGACGGCAAACCGCTGTACGAATACGCCCGCGCCGGCATCGAGGTCGAACGTGAGGCGAGGGCAGTGACGATTCACCACATCGTCATCGTCGCGGGTCACGATGACACATGGACGCTCGACGTGAGTTGCAGCAAGGGC
>Ga0315271_10003045_pt1 | contig 10581 bp, 6 predicted proteins | sample C3_top_MG_FD_204664 | JGI IMG/M metagenome (GOLD analysis project Ga0315271, IMG submission 204664) | Sediment microbial communities from Yellowstone Lake, YNP, Wyoming, USA - C3_top | ecosystem: Environmental > Aquatic > Freshwater > Lake > Sediment | place: USA: Wyoming | collected 2017-08-01
CGATGACACCCGCCTTTGGGCGGCACTGGAGCAGGCCAGCGGCGGAACCTGGGGTGGCTGCGTCTATGATGCTGATCGAATTATGGAGGCTCTCGCCGCCGGTGCTCAGCCACGCGACGCAACCCGTCACGGCTGAGACTGACAACCTCCGCCTTCAGTTTTAATCGAAGTCAGAAGTCCATCTGGAGTCGCATTTGGAAAATGTTGAGGTTCCCGGGCGAGGGACCTTCCTCTACGTGGGCAAATCCGTAATTGAACTGGCAGCGAATCTGATCGCTCCAATACCAGTTCAAGCCGGGCATGAGTATGCTCATGCGTCCGCCGTTCACGTTTCCATCGCTCAGATCCAGGTAGGAATAGCGGAGCGCCAGTTCCAAAGCCCCCCAGGCGCCCCGGCGCTTGAAAAGGGGCGATTCGGGACTCACTTTGCCGGGCACAGCTGCGGCCCGGTCGTAAGGAGCCCGCTCGCCCGTCAGGAACCAGCCGGCCGCAACGTAGCCGCCCCAGAATATGTAATTCTCATCGGCGCTCACCGACGATCCCATCACTTCGCTTTGCAAAGAAAACGGCCCCTCCTGATAGATTGCCTCCAGACCCCCAACGTACGCAAAACGAGAGTTGAGCGATCCGGTATCAACCAGGACCGGGGCCAAATGGCTTTCTGGACGCGCCTGGTATTGGATTTCAGAGGAATCCGAGAACACAAAAGCAGCGCTCCCTCCGAGGTGCAAAAGACGATGCTGGTCAGGTTCGAAGATGGGGAGACCCGTCAGTCGGAAGGTTGGACGGGCCAGGGATTTGGAGGTGTCACTCGAGCCGAAGACTGGGTCTTGCCCGATGGAAAAAAGGCCCACGCTCGCGGTGGCGCGCTCGTCAAAATAGGAATGGTCAACTTGAATTCCCGTGCGGTTGCCAGGACTGAAAGCCAGGCCTGGCGAAGCAGCCTCCATGAACCGATTGACGCCAAACGAAGTGATGTTCTCGATAGTTTGAGGCACGCCAAAGTAGCCAACGGTCAGATTCCCCACATGGCGTATCCCGGGCCAGCGCAGGTAGGCTTCATGGAGATAGAAACTCTCGTTTGCCAATCCGAGATCAACCTTGAACTGATTGGTGCGAAACAGGAAGAAATCACCTGAGGTGTAGAAACGTAACGTGCGCACTTCCAAGCCGGAATCCACTTGCTGCTGTCCCTGGCCGCTTGAATAGGTCGCCCCATCGAAGGACCCCCGCACACCGAGCCGCCCGCGAAGGACACTGTTCTCGGAGTACAAATTGGATCCCGATGACAATGCATCGCCAACACCAAAGGCTTTCACATACTCGTAGCGGAGACCGTGATCGGAGTAGAACCCGAGGAAGTCACGGCGGGCGACAGCGTTCGTTGCCACTCCTTCCGGGGCGGCGGCTGCAATGGCGCTTGTGTCCGCACGGGCGGGGCCGAATCCGGCGACAAGCTGAATCGCGCTGAGAATAGCAATGGCCAAACGCATGTGAACCATGATGCCCAAGTGGCGCTGAAACGACAATCTCATCTCCCAGCTTGATTGGCGTTGCACCACTCCTACCAACCGGGCGAGGAAGAACGCGTCTTCAGAACTTTCAACGATGTAACCACTGGCCATCAGCCAGAAGTCCTGGCGGTATTCTGTTTCATCCCCGATTCAAGCCGAAGTTTGACGGGCAGGGGCCGACGCACCGCGCGGCGCGAGCCGCCGATAAGCCAAGGCACAAACAAAAGTCAGCAGGACCAAGCCCCCTACCAGCAGAAAGCCGTGGTTCAAGACGGATTTGGCGTCGCCTTTCGCCCGCCCGGAAAGTGCGTTGAGATCAGCAATTCGCTTGTCCAATGCCGGCGTGTCCACTGTGCCGGTCGTATCCTTAATCAAGGCGTCCAATTGCCCTGCCATAACCGCAATTCGCTCGGCAGTGCGGGCGTAATCCAGAATGTTGAAGGGCGGCGAATTGGTATCAGGTGGCGTGGTGGCAGGCTCGCCCACCCCAAAACGTTTCATCAGGGAATCAAAGGTGATAAGCGTGGTGTTCACCGAGGATGACATTTTCTCCCCGGCGACAAGCGTTTTGGTAACATCGCCGGAAAGATCTCGCAATTTGCCTTCCCGGGAGTCCAACGCATCAATGATGGCTTTCCGCTCCAGGCTGAAGCGCTCCGCGAGAGCAGTAGCCGCTTGACTGGCAGAATCCACTGCGCCACTCAAGCGATCGACGCTCGCGAGTGTGTTGGTGACTCGTTCCTGGTTTAGGAGTTGTTGGACCAGCAATTCGGCTTGCCAATTCAAAAGAAACGGCATGCGTTCGACTGCATAGAGCGCGCGTTCTGCGAAGATTCGGGTGCGGGTAATTTCGCGCACAGCGGGATCCAGGCCGGCCGTCGGGTCCAGGCCGACCAGGCTAAAGACGCTCCCGGACTGGTTTCCTTTTTCACCGGACTGGCGAATGCTCGCAGCCAAATCCTGCGGACGCCGGAAAAACCCCATGTCCAAGTGGCTGTTCTGCGCGAGCCACTTTTGAATAGCCCCCCGGAATTCGGCTTGCTGCTCGGCAGTAAGCACGGTCTCCGCCACTTTCCAGGCGTTGGTTTCGAGCACCCGGCTGCTCTCCAACCAGCGGTCGAAGGCACCGGGCGGAACAACATTCGTTGCGCGTTGTTCCAGACATGCTCGCATAAGGCTCGAGAGCGACAGGAAATCGATCAGGTTAGCCGTGGGGTTTGCGCCGGTAGCAATGCCCAATACGGATGAGTTCAGGGATATCCTCCAGATCAGGGCATTCAATTTGGCTTCAGGGGTGTTGACTCTCCGGGCGTATTCATCGAGCCCGACGGAAGTGCGACCGGCGAAATCGTCGGCGTAGCGAAGCAATTCGCTTTGAAGCAATGCGGGGTCGATCTGCGCAGACTTGCCAGACTGCCCCCCCGGCACGACCGCCGTCACCATCTGCATCGACAGATCGGCCGTTTTCTGCGCGAAGTGACAACCGCCCGAAGCCAGCGCGAACACCAGGCACAGCGCCACCTCCCCAATCCGAATGAAATCCGAATTCCGAATTCCGAAAATGGTTCGAGGATGATTGGGAGCGCGGTTCAGCCTTCGAAATTCGGATTTCTTTCGGTCTTCGGTAATTCGAATTTCGGATTTTGCACGCATGGCGGCATGTTCTCCCGGAAGCTCCGGCTAGCGCCGAGGCTTCCTGGGCGACGACCACAGCTATCCCTCAGGATTATTCCTCGTGGGCCTGGTGCGTGCGGTGCTTCTTGCTTTCCTCAACCACCTTGGCTTCGGCCTCACGCGGCATCTCTTCATAATGGTTGAATTCTTCGCTGTGGACTCCCCGGCCACCAGTGAGCGACCGCAGCGTGCTGGAGTAGCGATAGAGCTCCTTCGCCGGCACATGCGCCTTGATAAGCTGGAAGGTTCCTTCCATATCCATGCCCTGAATTTTGCCGCGCCGACTGGAGAGATCACCCATGACTTTGCCCATGCAATCCTCCGGTATCCGGATCGTGACCAGATGAATGGGCTCCAACAAGCAGGGCCGCGCCATGTTGAACGATTCCTTGAATCCGAAATAACCCGCGATTTGGAAGGCGATATCCTTCGAATCGACCGGGTGCATTTTGCCGTCGTAGAAATCAATCTTCACATCAACCACCCGGTAGCCCGCCAGAATTCCTTCCTCGCAGGCTTTCATCACGCCTTTTTCAACCGAGGGCACGAACGTCCGGTCCACGTTCTGACCTGACAACGATTGCATGAACTCCACCCCGGTGTCGCGCGGTTTGGGTTCGATCCGCATCCAGACTTCGGCAAACTGCCCCGCGCCGCCGGTTTGTTTCTTGTGCCGATACTTGGCCTCGCCGCGACCCTTGATGGTCTCCCGGTAACGCACCCGCGGTTCGGAGAGATCCACATGCACGTTGTACCGCTTCCGCAACTTGTCGGCGATCACTTCCAGGTGCAGTTCGCCCTGGGCCGAGAGCACGGTTTGCCGCAGTTCGGAGTCCACCATGTGGAGAAACGTCGGGTCCTCGTGGTGCAGCGCCGCCAGCCCCGAGGCAATCTTGTCTTCCTCACCTTTCACGGCGCTCTTCAGCGACGCGTGAATGTTCGGCTTCGGGTAGTCCACCTTGGGCAGCACGACCGCCCGCTTGCCGCCGCAGAGGGTGTTGCCGGTATGGGTGTCCTTTAGCTTTACCACGGTCCCGATGTCTCCGGCGTTCAACGTCGGCACGCTCGTGCGCGTCTTCCCGTTCAAAACGTAAATCTGCCCGATCTTTTCGTTGGTCCGTCGCCCCGTGTTCTGCAGGTCGCTGCCGAACTTCACCGATCCCGAGTAAACCCTGAAGAATGACAACTCGCCGAACTGAGCCTCGCTCATGGTCTTAAACACATAGCACACCGGATCCGGATCATTCAGCTTGACCTCGACTTCCTTGCCATCCAGGTCATGAGCGCTCACATTTGCGCGATCCACTGGCGATGACCCATACTTGGCGATGAAATCCATTAACCTGGCGACGCCAATGTTGTTTTCCGCGGACGTTATGAACAACGGCGTGAAAACCTGCTTCTGGATCGCCGTATGAATGCCACCGCGCCATTCTTCTTCCGAAAGGCCTCCTTCCGCAAAATATTTCTCCATCAAGGCGTCGTCTGATTCGGCGATGAACTCGATCAATTTGTTGTGCAGTTCCTTCACCCGGTCCGCCAAAGCCCCGGTAGCCGGAGCCTCCGTAAACTTGCCGGACTTATCGGTGGCGTAGGTGATGACCTCGTTGCGGGGCACATCCAGCACCTGGTTGAAGCCGGGACCCGCGTTGATTGGGATTGTCAGCGGGAAAACGCGCTCGCCGAAATGCTCGCGAATTTGGGACAGTGTCTTTTCAAAATCCGTTTCTTCCTTATCGAACGCATTGACCACCAGCATTTTGGGAATTCCATCCTCGGTTGCATAACGCCACACGGCATCGGTCCCAACACCCACGCCATGGTTGGCGTGAACGACAATCAGGGCGAAATCTCCCACCCGTAGCGCACCCAAACCTTCGCTAATGAAATCCGCATAACCAGGGCAATCAATGATATTGAATTTCTTCCCGAGCCAGTCGCAGTGCATGAGCGACGCAGAAACCGAGATCTGCCGATGCTGCTCGTTGTCGTGGTAATCCGAAACCGTGGATCCGGCAGCGATGCTGCCCATGCGGTTGATCACGCCCGCGCAAGCCAGCATGGCCTCGCTCAGCATGGTTTTTCCGGAAGAAGCATGTCCTACAATTGCGAAGTTGCGAATTTCAGAAGGTTTATAGTCTTTCATAGTATTGCGCTAACTAGTGCGTCGATTCTCATTGCGAGTCTCGGTTTCATGGAAACGATAATGCCGAGAAGACAACAAGCTGTGCAAGCCGGAAAGAAAAATTAAAACAAATTTGCTCCCGCCCTCCACGTCCAAGCAGCCCGGGAACGGAAAGGCTCCCACCCAGCCTGCCAAATCCACTTGGCCGGCCCCGCCATTTCTTGGAACGGGAGCCCACACGCTTGACCCGCAGCGCACCAGAACTCATCCTTTCGCCCGTGAACACCAGGCCAAACCCAGCCTCCTTTCAACCGCGCACCTCCCTGCCGCTCGTCAGGGCCCTCAAAACTCTCATCCCCTGGGTCCGTCACCGGTTTCTCGCCTGGTCGGTGTGCTGCCTTCTCTGGCACGGAGCAACGACTCCAGCAGCCCTGGCGGCGAATGACGCCGGTTGGTTCGACTTCGCCCCGAACGATGACAGCGTCAGCACAAAGTGTGTAATCGACCTCCGCAGCCTGAACGAAGCGTTCGCCGGTGAGCACGGCCAAATCATCGCCAGGGATGGACGGTTCGTTCATAGTGCAAACGGCCGCCCCGTGCGATTTTGGGCGGTAAACGGGCCGCCGCAGGAACTCTCGGGGGATGCCCTGCGCCGCAGCGCTCAACTCCTCGCCCGATATGGGGTGAACCTTGTGCGCGTCCACGGCGCCGTCTTTACCCCGGACGGCGAACCGGATCCTGCCAGGGTGCGGCACATCCAGGAAATCGTTGCCGCGATGAAGGCCGAGGGTATTTATACCCACATCTCAATCTACTTCCCACTTTGGTTCAAGCCCCGCTCCGGCCTGCCCTGGCTGGAGGGCTACGATGGAAAACAAAATCCTTTTGCCGCGCTGATCTTTAACCCCAGGTTTCAGGAAAAACATCGTGCGTGGTTCCAGGCGCTCCTGACCACGCCGGATGCAAAGACCGGCAAAGCCTTAAGGGATGAACCGGCGGTGTTTGGCGTCGAAATTCAAAACGAAGACTCGCTCTTCTTTTGGACGTTCGATGAAAAGAACCTTCCGGATCCGCAGCTTCGCATCCTGGAAAAGCAATTCGGCGATTGGCTCACGCGGAAATACGGTTCCCTCGACGCCGCGTTCACTTCCTGGAAAAGCCAAAAAGCCAAACGCGATGCGCCCGCCGAAGGCCGAGTGGGGTTCCGCCCCCTTTATAGCGTCTTCACGGAAAAATCCATCCGGGACCAGGACACCGCCTCTTTTCTGCTCGAAACCCAAACCGGCTTCTACCGCGCCACCTACTCGTTCTTGCGCCAGCTGGGCTTCAAGGGCCTGATCCACGCCAGCAACTGGGCCACTGCGAGCCCCGAAGTGTTCGGCCCCCTGGAAAAACTCAGCTACACCGCCGGAGATTTCATCGACCGCCATGGCTACTTTGAATGCAATCACAAGGGGGACAACGCCGCCTGGTCCATCCGGCCGGGACACACCTACAGCGACCGCAGCGCGTTGCGCTTCGATCCCGGTGAGCCTGGAAAGCCCAGGCAATTCGTCCATCCGGTCATGGACCCGCATTACGCGGACAAACCCTCAATGATTTCCGAAACCACTTTTACGCGCCCTAACCGCCATCGGTCCGAGGCTCCGCTCTACTTCGCGGCCTACGGCGCTCTTCAGGATAGTGATTGTCTCGTTCATTTCGCCTTCGATGGTGCGCGCTGGGGGGTGAAGCCGAACTTTTGGATGCAGCAATGGACCCTGGCAACACCGTCGATGCTCGGCCAGTTCCCCGCCGCCGCCATGGTTTATCGCCGCGGATTGGTAACCCCGGGGGCGGTGCTGGCCGAGGTGAATTTGAACACCAACGACCTTCGGCAGCTCAAGGGAACACCCCTGCCGCAGGATGCGTCCTTCGACGAACTGCGCCTCAAAGACGTGCCTCAGGACGCGAACCTCAAACCAGGCCAGCGCCTGGATCCCCTGTTGCATTACGCCGGGCGGTCACGCGTGGAGTTTACCGGCAAGCCTGGGAGTGTAACCGCTAAAGATCTCAAGCCATTCGTCAATCATGCCGCCCAAACCGTTGCCAGCACCACCGGCGAGCTGAAATTGGACTATGGAAAGGGATTGCTGGTCATCAACGCCCCGCGCGCGCAGGGCGCCAGCGGCGCGTTGAACTCCGCTGGAAAAATTGAGCTCGCCTCGATCTCGATCAGCTGCGATCTCGATCTGGCGCACATTGTCGCGGTGGCCCTCGATGACCAACCCCTGGCCACCTCTCGCCGCATCCTGTTACAGGTGATGTCCGAGGAACGGACGAGCGGCTTTAGAACGGAAGACGTCTCCGCCGGGGTCAAAAAAATCAGCAACATCGGCGGGGATCCGTGGCAGGTCAGAAACCTCGGCGGCACGGTGGCTTTCAAACGTCCTGACGCCGCACAACTCAAAGTGACGGCGCTGGATTTCAATGGTCAACCCGCCGGGGTTGTTGGCGCCGCCGACAAGATCATCCTTCGTCCCGCGACTCTCTACTACCTGGTTGCGCCCTGACCAAAAACCATTAAGTTATTCCACATGAATTTTGCACAAATGGCCAAACGGATGTTTCTTTTCATGCTGGTGAACATTCTCGTGGTAACCACCATATCGGTGGTTCTCGGACTCCTGGGCGTGGGTCGATATTTTCCTCACGGGGGTATCGCGCAACTCGCGGTATTCTGCCTCATTTGGGGCTTCGGCGCCGCGCTGATCTCGCTGGCTCTCTCGCGGCTCACCGCCAAATGGTTCATGGGTGTGCGCGTCGTTCCGGAGGACACCACCGACCCAACCCTGCGACAACTGGTCGAAACGGTCCACGACCTGGCGCGCCGCGCCAATCTCCCCAAAATGCCCCAAGTCGGCATTTATGACTCCGGAGATGTGAACGCCTTTGCAACCGGCCCCACAAAATCGCGCTCTCTGGTCGCGGTTTCCACCGGCATGCTGCAAAAAATGGATTCCCGCCAGGTGGAAGGCGTCCTCGGCCACGAAGTTGCCCACATCGCCAACGGCGACATGGTGACCATGACCCTCATTCAAGGCGTCATCAACGCCTTCGTCATGTTCCTGTCCCGCGTGCTGGCTTTCGCCATCAGCCAGGCCTTGCGCCGCGAGGGCGAACGGTCCAGCTACTGGCTTCAGTTCGCGCTCGTGTTCGTGTTTCAGATCGTCTTCTCCATCCTTGGAATGATGGTCGTATCCTGGTTCTCCCGGTGGCGCGAATATCGCGCGGATGCCGGCGGTGCCGAGTTGGCGGGGCGTGACAACATGATCAACGCCTTGCGCGGCCTCGGACGCCTCTACAACCCTGAGTTAGCCGCCGCCGACGCAAAGCAGGCGCAGTCATTCCAAACTTTGAAGATCTCCAGCTATCGCGGCGGTCTGGCCGCCCTGTTCTCCACCCACCCCCCCATCGAGCAACGCATTGCCCGCCTGGAGAAGTCCTTTTCGTAATTCCGAGCGTCGGAACAAGAGGGCAAACTGCTTTCTGTCAAAAAGGGGGCCGCCGCGCGATCGCCAGCCTGGACAGACGGTCAGGAATGATGTTCGAGAAGCTCGCGCTGCCACTTCATAAGTTCCCGGGAGTGCTTGTCCCAATCATGCGCCAGGTCCGAAAGAACTGCGCGACTGGCCAATAAAGTAGGATCCAGACCCAATTGAGCGGCGCGGGCGTCCCGGCGTTTCTGCAATTCAACATACCGGCGGCGCTGGGCCTCATTGGGCCGCCGACTGGTTGACCGGGGAATCCTGGGATAATGGTCGGGAGGAACAGCCAGTCCCTTTTCCACCGCGAGCCGGATGCCGGAGCGCCGCCTCTCGGAGAGGTGCCGGGGGAACATCACCTCAACACGATGGCCACTGGCGGCCGCATCGGCGATACCGGTGAGCAGCTCGTGGCTGAGCACGAAGAAGGGAGGACGATTGCCAGCGACCGCCTCGTGCTCACGCCAATGCCAAAGCTCCTTGAGAACAGCCAGAGCCGGGCGATCCAACCGGTGGCTCCCCTTAATACGCCAAACCTCATCCGGGTCTGGCGTTGAATCTTTCGAACAGTCCGCGATCAACCTGGCGCAATACTCGGAATGCCACGACAACCGGCCTCGCTGATCCAGCTCGGTCCTCAGGTGATCTGAAAGCGGTTTAAGATAATGCGTGTCGTTACGAGCATACTTCTCCATACGCTCGGTCAGAGGGCGCATCGCCCAGTTGGCTTTCTGTGGTCCCTTCTCGAGTTTCACTCCCAGGTAGTTCTCAACCAGATCACTGAAGCTAAACCGTTGAGCGCCAAGCAACCGTGCTGCGAGCATGGTGTCGAAGATCGCGGAAGGAACAAATTTATGGTGTTTCTCAAGCAACCGGAGGTCGTAGTCCGCTCCGTGCATGATGAGCTGATGCCCCTCCAGGGCTTCGAGGAGTGAATCCAGGGGGAAGCCGGCTAGCGGATCCACCAGACGGTCACCGGCAGCGGTGCTGATCTGGATGAGGCACACTTTCTCAGGATAGGCGTGCAGACTGTCCGCCTCGGTGTCCACCGCCACCCAGTGGGCGGCCTGAAGCATGGGCAAAAAGTCAGCGAGTTTTTCTTCCGTATCAACCACGCGCAGCAATATAAAAGGCGGACGGCGTTACGGAAGCAGAAAGATGTTGAATCGCAGGAATTTTTGAACGTGAACATTGCCAGTCTGCCGTCGTTATGGATAACATCACCCCGGTTTTTGCACTGTTGCCTCCTATGAATTCCAAATCTCAAGCTGAGACGGCACAGACTCGCCGTTCCTTTTTAAAGAACGCCGCCCTGGTGACCGCCGCCGCCAGCGCGACGAACCTCTTTAAGACTCCGGTTTACGGTCAAAACCAGGCCCCCGCCACGGGACGTGTCATTGGCGCGAACGACCGGATCAGCATCGGCTACATCGGCACCGGCAAACAGGGACGCTATCACATCGAGTCGCAAAAAAAGGATGCGGAGAAGAATAACATCGTCCAAACCGCCGTCTGCGATGTGTATCAAAAGAGCCTGGACGAAGCACGGCGAATGGCGGGCATTAAGGAAGCCGAGGCCTGCCGGGATTATCGCAAACTTCTTGAGCGCAAAGATATAGATGCTGTGGTTATTGCGACAACTGATCCCTGGCACGCCCAGGTGAGCATCGATGCGCTGGGAGCGGGAAAACATGTTTTTTGCGAAAAACCGATGACCCGTTACCTGGCCGAAGCATTCGAGGTC
>Ga0315271_10003048_pt1 | contig 10575 bp, 8 predicted proteins | sample C3_top_MG_FD_204664 | JGI IMG/M metagenome (GOLD analysis project Ga0315271, IMG submission 204664) | Sediment microbial communities from Yellowstone Lake, YNP, Wyoming, USA - C3_top | ecosystem: Environmental > Aquatic > Freshwater > Lake > Sediment | place: USA: Wyoming | collected 2017-08-01
CTGCTTGCGAACATCGCGCCGGTCATGCGCATAGACGACGATATTGCTGTCGAAGAAGGCGTTCACTTGCGGCGGCGCCGTTCACGTTCATCGAATCGTTCGGCGTAGAGCGCCTCACGCCCTTGCAAAGCAGGCCCGGAGCCAGCAGGCCTGGGCAGTGCACGCGCAAAACTGGCACGCAACATCGCTGCCTGTCTTTCCCCAGCGGACTTGCGGCCCACATACTGTTCGATCGCGTCGCGGCAAATCTGGTTCACGCTGGTGCCCTCTTGCAGCGCCTTGACACGGGCGTCACGCAGCAGATCGTCGTCGATCACAAGCGTCAGGTTGGACATCATGGCTCCTCTAACACACAATCAGTGTAGCACGGGTTATGTGTCGGAAAACAGCGCCTTGTGCCGCTCGCGCAGCAGGTTCTTCTGCACCTTGCCCATCGCATTGCGCGGCAGTTCGGGCTCGACGAAGACCCGCTTCGGCACCTTGAAGTTGGCGACGCGGCCTTTCAGCGCAGCGATCAGCAGCGCGCCGTCGAGCACGGCGCCGGGCCGGGCCACCACCACCGCAACGACGGCTTCACCGAAGTCAGCGTGTGGCACGCCGATCACCGCGCTCTCGGCCACGCCCGGCTGCTCGTTGAGGTAGCCCTCGACCTCGGCCGGGTAGATGTTGTAGCCGCCGCTGATGACAAGGTCCTTGCTCCGGCCGACGATGCTGAGCACGCCGCGCTCGTCGAGCTTGCCGACGTCACCGGTCTTGAACCACAGGTCGAGCGTGAACTCCTCGGCCGTCTTCTCCGGCATGCGCCAGTAGCCCTTGAAGACATTCGGGCCCTTGACCTCGATACCGCCGACCTCGCCGCTGTGGCAGGGTTGGCCACTCTCGTCGTGGATGCGTAACTGCACGCCCGGCAGCGCGCGGCCCGCGGTGCCGGCGCGGCGCTCGCCGTCTTCGGCGCGGTAGGGGTTGGAGGTCAGCATCACGGTTTCGCTCATGCCGTAGCGCTCGACGATGGTGTGGCCGGTGCGTTCGCGCCAGGCGTTGAAGGTTTCGGGCAGCAGCGGCGCCGAACCGGCGATGAACAGGCGCATGTGCGAGCAGGCGTTGCGCGTCAGCGCCGGCTCAGCCAGCAGGCGCGTGTACAGCGTCGGCACCCCCATGAACACGGTGGCGCGCGGTAGCTGCGCGATCGTCGCCCCGGGCTCGAAGCGGTTGAACCACAGCATCTTCGCGCCGGCCAGCAAGGCGCCGTGGCTGGCCACGAACAGGCCATGGACGTGGAATACCGGCAGGGCGTGAATCAGCACGTCACTGGCCTGCCAGCCCCAGTACGCGTGCAGCGTGCGCGCGTTGGACAGCAGGTTGCCGTGGGTCAGCATCGCACCCTTGCTGCGCCCGGTGGTGCCGCTGGTGTAGAGGATCGCGGCCAGGTCGTCGGCGCTTCTCGCCGCCACGTCATGCGCATCGCTGTGCCAGGCCGCGCGCTCGAGCAGGCCGCCACTGCAGTCGTCGTTGAGCGTGAAGACATTCTTCACCCCGGCCTTGAAGGCCAGCGTGCTGAGCCACGGCAAGCTGCGCGCGCTGCAGACCACCACACTGGGCTCGGCGTCGCCGACGAAGTATTCGATCTCGCCGGCCTGGTAGGCGGTATTGAGCGGCAGGTAGACCAGGCCCGCGCGCAGCACGGCCAGGTACAACAGCAGCGCTTCGACGCTCTTGTCGGCCTGCGCAGCGACACGCGCACCGGCGGGCAGCTCGAGCGACTCGAGCAGGTTGGCGATGCGTGCGCTGCCGCGATCGATGTCGCGCCAGGTGTAGAACAGCGGCGCGGGTGTACCGCAGGTCTCGATCGCGGTCGCGTCGAGGTCGGCGGGAAATGCAGCACGCAGCGCCGCGAACAGGTTCTGGTTGTGTGCCATGGCTGAGGCTAGAAGCGCGGCGGGCGTTTGTCGTTGAATGCCGCCAGCCCTTCGCGGTGTTCGGCGCTGTCGGCGTAGTCGTAGTGTGAGGCGCGCTCGTCAGCGCGCGACAGCCGCGGAGTGGCGAACGCGCGCAAGCCACGCTTGTTCAGGCGCAGCGCCTGCGGCGAGAGCATCGCGATGCGTTCAGCCGTGTGCAGCGCCTCGGCCGCGACGCGGTGATCGCCGACCACGCGCGTGACCAGTCCGCGATCGCGTGCGGCGCCGGCGTCGAGCACGCGGCCTTCGAGCAGCAGCTCGCGCAGGGCGGTGGTGCCGATCACTGCGGCCACGATTTCCATCTCGGCCGGCGCCATCGGGAAACCCAGCTTGGCAATCGGCACTCCGAAACGGCTGCCAGCGCCGGCGATGCGGACGTCGCAGCAGGCCGCGATCTCCAGGCCGCCGCCGATGCAGGCGCCTTCGATCTGCGCCACCAGCGGCAAATCGCAGGCCAGCATGGCCTGCAGGGCCGGTAAGACGTCATCTTCGTGAAAGCGGCGCAGGCTCGCCTCGTTCAAGCGAAAGCCGGGGAACTCCTCGATGTCGCCGCCGGCAGCGAAGTCGCCGCCCCGTCCGGCGACAATGACCACGCGTACGCCACTGCCCACAGCCGGCAGGGCCTCGAAGTGCCCGCGCAGCTCGCGCCACATCGACACCGACATGGCGTTGAGCTTGCCGGCATGAGCCAGCGTGATCCGCGCGATGCCGTCGGCGCCACCCGCGTCGAAGTGAACCTCACCGGTCATCACGCAACCTGCGCGCTGCGGTATTCGCCTTGGGAACGGCCCGGCGGCTCATGGTGCTCCTGCGCCGATCAATCCAGCTTCGCCCCCGAGGCTTTCACCACCTCGGCCCAGCGCTTGACTTCCGCAGACACGAAGCGGCCATAGTCGTCGCCCCACAGGTTCGGGGTTTCAGCGCCCAGGCCGTTCCACAGGGTCTTCATCTCGTCGCTGTTGAGGGCCTTCTTCATTTCGTTCTGAGCTGCCAGCACGACGTCGCGCGGCGTGCCCTTGGGGGCCCACAGGCCGTACCAGGTGGCAACCTCGTACTTCGGTGCACCGGCATCTTTGGCCAGCGGCACCTCGGCAAAGCCCGGTGCGCGCCTGTCGGCCGCCACCGCGATGGCGCGAATGCGTCCGCCCTTGATGTGATTTGCCGACGAACCCAGGCCGTCGAACATCATGTCGACCTGGCCGGCAATCAGGTCCTGCAAGGCCGGGCCGGCACCGCGATACGGAATGTGGGTGATGAAGGTCTGGGTCTGCAGCTTGAACAGCTCACCGGCCAGGTGGTGCGAGGTGCCGTTGCCGGCCGAACCGTAGTTGAGCTTGCCCGGGTTCTTGCGTAGCAGATCGATCAATTCGGGCAGGGTCTTGGCCACCACCTTCTGCGGGTTGACCACGATCACCTGCGGCACGCTCGCGATCAGGCCCACGGGGATGAAGTCGGTCTCGATGTTGTAGTCGAGCTTGGGGTACATGCTCGGGGCAATGGTGTGGTGTACCGCGCCCATGAAGAAGCTGTAGCCGTCGGGCGCGCCGCGCGCGGCGATGCCCGCGCCGAGCGTGCCGCCGGCGCCGCCCCGGTTGTCGATGACGAACTGGCGGCCGGTGTTTTTGCCCATCAGCGCGAACAGCGGCCGCGCGAACGCGTCAGTGCCACCGCCCGGCGGGAACGGTACGACGATGGTCACCGGTTTGTAGGGCCATGGCTGCGGCTGCGCCTGCGCCAGCGGCGCGGCGAGCAGCGCGGCCGCAGTGACGGTAAGTACGCGGCTCAAAGTGGAAGTCGACATGCCGGGTCTCCTGTGTCGTTCGTATGCGGCGATCACAGCAACGCCGACACGGCGCGGCTGTGGGCCACCTTGCCCTGGGCAAAGCGGTCGTGGTGCAACTCTATCTTGGCCAGATCGTAGAGGTAGTTGACCATCAACCCGGCCGATTGCTTCAATCCTGCGGCCGACAGATTGGCCTGTGCGTTCAGGCGCTCGAGCTTGGCGCCATTGTCGAGGTGAAAACGCGCCACGGGGTCGCCTTCGGGCTGCGGGGAAACGTGTACCAGGAAGTTCGCTGCCAGCCGCCAGAGCGCGTGGTGGCCATGACCGCCGAGCGTTGCCAGCCGAGCGGCATGACTCAGCGAACCGAGGTCGCCGCCGCAGGCCGTGCGCAACTCTGCCAGGGCCGCGCCGGCGCCGGCGCCGAGCGCCGCGGCATCGACCCGCTGCAGCCAGGGCAGCAGGCCGGGGATCGGCGACAAGGTGCAAAACGCCTTGAGTTGCGGCAGCTCGCGCTTGAGCTGCTCGGCCACGCGTTTGATCAGGAAATTGCCCAGCGACACGCCGCGCAGCCCCGGCTGACAGTTGCTGATCGAGTAGAACACGGCCACCTTGAACTGCTCGGCCGGCAACGCCGCAGACTTCTTGTCAATCAGCGGCGCGATCGCACCCGCCATCTCGGGCAACAGCGCGACTTCGACGAAGATCAGCGGCTCGTCGGGCAATTGCGGGTGGAAGAAGGCAAAGCAGCGGCGGTCGGGTTGCAGCCGGCGGCGCAGGTCGTCCCAGCCGTCGATCTGGTGCACCGCCTCATGGCGGATGATCTGCTCGAGCAGTTGCGCCGGCGAGTTCCAGTCGACCTTGCGCATCTCCAGAAAGCCGGGATTGAACCACGACGACAGCAGGTGCAGCAGGTCGGCCTCGACCACCTGCAATTGCGGCTGCCGGCCGAGTCGTTCGAGCAACGTGCGACGCAGGCGCACGATGGCCGCGGTGCCGCCCGGCGCGCCGTTCAGGCGCCGGAACAGCTCCTGACGCGGGGCCTCGGCCAGGCGCGTCAGACGCACCAGGTTCGCTCCATCGGGCGCCTGGGCATAGGTCCTGGCAGCGGCAAGCACGGCCTGCGGGTCGGGGCTGAAGTCGCTGGCCAGGCGGTCGAAGAAGCGCCAACGCTGCTCGTCACTCAGGCCGTCGACGCGCTGCAGGATTCTCTTGGCCAGCAGCGGCCCGTTGGCCTCGCCACGCACAGACAGCAGGCGCCGGCAATCGGCCAACGCGAGGCGCAAAGGGGTCGGTTCGGCCATGGGCTCGGTGGCAGGCGGGTCGGGTGCGAGCAGCCACTCCATTACAGCATTGCCTGCTGCACGCCGCGTGCGATCGTTGCATGATGCGCACAACCCGGCGCAGCGCCGCCTCACCCCTGTTTGGAGACCCTCACATGCAACGCATCGGATTCATCGGCGCCTCGGGATTGATGGGCCATGGCATGGCGAAGAACCTGCGCGCCAAGGGCTACGCGCTGGCGTTGACGGTGCACCGGGACCGCGATCGCGTGGCCGACCTGCTGGCCGCCGGCGCAACCATGGCCGCCACGCCGGCCGAGCTGGCACGCTGCAGTGACATCGTGTTCCTGTGCGTCACCGGCTCGCCGCAGGTCGAGGCCGTCGTGAATGGCGGCAACGGCCTGCTGTCGGGCGCAGCGAAAGGGCTGGTCATCGTCGACACCTCGACCGCCGAACCCGACTCGACCGATCGCCTGCGCGCGCTTTGCGCAGCCCGGGGCGTGGACTACATCGATGCGCCGCTGGCGCGCACACCGACCGATGCCGAGGCGGGAAAGTTGAACGTGATGGTCGGCGCGACGGAGGCGCAATTCGCGCGGATCGAACCCGTGCTGCGCGCCTTCGCCGAGAACGTCTTCCACGTCGGCCAGCCCGGTGCAGGGCATGTCATCAAGCTTCTCAACAACTTCATCGCCCAAGCCATCTGCACGGCCACTGCCGAAGCATTCGCCGTCGGGCAGAAGGCCGGCGTCGACCTGAAACGCTTGGTGGCCCTGGTCTCGGCCGGCGGCGTCAACTCGGGGCTGTTCCAGATCATGAGCAAGACCCTCGACGGCGACCTATCCGGCATCAAGTTCGAGATGAACAACGCGCGCAAGGACATCCGCTACTACACCCACCTGGCCGAGAACCTGGCCGTGCCCACGGTCGTGGGCGAGGCGGTACACCAGTCGCTGACGCTGGCCTGCGCTTTAGGCTACGGCGAGAAGTACGTGCCCTCGCTGGTCGAGGCGCAGGAGAAGCTCAGCGGCACGAAGATCATCCCTCGTTGACACATCGAGCATCCCGCAAGTGAGCCAAATCGTTCTCGTACACGGCGCCTGGGGTGGAGCCTGGATCTGGCGCCGCGTACTCGGCCCGCTGCGCGCGGCCGGCCATGAGGTTCACGCGGTCACACTCACGGGCGATGGCGAGCGTGCGCACCTGCGGCGCAACGACATCACGCTGCGCACCCACATCGACGATGTGCTCGGCCTGATCGACGCCGAAGAGCTGCAGGAGATCGTCCTCGTCGGCCACAGCTACGCCGGCCAGGTGATCACCGGCGTGGCCGATGTGCTATTGGCGTTCAGCGCGGGCGCGCTGCGTCAACTGGTCTACATCGACGCCGTGGTGCCGCTACCCGGCGAAGGCTGGGGCAGCAACCATCTGCCCGACGTGGTCGCTGCGCGCCGCGCGGCGGCCGCGGCCAACGACAATGCGCTGCCGCCGCCCGACCCGAACGAGGCCGGCCTCGACGGCGCCGACCGCGACTGGCTGCTCCGGCGCCAGGTGCCGCATCCGTTCGGGCCGTATCGCGAGCCGATGCCCTTTGATGCCGAGCGCTGGGCCGCCGTGCCGCGCTGCTTCATCGACTGCAACCGGCCGGCCTACCCGACGATCGACGGCTCGCGCCGGCGCGTGCGCAGCCAACCCGGCTGGCGCATCGTGGAACTGCCGACCGGACACTGGCCGATGGTCAGCACGCCGGGGTTGCTGGTGGAACAGTTGCTGTTGCTGGCCTAGGCGCGCGCGTGTGGTGGTGATGATCGGTCAAGTCATCGCAGCCAGCGCCGAGGCTGCCGGCCGGCCGTAGGTCAACCGCGCCCATACCGCTTCCAGCGGCCCGCGCGCATGGCGTTTGAGCCACCACAGGCTCCACGGCACCTGGATCACGAAGAAGATCGCGACCGCGAGCGCCAGCCCTGCCGCCGGCCCGACGGTGCCCCACAGGCCGAAGCCCCAGCCGTAGAACAGCGTGGTGCAAAGCGCCGTCTGCATCAGGTAGTTGGTCAGCGGCATGCGGCCGGCCGCCGCGAACGGCGCCAGCCACCGCTGCCACACCGGGATTTGCGCCAGGCGAACGATCGTCAGCACATAGAAGAGCATCATCGCGACCCGGCTGGTCCAGTAGCACAGGCCGCCGAAAAGCTTGATCGGCGACGGGCCCGGTTGGCGGTTGAAGTGAAAGACCAGCGTGAACGCCACCCCGCACAGCAGCCCGATCGCCAGCGCAACCCACATCAGGCGGCGCACTTGTGGCATCAGTTCGGCAATGCGCTGCACCCAGCCCTGGCGCCCGGCCAGCAGCCCTAGCAGCATGGTCATCGCCATCTGGACCCAGAAGCCAAGCATGCCCCACAGCGACCATGGGTTGTCGTAGAAATACGCGAACTCGCGCATGTGCTCGGCGGCCGCCTGCACAAACGTGCCGTGGCCGTAAGCGGAGTTGTTGCTGGCCTCGAAGGCCTTGGCCTTGGCGACCAGCATTGCCGTGATCTCCGGAGTCGTCAGCAGCAGCCGCAGCGCACCCGAGACGACCGGATAGAGCAGACACAGCACGATCAACACGACGATCGTGCGCAATCTCGCGCGGCGCAGCGCAAACACCAGCAAGAGGCCGAGCAGCGCATAGATGTGCAGCACGTCGCCGGTCCACAAGATGGTGGCGTGGACCAGGCCCAGCACCGCCAACACCGCCAGCCGGCGCAAGTACAGCGAGGTGGCGCGGGCGGGGTCACGCTGCTCCATGCGCGCGAACTGGATCGTGAATCCGATGCCGAACAACAGGCTGAACATGCTGTTGAACTTGCCCGAGAAGAGCATGTCGCGCAGGTTCTCGGCGAACTGGTCGACTGCGCCCGGCCACAGGTGCGAGCCGTCGGCCTCGATGAAGAACGAGTTGGTGAAGCCCGGCATGTTCATGATCAGGATGCCGAGCAGCGCGAACCCGCGCAGGATGTCCAGCGTGGGAATGCGTTCGGCGACGGGCAGGGCCCCATCGACAGGTGTTTGCATGACGGTCCCTTCCCGGGCCGGGTGGCCCGACGCGACGCGGCACGATACGCCGATGCCTGCCCAAATGCCATCGAGACTGTCCGCGCAACGCGATACCAGCATCGTGTGTGCGTGCCGCTGTGCGAAGCCCCGATAGCCACGAGTGCGTCATGGACTTCCCTGGCCCGACCCGTCGTCGATTCGCGACGCGCGTCGCTCTCACCCAGTGCCCGCCCTCGAGGCATTCGATAGGATGCTGCGCGGTGGCATGTCACCAACGCCGATTGCCAGCTTGAGGACAAATTCAAATGTCGCCCAGCGCCCAACGCAGCATCCTGTTCAGCGTGTTCTTTCTGTCTGGGTTCACCGGGCTGATCTACGAGTCGCTCTGGTCGCACTACCTCAAGCTGTTCCTCGGGCACGCCGCGTATGCGCAGACACTGGTACTGGCCATCTTCATGGGCGGGCTGGCTCTGGGGGCTGCGGCGGCAAGTGCGGTCAGCGGCCGGCTGCGCAACCTGCTGGCGGCCTACGCCATCGCCGAAGTCTGCATCGGCGTCTTGGCGCTGGTCTTTCACTCGTTGTTTGCGTGGCTGATCGATGTCTCGCTCTCGCGGGTCATTCCGAGCCTGGGTTCGCCCACCGCCGTTGGCGTTTATCAATGGGCCATCGCCGTGTTGCTGCTGTTGCCGCCATCAATCCTGCTCGGGACGACCTTCCCGCTGATGAGCAGCGCCGTGATCAGGCGTTTCCCGGGCCACGAGGGCAGGAATCTCGCCAACCTGTATTTCACCAACAGCCTGGGTGCCGCCGTCGGTGTACTGGTGGCCTCATTTGTCCTGATCGGCTGGCTGGGGCTCGCGGCAACAGTCCAGCTCGCGGGGATGCTGAACCTGTTGATCGGAGTCGTCGCCGGAGCGCTCGCGCGCGGGAGCGAACCGGCACCCCTTGCCGCGCCGGCTGACCGCGCCGGCGCGCGGTTCCTAACCCTGTTTCTGGCCGCATCATTCGTCACCGGAGCTGCCTCGTTCATCTACGAGGTGAGTTGGATCCGGATGCTGACGCTGGTCCTCGGCAGCACGTTCCACGCGTTCGAGCTGATGCTCAGCGCGTTCATCACCGGACTGGCGCTGGGGAGCCTGGCGATGCGGCGACACATCGACCGCATTGCGAACCCGTTGGTCGCGGCGGCGTGGATCCAGGTGGGCATGGGCGTGCTTGCTGTGCTCACACTGCCGGTGTACGCGCAGTCGTTCGAGTGGATGGGTGCGTTGGTGCGAACGCTGCCCAAGGACGCGGGAGGCTACGCACTGTTCAATCTCGCGAGCCACGGGATTGCCTTTGCCGTCATGTTGCCGGCGACCTTCCTGGCGGGCATGACCTTGCCGCTGTTCACGCATGCGTTGCTGCGTTGCGGGCATGGCGAAAACTGCATCGGGCGCATCTACGCCGCGAATACGCTCGGGGCCATCCTCGGTGTCCTGTTCGCGATCCACTTCGCGCTGCCGGCGATGGGGCTCAAGCTCACCTTGGCTAGCGCCGCATTGCTCGACATCGGGCTGGGCCTGCTGTTGTTGCGCTTTGCCGGCGCTGGGCGCGGCCATTGGCTGCTGGCGTTGGGCATGTTCGCCGTGCCGGTCGCGCTGGTTCAACTTGTCGTGCTCGATCCCGCGACTTTGGGCAGCGGCGTTTACCGGACCGGGAACGCGCGTCCGCCAATCAATGCAACCGTGTTCTACCGCGACGGCAAGACCGCCACCATCAGCGTGACCTTGCAAGGCGGGTCCGCTCTGGTCCTCAGTTCGAACGGCAAGCCCGACGCGGCGGTCGAGATGAACCTGGCGCGCCCGGCCGCCGACGACGAGGTCACGATGGTCATGGCCGGGGCCGTGCCGATGGCCATGCGCCCGGATGCGACCAGTGTCGCCAACATCGGCTTCGGGTCGGGCATGACCACCCATGTCGTCCTGGCCAACCCTAACGTCAAGCAGATCGCGACCATCGAGATCGAGGCAGCCGTGATCGACGGTGCCCGCGCATTCGCGCCCCGCGTCCGGCGTGCCTACGATGATCCGCGCAGCGAGATCTTCATCGAGGACGCGAAGAGCTGGTTCGCCCGCAACAACCGCCGCTTCGACGTCATCATTTCCGAGCCGTCGAATCCATGGGTCAGTGGCGTTGCGGGTCTGTTTTCGGACGAGTTCTATCTGCGCATCAGGGGCTACCTCAACGACAAGGGTCTGCTCGTTCAGTGGCTGAACCTGTACGACTTCGACATCCGTCTCGCTGCCTCGGTCGTCACAGCGCTGAACAAGAATTTCAGTGACTACGCGATGTACCTCACCGACGACAACGACGTACTTATCGTGGCCGCCAAGTCAGGAGCGGTTCCACCGCTCTCGGAGGCGCTCTTCGCTTGGCCGCAAATGCGCGAAGATTTGTCACGGGTCGGCATCCGTACGCTGGATGACCTGGCGCTGCGGCACCTGGGCTCAGCTGCCAACCTGAACCCGATGCTGCA
>Ga0315271_10003049_pt1 | contig 10572 bp, 2 predicted proteins | sample C3_top_MG_FD_204664 | JGI IMG/M metagenome (GOLD analysis project Ga0315271, IMG submission 204664) | Sediment microbial communities from Yellowstone Lake, YNP, Wyoming, USA - C3_top | ecosystem: Environmental > Aquatic > Freshwater > Lake > Sediment | place: USA: Wyoming | collected 2017-08-01
GCGGGTCGGAGTGGCGCGTCGCCGGATGCGAACTGCTCACGCGTCATCATGTCCGGGGTTACGAAAAAACAATCGCGTTGTTCGATCAGGACAAGAATTGTCCTTGAAAAATGACCTGGTGCAGGAGCCCGATGCTCGAATACCCGCCTCCATGATTCTCCGGGTCCTGTCCTGCCTTGACAAGGATAAGGTATCGAAGGAAACTTATTAATCCTTCTGCCAGCAGCCGCGGTCTGCTTCCGCGACGGGATGGGGGGCTGCGCGGTGCTCCCGCGTGGGGGGATGCGTGTGCCCGGCAAGGAGTGCGAGCGGTGAGGTTGGAGATGGCGATGGAGCGGCAGATGGATGAGACGGTGACCAGGACGCCCCTCGGAGCGCTCCCCCTGGCGGGGGTGCAGCTTCAAGTCGCGCTCGCCGCCTTCACGTCCGCGACGATCGCATCGGCCGCCCGCAGCCCCCGCACTGCCGTCGCCGTCGTGCTCGACGAGGCGCGGCGGCCAGGGGTGATTTTCCCTGGGCCCGACGGCGCCCAGCCGGGTACCGTCGATGCCACGGTGACGGCTGTCCTCCCCGCGCTCTACCCCGAGTGGCTCGGCGACCGCTCCTTCTGCGAGGTGCACGGCGTGCGTTTCCCCTATGTGGTCGGGGAGATGGCCAATGGACTCACGACGGTCCGGATGGTCGTCGAGGCGGCGCGGGCCGGCTTTCTCGGCTTCTTCGGGGCTGCCGGCCTCGACCCGGCGCGCATCGAGGACGCGGTCGCGCAGCTCTCCAGCGAGCTGGGGCCCGATTCCGCCTGGGGGTCGAACCTGATCCACTCCCCGCAGGAGCCGGTCCTCGAGGACGCGACCGTCGAACGCTACCTGCGCCGCGGCGTGCGGCGGGTCTCGGCCTCGGCGTTCATGAAGCTCACGCTCCCGGTGGTGCGCTATGCGGCGGCGGGGCTCACCGCAGACGCCGGCGGACGCGTGCGACGGCACAACCACCTGTTCGCCAAGATCTCGCGCCCGGAAACGGCACGGTTTTTTCTCGCCCCGGCGCCGCAGGAGATGCTCGACGCGCTGGTCGCGGCCGGGCGGCTGACGCGGGAGGAGGCAGCGCTCGCCCTGCGCGTGCCGCTGGCGGAGGACGTCACCGTCGAGGCCGATTCCGGCGGGCACACGGACAACCGGCCCCTGTCCGCCATCTTTCCGAGCATCGCCCGCGCGGCCGCGGACCTCGCCGCACGGCACGGACACGGCCGTCAGGTGCGCCTCGGTGCGGCGGGAGGGCTCGGCACCCCCTCCGCGGTCGCCGCGGCGTTCGCGCTGGGCGCGTCCTACGTGCTCACGGGGTCGGTGAATCAGGCGGCCGTGGAGTCCGGGCTCGGGACGACGGGGCGGGCGCTTCTCGCGCAGGCGGGGGTGGCTGACGTCGCGATGGCACCGGCCGCCGACATGTTCGAACTCGGCGCCCAGGTGCAGGTCCTGCGGCGGGGCACGCTCTTCGCCGCCCGCGCCCGGCGGTTGCGCGACCTCTACCGGTCCCACGCCGCACTCGAGGAGATTCCGGCGGTCGAGCGCGGGCGCCTCGAGCAGGAAATCTTCAAGCTGCCGCTCGCGGCGGTCCTCGAGCAGACCGAGCGCTTCTGGGCGGCGCGCGACCCGTCCCAGAACGAGCGCGCCGGCCGCGACCCGAAGCACCGCATGGCGCTCTGTTTCCGCTGGTACCTCGGGCAGTCCAGCCGCTGGGCCATCGCCGACGACCCCGAGCGCCGGGCCGACTACCAGATCTGGTGCGGGCCGGCGATGGGGGCGTTCAACGACTGGGTGCGCGGCTCCTTCCTCGAGGAGCCGTCACGGCGCACGGTGGCACAGATCGGCCGCAATCTGCTGGAGGGCGCCATCGCGGTGACGCGCGCCCAGCAGTTGCGCGCCTGCGGCGTCCCGGTTGCGCCCGGCGCGTTCGACGTCGAGCCGCGGCCGCTGGCCTGAACGATGAGCCGCCCGAAGTGCAGGAGTTCGCGGTGAGCGATCAGCGAGAGCGACGCGTCCCGATCGCGGTCGTGGGTGTCAGCGCGCTCTTCCCCGGATCCGCCGACGAAAACGGGTTCTGGCGCGACATCCTCGCGGGGCGCGACCTGATCCGCGACGTCCCGCCGAGCCACTGGCTCATCGAGGACTACTACGACCCTGACCCGGCCGCGCCGGACAAGACCTACGCGCGCCGCGGCGCCTTCCTCGACCCGGTGCCGTTCGACACCCTCGGGTTCGGCGTCCCCCCGAGCATCGTCCCCGCGACCGACACCGTGCAGCTGCTCGCGCTGATCGTGGCCCAGCGGGTGCTCGAGGACGCGGCGCGGGGGCAGTTCGCCGCGTTGCCGCGCGAGCGCATCGGCGTGATCCTCGGCGTCACCTCGGGGCAGGAACTGCTCAGCACGATGGCCAGCCGGCTGCAGCGCCCGGTGTGGGTCAAGGCCCTGCGCGAGGCCGGAATCCCCGAGTCGCAGGTCAACGCCGCCTGCGACCGCATCGCGGCCAGCTACGTCCCCTGGCAGGAGAGCACCTTCCCCGGCCTGCTCGGGAACGTGGTGGCCGGGCGCATCGCCAACCGCTTCGACCTGGGGGGAACCAACTGCGTCACCGACGCCGCGTGCGCGAGCACCTTCTCCGCCGTTTCGATGGCGGTGAACGAGCTGGCCCTCGGCCAGGCCGACCTGGTGATCACCGGCGGGGTCGACACGCTCAACGACATCTTCATGTTCATGTGCTTCAGCAAGACCCCCGCGCTCTCGCGCACCGGCGACTGCCGTCCCTTCTCCGACGAGGCCGACGGCACGATGCTCGGCGAGGGGCTGGCGATGGTGGCGCTCAAGCGGCTGGACGACGCCGAGGCCGCCGGCGATCGGATCTACGCCGTCCTGCGCGGTGTGGGCAGCTCCTCCGACGGGCGGGCCAAGAGCGTCTACGCCCCGCGCGCCGAGGGGCAGGCGCTGGCGCTGCGGCGGGCGTACGCTGCGGCCGGCTACGGCCCGGAGACGGTCGAACTCGTCGAGGCGCACGGGACCGGCACCACGGCCGGGGACCTGGCCGAGTTCGAGGCGCTGCGCACCGTATTCGAGGAGTCGGGACGAGAGGACCGGCAGTGGTGTTCACTCGGTTCGGTCAAATCGCAGATCGGGCACACCAAGGCGGCGGCCGGGGCCGCGGGTCTGTTCAAGGCGGTGATGGCGCTGCAGCACGGCGCGCTGCCGCCCACGATCAAGGTCAGTCGGCCGAACCCGAAGCTCGCCATCGGGGAGAGCCCCTTCTGCATCAACACCGCGGCGCGCCCCTGGGTCAGAGGTTCGGATTACCCGCGGCGCGCGTCCGTCAGCTCCTTCGGGTTCGGCGGCAGCAACTTTCACCTGACGCTGGAGGAGTATCGGGGGCCTGCGCCCCGCGCGCTGCGGCGCCGTGCCGCGCCGTCCGAACTGGTGCTCTTCGGGGCTGCAACGGGCGGGGAGCTGGTGCGCGAGCTGAGCAGCCTGGAGGTCGGCGGCGCCGGTTATCTCTCCTGGTTGTCCCGCGCGACGCAGCAGCATCGCGCGTGCGGATCGGCGGTGCGCCTGGCGATCGTCGCACGTGACGAGCAGGATCTGCGGCTGAAAATCTCTGCCGCGGTCGAGGCGCTCTCGCGCACCCCCGACGCGGCGATCGAGCTGCCCGACATCCACGGCGGTGTCGACCCGCCGGCGGGCGACCTGGCCTATCTGTTCGCCGGACAGGGGAGTCAGTACCCGGGGATGGGCGCCGGACTCGCGCTGCTCTGGCCGCAGGCGTTGGCCGCGTGGGACCTGGCGGCCGACCTGTCGATCGGGGGAGCATCCCGGCTCCAGCACGTCGTCTTTCCGCCGCCGGCGTTCACCGACGAACAGCGCTCGCGCCAGGAGGAACAGCTGCGGCGCACGCAGTGGGCGCAACCGGCGCTCGCCGCCGCGGCGCTCGCCCAGCTGAACCTGCTTCGTGCCGCCGGGATACACCCTGCGTGCGTCGGCGGTCACTCGTTCGGCGAGGTTGCCGCCCTGCACGCGGCGGGGGTTTTCGACGCGCCGACGCTCCTCGACGTGGCGCTGCAGCGCGGGGAGTTGATGGCGGCTGCAGCCCGAACGCCGGGAGCGATGACGGCGGTGCGGGCCACCCTGGCCCAGGTGCAGGCGCTGCTCGCACGTCAGACCGACGTGGTGATCGCGAATCACAACGCCCCGGAGCAGATCGTGATCTCCGGGCCGACGGACGCCGTGGAACGGTGCGAAGCGCTGCTGCGGGACGACGGGCTGCCGTCGCTGCGACTGCCGGTCGCCACGGCCTTTCATTCGCCGCTGGTGGCGGAATCGGTCGACAGCTTCGAGCGTTTCCTGGGGGCGGTCCCCTTCGCGCCGGCGACGGTCCCCGTCTTCTCGAACGCCGCGGCCGCGCCCTATCCCGCGCGTCCGGAGGCGATGCGCCGGCTGCTTGCGGCGCAACTCGCGCGGCCCGTGCGTTTCGTCGAGCAGATCGAGGCGATGTATGCCGGCGGGGCGCGGACGTTCGTCGAACTCGGTCCCGGGGCGGTGCTGACGGGACTCGTCGGGAAGATTCTCGCCGGCCGGCCGCACCGCGCGATCAATCTCGATGCGCGCGGCACGGATGCCGCCACGGCGTTCCACCGCGGCCTCGCGCGACTCTTCGCGGCGGGGTACGAGATGGACCTGTCGCCGCTCTGGGACACCTTCCAGCCGCAGCCGGATCCACGGGAGTTGCGCCGACCCCGTGCCGCCATCGATATCTGCGGGACAAACTACGGCAAGCCGTATCCCCCGGCCGGTGGCGCGGCGGCCCTGCCGCCGCCGAATGAGGAACCCGCGGTCCCCGCCCGGGGAAAACAACCGGGGGCGGACGCGCTTCACGATGACCGGGGGGAGGGGGCCTGGCTCGCCGCATACCGCGAATTGCAGCGCGAGACCGCCGCGGCGCACGCGGCCTGGCAGGAGACGACGACCCGGACCCACCTCGCCTTTCTGCAGTCCCTGGAGCGCTCCTGCACCGCGCTGGCGCAGGCTGCAGGCTTGCCCGCGGTGGATTTCGCTGTTCCCGCTGTCCCGGCACGGGCGGCGCTTGTGCCGGACGACGTGTCTTCCTGCGGGCGGTGGGCTCCTGACGCTGCGAACCTCCATCGTGCGCACGTCGTCCCCCAGAAGGAGACCTCCCCGCCGCGCCATTCCGCCGCCCAGAGCGTTCCCCAAAGCCGCGAGGTCCGTCACCGCGAACCGGCCGTGTGTGCGTCGTTACCCGGCGGATCATTAGCGGTTCCTCCGGCAGCGTCGGCACGCGTCACGATCCCTGCGCCGACTGCCGGTGTCGGGTCTTTGGCACCGGATTCAACGGGAGTTCTCGCCATGCTCCTCGCCGTCGTGGCCGGGAAGACCGGCTACCCGGTCGATCTGCTGCGGCCGGAGATGGCGCTGGAGGCAGACCTCGGCATCGATTCCGTCAAGCGGGTCGAAATCCTCTCGGCGCTGGAAGAACGGCTGCCCGGCCTGGCGCAACTCGAACCGGCGGCGTTGACCGAGATGCGAACGCTCGGCGACATTGTCGCCCACCTCGAAGGGGCCGGTTGCGGCGGCGCCGCGGCCGCGCCCGCCTCCGGCGGCGCACCTGCCGGCCGTGAGCGACTTCCCGCGGCGCCGCTGCCCGTGTCCCCACCGGCCGTTGACGTTGCGGCGCTTCTTCTCGGGGTTGTTGCGGAGAAGACCGGCTACCCGGCGGAACTGCTCACCATGGGCATGGGGCTCGAGGACGACCTCGGCATCGACTCGATCAAGCGCATCGAGATTCTCTCGGCACTGGAGGAGCGGCTCCCCGGTCACGCGGAGGTCGATCCCGCCTCGGTCAGCGCCTTGCGCACGCTCGGCGACATTCTCGAGCACCTTCGGCAGCGCATGCAGGCGGATGGCGGGTCACCGGTCAGCGCTGTTCGGGAGGCCGGGGAGGGTGAGGCAGTGGTGCAGGAAACCACTGCCGCGAGCGAGGGGATCGCTCCAGAAAACTCACGGTGCGAGCTGGAAAATCGCCCGTCGGAAAAAGTGGCAACGGGGGCGGTGCGCCTGGCGCGGTTCGCGGTGGAGCTTGTCCCGGCGCCACCGCCCGGGCTCGGCCTTGCGGGCCTCGCCGCGTGCGGGCAGATCCACATTGTCGGGAGCGGGGGAGGGGTGGCCAAGGAACTTGCCGCCCGTCTCGGCAGCCGCGCAGTGCTGACCGATGAACCGCCGCCCGAGGCTGAGGCGGTCATTGTCCTGGCCGGTCTCGGGGGCGATGGCGCCGGCGAGGGTGCGGGGGTTGCCGTGAGACAGGTTTTTCGCGCCGCGCGTGCGGTTGCGCCTGCGTTCACCCGGCGCGGTGGCGTGTTCGTCACGGTTCACGACTCAGGGGGCGATTTTGGCCGCACGGGCGGCGATCGTGCCTGGCTGGCCGGGATCGCCGGCATTGCCAAGACGGCGGCGCGCGAGTGGCCCCGGGCAGCGGTGAAGACCATCGATCTGGCCGGGGGCGGCCGTCCCGTTTCCGTGCTCGCTGCGGCCATCGTCGCCGAGTTGCTCGAGGGCGGGGGCGAATTGGAAGTTGGCCTCGCTGCCGATGGCCGCAGAGTCACCCTCGTGACGGTGCCGCGCGGCGGCGAAGAGGCGCTGCCGATCGCCGCTGACGGCGAATGCCCCGTGGTCCTCGCCTCCGGTGGCGGCCGCGGGGTTACCGCGGCCTGCGTGATCGCGCTGGCGCGCCGCACGCGAGGCCGATTCATCCTGCTGGGATCGACGCCGCTTGAGGACGAGCCCGCCGGCCTCGAAAACCTGCGGGACGAGGCTTCGCTGACGCGGACCCTGGCGGAGATCGCCCGCACGAAGGGGGAGGCACTCGCCCCGGCGCGGCTTGCCCTGCAGGCGCGCTCCATCCTCGCGGCGCGTGACGTGCGCGCCACCCTGGAGGCGCTGCGCGCTGCCGGCGCCGAGGGCCGCTACGAGGCGGTCGACGTTCGCGACGGCGCAGCGCTTTCACGGGTGCTGGACGCGGCGCGCGCGGCGTACGGCCCGATCACCGCGGTGGTCCACGGTGCCGGCCGGATTGCCGACAAGCTGATTGCCGACAAGACCGACGCGCAGTTTGATCTGGTCCACGAGACCAAGGTCGGGGGCCTGCGGGCGCTGCTCACCGCCACGGCCGACGACCCCCTGCGGCTCATCGCCCTGTTCGCCTCGGTGGCGGGGCGCCGCGGCAACCCGGGGCAGTGCGACTACGCCGCCGCCAACGAGACGCTCGTCGCCGCGGGGGCGCGGGAGGCCCGGCGGCGCGGTGAAGCCTGTGCCGTGCTCGCGCTGGACTGGGGTCCCTGGGACGGCGGGATGGTCACGCCAACGCTGCGCGCGCACTTTCAGACGCGCGGCGCCGGCCTGATCCCGCTCGACGCCGGAGCCGAGCTGTTCGCCGGGGAGGCGCTGCGAAGCGCGCCAGGTTTTCGCGAGCTCCTCGTCGAGGCGGAATCGCGCCTCGCTGCGGGCGGGGGCCGGCGGCACGCTCTCGAGGTGGTGGTGACCGCAGCGTCACACCCGTTTCTCGTCGACCACGCCATCGACAACATCCCGGTGCTGCCCGTCGTGATGGCGCTCGAGTGGTTCGCGCGAGCCGCGCGGGCTGCCCGGCCGGGTCTGGAGCTGGCGATCTGCAGGGACGTGCGGGTGATGAAGGGCGCGCAGCTCGGCCGCTACGGCAATGGCGGCGACCCCTTCACCGTGGTCTGCCGCGAGGGCGGGGACGGGCGGTTGGCGCTGGAATTGCGCGGCGCCGACGGCACGCTGCACTACACCGCCGCCGCGGAGTTGGCCGGCACGCTGCCCGACGGCGCCGCCCCGCGCGCACTCGCCGGATTGCAGCGCTTTGCGCGGGCGACGTACGGCGACGAACTCTTCCACGGCCCGCAGTTCCAGGTGATTCGCGCCGTCGAGGGCGTTTCACCCGAGGGCGCCGTCGCGCTGCTCGACGGCGCGCGCGCGCGCGGGTGGCGCGGGGCCTGGGCCACCGATGCGCCCGTCCTCGACGGCGGATTGCAGCTGGCGCTGCTCTGGAGCGCCCATGTCATCGGCGGGCGCTCGCTGCCGACCGCCGTCGGGGCCTATCACGCGTATCGCGGCAGCTGGGGTTCCGGCGAGCTGCGCTGCACGCTTCACGGCACCGTGCTCGGCGCCGACCGGGTGGTTTGCGACATCTCCTTCGTGGCGCCGGAGGGGGGACTCGTGGCGGAGTTGCGCCGGGTCGAACTGCATCGCCGGCCGGGGTTCCTTCCCGCTCCGTACTCCCCGTGACCTTCCCCCCGATCGCGATTGTCGGTCGGGCCTGCGTGCTGCCCGGCGCCTTGAGCCCGGCGGCGCTCTGGGATCGGGTGCGCGAGGGGGCGGATCTCGTCTCCAGCGCCCCTCGGGGCCGGTGGCGGTCGCGGCGCGAGGTGGTCGGTGAGCGCGGTGCCGCCGGCGAGGACGCTGCCTGCACGGATCGCGGCGGGTACGTCGAGGGTTTCGACGCGCTGTTCGACCCGGCGGGGTTCGCGGTGCCAGCCGAGCAGGTGCAGCGGCTCGACCCGCTGGCGCGCTGGCTGCTGCACGTTTCACGCGAAGCGCTGCGGGAGGCCGGGGTGGAAGGCGGGCCGCGCGTGGCGGCGGTCTTCGGCAATCTCTCCTTCCCGTCGGCGGCGTTTGCCCGCTTTGCCGAACGGGCCTGGCTCGGTCCGGCGCTGGCCGACGCCGCCGGGGTCGGCCCGGTCGATGCGCGCAACCGCTTCATGTCCGGATTGCCGGTCCACCTCGTCGCGCGGGCGCTCGGCCTGGGGCCGGGGTTCGCGCTGGACGCGGCCTGCGCCTCTTCGCTGTATGCGATCAAGCTCGCGTGCGATCTGCTCCACGATCGACGGGTCGACGTGGCGCTCGCCGGCGCGGTCAACGCCGCGGACGATCTTTTCATCCACGTCGGCTTCACGGCGCTGCAGGCGCTGAGCCGCAGCGGGCGCAGCCGCCCGTTCCACCGCGAGGCGGACGGCCTGCTCCCGGCCGAAGGTGCGGGTGCCGTCGCCCTCAAGCGGCTCGAAGACGCACAGAGTGCCGGCGACCGGATTTTCGGCGTGATTCGCGGCATCGGGCTCTCGAACGACGGCCGCGGCCGCGGTCTGCTGGCGCCTGCGCAGGAGGGCCAGGAACGCGCGATGCGCGCCGCCTACGCGGCCGCGGGGCTGCGCCCCGCGGATATTTCACTGCTCGAGTGCCACGCCACCGGGACGGCGGTCGGGGACGCGGTCGAGGTGCGCAGCACGACGGGAGTATTCACGGGCGCGACGGACGTCCCGATCGGTTCGCTGAAATCAAATTTCGGCCACGCCGTGACCGCGGCTGGTATCGCCGCGCTGCTCAAGGTCATCGGCGCCATGGCCGCCGGAGTGAGGCCGCCGACGCTCCACGCCGACGACCCGCACCCGCTGTTGTCGGGCACACCCCTGCGCCTGCTGCGCGAAGCGGAGCCCTGGGAGTGCCGCGGCGCGCGTCGGGGGGCCGTGAGCGCTTTCGGGTTCGGGGGCGCCAATGCCCATCTGATCGTGGAGGAGCCGGGTGACCGTGCGCCGGCTTCGGGGTCCCCTCGCTGTGGGACTCCATCGAGCCCACGACGTTCCAGCGACGGAGGCCTCCCCCCCGCGCCACCTCTTCGCACCGGTTCAGGCACCGGAGCTTCCACGGAGATTTCAGATCGGGCCCCGGCGCACGCCGCGCCGACCGGCGATGTCGTTGCCGTGGCGGTGGTGGGGATCGGCGCCGCGGTCGGAGCGGGGCTGTCTGCAGCGGATTTCGCGGCGGCGCTGTTCGCGGCGGCCGCCCCGAAGACGCGCTGCGCCACGACGATCACCCTCCCGGTCGTCGGCACGCGCTTTCCGCCGCACGATCTGGCCGCCGCGCTGCCGCAGCAACTCTGGACGATGGCGGCGGCGCGGGAGGCGCTTGACGGCGTCACTCTGCCCGCGTCGGATCGAGGCGGCGCGATGATCGGGATCGGCTGCGACCCCGCGGTGGCCAGGTATGGCGCCCGCTGGCGTCTGCCGGATGCCGCGGCAGCCTGGGGCGTGGCGGACGATGCCTGGATCCGCCGCGTCGCAGACATCCTGTCGCCGGCGCTCTCCGGGGCCGGGGTGCTCGGGACCATGCCCAATCTCCCGGCAAACCGGCTGAATGTGCAATTCGATCTAGCGGGCCCGGGCTTCACGATTTCGGCGGAGGAACTCTCGGGGGTGCGGGCCCTTCAGGCTGCTCAGCGCGCGCTGCGGTCCGGGGAGCTCGATCTGGCGCTGGCTGGTGCGGCCGACTTTTCCTGCGACCCCGTGCACGAGGCCGCGGCGCGCGAGCTCGGGCTGCCCGGCCCTTCCGGCGACGCCGCCGTCGTCCTCGCGCTCAAACGACTGTCGGACGCCCGTCGTGACGGCGACCGCGTCTATGCACTGATCGACGAGGTGACTGATGCCCGTGACGCGGACGATCCGACCGTCGACGCT
>Ga0315271_10003050_pt1 | contig 10572 bp, 11 predicted proteins | sample C3_top_MG_FD_204664 | JGI IMG/M metagenome (GOLD analysis project Ga0315271, IMG submission 204664) | Sediment microbial communities from Yellowstone Lake, YNP, Wyoming, USA - C3_top | ecosystem: Environmental > Aquatic > Freshwater > Lake > Sediment | place: USA: Wyoming | collected 2017-08-01
GGATGTGGATGTCCTGCACGTGCTCGCGCGTGCACGAGGTGAACACCCGGACGCGCCGGTTCTGGGAGGTTGGGGTCATGGCGTGGACCGTCAGGAGTCGCCGGGCGCCGCATCCTCGAGCACGCGCCCGGGCACCCAGCCTTGGGCGCCGGCGGCGTTGCGACAGAGGATGAAGGCTCCCTGTTCGTCGAGGGCGTCGAGCAGCTCGCCTTCGACGACGGTGAGTTGTGCGGCGTCGTACTCTTTGAGCGCGACCGCCTCTTTCTCGCTGGTCATCTCCAGGTACGACTCCGCGACCCACCCCTGGTGACCGTTCTCCGACGCGCACCAGAGGAACTCGGGAAACTGCTGGTTGCGGTGCCCCACGCCGACGACGTCGCCGGGGCTGATGTGGATGGTCTCGACGTGGTCGCGCGGGCGCGACTCGGTGACGCGGACCTTGCGGGCTTCATTGTCCATTTCGCCATTCTAGTCCGATTCCGCGATGTGGAAAGTCGGATGCGGTATCATGGGCGGCCCATGCCCGAGAACGAGCACATCTGCGTCCGCTTCGCGCCTTCACCCACCGGCTACCTGCACCTCGGCAGCGCGCGTACCGGCCTCTACAACTACATCTTCGCGCGGCAGCACGAGGGAACGTTCATCCTGCGTATCGAGGACACCGACCTCACGCGCAGCACCGACGAGGCCATCGTGCAGATCATCGCGTCGATGAAGGAGATGGGCCTGCACTGGGACGAGGGACCGGGCACGCCGGGTCCACACGGCCCGTACCGGCAGACCGAGCGCGATGGCATCTACCAGGAGTACGTCGCCAAGCTGGTCGCGAGCGGCAACCTGTATCCCTGCTTCTGCACGGCCGAGCACCTCGACGCCGAGCGCGCCGCCGCGCAGGCGGAGGGCGGCGGCTGGGTCTACCCGGGCACGTGCCGGGACCTCCCGGCCGCCGAGGTGGCCCGCCGGCAGGCGGCCGGAGAGCCGTACACGCTGCGCGTGCGTGTACCCGAAGGCCGTACCGTGTTCCACGACCTCCTGCGCGGCGACGTCGCCTTCGAGAACGACACCATGGGCGACTTCATCGTCGTGCGCTCGGACGGGTCCATCACGTACAACCTCGCCGTGGTCGTCGACGACGTCACCATGGAGATCAGCCACGTCATCCGCGGCGACGACCACATCAGCAACACGCCCAAGCAGGTCGTCATCTACCACGCCCTGGGTGCCGCCGTACCGGAGTTCCTGCACATGCCGCTGCTCTTCGGCACCGACAAGAAGAAGCTCAGCAAGCGCCACGGCGCTACCAAGCTGGAGCAACTCACGGCCGAGGGGTTCCTCGTCGAGGTCGTGCGCAACTACCTGTGCTTCCTCAGCGCCGAGTTCGACGACTCCATGATCACCTGGTCGCTCGACGACCTCGTCGAGCACTTCGACGTGACCAAGCTGGGCACCAGCCCGAGCATCTTCGACCCGGAGAAGCTCCGCTGGATGAACGGCCGCTACCTGCGCGCGATGACCGACGAGTGGCTCGGCGGCCGCCTCGTCGAGTACCTCACCCGGGTGGGCTTCTACGGCGACCCGGCCGGAGTGGGCGCGATCGCCGCCCAGGGAGTCCAGGCGCTCGCCCATGCGGTCGAGGACGCCGAGACCGAGCACATGCCGCCCACCTGCCCCGACGAGGAGCAGGACGCGCTCACGCGCGAGGTCGCGCCGCTGGTGCACGAGAAGCTCGAGGTGCTCGCCGACTTCATCCCCATGGCGGGGTGGTTCTTCCGGCCGCTCGAGTTCACGCCGGAGGCGCTCGAGCGGCTCCAGGGCACCGCGGGAGCGGCGGAGACGCTCACGGCCGCCGCCGCCGGTCTGCGCGACATCGAGGAGTGGGAGGTGCCGGCCGTCGAGACGCTCGTGCGCGAGCTGCCGCAGGCGCTGCAGCTCAAGCCCAAGGCCGTCTTCGCGGCGCTGAGGCTCGGGATGAGCGGCCAGACGGTCACGCCGGGCCTCTTCGAGAGTCTCTGGGTGCTCGGCTGCGACAACGCCGTCGCTCGGCTGGAGCAGGCCGCCGCGCTGCTCGTCTGACGCTCCCGGCGGTCTCGTCCCGCCGGCGTCTCTCTCGCCTCCGCGTGGCTTCCGGCTCTTCCTCGCGCCCAACGTGCGCACATGTTCGCCCTCAGGGAACAACCTCACCATCGGAAGTACTTCCCGTGAGCACGGAAGCGGGGTGAGGGTAATGAACACCACGACAGGCCCGGTCTACGTCGTCGGCGCCGCGGGGCACACCGGCGGCGCGGCGCTCGGACATCTGAATGCACTCGGGGCGGAGGCGCACGCGCTCTTCGACGAGCGCGATGGGCGCCGGATGCGCGAGGAACGCTGGTCGGGCGTCTCCACGCGGATCGTGCCCTTCGACGATCCCGACGCGGTGGAGGGCGTGCTGCGCGGCGCACGCGCGCTCGTCCTCGTCCTCGAGGATCCGGCCACGGGTCCGGCCGAACGGCTGCGTCACGGCCGGAACCTGATCGACGCCGCCGTACGGGCCGGCGTAGGCCAGACGGTGTTCGTGGCCGCCACCGGCCCGGACCACCACCGGCTGTCGTGCGACGTGAGCGCCGAGATGGCGCGGCACGTCGGCCGGCTCGAGGCGCCGTGGACGGTGCTGCACCCGGCGACCTTCATGGAAGAGGTGCCCTGGTACTGGCTCAACCGCTTCGGTCGCGCGCTGACGCTGACGACGCCGTTCGCGGCCGGCCAGCACCTGCCCCTTGTGGCGCTCGACGACGTCGGCGCCCTGGCCGCGCTGGCGGCCACGCGGCCTGACGAATTCGCCGGCCGCACACTCGATGTCGCCGGCGACACCCGAACGCCGTCGGACGTGGCCGCAAGCCTCGCGGCAGCCCTGGGCGAGCCCGTCGGCTGCGAAGAGGTGCAGGTGGAAGGCGTGTTCGTGTACCAGGAGGCGTCCACGCAGGTGCGCGACATCGGCTGGCTGCGCGCGCAGTACCCGCGGCTGCGTACCTTCGCGAGCTGGTTGGAAGAGGGCGGTGGGCTCGAGCTCTGTCGCCGGGAGGTCGGCGCCGCGGCAGGAGTGCGGCCCGCGGCCTGAGATCCGACCCTACTCCTGTCCGGCAGGGTCAGGCTGGTCCTGCGGAGCGGCCGCGGGCGTGGCGCCGGGAACGGCCGCCGGCATCGGAGTGACCGGCTCGGGCCGGACCGCCGCCGCTGATGTCTCGCGGCTCGCGGTCGTCTCGTCGGCCGGCGTCGCCTCGGCCGGCTCCTGGGCGATGGCGCGATCCGCCGGGGCTTCGGGTACGGCTGCCGCCGCCGAGGCGGCGGAGTCTTCGGCGGCGGTCTCGGCGCGGAGGTCGCGGGCGGCGGCGGCAGCAGCTGCCGCCGCCGCCGCTTCGGCGTCCGCCTTGCGCTGCTTGCGCGACCGTTTCTCCGGCTCGACGCCGGCGAGGCGGTCGACCGCGGCCGGCAGGTCGGCGAGCTTCTTGATCACGACGTCCGGCGGCTGCGCGCCGTCGGGGAAGCGCCGCTTGGTCGGGTTGTACCAGATGGTCCGGATGCCGGCGCGCTGGGCCCCGGCGATGTCGTTGGTCGTCCCGTCGCCGACCATCACCGCGCGCCGCGGGTCCAGGGGGATGCCCCGGTCGCCCTCGCGCAGCAGCGCCGCCCGGAAGAACGGGTAGTTGGGCTTGTGGTCGCCGACCTCGGCCGAGGAGACGACGTCGTCGATGTAGTCGTCCAGCCCGACGCGCGCGAGCGCGAGCCGCACGAAGTAGGCCGGGGAGTCGGCGGCGTTCGTCGCGACGACCAGGCGGTAGCGGGCGCGCAGGCGCAGCAGCGCCTCCTGCGCGCCGGTCTCCGCCTCCACCTTGTCCCAGTCCTTCATCGGGCCCTCGCGCATGCCTTGGTCGACCATGAGCGTGTTGCCCCAGTCGAGGAAGACGACGTCGATGCCGGGGCGCCCGTCGCCGGCAGCGTCGGCGGCGACCGGCAGGGCGGAGGTCGCCCGCGGGGCGCGCCCGCCTGCGGCCCGCGCGCCCTCGGCCTCGTCCGTCTGTGCCGCCGCGGCCTCTTCGGCTGAGGGCCACGGCATCAGCGCGCGTACGGCCATGGCGATGGTGAAGCCGAGCGCCAGGCCCGCGATCACGTCGGTCGGCCAGTGCACGCCGAGGTACACGCGCGAGGCTGCCATCGTCAGAGAGAAGAGGGCCGCGAGGACGATCATCGGCCAGCGCCAGCGCGTAGGCCAGGCGATCACCGCCAGGGCGGTCGCGATGGTGGTGGCAGTGGTCGTGTGGCCACTCGGGAACGCTGCACTGGATACGTGGACCAGCGCGTTGCCGGTCGGCCGCGAGCGCTCGAACACCTGTTTGAACAGCGGGTTGATGATGAGCGCCGCCGCCATGCTCACGCCGAGGTAGACGGCCTGCACCATGCGCCCCGACCACCAGAGGCCGCCCAGGAGCGCGATGACGATGATCGCGAGAAGCCACCAGACGTCGAGCTTGTCGAGTCCGTCGGCGATGCTGGTGAGCGCGTCCTTGCGGTGGCTGGTGACGAAGTCGATCACCCGGACGTCGAAGCCGTCCAGCGTGCCGGTGCGGTAGAGGACCGCGACGAGGACGAACACCGCGGCGCCGGCCGCTGCGGCGATCAGGAACGCCCGGCGCTGCCGCGATACCCGTGGACTGTGCTCAGCAGCCGGCACAGATGAGGCCGCCGAGCGCGCGCGGCAGGTCTTCGAAGTGGCTGACGACGACGTCGGCGGTGGAGTGCGCGACGTCCTTGTTGTTGGCGCCCACGAAGTGCACGGCGGACATGCCGGCCGCCTGGGCTCCGGCGACGTCCGTACGCTGGATGTCTCCCACGTGTGCGGATTCGGTCGGCCGCACGTCGAGCTCCTCGAGTACGTGGAGGAAGGCACGGACGTCCGGCTTGCTGATGCCGTGCTCGTTGGAGAAGTAGGTGTACTCGAAGTAGCCAAGCAGATCGTGCTTGTCGAGCAGTTGCCTCAGGACCGAGCCCGGTGAATAGCCGGTGTCGCAGATGACGGCGAGCCGGAAGCGGTCCGCGAGCAGCGGCACGGTGTACACCGCACCAGGCATCGGCTCGGGAGGGACCTCCAGGACGAGCCGCTCGAACCGCTCCACCAGCAGCGCCAGGGCTTCCTCCGGAAGCTGGACACGCAGTGTGGCCAGGATCGCGTCGACGAGCTCGGCGCAGGGCGGCGTGCGGTGTTCCCCCGCCCAGACGATGTCGAAGTGGTCCCACGCGGCGCTGAGTCCGGCCCACAGCTGCTCACTGGAGACCGTATGGCCTGCCGCGAGGAGCGCGTCCTCGAGCAGCGCGCCGCGCAGCTGCTCGCGCTCGCGCCCGCGCGAGTCGACGAACAACGTGCTCCAGAAGTCGAACGTGACGGCCCTCAGCATGGGCCTAGGGTACCAGACAGGATGCGGCCGCAGTGCCGTGCCGTCCCTCGGGACGACGCGGCACTGCGGCCGTGACGACCTCAGGACGCCCGCGTCTCTCTGTCCTCGTCCCGGCTCACTGCCGGGGCGACCTCACTGCTCGTCCAGACGGCGGCAGACGGCCGTTCGACGAACGTGAGATTGAGGTCGATGCTCCCGCACGCAGGGCACATCAGCAGCCGCGTGTCGCGACTACCACCCTGGGGCATGCGGAAGCTGTGGCGGCACTCGCCACACTGGTACTCCTTGCTGCCAGGCATCGTGGTACTCCCTTCAAGAAGCCACGATGTATTCATACCCTCTTCGTACCGTGTTTGTAAGTCGGGTGAATACCCAGTGCCGCCGTCCGCGTGCAGTAGACTGCCTCCATGGCAGCCGAATCCAAGAAGGCGGTCGTCGCGGCGATCATCGGTAACCTCGCGATCGCGGTGATCAAGTTCGTCGCGGGGGCCATCACCGGCAGCTCCGCGATGATCAGCGAGGGCATCCACTCCGTGGTCGACACCGGCAACGGAGGCCTGCTCTTCTACGGCCTCAACCGGGGCGCCCGGCCCGCCGACGAACACCACCCGTTCGGGCACGGCATGGAGGTCTACTTCTGGAGCCTCATCGTCGCCGTGAGCATCTTCGGCATCGGCGGCGGCATGTCCATCTACGAGGGCATCACGCACATCCAGCACCCGGCCCCGCTCGAGAGCCCGACCATCAACTACATCGTGCTCGCACTCGCGGCGGTCTTCGAGAGCCTCTCGTTCAGCGTCGCCTGGCGCACGTTCCGCAAGTCGCCGCGGCGTGGGCGCAGCACCATCGCCGCGATCCATCACGGCAAGGACCCGAGCCTGTTCACCGTCCTCTTCGAGGACACGGCGGCGCTGCTGGGTCTGGGGGTGGCGTTCATCGGCGTCTTCCTCAGCCACCAGCTGGACGCCCCGTGGCTGGACGGCACCGCGTCGATCGTCATCGGTTGCATCCTGGTCGTCGCGGCGCTCTGGCTCGCCTACGAGAGCCGAAGCCTGCTGGTGGGCGAGTCGGCGGACCCGGAGATGATCGCGGACATCCGCCGCATCGTCCTCGAGGACCCCGCAGTCACCGGGCTGGGCGTGGTGCTCACCATGCACCTCGGTCCGGACGACGTGCTGCTCAACATCGAGGTGAAGTTCACGCCCGGTCTGCCGGCCGAGCAGATCCACGAGGCCGTGCACCGTATCGAGAGGCGCATCAACGAGCCGTACCCGGAGGTGACCCGGATCTTCATCGAGGTCGAGGCGCTCGGGGTCGCCCGTCAGGATGTGGCGGCGCACACGGTGCCGCTCCAGGCGTGCGAGGCGCGCGACGCGGACAAGGAGATCGCCGACTGAACCCGGCTCCGCCGTGGAACAAGCAGGGCCAGTCCATCTGGTTGTGCCGGGGACCGGCGCGCCCGTGGAGTGTGCTCTGGCCCGACTTCCAGCACTACGACTGAGACGAGGGGGTCGTGATGAAGGTGCTCGTGCCGCTGGCCATCGGATGCGGTCTGGTCGGGGTCGTGGCGGTTGTGCTGGCGATCGCCGGCTGGGACTGGATGTGGTGGGTAGTCGCCAACGGGGTGGTCACGGCGCTGCTGCTGGTGCTGTTCCGCGGGTCGATGACCGGCGAGGACCCTGAGCGGCCGCCGGGCGTCGCGCGCGTGTCCGCGGCGCGCTGGACGGGGCCGCTCGACCCGGACACCCTGGCGGCCGGGGAGCACAGGCTCGAGCCAGACCCGGACGTGGCGGCCGCCGCGCGGGCCGAGGACGTGGACACCGGCTTCGCCTTCCTCTGGACGGCCGCCGCGCCTGCGGCAGCGGTCGTCCTCGCCATCATCTTCGCGTTCTAGCGTCGCCGACCGGCGCGATCGCGCCGGCCGGTGTACGCTCGCCGTATGCAGGCCTTCGCTGTCGTCATCGCGCTGCTCGCCGTGGCCGCCCTCGGGTGGGCGCTCTCGGCCGCCGCCCGCCGTGTGCTGCGCCGGCACGGCGTGCCCACGCGGGAGAGCGACGTGCACGCTGCCGCCGCGCCGGTCCCGAGCGACGACGAGCCGGCCGGGCGCGACCGCGCCGGCGAGCCGGCCGACGAGGAGGGAGCCGGCGACTGACGACGCTGGCGACCGATCCGGCGTTCGGGCCCGTCCACACACAGACGGACACATCGGGCCACCTTGCTCTAGGTCACAAGGCCATCGACGTGTCCCGGCAGTGCCCGGGGAGACAGGGTGCCGCAGGGGTCAGCGTCAGATGTGGCGCCATCTCTGACGCCATCTTTGACGCTGACCCCCAGGAGACAAGCCTCCCCGTCCCCGTGCCCCCGCGCAGTCTCGCCTGACGTACGGCTGTACGGGCCGGGCGGCCGGGCGCCCTCGCGAGAGGCCCGGTCGAGGTAGGCTGGCCGACATGCTCACCGGCGTCGTCGTCTACCCCATCGCCGCGGCGGCCGCGGCACTCTACGCGTGGCGGGCCGCCCGCAGCGGCCAGCCCGCCTTCGTTGTCGCCATGCGCGCCCTCTTCGTGCTGTACCTCGGCTGGGTCGTCGGCGCGACGCTCTTCCCGCTGCCGGTGAGCGCCGTCGCGGTCGCCGCGGAGTCCGCCGGCCGGCACGTCGAGGTCGATCTCATCCCTCTGGCGTCCATCCGCGACGTCCTGCACAACGCGTCGCGCTTCGCCCAGGTCTGGATCCTCGGCGGCAACGTGCTGACACTGGCGCCGTTCGGGCTCCTGCTGCCGTTCGCCGCGCCGCGGCTCGCTACGTGGCGGCGCATGGTCGTCGCGGCGTTCCTGTTCCCGCTCGGCATCGAGCTCGCCCAGCTGGGAGTGTCCCTGGCGCTGGGCTACTCCTACCGCGTCACCGAGGTCGACGACGTCTTGCTGAACTTCCTCGGCATCCTTCTTGGCTTCGCGGCGTACCTGCTGCTGCGGACCGCGGTCTCGGCGCCGCTCCGGAAGGACCCGGGGCCGGTCACGGACGGCGGCTCTGCCGTCACCAGACGGGAGGCGTGAGCCGCGCGCTGGTCGTGCGCCGCTTGCAGGCGTCGCACAGCTCGGGCTCGTCCACCTTGCCGCCGATGCCGGGGTCGATGGTCTCCCGGTGTTCCTGCGTCGTGATCGGCCTTCCGCAGCGCTCGCAGGTGAGCAGGTCGAACGTGCGGCCCCAGATGGTGCGTGTGGTGGCCGTGTCGATCATGCTGATGCAGTCCGTGGGGCACGCCTCGTAGCACGAGGCGCAGCCGACGCAGTCCTCGGCGGCCGCGTGACCGAACGCCGGGCCGACGTACTTGCCCGAGCCGCGGCCGCTGACCGCGAGCGCGTCGTAGCCGGCGGCCGAGCACACGCGCACGCACAGCTCGCAGAGGATGCAGTCCGGGAGCGGCGCGTCCTCCACCGGCGCGAACAGGGGCTCGCCGACCTCGTACTCCTCGGCGAGCCGCCGCAGCACCGGCGCCTCGGGCGCGCGCCGCAGGAGCAGTTGGAGGTTCATCCGGCGGAGCTCGCGGATGCGCGGCGAATCGGTGACCACGGTGAGCCCGGCCGACACGGGGTAGTCGCAGGACGTGGTGAGCTGCGTCCAGTCGCGGCCGGGCCGGCGGATCTCCACCAGGCAGAGCCGGCAGCTCGCGTTAGCCGGCACGGCGTCGTGGTGGCACAGGCCGGGTACGTCCCGGCCGGCGTTGCGGGCCGCGGTCAGGAGGCTCGACCCGTCCGGCGCTGTGACCGGGGAGCCGTCGATGATGAGTTCAGCGTCCAAGGGGGCCTCCTACTGCACCAGCACGGCGTCGAACCTGCAGACGTCCTTGCAGATGCCGCACTTGATGCACAGCTCCGGATCGATGGTGTGCAGTTGCCTCTTCTCGCCGCTGATAGCGTCTTGCGGACAGCGGACAGCGCAGATCCCGCAACCGGTGCAGCGCTCCTCGACGATGCTGAAGGTGATGAGCTCCTTGCAGACACCGGCGGGGCAGCGCTTCTCGTCCACGTGGGCGAGGTACTCGTCGCGGAAGTAGCGGAGCGTGGACAGCACGGGGTTCACGCCGCTGGTGCCCAGCGCACAGAGCGACGTGGACTCCACCGTGTCGGCGAGCTGTTCGATCAGCGGGATGGTGTCCTGGGTGCCGCGGCCCTCGCTGATGTCCTCGAGCAGGTCGTGCAGGACGGCGAGCCCCTCGCGGCACGAGGTGCAGTTGCCGCACGACTCGGCGGCGAGGAACCGCAGGAAGTACTTGGCGACGTCCACCATGCAGGTGTCCTCGTCCATGACGATCATGCCGCCGGAGCCCATCATGGAGCCCTCGGCCACGAGCGTGTCGAAGTCCACCGGCACATCGAGCTTGTCGGCCGGGAGGCAGCCGCCCGAGGGGCCGCCGGTCTGGACGGCCTTGAACTGGCGGCCGTCCGGGACCCCTCCGCCGGCGCCGAAGATGATGTCGCGGAGGGTCGTGCCCATCGGGACCTCGACGAGGCCCGTGTTGTTCACCTTGCCGACCAGCGAGAAGATCTTGGTCCCCGGGGAGCCCTCGGTGCCCATCGTGCGGTACCAGTCGGCGCCGTGGAGCACGATCTGCGGCACGTTGGCCCAGGTCTCGACGTTGTTGAGGTTGGTGGGCCGACCCCAGAGGCCGCGCTCCGAGAGGTGGATGAGGCGCCGGCGCGGCACGCCGCGCCGGCCCTCGAGCGAGGCCATCATGGCGCTGGCCTCCCCACAGACGAAGGCGCCCCCACCGCGGCTGACGTGCAGGTCGAACGAGTGGTCGCTGCCGAGGATCGCCTCGCCCAGCAGTCCGGCCTCGCGGGCCTGCTCGATGGCGCGCGTGATGCGCTCCACCGCGACCGGGTACTCCTGGCGCACGTACACGTGGCCCTCGCGTGCGCCCATCGCGTAGGCGCCGATGATCATGCCCTCGAGCACGCTGTGAGGGTTGCCCTCGAGCAGGGCGTCGTCCATGAACGCGCCGGGGTCGCCCTCGTCGGCGTTGCAGACCACGTACTTGAGCTCGCCCCCGGCCTTGCGGCACGCCTCCCACTTGCGCCCGGTGGGGAAGCCGGCGCCGCCGCGGCCGCGCAGGCCCGAGCGCTTGACCTCGTCGAGGACGGCCTCG
>Ga0315271_10003051_pt1 | contig 10568 bp, 9 predicted proteins | sample C3_top_MG_FD_204664 | JGI IMG/M metagenome (GOLD analysis project Ga0315271, IMG submission 204664) | Sediment microbial communities from Yellowstone Lake, YNP, Wyoming, USA - C3_top | ecosystem: Environmental > Aquatic > Freshwater > Lake > Sediment | place: USA: Wyoming | collected 2017-08-01
GGCAAGGGCAACGCGACGTTGTTCTTCAGCTACCGCCAGCAGGCCGCGGTCACGCAGGGAACGCGCAATTTCAGCGCGTGCGCGCTGTCGTCGACGGCGACCACGCTGCGTTGCGGCGGCTCGGGAACGAGCGCCACCGGCTACTTCTACGATACGGCGTCCGGCAACGTGTTCACGGTCACCAATGCCGCCGGCGACGTGCGTCCGTTCACCGCCAACGACCAGTTCAACTTCGGCCCGCCGAACTACTTCCAGCGTCCGGCCACGCAGTACGGCTTCAACGCATTTGCCCACTACGACGTGTTCCCGCAGGTTCGCGTCTACGGCGAATTCGACTTCACGGACAACAAGACCGTTGCGCAGATCGCGCCGGGCGGCGTGTTCTTCAACAACCCGATCACGCTGTCCAACAACAATCCGCTGCTGTCGCAGAACTTCAAGGACGCATTCGGCATCACGCCGACCAACTCGGCCGTCGCGTACATCGGCCGTCGCAACGTCGAAGGCGGTGGCCGCTACCAGGACATCACGCTGACCGACTATCGCTACGTGCTGGGCGCGAAGGGCGATTTCCTGGACAACACCTGGAACTACAACTTCTGGTGGCAGTCCGGCACGAACCGCCTGTCGCAGATCCAGGGCAATTATTTCTCGAAGACGAAGATCGTCCGCGCGCTGGACGTCGTCAAGGATCCGATCACCGGCCTGCCGGTCTGCCAGTCGGTCCTCGATGGCTCCGACAAGAACTGCAAGCCCTACGACATCTTCCACGCGAACGGTGTCACCAAGGACGCGCTCAACTACCTGAACACGCCCGGCTTCTCCAACGGCTACACGTCGCAAAGCGTAGTCGGCCTGCAGTTCGACTCGGATCTCGGCCAGGCTTATGGCTGGCGTACGCCGTGGGCGAAGAACGGCGCAGCAGTCGCAGTCGGCTTCGAACGGCGCGTCGAGAAGCTCCAGTTCAACGCGGATAACGCTCTCAAGGACGCGGACCTGGAAGGCGGCGGCGGCTCAGTGCCTGACGTTGCCGGCCAGTACACGGTCAAGGAAGCGTACGTGGAAGCCCGCCTGCCGATTCTCGAACAGCAGCCCTGGGCCTACCTGTTGAGCATCAACGGTTCCTACCGCTACTCGGACTACAGCATCAATCAGACCACCAATTCCTACGGTCTGGGCTTGGAATGGGCACCGGTTCGGGATTACAAGCTGCGCGGCACGTACCAGCAGGCTGTACGCGCACCGAACATCATCGAGCTGTACACGCCGAACGGCCTCAACCTGTTCAACATGGGCACCGATCCTTGCGCCGGACCCACGCCGAGTGCCACGCTGGCAGGTTGCGTCGCGTCCGGTCTGGATGCGTCCAAGTACGGCGCGAACGGCCTCAAGAACCCGGCAGGTCAGTACAACTTCCTGCAGGGCGGCAATGCGCAGCTGGCTCCTGAAAAGGCCAACACGTACACAGTCGGCATCGTCATGACGCCGCTGCCCAGCTTGAGCGCCACGATCGACTACTGGAACATCGATCTCAAGAACCAGATCAGCACCATTCCTTCGGCGCAGGCACTGCAACAGTGCGTGACGACGGGTGCGTTCTGCAACCTGATCCATCGCGATCCGACGTCCGGTTCGCTGTGGCGTGGTGACAACGGCTATGTCGTCGGCACCAATATCAACATCGCCGCGCAAAGCACGGACGGCATCGACTTCACGCTCAACTACAACCAGCCGATCAAGGACTGGGGCAGCGTGGGCGTCAACCTCGCCGGAACGTACCTCAACACCTTCAACACGACGCCGATTCCGGGTCTTGGTTCCTACGATTGCGCCGGCCTCTATGGCGTCACCTGCGGAACGCCGCTGCCGGTCTGGAGGACGAAGCTGCGCGGCACCTGGAACACGCCGTGGTACAACACCGCCGTGGCGTTGACCTGGCGCTATTTCAGCTCGGTGACGATCGACTCTGCCGAAAGCAATCCGTTGCTGCACGCCGCGTACCAGCAACCCAACTACAGCATCGGGTCGCAGAACTACATCGATCTGGCGTTCTCGTGGATGATCGACAAGAACTTCACCGTGTATGCGGGCGCCAACAACCTGTTCGACAAGGATCCGCCGATCATCAGCCAGACGATCGCCGGCCCGCCGTACGGCAACGGCAACACGTATCCGCAGGTCTACGACACGCTCGGCCGCAACCTGTTCATCAGCATCACGGCCAAGTTCTGATCGGCAAGACCCTACGACACCAAACGCAACACGACTCAACGGCGAGCTTTCGGGCTCGCCGTTTTTTTTGTCTTGCGGATCGGGACCGGTGCGGGTCCGCAGCGGCCCGCCCCAGTCATGCTGCCGGGCCTAGACGTTGCCGGGCGTGGCGGTGTAGGCGTCGATGCCGGCGTTGAGCGCGGTGATCAGCGCCCGCTCGGGCGGCGTCAGGTGCGGGTGCCAGACGTCGAAGATGAACACGACGCGGAGCTTGTCGCTGTCGTTGCGGGCCTCGTGCTCGATGGTGTCGTCGAAGACCCAGGCCTTGCCGGGGACCCATTGCCGGACGTCGTTGCCGACCCGGAACATGCAGCCCTCGGGAACGATCAGCGGCAGGTGCGACACCACGCGCGCGTTGGACACGCCGACGTGGGCCGGAATGGTGGTCTTTGGCTTCAGCAGCGAGAACATGGCGGCCGGCGTGCGCCCCTGCTGGTCAGGCTGCGGAACGCGTGCCAGCACGGCCATGGTCCGCGGACATTTTGCCGCATTGGCCAGGACGCGCTGCCCCGACTTGTACAGGTGAAAGGCACTCCACCGCGGCGAATTGTTGAGCTCGGCAAACTGGTTGACCGGGACGCCCTCGGGATACGAGATGTACGGCGTGAACCCCTCCTCGGTATTGAGGACGGCCAGGAATTCGTCGCGGATGGCGTCGGTCGCAGCCTCGACGGCGTCGAGCCACGGCAAATCCTTGCGGTCGAAGAACTCGATCGGCGCCAGCTGCGGATAGTAGAAGGTCACCGGCTGCGAATCGAACCGCTTCTTGCGTCCGACCATGATGTCGACGGACGTCCGGAACCGGCGAACGTCCTCGCCGGCGAACGCCTCGTAATGCTTGTCGAGGAAGGCGTCGAGGAACTTGCCCTTCTCCTGGTTGTACTTGACGACATACGCAAACGCCTCGCCGACGGCAGGTTGCAGGTCGGGCGGCAGCTGCGGCATCGACGCCGCCACGGCCCCCACCGCGCCATACGCCATGCTGGCCTCGTGCGTCCTGCCGTGGCGCTCCAGCAGATTGGCGCGAAGGATCAGCGCCACGATCTCCCGGGGATTGATCCGGAGCGCGTTCTGGAGCGCATGCTCCTCGCCCGCTTCGTCGCTCAGGTTGCGGCAGGTGACCGCCAGCTGGATCCATTGCTGCGGTACGGTGCCGTCGGCATCGACGATGCGCTGGAACGCGGCATGCGCGGCGGGCAGTTCCCCCTGCCGGAACGCTCGCTGCCCGAGCGCGTTCAGCGTGCGCGTGTGATTGGGATCGAGTTCGAGTATCCGGGTCCAGTGCCGGACCGCCTCGGCCTCGCGGCCTGATTGCGCAGCGAGCATCGCCTTCGCTTCGAGCGCGTCAACTTCAGGATTGGAGTGCGTCAGGCTGTGCATGTCGTTGTTCCATGGTGGGATCAAATGCTCCAGGAAGGCTGTTGCCCGGTGTACTCGTCGATCGATTCGAACATCGCGCGGACCAGGCCCCGCTCTTCATCGCTCAATTCCGGACGCCAGACCTCGAACAGCAGGATCACGCGGGTCCGGTCGCTCTCGTTCCAGGCCTCGTGTTCGATGGTGTCGTCGAAAGCCCACGCCTGGCCTTCGACGGGCGTGCGCGTGTCGTTGCCGACGCGAAAGCCGCATCCGGGCGGAACGATCAGCGGCAGGTGGCAGATCAGGCGCGTGTTCACGAGGCCCGAATGCGGCGGAATTCGCGCGCCGGGCCTAAGCTGCGAGAACAGGACCGACGGCGAACGGTTCGCGACGTCCGAGAATGGAACGTTGGCGAGAGCGGCGGCCGTCCTGGGACAACGCGCAATGTTCTCCGGAACCGCCTGGCCGTTCTTCCACAGGTAGAAGGCGCTCCAGTCCGGGTTGTCCGTCATTCCCGATTGTTCTTTTTTGGGCCGCAGGGGATCGCTCTCGACGTAGGGCTTGAATCCGGCCCCGTCCTTGAGCAAGGCGGCCAACTCGCCCCGGATCGCGCCGGTCGCGGCCTCGACCTCGTCCATCCACGGAAAATGGCTGCGGTCGTAGAACTGGATCTGCGGCAGTTCGGCAAAATAGAACGCCTGCGGCTGCTGGAAGTAGCGGCCTTTCCTGCCGAGCAGGATGTCCAGCGACTGCGTGAAACGCGTACTGGTCGGCTTGCCGGCGCCGTGGAGCCGGTCGACCAGGAACTGCTCGAATTTCCCGGCGTATTGGCTCACCATCGCGCGGGCGCGCTCGACTTCACGGCGAAGCTCGATCGGAAGCTGATCATCGGGCGGGGCCGCCTGGACCGCGAACTGGTAGTGCGACGAGGCGGCGCGGTCGTTGCCCTGCGCAGCAAGCCAATCCGCCTTGAACAGCAGTGCCAGGAGGTAGCGAGGTGCCAAGGCGAGCGCGCGGTCCACTGCGGCGAGGGCAGCGGGCCCGTCGCCCTGCAGATAGCACGCCTGCGCCACACCCAGAAAATTTTCGGCGTCCGGCGGACCTTGGGTGACTAGCTGCTCGAAGAGTTCGCGAGCACGGAAAGCGTCGCCCTCGCGCAGTGCGTCGCGGCCGGCCGTCGCGAGAGCGCGAACGTCGATGGGGGACAGGGACATGATGCCTCGGGATTTGGATTTGACCACGGGCTGGAAACCGCGACCGCGGACCGGATGCTGGCGTTGCGGGTGCAAGAATAGCAAATTCGCCGTGCGTTTCGGCGCTAAGGCGAACGCTTTGCTAGTGCTCCCGGCGATCCGTGCGGTCGACAACGGCGGCGGCGGCCGCGTCGGATCGCGCGATGCGTTCGAGCCAGGCCATGCCGTTACGGATCTCCTGGCCATTGGCTTGGCGCGATTGGTTCAGGATTTCCGTCCGTGCCTCTGGCGTGTACGCGTACTCGGGTGCCTTCGAGTAGTGCGTGAGGACCGGGCTGCGCGCCAGCCCCGACAAGCGATGCGCGTCGACGGACAACCCGAAGTGGCCGAGGACGCGGCCGAGGCTCGGCTCGACGTTGGCAAGGAACCGGTCGAAATCCAGCGTCATGACGCGGTCGGGATGTTGCGCCACCGCGTCGTCCTGCGCCCACGATTCCGCCAGCCAGCTCATTGCAGCCAGCTCGCCCTGCGACAACGCGTGCAGCGGCGAAAGCGGCGCCGCGAGGCGCGCCTGCAGCCTCCGGATGCGCCCCTGGCCGTGACCCCGCAAATCCAGCGGAGAGTTCTGACCGGCCAGCAGTGTGACCAGATAGGGTTCGGCACGCAGGTTCATGTAGACGGCGCGGGAGCCCTCCGTGTGGCGCAGCAACGCGCCGGCCATCCGGCCCGCGCTGCTCGTCGCCTTCAGGACAACGCTGCGCGTCGGCGCGTAGCCGCGGCGCCACAGGCGCGTGCACATCGCCAGCAAACGCTCGAATTGCGAATCGCTGAACAGGGACTCCGGCAGGGCCAGGACGTCGTGGGCGTCCGCCAATGTGCGCAGCGGCAGCGGTTCGCGCAGCGACAGGACCTCTCCCGTTTCGTCGAGCAGCCTGCTGACCAGCGTCGATCCGACATGACCGGTGTGGAAGATGTAGTGGAGGGGACGCGGATCGGACATGCGGCCGGCGGCCGGCTCGACGCGATCGACCGGCAGCCATGCGCCCTGGGTGTCTTGCGCGAGGATGCGGTCGTCGAGGAAGCTCGCGGCCCGGTAAGCCGCGGCGCCGAACCGTATCAGCAGGACCGACTGGCCGACGAGGTCGATCTTCTGCGGGTAGACGTCCGGTGATGCCGTCAGTCTGCCCAGCAGCTCATCGGCGATCGGATTGGGTTGCTGTTCGGCCAACGGAACGTTCCGAAAGGCTTGCCGGGCCTTGCTGGTTGCGGCGCGGCAATGGGATTAGGATTAGGATCAGGGCTGTTATGGCAGAAGGAAGCGCGCAAGCGGACTTGCCCAGCATGATAGCTTCAAGGCGACGCTTCGGGACGAAAGGAAAGGAGCCGGTCATGAGCCGATACGCGCAATTCGTGTTGTCACTGATGTTTCTCGCCGTGTCGCTTCTGGCGGTCCCCGCGGGCGCCGTCACGACGCAGGCGAGTGACGGCCTGGTCGCCGTCTCGTCCCGGAATCTTGACGAAGTGTATGTGTGGCCCGACGCGAATTTCCAGGGGTACCGGAAAGTCGTCGTCGACCCGGCGCAGGTCGAGTTCCGAAAGGGATGGCTGCGCAGCATCAACGCCACGCGGGGACCCTCGCGCTGGCTGGTGCCGGAGGACGCCGTGAACATCGCGGACAACGCGGCCACGAGCCTTACGGACGTCGTCGTCGCGTCCTTCACTTCACGAGGCTACGAAATCGTGACGGCGCCGGGCGCCGGTGTGCTGCGCGTTTCGGCGAAGGTGACGGACCTCGTAGTCAACGCTCCCGACGTGGCATCGGCCTCCATGCAGGCCCTCTACAACGTGACCGCCGGGGAGGCGACGCTGACGCTCGAGGTGCGCGATGCGGCCACCGGCACGCTGCTGGGCCGCGTCGTCGACCGCGGCACGGCGCGCGAGCTGTCGTCCCGCGTCAACCGGGCGTTCGGCGTCACCAACGTGTTCTGGTTCGACGCCCTGTTCCGGCAATGGACGGCCAACTCCATCAAGGAATTCGAGTCGGCACGGCTCGTGCGTTGATTCGACGGAAGGTCACTTCAAACGGGTGACCTTGATCAAGCCCCTCCGGCCGACGATGACCAGGTTGTAGCTGTTGAAGACGCCTGCGTCTATCGTGACCTTCATCTTTTCGCCTCCGGCCGGCGCGTAGACGTCCGTACCGTCACCGTCGATCTGCCGCCATACCTGGCCGTTCTCGAGGACGAAAAGCGCCTTGCCCCGCGCGGTCTTGGCGAATTCGAGCACGTCCGAGGAAATTTCGGTGACCTCATTCGGGCTGGGCTCGGGCGCAGGCTTGCCGAAATCCTCGGTCTTCGTCACCGGCTGCGACTTCGGGAAGCCGAACCAGTCGACGATGTTCTTCTCCTTGGCCGGCGGTGCGGCCGCCGCCGCGGGAGCGGGGGCGGCAAGGGCCGCCTTGGCACCGGCCGTCGCAGCATCGAAGCAGGCCAGACGTTTGGGCGCATCGGTGATTTCTGCGCACTTGACCACGTTGGCGAGCGCGTCGCGGGCGGGGTCGGCGTGCGCCTGCCCGGTGGCCAGGACCAGGATCGCTGCAGCTATGAGGATTCGCATGGGCAACTCGCAATGTTCGAAAAAGACGGCGGAATCAGGGTAACATTCGGGACCTTTTGCCGCACTCGTGATCCGGCCCGGCCGCATTGCGGACCTGCGGCTTCGAATCGACCGCTTTGAAATCGTGAGGACCCCGATGAAGAGAAACGTGGCCGCTGTCATCCTCTCCGCTGTCATGTTCGCCGCGCCGTTGGCCGGTGCCGCCGACAAGGCCGCCGCAGATGCCGAACTGCAGGTCATGTGGAAGGCTATCCAGACGGACAAGAAAGCGTACGTCGCCTCCGTGCTGAACCTGACCCCCGCGGAAGCCAAGAAATTCTGGCCGATCTACGACCAGTACCAGCGCGACCTGGAGATGTACAACCGGCGGCGCAACGTGGCGCTCGAAGGCCTGATCGGCTCGGACAAGGCCGTGTCGGACCTCTATGCCAAGCAACTGGCGAACGAACTGATCGCCGCCGACGAGGGCGAGATCAAGGCGCGGCGCAAGATGCAGAGCAAGCTCATCCAGGCCCGGTTGCTTTCCCCCGTCCCGGCCAAGAAGGCCGCGCAATATCTGCAGATCGAGTCGAGGGTCCGGGCGGTGCAGCTCTATGGCATCGCCGAAGAATTTCCGCTCATCAAGTAGCCGCATCGTGCGCATCCCGGAGTACCGGTCGATGCTGCGCGGCGAACGTCCGTCCAGCGCGTTCCTGGCGGCGGCCGCCGGAGCGATTTGGGTGGACTTTTTGCGCCGTTCGTGTAAAGTCTCGCCGGTTTCTGACGAGGCTTGGCCCCGCCTTACACGCGGGGCCAATGCGTTTTGGCGTTCTTGCCACGATAGCCGGTTCCGCATTGCAGGCCCGGCCCGGCAAACGTCCCCGCACGCTGATCCACGCATCAGTCCGAACCCGTAAGTCCGTAACCCCGTTTTCTGATCTAATCGTTTATCGTCTGGAGACAACATGCTGAAGATGACCCGATTGGCCACCCTGGCCGCGGTCCTGTCCCTCGCTTCGGCCTTCACGGTCGTCCCGCTGGCTGCGCAGGCGCAGACCCCCCCCGCTGCCCCCGCGGCCCCCGTCGCTGCGCCGGCCGTGCCTGCGCCGGTCGCGGCCCCCGTGTCGAGCGCGAAGGCGACCGAAGTCGTCGACAACCCCTACGGCCTCGAAGCGCTGTGGAAGGGCGGTGACCTCGTCGCGCGTATTACGCTCGGCATTCTCGTCATCATGTCGATGGGCAGCTGGTACATCATCATCACCAAGGTATACGAGCAGTCGAAGATGAACAAGGCGGCCAAGGCCGCGGAAAAATCGTTCTGGAGCGCACCGTCCGTGCGCGCCGGCGCCGACGGCCTCAAGAAGAACAGCCCGTTCCGCTTCATGGCCGAAACAGGGCTCGAGGCAACGGCCAAGCACGTCGGCCTCCTAGGCAACGTCGACATGAACGAATGGATCACGATGTCGATCCAGCGCGCCATCGACAATGTGTCCAGCAGGACGCAGGACGGCCTCGCGTTTCTCGCTACGGTCGGCTCGACCGCGCCGTTCGTGGGGCTGTTCGGCACGGTCTGGGGGATCTACCACGCGCTGACGGCGATCGGCATTGCCGGACAGGCGTCGATCGACAAGGTCGCGGGACCGGTGGGCGAAGCGCTGATCATGACGGCCTTCGGCCTCGCGGTTGCCGTGCCGGCGGTGCTGGGCTACAACTGGCTCGTGCGCCGCAACAAGTCGGCGATGGAAAAGGTGCGCGGCTTCGGCGCCGACCTGCACGCCGTCCTGCTCGCGTCGCCGAAGCAAGCCGGCAGAGGCTGACACCATGTCGATGAACGTCGGACCGTCGGAAGGCGGCGAAGACGAAACCATTTCGACCATCAACACGACGCCGCTGGTCGACGTGATGCTGGTGCTGCTGATCATCTTCCTGATCACAATCCCGGTGGTGGTGACGTCGATTCCGGTGCAGCTGCCGAAGGAACGCAACGAAGTCCGCGAGACCAAGCCGGAGAACATCGTGCTTTCGGTGAACGCGGCCGGCCGCATCTACTGGAACGATCTCGAGATCAAATCCAATGCGGCGCTGATCGACCGGCTGAAGAAGGTCGCGGTGCTGACGCCGCAGCCGGAGGTCCAGATCCGCGGCGACGGCAACGCCAAGTACGATGGCGTCGGCCGCATCATCTACGCCGTCCAGCGGGCCGGCATTGCCAAAGTAGGCTTCATCACCGAACCGCCGGCGCGCGGCGGCTGATCTTTCACCGCGCTAGCGCAGCTTGAGGAAACACGCATGAGCATGAACGTAGGCTCCGGCAGTTCCGCCGAACCCGAAGTGATGATGGACATCAACACGACGCCGCTGATCGACGTGATGCTGGTGCTGCTCGTCATGCTGATCATCACGATTCCGATCCAGCTGCACTCGGTCAACCTCAACATGCCCACGGGCACGCCCCCGCCGCCGCTGACGCCGCCGGAAATACTGAAGGTCGACATCGACGACGCCGGCCGCATCTGGTGGAACGGCGAGGTCGTGCCGGACCGGGCGACGCTCGAGGACAAGCTTCACAACGCGGCGCTGCAGCCCGTGCAGCCCGAAATGCACCTGCGCCCCGACAAGAATGCGAAATACGAAGTCGTTGCCGCGGTGATGGCCTCGTCGCAGCGTCTGGGGCTCACCAAGATCGGGATCGTCGGCAGCGAGCAGTTCATCGACCAGTAGCCGCCAGCGGCACTACCCGCGGCAACCGGAGTCACCGCACATGGATTACGCACAACAGCAACGCGACCCTACAAAGCATGCCATCGGGGTCGGCTTCGTGATTCTGATGCACGTGCTGCTCATCTGGGCACTGCTGAACGGGCTCGGCCGGGCGATCGTCGAAGTTGTCAAGAAGCCGCTCAGCGCGACGATCATCGAGGAACTGAAGCTCCCGCCGCCGCCGCCGCCGCCGCCGAAGAAGATCATCGAGCAGCCAAAGATGGCGCCGCCGGTCGAGACGTACGTCCCGCCGCCGGACATTCCGACGACGACCAACACGGCGCCGACGATCTCGGCAACGACGTCCGCCGTCCCGACCGAGCCGCACACGATCCAGGCGCCCGTGGTCGTGGCGGCGCCTCCCGCCCCGAAGCCCGCCATACGCCGCGG
>Ga0315271_10003052_pt1 | contig 10565 bp, 11 predicted proteins | sample C3_top_MG_FD_204664 | JGI IMG/M metagenome (GOLD analysis project Ga0315271, IMG submission 204664) | Sediment microbial communities from Yellowstone Lake, YNP, Wyoming, USA - C3_top | ecosystem: Environmental > Aquatic > Freshwater > Lake > Sediment | place: USA: Wyoming | collected 2017-08-01
CGACCCGCTCCGCCAGGTGGAGCCGCCCGCTCCGCTCGGCGAACTCCACGATCAGCGGGCCTTCGCGGGCCTCGAGAATTGTCAGCACGCCCACGGGCGACTGGTAGGACGTCCATTCGATGCGCATTGCGGCTCTCCCGCGCCCAATCTACCCGCCGGCGGGCGGCTTGGCCACGCGCGGGCGCTGGCGGCGGCCGCCGGTCGTCCGTAATATCCCTGCGGACATTCCCCCTGGAGCTACCGATGCTGTTCCTCCTCGCGGCGCTGCTGCAGCAGACGCCGGCGCCGACGCCCGTCGCCTCCGTCACCGTCCGGCCGGCCGAGGCCGCGATCACCGTGGGCGACACCCTCCGCCTCGTGGCCGAGGCGTTCGACTCGGCGGGCCGTCCCCTCGGCGACGTGCGCGTCCACTGGTTCCAGTCAGGCGGGCATTTCGAGGGGACGGTCGACTCGACCGGCCTCGCCACCGCCGGCGCGGTCGGCGCCCTCCGCGTGACAGCGGTCGTCTCACCCCTGGGCGGCGGGCGGCCCAGGCCCGGCTTCGCCACCATCACCATCGTGCCGGGCCCCGCCGCGGCCATCGCGCTCGAGCCGGCGCCGAGCCGGATGTACGTCGGCGAGTCGGTGGCGATCGCCGCCACCGTGACCTCCGCCAACGGAGACCTCCGGCACGATCCCGTGTCGTGGACCTCCGACCAGCCCGGCGTCGTCGGCACCTCGAGCGCCGGCGTGCTCACGGCGGTCCGGCCTGGGCGGGCCGTCGTCACCGCCCGCGACGGCCAGGCCAGCGCGACGCTGCAGGTGACGGTCGCGCCGAACCCGATCGCCACCGTCGAGGTCCGTCCCGCGACCAGTACGGTGCGCACCGGCGACGTCGTCCGGATGGCCTTCCTGGCCCGCGACCGCAACGGCACCGTCGTGCCCGACGTGGCGCCCGAGTGGATGGTGAGCCCCGGTTCCGCGCGGATCGACCTTGACGGCGCCTTCGTGGCGAGCGCGGTGGGCACCTATCGCGTTGTCGGGGCCTTCGCGGGGCGCTCCGCCACCGCCACCGTGACCGTGCTCCCGCGGGACGTCGTGCGTCCCACCACGCTGGTCGGCCGCATGCCGATCAAGGACTTCGCGTCGATGGAGTTCTGGCTCCACCCCGACGGCAGGCACGGCTACCTCTCGACCCTCGGCGACCGGGTGTACGCGATCGACCTGACCGACCCGGCCGCGCCGGTCATCACCGACTCGGTCATGGTGGACGCCCGCGCGGTCAACGACATCATGACGACCGAGGATGGGCGCTACGGCGTCATGACCCGCGAGGGCGCCTCGACCCGGAAGAACGGCATCGTCATCCTGTCCTTCGAGGATCCTGCGCACCCGAAGGTGGTCTCCGAGTTCACCGAGACCGTCAGCGGCGGCGTGCACAGCACCTTCATCTACCACGGCTACGTGTACCTGACCGACGACGCCACCGGGTCGATGCGGGTCATCGACATCCGGGACCCGGCGTCGCCGAGGCAGGTGGCCCGCTGGGAAACGCCCGGCAGCGCGGCCGGCCGCATGCTCCACGACATCGACGTCCAGGACGGGCTGGCGTACCTGAGCTACTGGAACGACGGGCTGGTGATCCTCGACGTCGGCAACGGCCTCCGCGGCGGGAGCCCCGAGAACCCGCAGTTCGTCTCGCAGTACAAGTACGACCTCGAGGGGCTCTATCGCGACGTGGCGGCGGTGGGCGGGCCAGGCTTCATCCGCGGCACCCATACCGCGTGGCGGAGCGGGCGGTACGTCTTCGTGGGCGACGAGGTCTTCGCCGCCAAGCCGCAGGTGACCGCCGGGCCCAGCCTCATCGGCCTCGGAAGGGCGTACGGCCGGCTCCACGTGCTGGACGTCTCCGACATCACCAGGCCGCGCGAGGTGGCCTGGTACGAGCCGAAGGACGGCGGCACCCACAACGTCTGGGTAGCGGGGGACACCCTCTACCTTGGGGACTACCAGGGGGGGCTCCGGGTGATCGACGTGAGCGGAGAACTCCGCGGCGACCTGCTCGCACAGGACCGGGAGATCGCGCACGTCTACACCGGCGACGCGAAGGGCAACCTGCCGAACGCCGCGATGGCCTGGGGAGCCATCTACCGCGACGGCAGGATCTACGTGCCGGACGTCTTCTCGGGGCTCTGGGTCGTCAAGGTGGAGCCCCGGAACGAACTGACGCCGTAGGCGGTCGACGGGTGGCCGCATCCCCGGCGCCTGCCTATACTTCGTCCCCTATGACTACGACCCAGAATCTCATGGTCCGCACCTTCAACGACCGGGGAGAGGGCCTCGCGCATTTCATGCTCCGGGCGGGCGAGGCCCCGCGCTTCATCGCCACCGACGACCAGGCCGGCTGCCCGATGGAGACCGCCCTCGCCGCGCTCGAGTGGACCCGCGTGGTGGGCATCCTCCGCGACGACGACCAGCTTCACGCCGGCCGGCTGACCAGCGAGACCGCCGCGGCGGTCATTGAGCGCAAGACCGACAAGGGCCGCCAGTTCGTCTACCTTGGCCCCCGGCTCGATGCGCCGCCGATGGATGTGTTCGAGGGCGCCGTGCTGTACGACGAACCCGGGGTGAAGGCGGTGGAGTTCTCCCAGCGGGCGCACGCCCTGGCCCATTTTCTTCGCGCCACCTCCGGTGCCGGCGCCCTGATGGCGCTCCTCAGCCGCCGCGCGCCGGAAGTGCGCCACCTGCGCCGCTGGCTCGGCCCGATCCTCCAGGAGCTCGACGCACCCCGCCCGCTCCTGGCCGGGTGGTTCGCCGCCACGGCCGCCGGCTGCCTCTTCGCGTACCCCGAGAGTGAAGCGGTCTCCCGCTACATCGAAGTGGGGATCGACTCGTGATGCGCCGCGCCCTGCTCGCGGCCGTACTGTTCCTCGCGGCGGCGCCACTCGCCGCCCAGGAGGTGTTTCCCGCCGACACCGCGCTCGACGCCGCGCACGCCGTGCAACGCGACGCATTCCTCGAGCTGCGCGACTCCACTTTGACCATCAGTGCCGCGGCGGGGCGGCTGATGAGTGACATGGGCCCCTCCGCTTCGCTGGCCTGGCTTCAGGCGCGCGTGCGCGGGGTGGCGCAGGCCTGTGGACGCTCCGTCGGCCCGGTGGCCCGGGCGCGGTCGGTGGTCGCCAAGGCCTCCTGGCCCAAGGCCTACCAGCAGAAGGCCCAGGCCGACATGCTGAAGGCCATGACCGCCTTCAGTCCGCAGCTCAACCAGTGCGTGGCGGAGTGGAAGGCGATGGCCGCCGACACCAGCCGCACTCGCATCCGCGAGACGGCGCCCCATGCGATGAGCCTCTTGCAGGCCCAGGTCGTCGAATTCGACCAGGCATCGCAGAACTACCTGCAGTTCATTTCCGTCAAGCTGCCCCTGCCCGTGGTTCTTCCCGGACCGCAGACGAAGTAACCGGGCCCCGATCTCCACCCCCCAACGCATGGGGGGTGGGGATTTGTGGATACACATTTCCACATCGAGTGGACAGACCGGTTACTCCTCGCACCAGCCACGCTTTGCGGGTCCACAAACGAACCACACGAAATGACGTAACCCGAATAAATACAGGCACTTGCGTGCCCATTGGCACGTCCTAGATTTGAGGGGCCACTCTGGATGATCTGCGCGGGACTTCGGGTTCCGTGGGGTCGGATGGCGTGGGTTCGGAGCGGAGGAGCGGGGGAGGGAACCGGCACCGGAAGGTGCGGTAACCGAAGATCCCGAATCCTGACCGGCCGAACACGGCGGAGCCAGTCGCGCGCTCTGCCCACCCCGATCTGGCGCCTCGGGGTGCCGTGCGAAGGGCTGGTCCGCGACCCGGCCTGACTCGCAGCGCTCGCAAGGACGGCCCCCAGGAGCCTGCTCCGGTCGGGGTCTCGATCGTGAGGTTCCCCCCTCACGGGTCATTGTGGGAGGCGGCCGCCCGGCGAAGAACCGGACGGCCGCCTCTGCATTGCGGGACCCCTCCGGCGCGGGTCAGCCCCCCCAGTCGCTCCGGCCGCGGTAGGCGCGGCGCCGGTCCAATTGCCAGATCGTGCGCGCGCTCACCAGCTCTTCGCCCTCGAAATTGGCGGGGTCGGCGAGTGCGTCGGCCATGCTCGCCGTCTTGGCGCTTGCGTTGTCGGCGTAATGCAGGACTTCCGCTTCCAGCGTCATCGGCGGCACGGCCGCGCCGAACTCGAGCCGCCCGTGGTGGGCGAGCACGAGGTGGAGCAGGATGGACAGTTCCTGCTCGGTGCACGGCATCGGGCTCGCGTCCCGCACCCGGCGGTCGAGCATCAGCGCGCCGAGCGCCACGTGCCCGTGCAGGGTGCCCGCGTCGGTGCTCTCGAAGAGCCCGCGGTCCCATCGGTACGATGCCAGCTTCCCGATGTCGTGCAGCAGCACGCCGGCGAGCACCAGGTCCGCCTCCGCACGCGACACACGCGCGATGGCCCGGGCGATGCTGGCCACCTCCACCGTGTGCTTGAGCAGCCCCCCGAGCATGGCGTGGTGCCCGCCCAGGCTGGCGGGGCAGGCCTCGTAACGGAGGCGGAAGTCGTCGTCGTCGTAGAACAGCGCGAGCGTGGCGGCCAGCCGCGGGCGGGTGATTTCGGCGCGCCATCCGTCGAGGGCCTTCCAGTAGGGGGCAGGGTCGCCGACCGACGGGACCAGCCCCTTGAGGTCCACGCTCCCCTTGGGCAGCGGACGGAGCGAGGTCACCTTGAGCTGGCGCTGGCCCCGGTACAGCGCCACCTCGCCGATGACCTGCGCCACGTCTCCCCGCGCGAGCCCGGCGATCCGGGGCTGGTCTTCCTGCCAGAACGGGGCGCTCGGCAGCCGGCCGCTGGCGTTCGCGAAGGTGAGCACGGTGTGGGGCGTGTCTCCGCCGCGGCGCTCGACCTCGAGCACCAGGAGCGGATCCTGCACCCGCTGTCCGGGTTCGAGCCGGGTGAGGTCGGTGGGGGTGGTCATGGCGACGGGTTCGCTCGCGGTACGGGGGTCCCCGCAATCATAACAGCCTGTCCCTCCGGATTCGTCGGTGCCCTCCTTGCCCCGGGTCGGTCGCGGCGTAGTTTCTCCAGTCATGGACCCCCTGCACCTGCTGGTCGTGACGAAGGACGCCGGGCGCCGCGAGTCGCTCGGGCGCGCACTGGCTGGGCTGGGCCCGCCGCCGGTGACGACCGCGAGCGGCGCTGAGGGCGCCGAGGCGCTCGGTGTGCCCGGGCTCGACGGCGTGTTCGTGGACCTCGCGCTGCCGGGTCTCGATCTGCCGGCGCTCCGCCGCTCACTGACGCCAACGGTGCCGGTCCCGCCGGATTCCCTGGCCGACGCTGAGCGCCGGCACATCGCGCTGACGCTCGGGCACACCCGCGGCAACAAGCGACAGGCCGCGCTCCTCCTCGGCATTTCCCGCTCGACGCTCCTCCACAAGATCCGCCGGTACGGGCTGGCGGCCGTGGCCACCCGCACCCGCTCCGCGGACTGACGCGCCGGGAAGGCCCGGAGTCCAGGCGACCTCCGGACCCGGCGTCCGCCGTTGCCGTCTTCCGGCGGGGCCTCCCCGCGTGCTCCGCTTCGCTCACCGCTCGATGCGCACGCGTCCCAGGCGGGATATCACGACCCTGCGCGTGGCGGATCCCTTCGTGAGGGTCCACGACGCGTTCGAGAACCCCATGGAGATGCCCACGGGAGAGAAAGTCAGTGTGCGCTCGGCGCCCGTCATGGAGACGAAGAGCCCGCCCGGGCCCCGGCGGGCCCACCGGCGCTCGGGGCCCGCGGGGGTGAGCACGTCGAGGGTCAGCGAGTCGGCGCCGACCCGGAGCTCCGTGATGCGGGACTCGACGACCGCGGTGATGCGGGCGCGAGCGTGCGCCGCGGCGATTTCGCCGGCGGCCTGCTCCACCGCGACCGCGTCGAGCGGCGCGGCGAGTTGCGGCGCCATGATGCTGAGCGCCAGGCCCACGATGGCGATGGTGACGACCAGTTCGGGAAGGGTCATGCCGCGTGACATGGCGCAACGGTAGTGCGGGAGCCGCCGCTCCCGTCATCCGGGCACGGCGGGCACCATCAATTCACCGCGCGGGCACTTGCTCCGCCACGGCGCCGGGGGCATACTAGCTTTCCTTCCCCGTCCTCCCGAGGTCGTGACGCGCATGAAGCACCGCGTGCTGGTGGTTGACGACGAGCCGGCCATCGTCCACGCGGTCAGCCGCATCCTCCGGCGCGAAGGGATGGAAGTGGCCACGGCCGGAGAGGCGGTGGAGGCGCTGGCCGCCCTGGACGCCGCGCCGGTACACGCGGTCCTGCTGGACTACCACCTGCCCGGGATGTCCGGCGCGGCGCTCGGCACCGAGATCGTCCGGCGCTGGCCGGGCCTGGCGGGGCGCCTGATGTTCGTGAGCGGAGATCCGGGCCTGACGCCCGACGCCCTGCCGTCCGCCTGCCGCGGCGCCCGGCTCATCCCGAAGCCGTTCGACCTGCTCGAGCTCGCCGCCGAGGTGCGCGCGCTCCTCGCCATGCCGGACGCACAACCGACCATTCCCGGGACTGTCCCATGACGATGCCCGCCGGTCTCGGCTCGCTCTCCCCCGCGGATCCGCTCGCGGCGCTTCGCGCGTATCGCGCGCTGGCCCCCTGGAGCCTGCGCGACCTCGCCTCCCTGGCCGGCGCGCTGCTCGACGCCAGCAACATCGTCCCAGTCAACGCCGCGGCGCGGGCCCACCCCGGGGAGCGCACCATCCGCTTTTACGTGGCCCGCGGGCTGGTGAGCCCGCCGGAGGGGCGGGGCACCGCGGCCACCTACGGGTACCGGCACCTCCTCCAGGTGCTGGCCATCAAGCTCCGCCAGATGGAGGGCGCCACGCTCGAATCGCTCGGCAAGGAGCTGCTCGAGCTCCCCGGCGACATGCTCGAGCGCCGGGTGGCCACCGCCCTCGGCCCGGCCCTGCCGCTTCCCGAGCGCGTGCTGGCCGGGCCCGCCACGCACACGCAGCGCGGCCGGGTGGCGCGCGCGGTGCAGTCGGCGCTGCCCGTCCCCGGGGCCGAGCCCCGGCCCTCCACCTGCCGCCGCATTCCGTGCGGTGCGGGCGCCGAGCTTCTGGTGGACGAGCGCCACCCGGCGCTCCGTCCACCCGGCGCGGAGGCCGCCCTCGCACGCGAGATCGCGCGCCTCCTGGCCCAGGCCGGTACACCGTCGCCGCACGACTCCTGAGTCCTCCCCTCCCTCATCCGGAGCCCGGCATGTTCATCCCGTTTCTCGTCGTCCTGATCGGTGTGGCCCTGTGGATGGTCAGCGTCTACAACGGCCTCATCGGGCTGCGCAACCAGGCGCAGAACGCCTGGACCCAGATCGACGTGCAGCTCAAGCGTCGGCACGACCTGATTCCCAATCTGGTCAACACCGTCAAGGGCGCGATGGAGTATGAGCGCGGCACAATGGAGGCGGTCATCGCGGCCCGCGCCAAGGCCATGGGCGCCCAGGGCGTGAAGGCCACGGCGGAGGCAGAGGGCCAGCTGACGCAGACGCTCGGGAAACTGGTGGCCCTGATGGAGAACTATCCCGACCTCAAGGCGTCGACCAACGTCCTCCAGCTCCAGGAGGAGCTGACCAGCACCGAGAATCGGATCGGGTTCGCCCGCCAGCAGTACAACGACTCCGCCACCTCCTACAACACCCGGCAGCAGCAGTTCCCCGCCAACCTGGTGGCGGGCATGGCCGGCGCGACGCCGGCGGACCTGTGGGTCATCGCCGACGGCGCGGAGCGCGCGGTGCCCGCGGTCGACCTGTCCCTGCGTCTCCCCGGCGCGTGAGCGACGCCAACCTCTTCGCACAGCAGGCGGCCAACCGGCGCCGTTCCTTCTGGCTGGTGGCGGGCTTTCTTACCCTTTTCGCCTGGGTCGGGTTCGGGGGCGACTACGCCCTCTACCTGCTGACCGCCGCCGGCCCCCGGGGCGCCTACCATCACGTCGTCCCCTTCATCGGCCTCCTCACCACCACCCTCGCCGCGGGGATCTGCGCCTACGCGTGGAAGACCGGCCCCCGCCGCGTGCTGCTCGCGGCCGGCGCGTGGGAGATCGTCGCCCCGGCCACCCCGGCGCAGAAACAGCTCGACAACGTGGTCGAGGAAATGGCCATCGCCGCCGGGCTCCCGAAGCCGACGGTCTGGGTGGTGCCCGATCCCGACCTCAACGCCTTCGCGACCGGGCACGACCCAATGCACGCGAGCGTGGCCGTGACCCAGGGACTGCTCGACACCCTCGATCGCGACGAGCTGCAGGGGGTGGTGGCGCACGAGATGTCGCACATCCAGAACGACGACGTGAAGCTGATGACCCTGCTGGCGGGAATGCTCGGGGCGGTGGCGCTGCTGTCAGACACGATGGGACGCTACCTCCGGTCGGGTGGCCGGGTTGGTGTGCCCTCGCGCGGCGGGCGGGGTGGTGGCAAGGGGGGCAATTCGCTCGGCGCGCTGCTCCTCGTCCTCTGGGTGTTCACCCTGCTCATCGCGCCGGTGGTTACCCGGCTCCTCGCCATGGCGGTGAGCCGGAAGCGCGAGTTCCTGGCCGACGCGACCGCGGCGCAGTTCACGCGGAACCCGGGCGCGCTGGCCCGCGCGCTGGAAAAGCTCGACGCCTCCGCCGTGGGCACCCGGAGCATCACGCAGGGCGCCGCGCACTTGTGCATCGTGGATCCGGCCGAACGGAAGATCAGCGACCGGGAGGGATTCCTGGGCGACGTCTTCGCCTCCCACCCGCCGATCCGGATGCGGATCGCGCGGCTCAGGGGCATGGCGTTCCAGGAGATGAAGCGGGAGGGGCAGTCCCTCCCGGCCTAGCGGGGCGGCGTCGAGGCCAGCGCGGCGGCCAGCCCTTCGGGGTCCAGCGGGAGGCCGAGCACCTGCGTGGCGCCTGCGCCGCGGGCAGCCGTGCCGTCGCCGTCCTGCAGCACGATGAGCTGAAAGCTGCGCCCCGAGGGGTCGGGCAGCTGGGCGGGCAGGGAGCGCTCCGCGGCCAGCACCAGCGTCACATCGAAGCCCTGCACCGCGTGCACCAGCGGCTCGGGCCCCGCCACCCGCTGCACCGTGAAACCCGCGCGGCGCACGATCGACTCGACGACCCGTGCGGTCCCTTCCTCGGGCACCAGGACCAGCGCGCGGCCCCGTATCGGGATCTCGGGCCGGCTCCCGGCGGCCTGCAGGTCGATCATCTGCACGCCGGGCGCGTATTCCGCGTTCGCGGCGCGCCGCAGCTCCCCCGCCTTCTTCACGATTTCCCGGATCCGCTCCAGCATGCCCCGCACCGTGTCGAGCGCCGCGCGCTGCGTCGCGCTCAGCGGTTCGGCGCCGCCGAGCAGGAGTTCGAGCTCGGCCGAGGCGGCCATGAGCGGATTGTTGATCTCGTGGTGCAGGGTCACGGTCATCGCGCCGACCGCCGCGCGCCGCTCGACGTGGAGGAGCTCCTGCTCGGCCGCCGCCAGCGCCTCCCGGAGCGAGCGCGTCCGGCGGACCCGCTCGACGACCACCGGCAGCATCGCCGCCAGGGACGCATCCTTGACGAGGTAGTCCTCCGCGCCGGCGCGGAGCGCCTCGGCGGCGAAGGTCTCGCTGCCGTGCGCGGTGACCATGATGACGCTGGGCGGGTCGGGCCAGGCCCGGAGCGCCAGCAGCACCTCGCGGCCCGTCAGGTCGGGCAGGTTCTGGTCGAGCAGCAGCACGTCCGCGCGCGCGGCGGCGAGGAGCGCCTCGCGCCCGGTGGCCACATGCTCGAGGTCGGTGAAGCCGTGGGTGGTCAACGCGGCGGCGGCGAGCCGGACCATCGCCGGATCGTCGTCCACCACCAGGATGCGCAATGCGTCGCGTTCAGCCACGTACACTCTCCGTCTCGGTCCGGAAACCAACCCGCGCGAACTTTTCCCACGTGGTCTTCCCGCGCCAGGCGTCGTAGAGCCCCCGGAGCCGCCAGTACAGTGTAATGTGCCGGAAGCTGAAGGGCACGTTTTCGAGGATCGCGTAACCGAGGAGCACCAGCACGTCGCGGCGGCGGCCGAAGGGGAGGAGCCCGCGCTGCAGCCGGTCCGCCAGCCCGAACCGGAAACGCCACGCCCCCACCAGCACCGCGAACAGGTTGACGAGCATGCCGTAGCCGAAGGCGGCCAGGAAGAACGCGATCGCGTACGGCCAGTTGATCAGGTCGATCCCGAACGCCACCTGGAGCAGCAGGAGAAGCGCGAAGAAGAAATACCCCAGGATCTCGATCATCGGCCCGTAGTACTCGAAGAGCCAGAACGCCGGCAGCGCGAAGGCGCCGATTCGGCCGAAGCGCCGGCGCATCACCATGGCCCGGTGATAGAAGAGCGACTCCCGGAGGCCGCGGTACCAGCGGCCCCGCTGCTTGCGGAGCGAGTCGAAGTTCTCGGGCACCTCGGTCCAGGCCACCGGGTGGGGCAGGAAGGCGATCCGGCGGTCGAGGTGCTTGTCGCGGATATAGCGATGGAGCCGGACGACGATCTCCATGTCCTCGCACACCGTCCCGGCCGGCCCGCGGACGTACTCCCCCA